>LDZS01002345.1_pt1 | contig 219737 bp, 202 predicted proteins | sample 615471 | NCBI WGS metagenome assembly LDZS01 (sample SAMN03408295, study PRJNA278302) | terrestrial metagenome | isolation source: oil reservoir sample K3 | place: USA: Alaska, North Slope, Kuparuk formation | collected 2013
TGACGGCTGGGGGCAAGCCTTCACCCTTGAGCCTTGAGCGACCGCCCCCGCTACCTCAGCTCGCTTAGCCAACGCTAAACAAGTACGATCACAGGTAACGTCCACCCCACGGGCGCGGGCCTGCAAAACCCTGGAAAGCGCCTCCTCCCCCTTACCCCAATTCCCCTCCCCTCCTGCCTTGAGGTGGGCGATGTGCACCGGCACCCCAGCCTCCTCCCCGATGCGCACCGCTTCCTCGATAGCCTCGAAAAGCCTGCCCCCTTCATTACGTAGGTGGGTGAAGTAGATCCCACCAAGTGGGACCAGCTCCCGGGCGAGGGCGATGAGCTCCTCGGTCCGGGCAAAGGAACCGGGAGGGTAGATAAGGCCGGTGGAAAGGCCGAATGCCCCCTCGGCCAGGGCTTCCCGGAGAAGCCGACACATCCCATCTAGCTCCTCCCCGGTGGGGGGGCGGGGCTCATAGCCCAAGACCGAGCCCCGCACCGTCCCATGCCCCGCCACCGGGGCCAGGTTCACCGCAGGCCTGGCCTCCCTGAGCCTCTCCAGATACTCCCCCATGCCCCGCCAGCTGAGCTCAAGCCCGTACTCGGAGAGCTTCCTCTCGATCTCCTTCACAGCCGGTCCGGCAACCGGGGCAAGGGAGAAACCACATTGTCCTATGACCTCAGTGGTCACCCCCTGCCGCACCTTGCTCTCCCCCAAGGGGTTCACGAGATAGGCGATGTCCGAGTGTGAATGGATGTCGATGAACCCGGGGGCAAGGACCAACCCCCGAGCCCTCACCACCCGCCGTGCTTTCCCATCCAGCCTTCCGACCCCGGCGATCCGACCCCTAGCCACCCCAAGATCCCCCCAGAAGAAGGGAGCCCCGGTCCCGTCCACAACACGCGCCCCCTTGATCAACAGGTCATACACCGCTTCCCCCCTCGGCTTCCCTAGTCTTGTCTTTGCATGGCTTTAGATTAAACTTCATTTTAAGATGGCGTCAATCAAAGATCAAAATCCGGTGATCGGGATCACGGTGGGGACGGATGAGAAAAGGAGATATGTCATTAGCCGCAATTATCCGGAGGTCGTAGGAGCAGCTGGGGGAAAGCCGATCCTCCTTCCGCGAGAGGCGCGTGATCTTGAGGGAATTGATGGCCTGCTCCTATCCGGGGGTGGAGACGTCGCCCCGGACTTCTATGGGGAGGAGCCACGGGCAGGGCTCAAGGGGGTGGACAGGGAGCGGGATGAGCATGAACTTCGTTTAACCAGGGAAGCGCTGCGCTCCGGGATCCCCGTCCTGGCGATCTGCCGGGGTATCCAGGTGCTGGCCGTGGCCGCCGGGGGGCGGCTTGCCCAAGACCTGAGCCTTCTGGGGGGGATAAGCCACTGGCAGAGTGCCCCTTCGGCACAACCCCATCACTGGGTGGAGGTCCTCGCCGGCACCCGTCTCCGAGACATCCTTGGGGTGGATAGGCTGCTTGTGAACAGCTTCCACCACCAGGCGGTGTCCCAGGTGCCCCAAGGCCTTCGGATCGCGGCTCGCTCCTCCGATGGGGTGATAGAAGCGATCGAGTCCCAGGGCGAAGGGTTTGTGCTGGGGGTACAGTGGCATCCGGAGTGCATGTGGCGGGACGATCCGCTGGCATTTCGGGTTTTCCAGGCGTTCGTCGAGGCCTGCCGATGAGCCGGTGGCTTGAGTACAAGGAGGGCATACTGTGCGCAGAGGGGGTTCCCTTTCCTGAACTAGCCGAAAAATTCGGCACCCCTTGTTACGTTTACTCTGCCTTCCAAATCCGGGAGAACGTAAAAGCCTTCCGGCAGGCGTTTTCCAGGCTTCCTCTCAAGCTGTGTTATGCGGTGAAGGCGAACCCCAACGGGGCCATCCTCAAGCTCCTGGCGCGGGAAGGCCTGGGGGCGGAGGTGGTCTCCGGCGGGGAACTTTTGCGTGCCCTGCAGGCCGGCTTCCCCGCAAGGAAAGTGGTCTTCACCGGGGTAGGAAAGTCCCAAGAGGAGCTTGCTACAGCCCTCAAGCAGCACATCGGGGCCATCGTGGTGGAATCGGAGGAGGAACTTGGGGCCCTCCTGGAGGTAGCAAGGGGTTTGGGCGAGGTCGCCCGGGTCGCCTTCCGGTACAACCCGGACTTGGAGCCAGCCACCCACGCGCACCTGGCCACCGGGAAGGCGGGGAGCAAGTTCGGGCTGGACGGGAGGGGGATGGAGAGGGCCCTGGTACAGACGGCCAATTCCCCCTGGATCGACCTGGTTGGGTTTCACGTACACCTGGGCTCCCAGCTCCGGGCCCCGGGCCTTTACCTTGAGGCGGCCGCCCGGCTCGTCCACTGGATGGAAAGGGGCAAAGCCCTAGGCCACAACCCCCGCTTCATCGACCTCGGCGGCGGGTTTGCTATCCCCTATGAGGACGAGGAGCCACCCTTCCCGCTTGCCGCCCTGGGGGAAAGGCTGGCGGAAGGCTGGCCGGAGGAGACGGAGCTGTTATTGGAACCCGGAAGGGCCCTGGTAGGCCCGGCCGGGGTGCTACTGACCCGCGTGCTATACCGCAAAACGGTTCATGGCCACCTTTTCGTGGTGGTGGACGCTGGGATGACGGAGCTCTTACGCCCCGCCCTTTACGGGGCCGTCCATCGGATCGTCCCCGTCCTCGCCCGGCCAGGGCCCAAGGTCAAGGTCAGTGTGGTGGGACCCATCTGCGAGAACGCCGACTACCTGGGCCGTGAGGTCCACCTGCCTCAGGTTCAGCGGGGCGATCTACTGGCGGTCCTGGACGTGGGCGCCTATGGAGCCTCCATGGCCTCGCAGTACAACTCGCGTCCCCGAGCGCCCGAGGTCCTCCTGCTGGATGGGGTGGCTTGGCTTGTGCGCCGGAGGGAGCCCCTGGGGGCGCTCTGGGAAGAGGAGGTGGTGCCAGCGCCCCTCGGCCGATGTGGGCCCCAAACACCGTAGCTGACCTGAGCCGGTGAGGATCCTGTTCTCGGGGCGGGACTTCCACGGTCGGGTTCGACTGCACCGGGCCTATCCAGTGCCGCCGGAAAGGGTTTTCTTGTGCTAAACTGTGCGGTGATGGGTAACAGGTCAAGGGACTGGCTAAGGCAGGCAGAGCGGGATCTTGAGCAGGCCGAGGATTCCCGCCGGTCAGGAAGGCATGAGTGGGCTTGTTTTGCGGCTCAGCAGGCCGCCGAGAAGGCCGTGAAGGCCCTCCACCTCTGGCTGGGCCAGGAGGCATGGGGGCACGTGGTAGCAAGGCTCCTGGAAGAACTCCCTCCCGGGAACTCCCCGCCAAGGAAACTGGTGGAAAAGGCCCGTGTTCTCGATAATTTCTACATCCCATCCCGGTATCCCAACAGCCACCCGGAGGGGGCGCCTTTTGAGCATTACGGGCCCCTTCAAAGCGAGGAGGCCATCCGGTATGCCCGTGAGATCATTGAATTCGTCCGTGCTGAGATGGCCGGACAAAGGGAGGGTTGACCGCGCCATCCGCCACTGGAGTCGGGAGCAAGCACACAAACACCCTCACCTGTTGCGGATCGGATACTTCGGGTCGTATGCCCGGGGGGACTGGGGTGTGGGGAGCGACCTGGATCTGCTTGTGGTGGTAGAAAGCTCGGAACTGCCCTTTGAGCGCCGCGGCCTGGGGTTTGACACCACCAAGCTCCCCGTGCCGGTTGACCTCCTTGTGTACACGGTGGAAGAATGGGGGCGGCTCAAAAAGAGCCCCTTCGGCCGCAGGCTGGCACGGGAAACGGTTTGGGTATGGGAGCGAGGGCCCTCGCCTGGCAGGCGGGCATGTGCCTAACCCTCAGCCTAGGTGGGCGCTCTTGAGGCCGGTCCCGGTGAGGGGGATCACCACCGACTCCCCGGCTCGGATCACGCCCCGCCCCACCAGGGCCGAAACCCCGGCCACCGCCACCGCCGAGGTGGGCTCTATGTAGAGCCCCTCTTCCTTGGGGAGCCTTTCCCAGGCGGCCAGGATCTCCTCCTCGGCGACGGCCACCGCAGTGCCACCTGTCTTCCTCAGGGCGGCCAGGATCTCCCTCCCCCGGGGAGGGGAGGCGATCGAGACGCCCTCCGCCACCGTTTCTCCGGGGGCCACGGGCTTGGGAGTCGCAAGGCCCTGCTCGAAGGCCCGCACGATTGGGGCACAGGCGGCTGCCTGGGCCGCGTGTACGTGCGGGAGCCTGTGGATTAACCCAAGCCCAAGGAGGTCTAAAAAGCCCTGGACGATCCCCAAAAAGAGCGCCCCGCCCCCCACCGGGACCACCAGGTGGTCCGGGGGCTCCCAGGAGAGCTCCTCGGCGATCTCGTAGGCGATCGTCCTCTGGCCGGCCTCAAAATAGGGCGATTCGTTGTGGGAGGCGTAGACGAGCTGGGGATCCTTGCGGCAGGCCGCCTTAACCGCCTCGGTGGCGTTGGGCCGGGGCCCGGGCACCTCGACCAGCTCCGCCCCGTAGGCCCGGATCTGGGAGAGCTTCTTCTCCGAGGCATGGGCGGGGACGAAAAGCACTGCCGAAAGCCCAGCCCGGGCGGCATAGGCGGCCAGGGCGGAGGCCGCGTTCCCGGAGGAGTCGTCCGCCACCTTCCTGGCCCCCAGGGCCAGCAACACCGAGACGAGCACGCTCGCCCCCCGGTCTTTAAAAGAACCGGTAGGGTTTATCCCCTCCAGCTTGAACTTGAGCCCTATCCCCAGCTCCTCCCCCAGCCTGAGGGAGGGGACGAGGGGCGTCCCCCCTTCCCCCAGGGAAACGGGCTCCACTTCCGGCATGAACGGTCGCCAGCGCCATACCCCCCGGCCCTCCAACTCCAGGGGGGTGGGCCCGATGAGCCTGCGCTCATACCGAAGCGGCACCCCGCAGCTGGGGCAAAAAACGGGCTGCGGCCCGGGCTCCCTCTCATAGTCACAAAAAGGACAGGTCAACCTCCCCCGCATCCCTGCCCCCATATCCGCATGAACCTCAGGGCATCGCCGGCCATGTAGACGTTGTTGAACATCACATACGCCCTATCAGCCTCAAGGGCCTCCAAGGCCCTTTTAAGCCAAAGAAGATCGCCCTCTGTGTAAGCATAATAATACATCCTTTCCCCGGGTGGGGCCCCGTGTAGCCTGAGGTAGACCACCTCCCCCCCGGTGACGGGCAACCCCTTGAACGGGTCGGTGCAGTGGATCAAGGAGAACTCCTGACACAGCTCCCGCACCCGGGCCGAGGCCTCCTCCCACCTGCCCCGCGGCTCCCACACAAGCTGGAAGTCCTCCCGACCCACAGCGGAGAGGAACCCCCGCAGGGCGGCCTCGTTCTCCTCCGTGGGGCCGAAGGAGGGGGGGCACTGCAAAAGCAGGAGCCTCGCCCGCAGCAGCCGGGCCACCTCCAAAGTCCCCTGAAACGCCTGGATCGCCGCCTCCCCACGAAACCGGGCCTTGTGGGTCACCACTTGGCTCACCTTCACCGTGAACTCGAAGCCCTCGTTTACCCGGTCTGCCAGCTCTCGCCACCTCCTTGCGGTGGCCGGCTTGGGAAGGCGGTAGAACGTGGAGTTCACCTCCACCACCGGGAAGTGGGCGGCGTAAAGCTGGAGCTTGTGGGAAAACCCCTTCTTCCAGCCGGCCTCCCCCACATCTTCCCCCCGCAGGGATGACCAACCACAGCAACCAACCCTTAGCTCCACGCCGGATTATGGTAATCCCAGAGGCTGCTATAGGCCAACCGACGTCCCCCATAAGAATGGGGGGTGATTTGACTGGGTGAGGATCTCCCTGTAGAGTGCCGGAAGTGAGGAGCTTGGTTATCGAGGTCGAGGGGTTGGTCAAGCGTTATGGGGAGACCCTGGCGGTGGCCGGGATCTCCTTCACCGTGGAGCGGGGGGAGGTGTTCGGGCTCCTTGGGCCCAACGGGGCGGGGAAGACCACCACCGTGGAGTGCCTGGAGGGCCTCAGGGTCCCCGATTCCGGCGAGATCAGGGTGCTGGGGGAGCCCCCTTCCCCCACCAACTACGCCCTCAAGGCGAGGCTCGGGATCCAGCTCCAGGACTCGGCCTTCTTCCCCCGCCTCACCGTGGCCGAGACCTTAAGCACCTTCGCCCGGTTTTACCCGCAGGCCCGTCCGGTGGGGGAACTGCTTGAGCTCGTGGCCCTTTCAGAGAAGCGCCGCAGCCTGGTTAAAGACCTTTCCGGAGGACAAAGGCAGCGGCTGGCAGTAGCCCTGGCCCTGGTGAACGATCCGGAGCTCCTCATCCTCGACGAGCCCACCGCGGGGCTCGACCCCCAAGCCCGCCATGGCCTGTGGGACGTGATCCGCGCCATGCAGGCCGAAGGGAAGACGGTCCTCCTTACTACCCACTACATGGAGGAGGCTGAGGCCCTGTGCGGGCGGGTGGCCATCATGGACCGGGGGGAGATCATCGCCCTGGGGGCCCCGACCGAGCTCATCGCACGGCTGTTCAAGGAGACGGCGGTGGAGCTGGAACTCACAGGGAAAGCTGACTTGGACGATCTCTCGGCCCTGCCTGGGGTAAGCCGGCTCGTCCCCGAGGACGATCGAATAGTGCTCTACACCTCGGACGTGCCACAGACCTTGGCTGCCCTGACCACCCGAGCCGCCCAAGGTAGCCTCCCCCTGCGGGACCTCATCTGGAGGCGGGCCTCCCTGGAGGACGTTTACCTCGCCCTAACCGGAAGGAGGATCCGCGAGTGAAGGCGTTCTGGGGGCTGATCGCGGCGGAGACCAGGGAGCTTTTGCGGGACCGGGCCGGGCTTTTTTGGATGCTGGGCTTCCCGGTGATCTTCATCCTGCTCTTTGGGTTCGTGTTCTCGGGGAGCGAGGAGGTGCACTTCGAGCTGGGGGTGGTGGGCGGTTCGGACCCCGCCTCCCAGGGGCTCCTTGAGGCCCTAAAAAGGGTCCCGGTGCTCACGGTCCACCAGGGGCGCGAGGAGGAGGAGCTGGCCGAGCTCCGAGCCGGTAGGCGCGACGGGGTGCTGGTGATCCCGGCTGGGCTGAGCGATCCGCCAGGCGGAGGAAGAACGGAGTTCGTCCTGTACGTGGACGCGACCCAGCTCACCGGCCGGGAGGTGCTCTCGTCGGTCCTGGACCAGGTGCTGGCCGAGTTCGAAGCCCAGGCCGGCGGGCCCCAGCGCCGCCTCGTGCTCACCGAAAAGCCCATTCAGGCTCGCAATTTCAGGCCGATCGACTTTACGGTCCCCGGGGTGTTGGCCATGACCGTCATGCAGCTTGGGCTTTTCGGGGTGGCCGCCCATCTCCTCTCCCTGAGGGAAAGGAAGGTGCTTCGCAGGCTGTGGGCCGCCCCCGTGCCCCGGACGGTGTTCGTCTCCGCCCTGATAACGCAGCGGGTGCTCCTTGCCCTCCTTCAGGGGGCGATCATCCTGACCTTGGGCCACGTGGTGTTCTCGGTGCCCATCCTCGGAAGCCGCCTGGTGCTCCTTGGGGTCTTGGTCCTGGGGGCGCTCGCCTTCGTGGCGTTGGGGTATTTCCTTGCCGCCCTGGCCCGTACCCAGGAGTCCGGGATCGCCTTCCTCCAGGCGGTGAACTTCCCCATGATGTTCCTTTCAGGGATATTCTGGCCGGTGGAGTGGATGCCGGGGTTCCTCAGGCCGGTGGTGTGGGCCCTTCCCCTGACCTACCTGGGGGATGCACTCAGGCAGACCATGGTGCAGGCCACGCCCCTCGTGCCCCTGTGGCTGGACCTGGTGGTGCTGGGCGGTTGGCTTGCGGTGCTGGCCATCCTCGCGGTGCGCTTCTTCCGCTGGGAATGAGGACGGTGGTGGCAGCTTTCCTTGTCCAAGGGGGGCGGGTGCTCCTCTCCCGCCGGCGGCCGGGAGACGTCCGGGGTGGGCTGTGGGAGTTCCCCGGGGGGAAGGTGGAGCCCGGGGAGCCCCCAGAGGAAGCCCTGGCAAGGGAGCTCTCCGAGGAGCTGGGGATCCGGGTGGAGGTGGGGGAGGAGCTCTCCATCGCAACCCATGCCTATCCGGATTGCAAGATCAGACTGCACCTTTTTCGCTGCCGTATCCTTTCCGGCGAGCCTCAGCCCCTGGGCTGCGCCGAGGTGCGCTGGGCAGACCTTGCGGAACTTAAAGGACTACCCCTTGCCCCGGCCGACGAAAAGCTCCTCGGCAGGCTCAGGGAGGCCGGTAAACTTCCAGGCGGTGATACTCGATGGACATAGCCACGGTGGCAGCCGCTTTCGGGCTCATCTTCCTCGCGGAGCTGGGGGACAAGACCCAGCTTGCGATCCTGGCCATGGCCGCGGACAGGAGCCCCATCTCCGTGTTCCTGGGGGCTAGCCTGGCGCTTTTAGCGAGCACCACGATCGCGGTGGCCTTGGGGGCGCTTGCCAAGGGCTTCCTCCCGGAGGGCGCGCTGAGATGGTTGCGTTACGGGGCCGGGGCCCTTTTCATCGGCTTTGGCCTGTGGACCATCCTCAGGGGTTGAGCCCCTCCATCCCCTTGAGCGCCTCCAGGACCGAATAGGCGGTGAGATCGAGCTGCAGCGGGGTGATGGACACGTACCCTGAAAGCAGGGCCCACACGTCGGTGTCCTCCAGTCCGGTCAGGGGCTCGGAGAGCATCTCGCCGACGATCCAGTAGTATTCCCGCCCTCGGGGGTCCTTCCCCCGGACGAGCTCGTCCCGGTAGATCTTGCTCCCCAGCCGGGTGACCTTGATCCCCTTGGGCTTCCCCTTGGGGACGTTCACGTTGAGCAGGGTCCCGGGGGAAAGGGGGCGTTCGGAGAGCAGGAACGCCGCCACCCGGGCCGCCACCCGGGCGGCATGGGTGTAGTCCGGGGTGGCCTCCGCCCCCTCCTCCTCCCCCACGTCCAGGGAGATGGCCACCGCCTGCACCCCCTGATGGGCGGCCTCCATGGCCGCGGCCACCGTCCCGGACATGGTCACATCCCGGCCCAGGTTGGCCCCGGCGTTGATCCCCGCCATCACCAGGTCCGGTCGCCTTGGGGCCAGGCCAAGCAGGGCCAGGGACACACAATCCGACGGGGAACCGTTGGTTATGCGCACCTCCTCACCCCCGGAGAGCCTGGCCGTGGACACCCGCAGGGGTTTATGAAAGATCCGGGTTCTGGAGGCGGCGGACCAGTTTCGGTCCGGCGCCAGGACCCACACCTCCCCTAAGCCCAGGACCGCGTTGCGCAGCGCCAGAAGCCCAGCCGAAAGGTAACCGTCATCGTTGGTGAGGAAGATGAAGGGTTTAGCCATTAGCGCCCCCCTTTTGCCCCCGATTTTAACCGGCCAGCTCATCTTCGGACAAAGGGCCTTTCGAGGGGGGGATTGGCCCCTTCCAGGTAGCGGTAGAAGGCCAGGCGGGTCTCGCCGTAGTCGCGCACCGACTCGAGCCGGAGCCCGCCGTAGCTCCCCGGGGGCTCCGTCTTGTGGAAGGCCTCCACCACCACCAAGGCCCCGGGCCAGAGGGGTGGGAAGGCCCCGAGGGCAGCGGCCGCCCGCAAGGCAAGGTCACTGGCATAGGGGGCTCCGAGGAAGGCGAGGTGAAACCGGCGCCCCCGGCGGGCCAGCCAGCGGATGGCCTCCAGGGCATCGGCCTGGATGACCTCCGCCCGGGCCTGGTAGCCTAACCGCCTTATGTTCTCCCGGATGATGCGTACCGCCTTCCCGGAGCTGTCCACGAAGGTGGCCCTTCGGGCACCCCGGGAAAGGGCCTCCAGGCCCACCGCCCCGGTCCCGGCGAACAGATCCAAGAACTCCGCCCCCACCACCCCCTCGCCCAGGATGTCAAACAGGGCGGTGCGCACCCGGTCCCTCAGGGGACGGATCCCAGCCCCGTGCCACTCGGCCAGTCGGTGCCCCCGCTTCTCCCCCCCGATTATCCTCACCTTGCACTCACCCCACTTGAGGTTACGATCAGTTTCAGTCCCAACGCAGGATATCCCAAACCGGAAGGCGGAACAGCCCGAGCTACACCGGGGCAGGAGGATGGATGCGATACGATGTGGCGATTGTGGGGGCGGGGCCGGCCGGGTTGTTCGCCGCCCTGGAGCTCTCCGAAGGGGGGCACAGGGTGGTGGTGCTGGAGAAGGGCCTGGCCCCCAAGGAACGCACCAGCATCACCTGTGGGGTAGGCGGGGCGGGGACCTTCTCCGACGGAAAGCTCAACCTCACCCCTAGGATCGGTGGGGATACCGCGGCCATCGGCTGCTCGGTAGGGGAACTGGCTTCCCTCATCGCCCGGGTGGACCAGGTGTTCACCCAGTACGGCGCCCCGGAGAAGTACTCCGGGGAGGACCAACGGGCCCTGGCCAGGCTGAAGAAACGGGCCGCCGAGGCCGGGATCGAGTTCATCGCCGGCCGACAGCGCCACATCGGCACCCGACGCATCCGGGAGGTGATCGACGCACTGTACCAGGACCTTTTGGCCCGCGGGGTGGAGTTCCGCCTCGGCACCCAGGTCAAGTCCATCTCCCGGACCGACCAGGGGTTCGAGCTGGAGCTGGACGGGGGTACATTGGCCGCCCGCTACGTGATCGCCGCCCCGGGCCGCGTGGGCGCCTACTGGCTCAGGGAGGTGGCCCGGAAACTAGGGGTGGGCCCGGAGTTCGGCCCCCTGGACGTGGGCGTACGGGTGGAGTTCCCCGCCGAGCTCTACGAGCCCATCGAACGGGTGATGTACGACGCCAAGCTCCGCGTGCGTACCCCCACCTACGACGACATGGTACGCACCTTCTGTACCAACCCAAGGGGGTTCGTGGTCCGGGAGGACTACGATGAGTTCGTTCTCGTAAACGGCCACGCCGAGAACAAAAGGAAAACGGAGAACACCAATTTTGCCCTCCTCGTCCACATAGAGCTCACCAATCCGGTGGAGGACACCACCGAGTACGGCCGAGCGATCGCCAAACTCGCCACCACCATCGGCGGCGGGCAGCCCATCCTCCAACGCCTCAAGGACCTCCAGCAGGGGCGCCGCTCCACCTTGGAGCGGATCCGCCGGGTGCCCATCCAGCCTACGCTCTCCGAGTTCACCCCCGGGGACATATCCATGGCCCTGCCCCATCGGGTGGTGCTGGACATCCTGGAGGCGATAGACCGCCTGAACCTGGTGATCCCGGGGCTGGCCTCCGACGGCACCCTGATCTACGCCCCGGAGATCAAGTTCTACGACACCCGCTACAACGTGCGGGCAGGGATGGAGACGGAACTCCCGGGCTTCTACGTGGCCGGGGATGCCTCCGGACACTCCCGGGGCATCGTGTTCGCCGCCGTCACCGGGATCCTGGCTGCCCGCCACATAAAGTCCGTAACGCGTGACGGGTGACGGGAAAGGGATCGGGATGATCTACGGGGAGGGCCTGAGGCTGAGGGCGATCGAACGGGAGGACATCCCTCGCTTTGTGCGCTGGTTCAACGATCCCCAGGTGAGAGGCTTCCTCCTGATGTACGAACCCCTGTCCCGGGCCAAGGAGGAACGCTGGTTTGAAGAGCACCTTACCCGAAAGGACGAGTTCCTCTTCGCCATCGAAGTCAAAGAGGGCGAAGATTGGGTTCACATCGGAAACCTTGGCCTCCACAGGATCGACTGGAAGAACCGGGTAGCGACTTTGGGGATCGTGATCGGCGAGAAGGCCTACTGGAACCGGGGCTACGGCACCAGGGCCGTTTTAGTTGCCTTGGAGTACGCCTTTTTCGAGCTCGGGCTCAACCGGGTGGAGCTTGAGGCCTTCTCGTTCAACCAGCGGGCCATCCGCTGTTACCAGAAAGCCGGCTTCCGCCATGAGGGCGTGCGCCGCCAGGCCCTGTTCCGCGACGGCCGCTACCACGACGTCCTGATCATGGGCATCCTACGGGAGGAGTTCTCCAGGGGGGGTAGCGGATGAGATGTTCTGTTTGCGGCCAGGAGGCGGTGATCCGGCTCCGCCACGCCGGCCTGCGACTGTGCCCCCAGCACCTGGTGGCCCGGGTGGAAAAGGAGGTAGAGGGCGCCATCCGCCGCTTCCGCATGTTTTCCCCTGAAACGCGGGTTTTGGTGGCCGTATCCGGGGGGAAGGATTCCCTGGCCCTGTGGCACATCCTGGCGAAATCCGGCTACCGGGCCGACGGCCTTTTCATCGATCTCGGCATCGAGGGGTACTCTGGGCGTTCCCAGGATGTGGCCCAGGCCTTTGCCGAGGAACGGGGCCTTACGCTGCACGTGGTGTCCCTAGCGGAGGAGCTCGGGGCCACCCTGGATGAGCTCACGCGCATTGCCAGGGGCAAACCCTGTTCCCTTTGCGGTACGGTCAAACGTTATCTTATGAACCGCCTGGCCTGGGAGGGGGGATATAGCGCCCTGGCCACCGGCCACAACCTGGACGACGAGGCGGCCACCCTCCTCGGGAACGTCCTGCGCTGGGAGGAGGACTACCTCTCCCGCCAGTACCCAGTCCTCCCCGGGGAGGGGAAGCTGGTTCGAAAGGCAAAACCACTGGTGTTCCTCTCAGAAAGGGAGATGGCCGCCTATTGCCTGATAACCGGGATAAGGTATCTTAAGGAAGACTGCCCACATGCCCAAGGGGCGCGTTCCATCGTCCTCAAAGGCATCTTGAACCAACTGGAGGACCGGTACCCTGCCACGAAGATCTCATTCTTGCGTCAGTTCTTGCGGGTCCGCGACCGGTTTCGGCCGCCAGAGCCGGCTCGCCTCGGTGAGTGCCAAAGCTGCGGGATGCCCACCGCCGCCGAAGGCACCTGTCGGTTTTGCCGGCTAAAGGAAGCGGTCACGCGTCACACGTCACGCCATGGCACGCCCGCTTGAGTACGGGGAGCCTGTGCTCCTTTGGGAGGAAGGCAAAGCCCGCACCTTCCTCATCAGGCTGGAGCCGGGCGGGGAGTTCCACTCCCATCGGGGGGTGATCCTCCATGATCGGATCGTCGGCCGGCCCGAGGGGACAAGGGTCCTCTCCGGCACCGGGCACCCCTTCTTCGCCCTCCGCCCTCGGGTGGGGGAGAGGATGATGAAGGTACGCCGGAGGACCCAGATCGTCTACCCCAAGGACGCCGGGTGGCTTGTCCTGGCGCTTGACCTATTCCCCGGGGCGAGGGTGATCGAGATGGGCACCGGCTCCGGCGCCTTCACCATCTTGCTTTGCCAGCTGGTGGGGCGGGAGGGGCGGGTTTACACCTACGACCGCCGGGAGGACTTCTTGGAAAACGCCCTTTGTAACCTGGAAAGATACGGGCTTGCGGATAGGGTCGAGGCTGGGGTGCTTGAAGCAGGCCAGCCCTTCCCGGAAAAGGACGTCGATGCCGTGTTCCTGGACCTCCCGGAGCCCTGGCTTGCGGTCCCGCCGGCCCATTCCGCCCTGGCCCCGGGGCGGCCCATCGCCCTCATCGTCCCCACCGCTGAACAGCTCAAGGCCACCTTCCAAGCCCTGGAGGGGGCGGGCTTTGTCGCCCTGGAGGCGGTGGAGCTCCTGGAGAGGAGGGTGCTGGTGAGGGAAAGGGAGGGGGTGCGCCCCTACGAGCGCATGGTGGGCTTTACCGGCTACCTCATCTCCGCCCGGAAGGCCGCCTAGACAAAAACAAAAAGGGCGTCCCCGGGGGGACGCCCTACCCTTCAGATCCCAAGCCTACATGAAAACCGGGGCCACCGGGAACAGGGAGGCGAAAAGAAGCGAGATCACGCTCATCAGCTTGATCAGGATGTCCAGGGACGGCCCCACGGTGTCCTTCAAGGGGTCCCCCACGGTGTCCCCCACCACGCTGGCCGCGTGGGCCTCAGAGCCGCTCCCCCCGAAGTGACCGATCTCGATGTACTTTTTGGCGTTGTCCATAGCGCCGCCAGAGTTGGCACAGAAGATGGCAAGCTGGATGGCGGAGAGCAGCCCCCCGAACAGCACCCCGGCCAGGGCGTACCGCCCGAACACAAGCCCCACCAAAAGCGGCGTCCCCACCGCGATGATGGCCGGCACGGTCATGTTCCTCAGGGCCCCGCTTGCCGTAAGGGAAATGCAACGCTTGTAGTCCGCGGTCTCCTTTCCCTCAAGGATCTTGGGGTTCTCCCGGAACTGCCGGCGGATCTCCAAGACCAGCACGTCGGCCGTCCTGGTCACCCCCCGGATGAGGATGGCGGAGAAGACATAGGGGAGCATGGCCCCCACCACCAACCCCACCAGCACCCACGGCCCCACATCCAGCCACGATGCGGTGGGGGACAGGCTGGGGGCGATCTGCCCCACCAAGGGCACTTGGGGCGGGAGCACCTGCTCGGCCGAGCCGATGGCCGACCAGAGATATGAGGCGATCAGTCCCAGGGCGGCGAAGGCCGCCGAACCGATGGCAAAGCCCTTGCCGATGGCCGCGGTGGTGTTGCCCACCGCATCAAGCTCGTCAGTCCTCTCTCGCACGTCCGGCGGGAGCTCGGCCATGGTGGCGATGCCACCGGCGTTATCCGCCACCGGGCCGTAGGAGTCGATGGACACGTTCATCCCCACGAAGGAAAGCATCCCGGCGGCCGCAAACGCCACCCCCAATAGGCCCCCGATGTAATAGGCCAAGGCCGTCGCCGCCGCGATCACCAGAACCGGCCAGAACGTGGAAAGCATCCCCACGGCAAGTCCGCCTGCCACCCCCACCCCCGGTCCGGCCTGGTTCATCTCCGAAAGCTCCCGGGTGGGCTTGTACTTATAGGAGGTGTAGTACTCGGAAAGCCGGCCGATGGCCACCCCGGCTGCCAGGCCCAAAAGCACGCAGAAAAACGGGTTGAAGTTGGCCGGGGAAAGCCAACAGATGATCAGGGTGAAAACCCCGGTGAGCACGGCAGCCAGGATGAGCCCGTTCATGAGCGTCTTCTGGGGCTCCTCCCCTTTGGAGTAGCGCACGTAGAGAACAGAGATCAAGGAGGAGAATGTCCCGGCGGCCACGATGAGGAGGGGCAAAAGCAAAAGCCACCAATACTGCCCGGGCTCGATCCCCGCCGGGAGGCCGAGCTTGGCCACAAGATCGCTTATCCCCGGGTTGTGCTGGCCGACGAAGATGTACATAAACATCACCATCACTGAAATGATGGCTCCGATAAACGATTCCAGAAGGTCGGCCCCCAGTCCCCCCACGTCGCCCACGTTGTCGCCCACGTTATCGGCGATGGTCGCCGGATTTCTGGGGTCATCCTCCGGGATGTGGGCCTCCACCTTGCCCACGATGTCCGCGGCCATGTCGGCGGCCTTGGTGTAGATGCCCCCTCCCACCCGGTCGAACAGGGCCACAAGCGACGCCCCGGCCGAGTAGGCGGATACCAAAAGCGCCCCTTTGATGAAGTTGACCCCCGCCCCCTTGATCCCGAACAGGTACTTGGTTTGGATCTGGATGGTGGCCGGGTCGAACTCCCGGCGGAACAGGACGATCACCAGCACCAGGCCCCCGATGGCCAGCCCCGCCACCCCCATTCCCATCACGCTGCCCCCGGTAAAGGAGACCTTGAGCGCCTCCCGCACCGACCGACGCGCGGCCTGGGTGGTGGGGGCATTGGCCAGGGTGGCCGCGTTCATCCCGATGAAGCCAGCGGCCATGGAGAAGATGGAGCCAATCCAAAACGACACCGCCACTTCCCAGTAAAACAGGATCCAAAGCACGATCCCAATGGCCAGGATGGCGATGGCCATGTGCTTGGCCTCCTCCACCATGAAGGTGATGGCCCCACCCCGGATGTAGTCCTGGACCTCCTGCATCCTCTTTGTGCCCCGGTCGCTCCGCGCCACGGACCAGTTGGCGTAAGCCGCCCAGACCAGGGCGACCACTGAGACCAGCGCTGCAATCCCGATCGCTAGAGCCATAAGGTTCCTCCTTCCTCTGCCAGGTTGACCTGGGGATGCTCTGGCCCGAAAAAGCCAAAACCGCGGGAACTTTACCCCCCGGTGGGGGGCTCCTCAACCGCCTTCAGGGCACTCCGGATCCGGGCCCTGGTTTCCTCCCAGCCTAGCACGGCCACCACCCCAGCTAGCTCAGGCCCCTGTGGCCGGCCGGTGAGCGCCAGCCGCAGGGGGTGGAAGACCTCCCGCCGCGACAGCCCCAGCTCGCCGGCCACCTCGCCCACCAGGGCCCGCAGGTCAGCCGGCCAGCCAACCTCCAGCCTGGAAAGCACCGCCCGCAGGGCCTCCTGCGCCCTAGGCCCCCTCAACCCCTCCACCACCTCATCCCCCAGCCTCGGCCGCCTTAGCAGGGCCGAGAGGTCCGGGTGATCGGCCAGCTCGGCCAACGTGGAGACCGCCGGCCGCACCAGGGCCAGGGCCCGGGCCACCCTCCCTTCGGGCAACCCCGCCACCCCCTTCAGGAAAGGCCGGGCCCTCTCCAGGAGCTCCTGGGGGGAAAGCCGAGCCAGATGCTGGCGATTGAGCCACCTCAGCTTGGCCAGGTCGAACACCTGGGGCGCCAGGTTCACCCGGTCCAGGGAAAACCGCTCCACCAGCTCCGCCGGGGTGAACACCTCCCCCTCCCCCTTCGGCGACCAGCCAAGGAGCGCCAGATGGTTCACCACCGCCTCGGGGAGGAACCCCTGCTCCCGCAGGGCCTCCACCGAGGTCGCCCCGTGCCGCTTGGACAGCTTCCTCCTGTCCGGCCCCAGGATCACCGAAAGGTGGCCGAACTGGGGGGGGTCCCACCCCAAGGCCCGGTAAAGCCAGATCTGCTTAGGGGTGTTGGAGATGTGATCCTCGCCCCTGAGCACATGGGTGATCCCCATCTCGTGGTCGTCCACCACGCAGGCCAGGTTATAGGTGGGGGTCCCATCGGCCTTCTGGATCACGAAGTCCCCGGTGGTGAGGCGGCGGAAGCGCACCTCCCCCCGCAGGAAGTCCCGGAAGGACGTTTCCTTGGCCTCCTCGGGCACCCTGAACCTGACGGCCGGCCTCCTGCCCTGGGCAAGATAGCGCTCCTGCTCCGCCCGGCCGAGGGCCCGACAATGGCCGTCGTACTCCGGGGCCTCACCCCGGGACAGGGCCCGCCTGCGCCGGGCAGCCAGCTCCTCCGGGGTGCAGTAGCAGGGGTAGGCCTTGCCCTCCGCAAGCAGCCTTTCCACGTACTTGCGGTAGACAGGCAGCCGCTCTGACTGGAAGTAAAGCTCATCCCAATCGAGCCCCAGCCACCTGAGGGCCTCCAGGATCCCCCGCACGAACCGCTGCTCCGACCGGGCGAGGTCGGTGTCCTCCACCCGGAGAACAAGATCGCCCCCCTCCTTCCTCGCCCAAAGCCAGTTGAACAGCGCCGTCCTTGCGCCACCCACGTGCAGCTCCCCGGTGGGGCTGGGCGCAAACCTAACCCGCAATGTCATCCTGGGATTATACGGGAAAAAGACACCTGTCCGCCCCCAGGGCGACAAAACCACCCTCTCCGGCGCCCAGGCGGCATGGAGCCGAAGGTGATCTCGATTACTCTGAAATCATCCGTAAAAGAAACAAGGAGGGGTGCGGAGATGGGGAAGTATGCAGTGCTTTTCGGGTTGCTCCTGGTGGGGAGCTTGGGGCTGGCACAAACGCCCCAGGAGGAGATCGCCACCATGCAGGCCGCCTTCGGCCAGGTGACCGACTTCTTCGCCTCGTTCATCCAGGAGTCCAAGGAGCATTTCCTGACCTTGGAGAGCTCCTTTGCCGGGCTTTCGACCCGGGTGGACGGCTTGGCCCAGGATGTGGAGCTCCTGAAGTCCTCCCTGGAGGACCACGAATCCCGGATCACAAAGCTCGAACAGATAGACCTCGGGGCCGTTCAGCGCCGGCTCCTCGCCCTGGAGGAGGCCCGCCAGGCCCTGGAGATAAAGATCGACAACAACCGCGCCAAGGTGGAATCCGTGGAGGCCGGCCTGGGCGGCTACCAGTCGGACATAGCGACGCTACAGTCCTCCATCATCGAGCTTGAGACGGGCCTGGCAAGCCAGGGGGAGGAGCTCGCCGCCCTGAGGGAGGAGCTCCAATCCCTGAAGCGGGCGCAGGACTCCCAGTGGGCGGCCATCGTCCTGGTCCCGGTGCTTATGGGGACGTTGGTCTACTTTCTTCTGCAGGACTAAGGTGAGGGGCCAGCCGAGGGGGCTCCACCATGGCCAAGCCGGACAAGACAACTGACCGGAAGTGGTACGACAAACCTACCCCGGCTTCCACCCAGCGGCCCGTGCCCCCCATCCCCGTTTCGGATAGGGTGGACCAGGGATGGCAAGGCCCTAAAAGCACCGGAGAGGAAAGGGGGTGGAAGGGATGAAGAGAATGCTTTCGGCCTTGATGGTGGGGTTCCTACTAGCTTCGCTGGGGGTTGCCCAAGAAGCGAGCCTCCCGCCGGTGGAGGAGGAGATCGCGGCACTGGAGCAGGTTTACGATCAGGTGACAGGCTACTTCGGCAGCCTCATCGCCGAGCTAAAGGGGGCCATCCGTTCCCTGAACGCCAGCGACCAGGATCTTGCCGGCCGCTATCAGGCCCTGGAAGCAAAGCTTCAAGAGCTGGAAGGGGAGCTCGGCCGGCTCCAGGAGGTATGTGCCCAGGTGCCGGAGCTGGCCGATCGCCTTACGTCCCTGGAGGCCAGGCTGGCGGCCGAGGTTTCCGGGCTGAGGGCCGATATGGATAAAAAGATGGGCCTTTTGGCCGATGAGCTGAACTCCCAGCTCTCGGAGCACGAGGCCCGGATCGCCGCCCTTGAGGAGCAGGACCTGGGTTCGCTTCAGCGCCGCATCCTGGCCCTGGAACAGGCCACCCAGGCCTTACAGGTCAAGATCGAGAACAACCGCGCCAAGCTGGAGGGGTTCGAGGCGCTCCTGGGGGGGTTCACCGCCGACATCCAGGCCAACAAGGACGCCATCGCCCAGCTCAGGGGCCGGGTGACCGAGCTGGATGCCCGCGCGGCCACCCTGGAGGCCCAGGTGGAGGGACTGGACGTGAAGGCCATGCAGGACGCCCTGGGGGCGGCCCAGGGCATGGCCCTCCTGGCGCTCCTCGCCGGGATCGGGGCCATCGCCCTGCACTTCATGGGCGGCTAGAGAGCCGGGGGGGCGCACCGCGCCCCTCCTTTTTGGCCAAGCACGTAACAAATGTTATATTCGTAACCCTGGGGAGGTTGGGGATGGATTTGGGAAGCAGGCTAAGGCAGTTCCGCTTGGAAAACGGCCTGAGCAAGCGGTCGGTGGCCGGGCTCCTTGGGGTCTCCGTCCCCACCGTGATGCGCTGGGAAGAGGGGAGGAGCGTCCCCAACGACTACAACCGGCACAAGATCGAGCGGCTGCTCTCAAGGGGCCAGGAGATGCCCCTGTTCGAAAGCCGTCCCCGGATGGTGCTCCTGAGCCTGTTCGACCAGCCGACATGAGCACCGCCATCAAACGGCTTGAGATCCAAGGTTTCAAGTCGTTCCGCAAGCGGGTGGTGCTCCCCTTTTACCCCGGGTTCACGGCCATCGTGGGGGAAAACGGCACGGGGAAATCCAACATCTTCGATGCGCTGGCGTTCGTCATGGGCAGGAGGTCGCGGTCCCTTAGGGCAGAGCGGGTGGAACAGCTCCTCCACGCCCCTCCGGGGGGGGAGCCCGTGCAGGAGGCGGTGGTCTCCCTGACCCTGGACAACAGCTCCGGGTTGTTCGACGAGCTCCTGCCGGCCCCCGCCAAGGAGGTGGTGCTGTCCCGCAGGATAACCCCGGACTCCTCCACCTATCGGCTCCAGGGGAGGCCTGTCCCGGCCAAGGCGGTGGAGGGCCTGCTCTCCCTGGCCAAGATCGACCCCAGTGGTTACCACATCGTGGAGCAGGGCATGGTGATCGACGTCTTGGAGCGTTCCCCCAAGCGCCGCCGGGAGATCCTGGATGAGGTGGCGGGGATCGCCGCCTACGAGGAGCGTAAGGCCAAGGCCATCTCCGAGCTCGCCCAGGTGAAGGAGCGGCTCAACACCAGCCGGATCCTATTGGCCGAGCGCCGCCATCGCCTGGCGGAGCTCCACCGGGAGAGGGAAGCGGCCTTGGAGCACAGGGCGCTGACCGAGGAGCGGGACCGCCTGGCCGCCAGCCTTGCCTTCCACCGCTGGCAGTCCTTGAGCCGGTCCCTGGAGCGGGCCCAGGCCCGCGCCGAGCAGACCCGGGGGGAGGTGGAGGAGCTGGCCAGGGAGGTGGACCGCCTGGACCGCGAGATCGAGCTCCAGGAGAGGGAGCTCGGGGAAAGGGCCCCCGCCCAGGACGAGGAGATGGCCGAGCTCATCCGGGCGGTGGAGGGACTACGGGGGAAGCTCTCGGCAAAGGAGGCCGAGGCCCGTGCCCTGGAGCGGGAGCTTAACTCGCTGCGGGATAGCATCGAGGAGCTGAAGCGATTTGTGGGGTTGAAGGATCGGGTGCCCGAGCCGGTGGCCGCCATCCTTGGGCTTGGTTGGGAGGGGATCCACGGCACGGTGGGGCAGTTGGTGCGCCCTGAGGAGGGGTTGGAGCTCGCCTTCGAGACCGCCCTGGGGGGGCATCGACACGACCTGGTAGTGGAGAGCCGGGCCCTCGCCCTGGAATGCGTCCGTTACCTCAAACAGGAGGGGCTGGGCCGGGCCAGGCTCCTCCCCTTAGATCGCCTGGCGGTGCCCCGCATCTCCCCCAAGGCCCGCGAGGCCCTACGGCTCCCCGGGGTGATGGGGCTGGCCATCGAGCTGTGCCAATTCCCGCCCCGGGTGAGGGATGCGGTGGCCTATGTGCTCGCCGATACCCTGGTGGCCGAGACGCTTGAGGCGGTACGGGAGCTCTTCGGGGTGCGGGTGGTCACCCTGGATGGGGACCTTCTGGAGCGGGGCGGGGCCATCGTGGGGGGGGCACCCAGGAAGGGGGGCGGCCCGGACCTCTCGGGGAAGCTGGCCCACCTGGCGAGGGTGGAGGGGGAGCTCAGGGCCGCCCGACAGGAGATCGAAAGGCTCTCTGCCGAGCTCAGCGCCGCCGAGGTCCGCCTCAGCGAACACTCCCGGAAGATGGCCCAAAGGAAGGCGGCCCGCTCCGCCGCCGAGCAGGGGCTGCTCGAGCTGCGGCAACGGCGGAAGGAACTCTACCTTGCACTGGAAAGGAAAAGGACCTCCCTCTCCCGCTACGAGCGGGAGGCGGCCGAACTTAGGGGGGAACTAGCCGCCCTGGGGGAGGTGCCCCAACCCCCCGGGGGAACGGTCCCCGGAACCCCGGACGTGCTCCAAGCCCGCCTTAGACAGGTGGAAAGACGCCTGGCGGAGCTCGGCCCGGTCAACCTGCGCGCCATTGAGGAATACGAGGCGTTCCTCGTGGAGTTCCAGGCGTTCAAGGAGAGGGTACGCACCCTGGAACGGGAAAAACACGAGATAGAGCACTTCATCGGGGAGCTGGAGAAGAAAAAGAGGGAGAAGTTCTTAGTCACCCTGGAGACGGTCTCGGCTGAGCTGGACAGGATTTTCAAGCGGCTGTTCGGTGGGGGGGAAGCCGGGCTCAAGCTGGCCGAGGAAGGCAACATAGACTCGGGGCTTTTGGTATACGCCCGCCCCCCGGGCAAGGAGCCGCGGCTTTTGGATGCCCTATCCGGTGGGGAGAAGACCCTGGTGGCGATCGCGTTCGTGCTCGCCCTGGCGGCCGGCCGACCCGCCCCCTTCTATCTCCTTGACGAGGTGGACGCGGCCCTGGACCGGGCCAACTCCGAACGCCTGGCCGCCCTCCTCAGGGATTTTGCTAAAAAATCTCAGGTGATTGTCATCTCTCATAACGAGGAGCTGGTGAGGTTTGCCGACCGGGTTTACGGGGTGACCATGAGGGACGGTACCTCCTCGGTGGTGGCCCTGGAGCTTGTGAGCCATGGGGCGAGTTGAGCTTTTGGAGCTCGAGGCGCTGGCCCGGGCCGACTGGGACCTGCTCTTCTCCCGGCTCGCCCGGGACATGGACCCGTGGGCGGTGGACCTGGTGGAGCTGGTAAGCCGATTCCGGGGGTATCTGGCCCTCCTTCAGGGCCTGGAGCTCGAGGTCCCCGGCCGGATGCTACATGCCGGCGCAGTGCTCCTGCGTATGAAGTCGGAGTGGATCCGGGATCAGGACCGCCGACCGGTGGCCCTGGAGCAGGTGGTCAGGGAGGTGGAGGAAGCCCCGGTGGCGGAGGAGGTTTACATCGCTCCGGAGCTCAGGCTCCCGCTTCTGCGCCGGCCCAAGGCCAGGGCTAGTCTAGCCGAGCTCCGCCGGGCCCTGAAGTGCGCCCTGCTGCACGGGGAAAGAAGGGAACAAGGGCAAAAGAAGCCATCTCCAAACGAGCTTGGGCTGAGGATTTCAAAGGAGCCCTTCAGCCGCCGCACCAAGCGCCTGCTCAGAAAGCTCCTCTCCCTGATAAACGGGAGCCGCATCATCCCCTTTTCGGCCCTCCTCAGCAAAAGGGATCCCCGGGAAAAGGTGGCCACCTTCATGGAGCTTTTGCACCTGGACACGGAAGGCAAGGTGCGGCTTGTGCAAGAAGAGTTCTTAGGGGAGCTCCTGATCGAGGTGGGGGATGGAGCCGAAGGCGTTGATTGAGGCGGCCCTGTTTGTGGCCGATCGTCCCCTGTCCCCGGCTAGGCTGGCCCAGGTCCTGGGGCTCTCGGAGGAGGCGGTGGGGCGGCTGATCCAGGCCTTGGCCGACGAGTACTCCTCCCCGGATCGGGGGCTGGAGGTGGTGCAGGAGGGCGGGGGCTACGTCCTGCAGGTGAAGGCGGAGCTGGCCGACGCGGTGAGGCCCCTGGCCCCGGGGCAGGACATCCCGGAGCCGGTCCTCCGTACCCTGGCCCTGATCGCCTACCGGGGGCCGATCCTTCAGTCGGAGCTGGTGCGGCTGCGGGGCCAGCGGGCCTACTCCCACGTCCGGGAGCTCGTGGAGCGGGGGTTGGTACGCGCCGAGGAGGATGGGGTCACCAAGCGCCTTTCGGTCACCAAGGCGCTGCTCTCCTATTTTGGGGTTGAAACAGAGGAACAGCTGCGCTCCCTGCTTGAGCCCGAAGGCTAGGGTCGGACGAGGCTGCGGGCCTGCTCGGGGAGGGAGCGGGCCAGGCCGGGGCCGATGTGGGGGACGGCCTCCAGGGCGGCGGGGGACGCTCTTGCTATGGTGGCAAGGTCCCGGAAGCCGCGGTCGTAAAGTGCCCGGGCGCGCACCCTCCCCACGCCCCGTAGCCTGACCAATCCCAGGAGCTCTCCCCGCACCCCATAGCGCACCCGCTCCCTGAGCAAGGGGAGGGGACCAAGGGGCAAGCGGAACAGCCCGGCGATCCTTTCAGCGGCGTAGAGCAACCACTCCGCCTGTTCCCTGAGCCGGTAGGTGTCCCCGGGGCCCAGGCCGAACCGCCTGTGGAGCTCCGCCTCGGAGGCCTCGGAGATCCAAGCGGAAAGCGCCAGGGCCGTCTTCACCTCCGTCAGGAAGTCGGCGTACTCCTGGGTTCCGGGGGCGGGGACCGGCACCAGGAAGCCCTCCTCCTCCACCAAGGCGGGCAGGGCTGCCAGGTCCGCCTGGCGGAGCCATAGGCGCTCCATATCCGGGGTGTGGGCCACCAGGTGCAAGATGGAAAGCTCGGAGGGCTCGCCCGACTGGGCCCCGGCCAGCCCATCCCGCAGGATCACCCCGGACAGGGGATGGATGTAGAGCTTGGCCACAAGCTCCCCGAACGGGGTGGGGGAAAGGCCCCGCTCGGACTCCCTCACCATGCCCTCGGCCACAAGAAAGCCGAGTGCCTCCTCCAGCCTCAGGGTGAGCCCGGCCAGCCCGGACTGCCGGGCAAGCAGGGTCAAGGAGAAGAACCTCAAAAGCCCCTGACGGGAGCGGGCGTAGCCGGCAGCGATGGCCCCTAGCACGTGGGCGGCGATGGCCCCGGAGGCGAGCTGGGAGGTTATCCGTTCCGGCGGGGCGAGTACATACCTTAAAAGAAGCTCCTCCCGGTCCGCCTCGTCCTTGGCCACCAGGACGGCCTCCCCGTATGGGTCCAGGCCCGGCCGCCCTGCCCTCCCCGCCATCTGGTGGAACTCTAAGGTGGGGATGTATGAGGAACCGTATGGGGGCCGGTAGCGGCGTACGTCCCGGATGATCACCCGCCTTGCGGGCAGGTTCACCCCGGCCGCCAGGGTGGTGGTGGTGCAAAGCACCTTGAGGAGCCGGTTGCGGAAGGCCTCTTCCACGGCCTTCCTCTGGGTGTAGTGGAGCCCGGCGTGGTGGAAGGCCACCCCGGCCGGAAGGAAGCGGGCGAGCTCCCGGCAGATGGGGGTGGGTTCGTCAAGCGCCCCCAATACCATCTGGGCCAGCCGGGAAAGCCCCTCAGCCTCCGATTCGGTCAGGGTCTGGGAGACGGGCCGGGCGAGCCTCCGGGCCAGGGCCTGGGTGGCCCGCCTGGTGCCCACGAACACCAGCGCCTGCCCCCCTTCCCGCACCACCTCCAGCACCAGATCGAACACCGGCCCCAGCCCGCCCTCCACCTTCCTCCGGCTGCCGTCGGAGAGGAAAAGCTCCCCGGCCAGGTAGACCCCAGCCCGGAGGGGGACGGGGCGGAAATCGCTTATCACCGCCTGGGCACCCAGCCAATCGGCGATCTCCTCGGCATTGTGTACCGTAGCGGAAAGGGCCAAGAGCTGGAGGTCCGGCCGGGCATGCCGCAGGGCGGCCACCAACACCTCCAGGGTCGGCCCCCGCCCTGGGTCGGCCAGCATATGCACCTCGTCCAGGACCACCAGGGATAGCCCGTCCAGGAGCCAGCTCGCCCGGTGGCGGAGCAGGGAGTCTGCCTTCTCGTTGGTGAGCACCACCACGTGACTGTTCGCCAGGTGGGGATCGGTACGGTCGAAGTCCCCGGTGGCCAAGCCCACCTCGATCTCAAGCGGTGCGTATCTTGCCCTTAGCTGCTCGTATTTTTCGCTTGCGAGCGCCCGCAGGGGGACCAGGTAAAGCACCCTTCCCCCCCGGACAAGGACCGTTTTGAGCATGACGAGCTCCGCCACCAGGGTCTTGCCCGAGGCGGTGGGGGCGGCCAGGAGCAGCGACGCCCCCTCCAGGGCCCCGGCGGAGAGCGCCGCCTCTTGAGGGGGGTAAAGCTCCTCGATTCCGGCCCGGCGTATGGCCTCGGCTGCCCCTTCGGGCAAGGAATAGAGCCGACACAGCTCTTCCACCCTCACACCTCAAGGGTAAGAAAAATAGAAAGCCCCGCCCAGGGGACCCGCCCGGCCAGAAACCCCACCTCGACAGCGGTGCTGCCTCGCACGGTGGAACAACGCCTCCCCACAGAGGCCGCCTAGACCACAACGGTTTCAGATCTGGGTTCTTTCCTTGGGACGAATCGAGCCTGGGTCCGGACATTTCTCCCTTTTTAAATAGGCTCCAAGCAACCCCTTCGCCCCTTTCCCCATCCCCGGGACGTCCAAGACGCCCGCGATCCCCGATGGCCTGTGGGGGGCGGGATTGGCCACATTGGGGCGGCCGCTACCCCAAGTGAGCTGGGTCAGGCCTCCACGTCGCGCACCGGGGGGCTGGCCAGGGCGGCGATCCCAAGGAGCACCATCCCCGCCCCGGCGATGGCGTACATGGGGCGTATCCCGACGAGGTCGGCCACCGGCCCGGCCACCGCCAGGGACAGCGGCGAGATGGCCGTCACCATGCTGGAAAGAAGCGAAAACACCCGCCCCTGGACCTCTGGGGACACCCGGGCCTGGAGGATGGCCATCAGGGGGCCGTTGGCGATGGGGTTCATGAGGCCCGCCAGGAGGAACAGGCCCAGCGCCGCATACAGCCACCCAGGCGGGAGGAACCCCACCCCCAGGATGGCCGCCCCCATGCCCAACACCCCGGTCAAGGCGGTGAAGATACGGCGGCGGAAGCCGCCCCAAACGCTTAGGAGAAGCCCCCCGGCCACCATTCCGACCCCCCAGGCGGACTCCAGCCACCCAAGCTCCATGGCCCCGCCCCCCAGATGGTCCTTGACGAACAGGGGGAGGAGGGAGAAGGCGGGGTTGGCCACGAAGTTGATCAGGGTGGCAAACATCATCAGGTACAAAAGCCCCTTCCAGGCCCACACGTAGCGGAACCCGGCCTTCAGGTCCGCCAGGTACGAGGTCTTTTCCCCCTCGGCCCGGGCAGGCTGCGGCACCGGGATGAAAAGCAGGGGGGCCACCGCCAGCAACGCGGTCAACACATCTGTTCCCACCACACCGTACATGGGGAAAAGGGAGAGGAACAGGGCCCCCAGGGGAGGGGACACGACGTTCAGGGCGCCGTTCATGGCCTGGTTGAGCCCGGCCACCCGGGTGAGGTGTTTTTCCGGCACCATGAGCGGGGTGGTGGCGGCCATGGCCGGCCAGTGGAACCCCCCGCCCACCGATCGCAAGGCCATGGCGAGATAGATGTGCCACACCCGGATGCCCCCGGACCAGAAGAGGTAGACCAAGGCCAACGACACGAGGGCGATGGCCGAGTCGGCCACCACCATCACCCACCGGCGGGGAAGGCGATCCACCAGCGCCCCGGAGAACGGCCCCACGAAGATCTGGGGGAGCATGGCCACCAACGTGGCCGTGGCCAGCACCGTGGCCGAGCCCGTCTTTTGGGTGAGCCACCACACCAGGGCGAACTGGACGATGTGGCTCCCAAAAAGCGAGCCTTGCTGTCCCGCCCAGATCGTGAAGAACCGCGCCTTCCAGCCCTTCATTTCACTGATTCGATCCAGACGACCTTGTCACACCTGCCCTTGATGGCGTTGTAGAAACGCTTATCGGCGGTCACAAGCGGGATAGCTTCCCGAAGCGCCAGTGCCAAATAGGCCGCGTCGTAGGCCGTGCGGCCATATCCATGGGCGATCTCCAGGATCTTGGCAGCCGGGATCATCCCCGTCGGTATCCGCAATCCTTCGATCTGCTTCATCGCCTCCATGGCGGTTGAGATCTGTGTCCTGCCAAGCCTCACCGCCTTCCAGAGGGCATTCGCCACCTCGAAGTTCAGCAGTGGAACCGTGACCAGCTCTAATTCCCCCCTTGCGAACCGCTCGAACAGGTAAGTGGAAACCTCGTGATACGGCTCGTCCGGAAGGACCAGGGAAGCGGCCACCGAGGCATGCACCACGTACCTATCCATGCCTTTCCTCCAGTTCCTCCCGGGAGGGATAGTAGATGTCCTCCAAGGTCAAACCACGGAAGTTCTCCTTGAGCTCCTTAAGGCGGCGCAAGGCCTCCAACCGGAGTTCCCGAAGCACGGCCTGCTCGATAAACTCGCTGCGCTTGCGGGGCCCCACCAGGGCATCGATCTCCCTCACCAGCCGCTCGGGAAGGTTCACCTGGATCCTGAGCTTCACCCCCATCACCCCGGCCAGATTATACAGCTATATAAGCTGTATAAATTTGCTGTTAAAGGTTGCGGTACGTGCCTTCCGTGGCGTAGAGCCTTTCAAAGCCCAGCCGCTTGCGGGTAGATCCAATCCCCAGATGACACGTACCGCCTCCTTCTGGATCCGTTTGCGCATCCAGGCCTTCAGGCTGTCCTGGGTCACGATTCCGGCTTGTCCAGTCCCCGTGCCGTGGATCCAAACAGCGAAAGGGACTTGACACCGAATTTCTTTAGCTCCCTGCCTTTCAAGACCCGGGTGATTTCCTCGGTGGTCATTTCCCCGCCTCGCAACGGTGTGGATCAGGGGGACATTTTTCAGTTCTCATCATATTATTTCCTTTCGCCTCGATTGCCGGAACTGGTCAGTTTGTAGATCACCGCTCCTCAAAGAATTTTCTGATCTCGTCCTTGATGCGCCTTCCCAGCTGGGGGAGGTCGGCCGCCGCCCGGCGGCGGGGCTCCACGGCAAACCCCAGCCAGGCGGTGAAGATCGCGGCCAAGAACAGGAGGCCCGCCGCCTGGAGATAGGAAACCGGCCGAAGCAGCCCGAAGTGGCCAACGATTAGGGAATTGAAAAGTAGCTGGAAGATCCAGGCCGCCAGGAAGAACGAGGCCGCCTCGATGGGGACAAGAGATCTCCCCAACCCCAGGCCCCAGCCGCCCCAGGCCAAAAGGATCATGAACAGGAACAGCAGCGTGGCCGCCTGCCAATAGGTGAGCGGAGCCAAAAGCCCGAAGTGGCCCACCACGATGGAGTTGAACAGCACCTGCACCACCCAGGAAAGCAGGAAGAACATCCCCGCCCCCAGGGGTGAGAACGGCCCTCTGACCAAAAGCCTCATGTCGCCTCCTTGTGTCCGCTTTCCGAGACGTTCACTCGTCCTCCCAGTGCTCCCAGTCCAGGTAGCGGGGCTGCGGCCTGGGCCCAAACGGCCAACCTGCTAGCCCAAGGAGCAGGGCCACCAACATCATGGCCGGGACCAGAATCAAAAGCGCTAGCAGCACCACTGGCACCGTGACTGCCAGTGCGATGGCGCCGCCGATGATCCCGCCGACGAGCCCCTTTGTCCCGTCTACCCCCCAGGCCACCGAGCTCCGCACTGTGCGGGCGATCAGGGCTGGAAGCCAGATCAAGAGCCAAAAGGGGAGGTAAAGAGGCCCCGTTGCCTTAGCTTCCACAAGGATCCTTTCATCCCTTCACCTCCTCCCTCACCTCGGCCTGGGGGGACACCTCCAGGGACTCGCTGTACTCCACCCGGCCGATCTTGCAGCCCGGGCCCAGCTTCACCACCCGGCCCCGCACCACCTCGGCCACGGTCCACTCCAAGTCAAGTTCATCCCCCTCCACCGCCTCTACGTCCAAGATGCCCCTCCCGTGGGTGCCGATGAGCCGCCTCAGGGTTGAAAGGAGCCCGCCCCCGCAATGGAAACGCTCCTCTTTTCCACTCAACCCACCTCCCAAAGTGAAAGCTTCAGCCTTTCAAGCAACTTTTCCAAGTCCAGCTTCATCCGCACCTTGCAGCCCGGATCAAACCGCAGCGGCTCGCGCCCCAACACGGCGAACGCCACCCGCAGCGACAGGCCCTCCCCGGCCACCTCCTTCTCCGCCAGGATACACGCCACCCCGGAAGGCGCGGGGAGGACCTCGATGGCCCCTTTTACCACCTCCACGACCTGCCGGGCCTCCCCGGGGCGGGCACCGTTCCTCAAGGCCTCCGCCCCGCAGGCGAGCGCCAGAAGCTCCACGAACGTATACCCCCCGTCCTTCCACAGGAGGGACCCGCCCTCCTTCCCGATCGGGGGAAGGCGGGTGGGATCGTCCCAGACCACCGCTTGGGGGCGGGCCTCCGGGGAGAGCAGGGCCACGAGCTCGTCCAGGGAGTGCTCGTCCTTGAGCTTTTGGATGCGCCGGATCCGCTCCAGGATCTTCTCTTTCGGGAAGAACGTTTCTTGCCCTGTGGGGGTGGCCTTGCGGATGAACCACGCCTCCGGGATCAGGCCCTTCCTCTTCCAGCGATAAAGCTGGCCATAGGAGATCCCGGTAAGCCTGAGGACCTCCTTTTTGGAGACCAGTTCCTCGGCCATCAGCTTGCGGCCCTGAGGCTGCGATCGGAGAACCCACAGAAGCTCGTGATCCTGCTAAGGAGGCCGAAGAAGTTTTGCCCCCGGTTCTAACTGGTGGGCCCGCCTGGAGTCGAACCAGGGACCTCACGCTTATCAGGCGTGCGCTCTAACCGCCTGAGCTACGGACCCAACGCCCACTTAATATAGCCGGAGCCAGGGGACGGCTCAACCCGAAGCTGCCTCCAACGCCCGGGAGAGCTCCTCCTCCAGAAGCGGCTCGATCACAAGATCCAGGTTCCCGTCCAACACCTCCTCCAACTGGTAGATGGTAAGCCCTATCCTGTGGTCGGTCACCCGGGATTGAGGGAAATTGTAGGTGCGGATCTTCTCCGAACGATCCCCAGTGCCGATCTGCCGCCGCCGCGCCTCCCGCAGCTCGGTCTCCCGCCGGCGTTCCTCCAGCTCCCACAGCTTCGCCCGGAGGAGCCTGAGGGCCTGCTCCCGGTTTCGGTGCTGGGAGCGCTCGTCCTGACAGGCCACCACGATCCCGGTGGGGACGTGGGTTATCCTCACGGCGGTCTCGTTCTTCTGCATGTGCTGCCCCCCAGGCCCCCCCGCCCGGAAGGTCTCCACCCGGAGGTCCTCCGGGTTGATCTCCACCTCCAGCTCCTCGGCCTCGGGGAGCACGGCCACGGTGGCGGTGGAGGTGTGGATGCGCCCCCCGGACTCGGTAACCGGGATCCGTTGCACCCTGTGTACCCCGGACTCGTACCGCAGCCGCCCGTAAGCGCCCTGCCCCTCCACCGCGAACACGATCTGCTTGAACCCCCCAAGAGGGGTGGGATGGGAGTCCATGACCTTCACCCTCCAGCCCTGGCGCTCGGCATAGCGCGAGTACATGCGAAAGAGGTCCGCCGCAAACAGGGCCGATTCCTCCCCCCCGGCCCCGGCCCGGATCTCCAGGATGGCGTTTCGCCGGTCCTCAGGCCGCTCGGGAACAAGCAGCCTCCGGATCTCCCCGGCCAGGGAAGCAAGCCTCTCCTTGTCCTTCTCGATGGCCCGCCGGAGCTCCTCCCTGAGGAGCTCATCCTCCTCGGTGGAGAGAAGTTCCTCCTCCTCCCGGATCTCGGAAAGCAGGTTCAAAAGCCGGTCACCCAGCTCGGCCAGCTCGCGCAGGCGCGTGTACCTCCGGGAAAGCTCGGCGAAGTCCGGCCGGGCATGGGCGGCCGGGGCCCCAAGCTCCTCCTCCAGCCTGGCAAGCTCCTTCCTGGCTTGGTCCAACCGTTTCAGGATGAGGTCCACGGCTCTCACCGGCCCTAAAGCTAGCCCTCAAAAGGCGGCCGCGCAAGCCGGCCCAAAAAAAAGGCGGGGCCGGGCCCCGGCCCCACCCCAAGCGGTGGATCACTCCACCTTGACCTCGAACGCCCCCTCGGCCTCCGGGGCCCGCTTAAGGGGGATCTCCACCCGGAGGACCCCGTTTTCGAACTTGGCCTTGATCTTCCTCTTGTCCTCCACCTCCTCCGGCAGCGGGAAGGCGCGACGGAAGGCGCCGTAGGTGCGGCCCATGCGGATGTAGCTATCCTCCCGCACCTCCTCGGACCGCCGCACCTCCCCGGAGATGACCAGCCGGTCGTCCTCCACCCGGACCTGAACGTCCTCCTTGCGGGCCCCGGGGAGCTCGGTCTCTATAACCAGGGTCTTGTCCTTGATGTAGACGTCGGACCGGCCGAAGGAGGGCCACACCTCGAGCTCCCCCAGGTCCTGGAAGAGCTCGTCGAAAAGCCGGCTCATGCGGGCCGCAAGCCGGAAGGGCTCGCGCCAAACGGCAGGCAACATGGCCATAACCACCACCTCCTTCCCAAGGTTTAGCAGTCTCATGGTGAGACTGCTAAAACTATTATAGGGCGGGGCGGGTGGGGTGTCAAGCCCCTTGACTTCCCACCCCACCCCCCTCTATAATTTTAGCAGTCAAACAAAAAGATTGCTAAAAATGGGGGTGAGGGGTGGTGGCATACGTCTGTCAGGGCTGTGGGGTCCGGCCGGCCACCCATCGGATCGTGGACCGGCGGGGTGGCCGCACCCGGGAGCTGTACCTGTGCGACGAGTGCTACGCCCGCCAGTACGGGGGCCCCAGGTCCCCCTGGGAATCCCTGTTCTCCAGGTTCTTCGATGACCTTTGGGGCGATTTCTTCGGAGGAGAACCACAGCCACGCCCTCGCAGGACCTCGGTGGACATCTCCGAGTGGCTTTCCGGACCTGCCCGGGAGGCCCTGCACAGGGCGGCGGAAAAGGCAGTGGAGTACAGATCCCCAGACATCGATACCGAACATCTATTATTGGCCCTGCTCGACTCCCAGGTGGTGGAGGCCATCTTCAAAGCGCTGAAACTGTCGCGCGAAGACGTGGAGCAGTACATCGAACACAACGCCCCTAAAGGAGTGGGGGAAGTGAAGTCCCCAGGGCTCTCCCCCAGGCTAAAGGAGGTGCTGGTGCTGGCCGCCGAGGAGGCCCAGCGGCTAGGCCACTCCTACATCGGCCCGGAGCACCTCTTGATCGGCCTGGTGCGGGAATCAGACGGCCTCGCCGGGGATCTTTTGCGCAAGTACGGCCTCACCCCGGAGCGGCTGCGCCAGCAGGTGGTGCGGGTGGTGGGGAAAGGCGCCGAAGAAGGTCGCGTGGAGGAACCGTCCTCTACCCCCACGCTCGATAAATACTCCCGCGACCTCACGGCCCTCGCCAAGCAAGGAAAACTCGACCCGGTGATCGGCCGACACGAGGAGATCGAGACGGTGATCGAGATCCTTTCCCGCCGCACCAAGAACAACCCGGTGCTCGTGGGCGAGCCGGGCGTGGGCAAGACCGCCATCGTGGAAGGGCTCGCCCAGAGGATCGTCAAGGGTGAGGTTCCCGAGATCCTGAAAGGAAAGCGGGTGGTGGAACTTGACCTCACCGGCCTTGTGGCCGGTACCAAATATCGAGGCGAGTTCGAGGAAAGGATCCGCAAGGTCTTGGACGAGGTGAAAAAGAACCAGGACCAGATCATCCTGTTCGTCGACGAGGTGCACCTCCTGGTGGGCGCCGGCGGGACCGGCGAGGAGGGCACCATGGACGCGGCCAACATCCTGAAGCCCATGCTGGCCCGGGGGGAGCTCCACGTGATCGGGGCCACCACCCTAAACGAGTACAGAAAACGCATTGAGAAGGACCCGGCCCTCGAGCGCCGCTTCCAGCCGGTGCTCGTGTCCGAGCCCACGGTGGAGCAGACCACGGAGATCCTGCGGGGGCTCAGGGACCGCCTGGAGGCCCACCACAAGGTGAGGATCACGGAAGGAGCCATCGTGGCTGCGGCCGAGCTCTCGGACCGGTACATCCGCGGCCGGTTCCTCCCGGACAAGGCCATTGATCTTCTAGATCAGGCCTGTGCCCGCGTGCGCATCCGCAACACCATGCCCCCACCTGAGGTGCAGGAGGCAGAGGCCAAGATCAAGGAGCTCCAGCGCGAGGAGTCGGCGGCGGTGGCGGCCAAGGACTTCGGCCGCGCCGAGGAGATAAAACTAGAGCTCAAGAAATGGGAGGAAAAGCGCGACAAGGCCCTGGAGGAGTGGAAGAAGACCCGAGCAAAAGAGGTGCCCGAGGTGACCGCCGAGCACGTGGCCGAGATCGTCTCCCGCCTGACCGGAATCCCTGTCTCCGAGCTCACCCAAGAGGAGCGGGAGAAGCTCCTCAAGATGGAGGAACTCCTACACCAGAGGATCGTGGGCCAGGACGAGGCGGTGCGGGCGGTGTCCGAGGCGGTTCGGCGGGCCCGGGCCGGCCTCTCCGATCCGAACCGGCCCATCGCCAGCTTCCTTTTCCTTGGCCCCACCGGGGTGGGGAAGACCGAGCTTGCCAAGGCCCTGGCTTGGATCCTGTTTGGGGACGAGGACGCCATCGTCAGGATCGACATGTCCGAGTACATGGAGCGGCACGCCGTGTCGCGGCTGGTGGGGGCCCCTCCGGGTTATGTGGGCTACGAGGAAGGGGGCCAGCTCACAGAAGCAGTAAGGCGCCGCCCCTACTCCATCGTGCTCCTGGACGAGATCGAGAAGGCTCATCCCGAGGTATTCAACGTCCTGCTCCAGGTTCTGGACGATGGCCGCCTCACCGATTCCAAAGGCCGCACCGTGGACTTCACCAACACGGTTATCATCGCTACCAGCAACATCGGAGCGGAGATCATCAGGGATAACCTGCGGTTGGGACCGGAGGCCCTGGACTACCAGGCCCTTAAGTCCAGGCTCATGGAAGAGCTTTCCCGCTACTTCCGGCCCGAGTTCATCAACCGTATCGACGAGATCATCGTGTTCCAGGCCCTGACCCGGGAGCAAATCAGGGACATCGTGCGGCTGCAGCTTGCCCGGGTGGAACGCAGGCTCAAGGGCCAGGGGATTGAGATCCGGTGGACCGAGCCCCTTATCGACTACCTGGCCGACCGGGGCTACTCGCCCCAATTCGGGGCCCGGGAGCTCAGGCGGATCATCCAGCAGGAGGTGGAGGGGCTTCTTGCTAGAAAACTCTTGGCGGGCGAGATAGCCGAGGGCAGCGTCATCGAGGTGGATTACGATCGGGAAAAGCGGAGGCTTTCGATCCGGCCCTTGGTGCCCGCTGCAAGCTCGGACGCTAAAAAGGACAGCGAAGGAGGTACAAGATGACCATCTTCGATCTCTTTTGGATCTTTCTCATGCTTTCGGCCCTCCAGCCGGTCCTGAGGCAGCGGATGCTTGAGGGCGCCCGCCGAAGGCTGATCGCCAAGCTCGAACAAGCGCGGGGCTCGCGGGTGATCCTCTTAGTGCACCGGCAGGAGACCATGAGCTTTTTGGGCTTTCCGGTGTTCCGCTACATAGACATCCATGACTCGGAGGAGGTCATCCGGGCCATCCACATGACCGATCCGGACGTGCCCATCGACATCGTCCTCCACACCCCGGGAGGGCTGGTCCTCGCGGCCCTGCAGATTGCCCGGGCGATCCGGCGCCATCCGGCCAAGGTCACGGCCTTCGTGCCGCACTACGCCATGTCGGGGGGGACCTTGATCGCCCTCGCGGCCGATGAGATCGTGATGTGCGAGCATGCGGTCCTGGGGCCGGTAGACCCCCAGCTCGGGGAGTACCCGGCCGCCTCAGTGCTGAAGATCGTGAGGGAAAAGCCGGTGGAGAGGATCGATGACCGCACGTTGATCCTGGCCGACACGGCGGAGAAGGCCGTCCGCCAGGTGCAAAGCGCGGTGAAGGAGATCCTGGCCGGGCGGTACCCGGAGGAGAAGGCCGAGGAGCTGGCGAAGGTGTTGACCGAGGGGCGTTGGACCCACGATTACCCCCTCACCTACGAGGAGGCAAGGAAGCTGGGGCTGCACGTATCGGCCGATATGCCAAAGGAGGTGCTTCAGCTGATGCAGCTTTATCCCCAGCCGGTGCGCCACGCCCAAACCGTGGAGTACCTGCCCATCCCCCGCCACCGCCAGCCGACATCGCCTTGGGGCCAAAGGTGAGCTAGCCGGCCTTTTCTTTCAGTTGGAAGAGCAGCTCCAGGGCCTCCAAGGGGGTGAGCTTTTCGGGGTTGATCCCGCGGAGGGCGGCCACCACCGGGTGGTCTTCCGGCCCGAACAGGGGGAGCTGTTGGCCGTGTCCTTGGGCGATGGGCACTGATTTTTCAAGTTCTTCCAGCATCCGCCGGGCCTCGGCCAGCACCTTGGGGGGGAGTTGGGCCAAGCGGGCCACCTCCACCCCGTAGGACTGCTCGGCCACCCCCGGCTGGACCCGGTGTAGGAAGATCACCTCCCCCTTCCACTCCCGCACCGCCATGTGCAGGTTGATCACCCCCCGCACCCGTTCCGCCAGGCGCGCCAACTCCCGATAGTGTGTGGCGAACAGGGTCTTACAGCGGATGTTTTCCGCCAGGTGCCGGGCGATGGCCCAGGCCAGGGCAAGGCCGTCGTGGGTGCTGGTGCCCCGGCCGAGCTCATCTAGGATCACCAATGACCGGTCCGTGGCCCCGGAGAGGATCTGGGCTGCCTCTTTCATCTCCGCCATGAAGGTGGACAGGCCCCCGGCCAGGGCATCGGAGGCCCCTACTCGGGCGTAGATCCGGTCTAGGACAGGGAGCTCGGCTTCCTTGGCCGGAACGAACGAGCCAACTTGGGCAAGCAGCGCGATCAGCGCCACCTGCCTTAAGAACACGGACTTCCCGGCCATGTTGGGGCCTGTCACCACCGCCAAGTTGACCCCCTCGTCCATAAAGAGGTCGTTGGGCACGAACTCCACCGTCCGTTCCACCACCGGGTGGCGGCCGTCCCGGATGCGGATGCAAGGCCTGTCGGTGAAGCGCGGCCGGCTGTAGCCGTTCCTGTGCGCCACCTCGGCGAGCGACCTTAGCACATCCACAGTTGCCAGGGCCTCCCCCACCCGGGCCAGGGCGGGGAGGGCCTCCCCCACCCGGGAGCAGAGCTCCTGAAAGATCCTTTCCTCAAGGGCGCAGATCTCCCCCTCCACCTGGAGCAAGTCCTCCGCCAGGGAGGAAAGCTCGGGGGTGGTGTAGCGCTCCCCCCCGGCCAACGACTGCCGCCGGCGCCAATGGGGTGGGACCTTGTGGACGTGGGCCTTGGTGAGCTCCAGGTAATAGCCCAGTACCCGGTTGTAGCCCACCTTCAGCGTGGGGATGCCGGTCTTGGCCCGCTCCTTCTCCTCCAATGCGGCGATGTCCTCCTTCAGCCTGGCCGCCTCCCCCCGCAGGCGGTCGAGCTCCGGGCTGTATCCGGGGCGGATGAGCCCGCCTTCCCCGGGTTCGGGTGGGGGATCGTCCACCAGCGCCCGGTCGATCTCCTGGGCCAGCCCCTGTGGTCCTACCTCCAGGGCCTGGAGGACGGAGGAAAGCAGGGCTGAGTCCTCGGGGAGCTCCTTTTGGATCTCGGGCAGGGTCTGGAGGGTGCGACGCAGGGCCACCAGGTTCATGGGGCGCAGCCTTCCCGTGCCCACCCGGCCCAGGAGCCGGGGCAGGTCGCACACCCGGGACAACAGCCTCCCTAAGGGCTCCCATCTGGCCCCCTGGATCAGGGCCTCGACGGCATCCAGCCGGGCCTCGATTTGGGCTCGGTCCCGCAGCGGGGAGAGGAGCCACCTGCGCAAAAGCCTCCTTCCCATAGGGGTCTTCGTCCGGTCGAGCACGGAAAGGAGGGTGAGCTTTCCCTCCGGGCGCAGGGGGGCGATCAGCTCCAGGGACCTTTGGGTGAAGGGGTCGAGCACCATGGCCCCCGTTGCGTCCCGCCACACCGGGGGGCGTAGATGGTGAAGGTCCCCCACGGTCTCCTCCAGGTAGGCCACGATGGCGCCGGCGGCGCGGGCGGCAAGCTCGGCCTGGGGAAGGGAGCCCGGGAAACGGCCCCTCAGCCGGGTCGCCGAGAACTCCGAAAGGGGACGGGTGGTCTTGGGGCCGGGGAGCTCCAGAGGGGCAGGGGCCTCGGCGGGGAGCAGCCACTCCTGTACCGAGATGCCGGCCAAAAGGTGGGGGAGCTCGGGGAGGTCCACCTGGGCGGCATAGAACTCCCCGGAGGCCGCCTCGGCCCAGGCCACCCCCACCTTCCCCCCCTCGGAAACCAGGGCGGCAAGGTACACGTCTTGGCTTGGGTCGAGGGCCTCCTCCTCCAACACCGTCCCCGGGGTGAGCACCCGCACCACCCTCCGCTCAAGGAGCCCCTTCCCTTTTCCCGGACGCTCCACCTGCTGACAGAGGGCCACCTTGTACCCCCGCCTGAGCAGGCGCTGGAGATAAACATCCGCCCGCCTTACCGGCACCCCGGCCATGGGATGCCCGTCCCTCTGGGTGAGGACGATGTCGAGCTCCCTGGCCACAAGCTCCGCATCTTCAAAGAACGTTTCATAAAAATCACCCAACTGAAAGAACAGGATGGCGTCGGGGTAGCGGGCCTTGGCCTGGTGGTACTGTTGCATCATCGGGGTGAGTTCCATCCCGGGGGAAGTATACCCAGGCGGGCTTGAAAGGAGGGCCGCAGGCGGCGAAAATAGCTGTACAAGCAGGGGGCGTAGCTCAGCTGGGAGAGCGCTGGCATGGCATGCCAGAGGTCACGGGTTCAAGTCCCGTCGCCTCCATTACCCACCCCTTGACAACCTCTCCCAGCCCCCTTATACTGTCACTGTGACCTTAAGGTATATTTGGTCACAGGGTCAAATGCCTAGGGCGTTTAGGGAAGAGGAGAGGGTAGTGATCAGGGAGCGGCTCCTTTCCGCGGGGAGGGAGCTTTTCTCCCGTTATGGCCTGCGCAAGACCACGGTGGAGGACATCACCCGCGCCGCCGGCATCGCCAAGGGAACCTTCTACCTCTTCTTCCCCTCCAAAGAAGCCCTCTACGGTGAGGTCCTCCTCTCTGTAATCCCCGAGATGGTCGAAAGGCTCCTTTCGCGCTCCTTCGGGAGGACAATGGATGTGCGGGAAGCCCTGATACTCTACCAAAAAGAGCTCGTGCGGCTAATAGAGGAGGACGAGCTTGTGCGGGCGATCACGGCCGATCGGGGCTCCTGGAAGGACCTCTTCGCCGCGGACTGGAACGAATACCGCCGGCGCGGCATGGAGGCGCTCCGGCCCCTTGTGGACTCGATAAGGGCGGCCCAGGCCCGGGGTGAGATGGTGGAAGGGGACCCCGGGGAACTGGTTCAGCTCCTCGGACTCATCAAGATCCTCCCCCTATATAAAGACCAGATCTCGCCCGAGCTCTATCCACGGCTGGTGGACCGGGTGGCCCAGGTGATCGCCGACGGGCTCACCTGCCCGGCACGGAGGAAGGGATGAACGCCATCGTGCGGCTCGCTTGGCGGAACTTATGGCGGCACCCCCAAAGGACCGCCCTCATGATCGCCATCGTCGCCTTCGGGACCTTCTGTGTCATCGTCGTCTGGGGCATCACCGACGGCTGGATCAAGACCATGACCTCAGCTCAATCCTCCCTGGACCAGGGCGACCTGAAGGTCTTCGCCGCCGGGTACCGGGCCGACCCCGCCCCGGAAAACGGCCTTTCCCCAAAGGCCCTGGACCGCGCCCTCTCGGAGATCGCAAGGGTCCCCGGGGCGAAGGCCGCCCCCAGGTTCACGCTCTTTGGGCTCCTCAAAAGCGCCTATGGGACAGCCGGGGTGTCGATCCGGGGGATCGACCCCGAAAGGGAACCGGAGGTCACTGAGCTACACGAGCGCATCGTGGAGGGGGAGTGGCTCTCAAGCCCCGGGGGGATCTTGCTCGGGGAAAGCCTGGCAAAGGAGCTCGACATAAGGCTCGGGGAGCGGGTGGTGCTCGTCGCCCAGGGAAAAGGAGGGCCGGCCTCGCGGGCCTTCCGGGCAGTGGGGTTCTTCTCCTCCGGGCTTCCCGGACTTGATAAATCCACCGTCCTTATCCCCATAGACGAGGCCCGGGCGATGACCGGCCTCACCGGGGCCACCGAGGTGGCGGTGCGGCTTTCCTCAGGAGATCCGGGCGCGGCGGCAAAGAGGCTTCGGGCCGCGCTCGGGGAGGGTTACGAGATCCTGGACTTCTTCTCCCTCAACCCGATGGTTCGGGATTTCGCGCGCATCGCATGGATCGAGCTCACCCCCATGATCGCCATCCTCGCCCTCCTTTCGGGGTTCGGGGTGGCGAACACCGTTCTTTTTTCGGTGCTCCAGCGCACCCGGGAGCTCGGGGTGATGGCGGCGGTGGGGATGGCCCCGAGGATGCTTTCCCGGATGGTCCTTGCCGAGTCGCTCCTTGCCTCGGCCTTGGGGTACGGGGCCGGAGCGGTGGCCGGGTACGTCGTGAACCTTTTCCTCGCCACCCGGGGGGTGAGCTTCGGGGAGGCGTTCTCGGAGATGGTGGGGAAGGCGGGGATGCCGGCGGTGCTTTATTCTTCCGTCTCCGGCTGGTACTGGCTTGGGAGCCTCTCGGTGGTCCTCGCCACCGGGCTCATCGCCGCCTGGTACCCGGCCCGGCGGGCGGCCCGCCTCCAGCCGGTGGAGGCGATCAGGGAGGGGTGAGGAAGATGCGTCGCTTCTTTTTCACGCTGTTTGCGCTTTTCCTTGTGGGCTCGGCCCTCGCCCAGGGCTTGGCCCCCGAGGAGATCCTGGAAAGGGTGAAGGAAGCCTGGCAGCCTGAGAGCTTCCACGCCCGGGTCGCCCTCGAGGTCCAGGAGGGCGAGGATGTCCGGCGTTGGGAGTTCGAGGTCTGGAGCGAGGGGAAGAAGGCCCTGATCCGGGTGCTTTTCCCCGAGGAAGAGGCCGGTTCCGGGTATCTGGTCCTCGAGGACGAGGTCTGGTACTACTCCCCGGATGTGGGCGTTTCCATCCGGCTTCCTGAGCTCGCCCTCGCGGAAGGGGCGTTCGGCGGGGCGGCGGCCCTGGAGGACATCTTCCGAGGAACCCTGACCGAGGAGTGCGAGGTTTCCTCGAGGCCCCGGGACGGGGGGTGGCTCCTTGTGCTCACCCCGAAGCCCGAGGCCCCGGTGGTTTGGGGGAGGCTCGAGCTCATCGTCCGGGAGGACTTCGCCCTCCTCGAGATGCGGTTCTTCGACCAGCGCGGGGAGCTCCTCCGCACCGTTCGGGCAAAGGAGTTCATCGAGGTAGACGGAAAACCCTTCCCCACGGTGGTGGAGATCGCCGAGGCCGATGGGGATAGGACCGTGGAGCGGATCATCGCCCCGGAGATCGGGGTCGCGATCCCGGATGGGGTCTTCACCCTGGAGTTCCTGGAGGGGCGATGAGGTACGCCTTGAGGAGCCTCAGGCGGGCGAGGCGCCGGTCCCTTTACACCTTCCTTGCCGCCTTCTATCCGGCGCTGATCCTGGTGGTCATGTTCGGGTTTGTGGCCGGAGAGCTCCGGGGGATGTTCGAGTCGGCAACGAAACTCGAGACAGGCCATCTTCAGATCAGGGGCGGGGAAGAGCTCCCCGGCGGGGCCTTACCCATTTTTTCGCTTCCCGAAGGGGTTCTTGAGGAGCTCGGCCGGCGGGGGGATCTGAAGCTTTTGACCCTGAGGCTCGATCTTCCCGCCCTGGCTTCCGCCGGGAGCCGCTCCTTGGGCGTCGTGGTCCAGGGGGTGGAGCCGAAGAGGGTCTCCGAGATCTCCCCCATCCCCGGGCTCATCTCGGAGGGTCGGTACCTGGCCGGGCCCGGTGAGGCGGTGGTGGGGGAGGAGCTCGCCGAGCTTCTGGACCTTCGGGTGGGCGACACCCTGGTCCTCCTCTCCGCTCATCCGGAAGCCGGGATGGGGGCGGGGGCCGTGCGGGTGGTGGGGATCTTCCGGGCTCCCCAAGCGGAGATGGGCCGCACCGTGGTCCAGGTCCCCTTGGAGACAGCCCGCCGGCTCGTGCGGCGCGAAAACGCGATAACGAGCGTGGTGGCCTTCGTCCGCGGTGTCGAGGGGCCCTGGGACGCCTGGAGGATCTCCCGGACCGCCAAGGAGCTAAAAGAATTCCTCCCCGAGGGCTTGGCGGTAAAGGGCTTCCAGGAGCTTGCGCCCGAGGTTGCGGTCTACATGCGGATCGCCCGGCCGGTGCTCGCTGCCTTCTCCGGGATCTTCTTCGTGCTCGGTGGCCTTGTGGTCCTGAACTCCTTCTACCTATCTTTCCTCGAGCGGACGAGGGAACTGGGGGTCATCAGGGCGCTCGGGGCGTCGCGACGTTGGCTGATGGGGGCGGTTATGGGGGAAGCACTTTTCCTTGCGGGAAGCGGGGCGGCCCTGGGGGCACTTCTTGGGGCAGGGGTTGTGGCCCTGGTGGAGCACCTCGGGGGCCTCAGGATGCCCGGGGCGTATTCGGAGTTCCTTCGCGCTTTTGGGCTAGAGCCGATCCTGCATCTCAGGGTGACCCCGTGGGAGGTCCTGGGCTCGGCCCTGGCGATGATCGCGGTAGCGGCGCTATCCGCCTGGTACCCGGCCCGGAGGGCGGCCCGGCTCGATCCCGTGGAGGCGATGCGGCATGTCACCTGAAACCGTTCTTCGCGCGGAAAAGCTCGTGAAGGTCTACCGCAGCGATTCGGTGGAGACCCCGGCCCTGCGGGGGGTGGACCTTGAGATCTCCCGGGGGGAGTTTACCGCCGTGGCCGGCCCATCCGGCTCGGGGAAGTCCACCCTCCTGCACCTCCTCGGCGGCCTCGATCGTCCCACCTCCGGTGAGGTCTTCCTCGAGGGAAGGGCGCTATCCAGCTTGTCTTCGGAGGAGCTGGCGCGGCTGAGGCTCGAGCGAATCGGGTTCGTCTTCCAGTCCTACAACCTCATCCCCGTGCTCACCGTTTTGGAGAACGTGGCGTTCGTCTTAGAGCTTCGGGGCGTTCCCAAAAAGGAAAGGGAAAGAAGGGCCCGGGAGATCCTCTCCGAGCTTGGGATCGAGAAATACGCGGACCAGTTTCCCCACCGGCTCTCCGGGGGAGAGCAGCAGCGGGTGGCCGTCGCCCGGGCGGTGGTGGGGGCCCCGGCGATCGTCTTGGCGGATGAGCCCACGGCCAACCTCGACGGGGAGAACTCCCGTGCCCTGATCGACCTCATGCGGCGGCTCAACGACTCCCGGGAGACGACGTTCCTCTTCGCCACCCATGACTCCCGGCTCCTTGACCGGGCAAAGAGGCTCCTTATCCTCGAGGACGGCCGCATCACTGCGGACAGGGCCGGTGAGGGGCCCTGGGATTCAGTCCAGGTAACCCAGGGTGCGTAGGCGTCGGCGGATGGCCTCGATCTCCTCCGGGGTGAGCGCCTTGGGCGTGGCCCCCCGCTCGGCCACCAGGTCCCGCAATACATGCACCACGAACTCGTTCACCGAGCGGAACCCGGTGCCCTGGATCACCTGGCGCAGCCGCAGGTAAAGGGGCCGCGGGATCTTCAAGGTTACCCTGTCCGAAGGACTGGCGGTCATCCCTCACACCAGCTTGCGGCTGCGCTCGGCCGCCTTGCGGCGGAGCTCCTCCACCCGGTCGGTGGCCTCCCAGGGGGGCGAAAGCTCCAGCCGACCGAAATGCCCATAGCAGGAAAACGGTTCGTAGATGGGTCTCCTTAGCTGGAGGTGGTCGATGATGGCCGCCGGCCGGAAGTCGAAAACCTCAAGGACGATCTCCCTGAGATCATCGTCGGAAATGATCCCGGTTCCGAAGGTTTCCACGTTGAGGGCCAAGGGACGGGCACGACCAATCGCATAGGCCACTTGGATCTCACATTCCTTGGCGAGTCCAGCCGCCACCACGTTCTTGGCTACATACCGGGCCATGTAGGAGCCGGACCGGTCCACCTTGGTGGGGTCCTTCCCGGAGAAGGCCCCGCCGCCGTGAGAGCCGTAGCCACCGTAGGTGTCCACGATGATCTTGCGCCCGGTCATGCCGGTATCCGAGGCCGGCCCCCCCACCACGAACCTGCCGGAGGTATTGACCAGTACCTTGGTCTCCTCGTCCAGCCAGCCGTCCAGGACCGGCTCCACCACCAGCCGGCGGATGTCCGCGGCAAGGTCCCCCAGCTCCACCTCCGGGGCGTGTTGGGCCGCGATCAAGACCGTGTGCACGCGGACCGGGCGTTTTCCCTCATAGGTTACGGTAACTTGGGTCTTCCCGTCGGGGCGCAGGTAGGGGAGGGAGCCGTCCTTGCGCACCTCAGCAAGGCGCCGGGCCAGCTTGTGGGCCATGACTATGGGAAGAGGCATGTATTCCGGCGTCTCGCAGGTGGCGTAGCCGAACATGATCCCCTGGTCCCCGGCCCCGATGTGATCATAATGATCGGAGGATCCGGCCCGAGATTCCGCCGCCTGGAGCACGGCCTGAGCGATATCAGGGGATTGCTGCCGGAGGGCGCTCACCACGGCGCAGGCCTCGTGGGATAGCCCGAAATCCGGATCGGTATAGCCCACCTCCTCGATCACCCTACGGGCGATCCTCTCCGGCTGGATCGTGGCCTCGGTGGCGATCTCACCCCCCACGAGGACCAGGCCCTGCATCACAAACGTCTCACAGGCCACCCGCCCCTGTGGGTCCTGGGCCAGTACGGCGTCAAGCACCGCATCCGAGATGCGGTCAGCGACCTTGTCCGGATGCCCCTCGGTAACCGACTCCGACGTTATGAGTTTGGAGCGCACTTAACCTCCTTAACCTTTTTGGGCTTCGATCTTGTGATGGTAGGCCCCTTCCCCCCAGCCCGCAAGCCTGCGGTAAAATAGGGTCATGGCGAGCTTCGAGCTTGGTTACGGGAGGGGAAAGCTTTCCTTCCACGTCCCCGATGAGAACCTCCTTTTCGTTCTCGAACCCAAGCCCGCCCCCACCTCGTCCCTGGAGCGGGCGTTCGCCGCCGGCTGGGAAGGGGCCATTGGGACCGAGCCCCCGGAGGGCATCTTTCATCGTGGCGAAAAGGTGGCGGTGGTGGTTCCAGATCACACCCGGGCGGTCCCCACCCGGGAGCTCCTTTCCCTTCTCTGGCAGCGCCTGAAGGGAAAGGTGCGGGCCGAGGACGTGACGGTGGTGGTGGCCACCGGCACCCACCGCCCCTCCCGGGAGGAGGAGCTCTCCCACATGCTGGGTGAGTTCCGGAGCCTGTTCAAGGTGGAGATCCACGACCAGGAGCGATGCGAGGAGCTCGGCCGGGGACGGAGGGGCATCCCGGTGGCCGTGAACCGCACCGTCCTCTCCGCCGACCGGGTGATCACCATCGGCCACATAGGAATGCATTATTTCGCTGGTTATTCCGGGGGGCCGAAGATGATCCTGCCCGGGGTGTGCGGGGGGGAGACCATCCGGCTGAACCACGAGCAGATCGTCGATCCCAGGGCCTACGCTTGTGTTTACGAGGACAACCCCATCCACACCGAGATGCGCGAGGTGGCGAGGATGGTGGGGGTGGACCTGATGGTGGACGTCATCCAGGGCCCGCAAGGGGTGCACAAGGTGGTGGTGGGCGACGTGCTCGAGGCCCACCGGGCTGGGGCCCGGTTCTGGGATCAGTGCTTCCAGGTGGAGGTCCCGGAGGCGGCCGACCTCGTTATCACCTCGCCCGGCGGACACCCCCGGGACATCAACCTCTACCAAGCCCACAAGGCCATCTTCAACGCGGCCCGGGCCGTGCGGGACGGGGGGATGATCCTCCTGGTGGCCGCCTGCCCGGACGGCTCAGGCCACCCCGTGTTCGAGGATTGGGCCCGCAGAAGCAGCTCCTTGGCCGAGGTCCTGGAACTCATGGAGGAGGAGGGATTCAAGATCGGCGGCCACAAGGTTTACTTCCTGGGCAAAGACAGGGCCCGGGGGATCCGCCACCTCCTCATCTCCCAGATGCCCGAGGAGGAGGCGCGGGCGCTGTGGATGACCCCGCTGAGCTCGGTGGAGGAGGCGCTGGATTTGGCCCGGGAGGAGTTCGGGCCGGCCTTCACGGTCACGGTGCTGCCGCATGGGGCTGACACCTTCCCGGTCCTCCCTAGGTAACCAGCCCTTTTAGGGAACGAAAAACCGGGCGCCCAACGAACACCGCCCTGGCCTCCTCTCCATGCCCCCGGTTAACCCCCGTTCCGCTATCGGTTGCCGGATCACCCTCTTCAGTGCTTCGGGTGTCACCTTCGCGTATGAGGCCTCGATGGCATCCTCGTATTCCCGGGCGGCGTTGGGATCGCCACGCCCGTCGATCGTGAGGAAGTCCATCGGCGGCACATCGGCCACCGAGACCTCCCTGGCAGGGTGGAAGTATAGCTTTTGAGCTCCTTCTTGAGATCGATGCTCCTAGACGGAAAGGGGCCGAGGGCGCAAATCGCCACCGGCCGCTTTATGAGGGCTTCACGGTGCCGCGACAGGAAGCGGCGCGCGTCCTTGTATAAAAGGGCGCGCCCAGCACCACCGCACTGTACCCTGCAAGAATACGTACCTTCCGCATGAGCTGAAGTTCTACCTCAAGCCCGCCTTCACGCAGGCGTGTTCTGCTGGTTTTTCATTTAAAAACTTTATAACATCTTGGCCGAACTGCTTGCCCGAGGCGGGGTGGCCCATCCCCTTGTAGACGATCAGCTTGGCGTTGGGAATCCCCTCGGCCGTCTTGTGGAACAACGCCTCTGTGTAAAACGGGTCTTTGTCGCCCCCTACTACCAGTGTAGGTGCTTTTATCTGAGCCAGCCGCTCCTTGAAGTCGTGCTTGTCTTCGGCCTCTATCGTGATCACCAAATCCGCTGGGTCCTCCGGCACCCCGAAAAACACCCCCCCAAAGAGCGATCCCAGCCAGAGGAAGGGCCTGATCAGGTACTTCCAGATCCCCTTCCTGGGAAACGACAGGTCCATCAATGCAGCGTAGGCTGCCCTCCAACGGCGCTCGCGCGCCAGCTGCCCGACCCGCATCTGGGCCCGCTTGGCCTCCTCCCTTAAGGTAAAGGCGCTCGAATGAAGCACCAACCTCCGGACAAGCTGGGGATGGTCGGCCGCGAAGTGTTGGGCTATCGAACCCCCTGTAGACACCCCGATAACGTCGACCGGCCCCCCGAACTCCTCTTTGATCATCTCCGCGTAATCGTTAGCCATATCCTGCATTGAGTAACCCTCCGGCAAGCCCGGCTTGCGGGTCACGATGTATGTCCTGTAGCCTGCTTCCAGGAACCTGTACATCCGGGTCATGACATAGGCCGAGAACCCGGTGAGCGGCCTGTTCTCGAACAAAAGCCCCTGGAACACGATCGCCACACGCGGCCCCTGCCCGAACCGGTTATACGGAAGGCCGTTGCGGAAGCGTCCTGTGCTGACTTTCGACCCGAACATAACTACGCCTCCCGCCTTATCTGGACATCATGCGCGACCCCGGTCAGGATCGTTTTGGTCCCGAGCCCCGCCACGCCGGCGAGAATGCCCATGATTGGAGGACCAAACCCTCCCCCCACAAGGAGCATGGCGGTTGAAAGAAGAATCAGGATCAGGCCGCCACGCTTCCTCTGCACAAACGCCACCGACCATACGATGACGGCCAGAGAAACGATGATGGTCAATACTCCAGTGACCAGGAGGTTGGGAACGATGGTCATCCCAGGCTCCCCACCCATGTTGGTCGCTATTGGCCCTTGAGTCCAGGAATTGATGACGATGCCTTCTGGAGCTACGTTCCCCTGAAGTGCTTCACCGATACCATGGGTTAACCCACCCAGTCCAGCCAGAACGCCAAATATCGAGGCCACAATTCTTGCCGCGCTGATAGTGGTTAGTGCATTCTTGCCTTTCATGTGGAGTCTCCTCTCATACCTTTAGGATCGCTCACTCCATCGCCCTGGCGAGTTCAGCTCCCCACTGCCGCGCCCGCTCGATCTCGCCGTCGCGAAGCGTTCCGTCAGCGGTGGGTTTCAAACGATGACCGCCCACAAAGAAACCGCGCGGCTTGGCAATGGGCTTGTATCCCGCGCGTTTCAACCCCTTGAGGATCTTCGACGCCGCGCCCCGGCCATACCAGGCCTTCACGCGCGTGTCGAACGCGGCCGAGCGACCGTGGCCCCTCCGCAGCCCATCGAGCCATGTGCGCATCTCCGGGTGCGAGAGATCGGGCGGCGCTCCCCCAGGCCCGAGGTTACCGGCCCGCGCCCACTCCCGAGTCCTGTCGGTAGGGAGGCTCAGGCTGTGGACCGGCGCACCGGCCACGATAAGGTCGGCGTCCGCCATCGCCTCGCTTGTAGCCTCGGCGGTAGAGAGCGCTCGCGCCTCCGGCCCCAAACCCTCCGCGATGGCACGGGCGATGGCGGCGGTATTCCCCCACAATGATTCGTATACAACAACAGCTTTCATCGTATCCTCCTTCTTAAACACCTTTTATCGCTCGCTTAAAGAACACGCTCAGCAATACTCCCAATAAGCTCTTTAGCTTTTCCGACACCGGCATTCGCCGCTTCCGAGTCATCGATGATGGAGTTGAGAGCCGGCTCGCCTTTTTTCTAACAGATCGTCGGGCTTACAGCCCGCCCTTTCTAGTTCGTTTTCAAGCCTGGCAGGATTCCTTGAGCACCCTGTATCGATAAGGAACTGGATAGCAGTTCACAGCACCCAATCCATACGGCAGGGGCAGCGGAATGGCGATGATCCTTCCCCGAGGATCCCTTCTTACCACGGCCATCCTTCACCTGCCAAGGCCCTTTTTAGCGATGCGATGGCTCTATCCGCCAAATCAATTGCTTGGTACATCTTTTCACCTCGCTTCTCCTTACGTCCACACGTTCTCCGGTTCGATCGCCCCTGAGGGAAATCAAAAGAGAGAACGGACAAGGTTCCACCCGGCCCTCCGGGCTCAGGTGCACGAAGCCCCGGCCGGCTGCAAGACACCCGCCGAATTCCTCCTCCCCTCCGGGGAAGGCGACGAACAAACCAGGGAAGTTCGCCCTGAGGGAGAGGATCGCCTCGGCTTCCTGAGCCCGTTGGGCCTCGGTGAGGACCAAATCGTCGGTCCCCTCCTCCACCGGCACGTAGTCGATGAAGAAGAAAAGGCGACAGCCTCTGGCGAACAATCCGCCGATGAATCTCTCATCGGTGACTAGATCGAAGTTCCTTTGGGTGACCGTGATAGATGTCCCGAAGAAGATCCTTTCACCATGAAGATCGGCGATGACCCCCTGGAGCCGCCTGTAGACGCCCTTGCCCCTCCGGGCATCGGTCTCCGTTTCCTCGCCTTCCATGCTTATCACCGGGATCACGTTCCGCTGGCCTTTGAGTTTCACAATCGCTGCGCTATCGAGTAACAGGCCGTTCGTGAATAAGGGAAAGATGATCCGAGGAAAATCCCGGGTGATATTGAGGATCTCCGGCCGGGCAAGCGGCTCACCGCCGGCAAGGAGTACGATGGAGATCCCAAGCTCACTCGCTTCTGCAACAACGCTTCGAAGCTCGGCATTGTTCATCTCCTCTTCCACCGGGCGGTGATGGGCGCGGGCATAGCATCCGCTGCATTGAAGATTGCAGCGATGGGTGATGCTGGCGATCATGAACGCGGGGACGTGTAAACCCTTCTCTTCCCAGGCCGCTCTGACCCGTGCCGCCTGCGCCTGCCACTTGATTGTCCGCCTAAGAAAAAGGGCCATGCCCGGATCGTTCAGGCTGATCCGAAGCGCATCCTTGAACAGACCGCGGATCGATTCGTCAAACAGTTCAATGTAACTGCTGTCCCTCTTGACCACAACAATCACCTCTAGTATTCACTTCCGTCCTACATCCCGGCCTTCACTCCCCCAGGCGGAATGGGGGATAGCGGTCGGTCATCAGCGCGGCGTAGGCGGCGACGCGATATGTCCAGCGGTTCATCCCGAACACAAAGTTGAAGATGCCCTTGGGATACCTCCCGGTGAAAAGGAGCGCCACCCCGGCAAACAAGGCCAGGACGTAAACCAGCCCGCCCCCGGAGCGCCCTCCGCCCCCGCCTTGGAAGAAGGCGATCACCATGTAGTGCGGTATGGCCAAAAGCCACCATTTCACGAGCGCCAAGCCCCGGGAGAGCCGTTCGGGATAGGGCACATCGAGATCCGCCGGGTAGTCGGCATGGCTAAGGGTGAAAGGGGGATACTCATCTGTTCCCAGGGCCTGGTAGCCGTAGAACCCGACGCGCCACGTCCAGCGCAGCACCCCCAGGTTGTAATCGAAAAGACCCCGGGGGTATCGCCCCGTGAACAGGATGGCGAAAAGGGAGATCACCCAGGAGACGATGAAGCCCGCCCACAGGAAGGCGAGGAGGATGAAGTGGGGAATGAGCAAGAACCACTTCACCAGCCACAGCCATGGTGAGAAGGGCTCGGTGAGTTCGCCCTTGAACACGAAGGGATACCCGGCAGGCTCCGGCTTCGAAGATTGGGGAATAGGTGGAGCCCCGAGGACGATCAGGACGAGGCCGATCACCAAAACCGCTATCCCACCGAGGAGGAGTCCAATGCCCACTCCAGGCAGCCAGGGGACCCGGGCGCCGATCGTGCCTTGCAGGTCGATCCCGCGCGACCCGTCCTCGTTCATCAGGACGAGGAGATAGCTTCCCTCCTCCAAGTCCCACTTCAGGGTCTGGGTCCCGGGGCCGTAGGCCGAGGCGATCCAGAAGGTTCCGGAGGTGGGAGCCGCCGGTGGGGAACCGCCGGGGTGGTGCCTGTATTCCACCTTCCTCTTCCAGATATCGAGCTCCGTTATCTCATCGTGCTCCACCCCCGCAAGGTAGGCCGAGGCCGCCCCTTCCTCCGCTATCCCGATGAACAACTCTTTTGAAGGCTGATTGTTCGTTGCCTCCACCTTAACGGTGACCGATCTGCTCCAATCCGGAATCCATGCCGGTCCCAGGTCTATCTGGGTGGGCTCGTTGACGATCGCGTACGAATCGCGTGTCAGCGAAACGGCCCTCGTGGTGTAGAAGCCCTCGCTATCTTTGAGGGCGCTTTCAATCCACATCAAGGCGCCCCCGCCGATGAGAAGTCCCACCGCAACTAGCGCAAGGAGCGCCCCAAAAACAATGAGCAAAACCTTCCCCGCGCCCATCCGCGCTGTATCGTCAGATCTTGACATGATCGACCCCTTTGCCCGTTTGGGCGCATTATGGGAGCTCCTCAGCCGGGGGTGACACCTAAACCGGGCTGACGAAAGGGTAAGAGCGGGGCCGAGGGCCGTCGGCCCCGCTCCCTCCCCTTACTCCTCGGTTTCCTTCTCCTTCTTGCCCTTCGCCTTGACGACCTTTTCGATGGTCTGGGGAAGCATCTCAAGAAGCGTCTCCAGCTTGCCGCGTTTGGCCTGGATCCCGACGACTGAGATCTCGCCCTCCCGGGCGATGATCAGTGCCGCCGGTTCGAGCCTCACGCCCCCGCCGGCACCCGCACCGGCTCCCTTGCCACCCTTCTTCTCGGTCCCCTCACCCTCCCCGCCGCCGCCTCCGTAGCCGATCGACATCTTGCACACGGGGATGACCGTGTTCCCCTGGATCTCGGTTGGCTTTCCAAAGATCGTCTCGGTCCTGGCGAACTGCTTCAGGTCCTCGGCGAGCTGCTTTAGCACATCCTGTGCGATCATGCTGTCACTACCTCCTTTTTTTGGTTCGATTTCAGCCCCGGCTTCGGCGAGGCCTTCCTCGCGCGTCTTTGCTCCCTTAGGAGCCGCCAAAGCTTCCGTTTCGGAAGGTGCCATAGGACGACTGCCGCCGCGGCCAGGATTGTCCCCAGCCGCACCGCCCCCTCCACGTGGATCTCAATGGAAGTCCCTCCCCCGTCGAAATCCGGCCTAACTGCCAGCTCCATCTTGTGCCCCCATGGCCAGAGCGCCCCATGGGCGCCCCGAATCGCCCCCCAGAGGATGCCGGTCACGACCGGATCGTCCCCCCCCACCTTCCCATCGACTCGCAAGCGGCCAAGCTCACAGTGCCGGAGCGAGAACTCAAAGCCCTTCCAGCCCGCCCGGAGGAGCTCTGGAGCCAGTTTGAGCCAGTGACCGCCGGTTTCCCTCCGTCGACGCCCCTTCTTCGGCCTTCCCCGCTCCTTGTGCTTCGGCACCTGGAAACGGAGGAACGAATACCGTACCTTGACCGACCGCCCCTTTGGCCCCCAAAGGAGCGCGATCCGTACGCGCTGGCCCAGGGCCAGGAGGCAGAGGACAAGCAGGGCTCCCAAGACGATCCCAACCGTCATCCCTGACCATCCCTCCCTTTCGGTACGTTTTCATCGTATCACCGGCTAACCCCCGGAACCTCGGATCAATGTTGGACTAGGGCTAGGACAAAAGGACCAGCTCCCCAAGCCGGGGGGGCGGTTGAAGACCGATTAAACAAGCCTTTCGACAGCCCGGACGAGCTTTTGGGGGGAGATCCCTTTGAAGTGAACCCGGTCGGCGCCGGCCGCCTTTGCTTCCCGCCACTGGGCAGCGTCCTCCGCCAGGACCAAAAGCCTCGCCCTCGGCCACCACCCGCGTAGGCGTCCGATGGTGATAGACAAATCCACGCCGAAGGGGTTCCCTGTCAGCACCACCACCGTGGCCCTTGGGGGGCGCCTTCCGGCCATGAGTTCTGGTCCACACACCTCCACCGCTACCTTAAGCTCCGATGTCGCCGCGAGGAGTGCCTTGAGGGCATCGCGAAGTGGTCCAGGCCTGGCCACTATGATTACCTTCACCGTTTGCTCCATGTGCTGCCTCCTTGAGCTTCCTTGAATCAGGTTAACCTGTGAACTCAGCGGGGCATCGGAACAAAGGCGCTGATATAGCACGACAAAAGGACCACAAACAGAGAACCCTCCTTAGACAAAAGCTGTAGCGAGGAAAGCCCTCGAGGGCAAAGTAATTAATCTTTCTCCTCTAGCTGGGCCAAGCCCTCCTTGAGGGCATAGAGGGCGGCCTGGGTGCGGCTCTTGAGGTGGAGCTTCCTCAGGATGTTGCTCACGTGGGTCCGGACCGTGGGCTCGCTGATGGAAAGCTCCCGGGCCACCTCCCGGTTCGAGAGGCCCTGGGCGATGAGCTCGAGCACCCTGGTCTCACGCTCGGTAAGCCCTTCCCGAACGGACTCCTCCCGGGGGCCCTGGAGCTGCCTGATAAGCCGCTGGGCCACCTTGGGATGGAGGGCGGACCCACCCCGCGCCACCTCCCGGATGGCCCGCACCAGGTCTTGGGGTGAGGAGTCCTTGAGTAGATACCCCAAAGCCCCGGCCTCGATCGCCGCGCGGATCCTCCTGTCCTCGGCGAAGCTCGTGAGGACCAGGACCTTGGCCGTGGGGAGCCTTTCCCTCACCTCATGCGTAGCCTTGACCCCGTCCAGCTTGGGCATCACCAGGTCCATGAGGATCACATCGGGCCGCAGGGCAAGCGCCTTGTGCAGGGCGTCCTCCCCGTCCTCCGCCTCGCCCACCACCCTTATCCCGGGCTCGGTCTCGAGCAGGGCCCGGATCCCCTTGCGCACCACGGTGTGGTCATCTGCGATCAGGACCTTTATCCCCTCCATAGCTCACCCCAAGGGCACCACCGCCCGCACCTTGGTCCCCTGGCCCGGGGCCGAGGAAACCGAAAGCGCCCCTCCCAAGCCCTGGGCCCGCTCCCGCATGTTGGTAAGGCCGAGGCCACCCACCCTTTCCGCGGGATCGAACCCCCGGCCATCGTCGGCGATCTCAAGCTCTACACGCCTTCCCCTGAGGACAATCTGTACCGCGACGGAATCGGCGTGGGCGTGTTTTAAGGCGTTATTCAGGGCTTCCTGGGCGATGCGGTACAGGACATCCTCCACCTCATGAGGGAGTTTCCGCTCCATCTTGGCCGAAAAGCTCGCCTCCACCCCGGCGCGCCGTTCCACGGTGTCCAGGCGTTGTCTGAGCGCCTCCACTAGCCCCTCCCGTTCAAGGGCCGCCGGGCGAAGTTCATATACCAAAAGCCTCATGTCCTTAAGGGCTTGGCGGGTGGCCTCCCCGAGTTCCGTGAGGTGCCCCACTGCCTTTCCGGCATCTCCGGCGGCGGCGAGCCTGCGGGCGGCCTCGGCAAACAAGGTCACGCTGTATAGGGACTGGATTACCGAATCGTGAAGTTCCCGGGCCAGGCGGGCCCGTTCCTCCTCCGCGGCCGCCTCCTGTACCTGCCCGTAGAGGCGGGCGTTCTCGATGGCCAGTGCTAGGGTGTCAGCGATGTCCTGGGCGAGCTTTACCTGCTCCTCGGTGAAGGCAGGGAGGACGGAGGTGGCGATCATGGCCACGGCCACCACCCGGCCCCCGACCACGAACGGGACCCCCAAGATCGATTCGAGCCCTAGCAGGCCCACCGCCTCCTTGTCGGTCCGAGGGCCAATCCCAGCGTTGTGAAAGGCCAGCGGGCGCCGTTCCTCAAAGATCTGTTGGAGGAAGGGATGGTGGGCGGGGTCCAAGGGGCGTCCTCGAAATCCGGCAGGGTCCCCCAGGCCCAAACCACCTGGGGCGGTTCCCCCCATGGGGATGAGGAGCTCCCGGTCCTCGTCCACCAGATAGATGGCGCAGTGCCCCACCCCCAGGGCCCCGGCAAGGCCGTGGGCTACCTGCTTCAACACCTCCCGAAGCTCCAGAGAGCGGCTAGCTGCCCGGACCACCTCCAGCAGGGTGGTTAGCTCCCGTGTGCGGGTCTGGACCTGTCGCTCCAAGAACTCCCCGACCTTGACCCCCTCGGTGATCTCCCGCACCACCACAAGCAGGTGAGACCAGCCTCGGTAGTCGAGGACGAAGCCTTGGATCTCCACATGGATGGGGGTGCCATCCCTCCGGAGGCCTACCGATTGCGCCCGGAACTGGCCCCCGGATCGTCGGACGTGATCGTCGAAGTGCTCGTGGTAGTCGGGATGGACGATTTGCTTCCCCGAAAGGCCGATCAGCTTGCCATAAGGGTAGCCGTGGATCCTGCAAGCAGCGGGGTTGGCCTCCACGATGATACCTTTGTGGTCGAAGATGAGCACGGCGTCGGAAGTGGACTCGAATACGCTACGATACCTGGCTTCGCTTTCCCGGAGCCCCTTCCCCATCCCCAACCTCGCCCAGGCTACCTTCAAAATGCCCACCACCCCATCATCTCCCCCGCGCAAGGACTACGCCCCAGGAGCCCACGATCCTCCCGTGTCATGCGAGGTCGCTCCTCTGGAGCTTCCGCACAAGAAGGCCCTGGGAAGCAAGCGAGCTCAAGGCGTTAGCAAGTTTTCAAAATCCCCGACGGGCCTGTGTAGTGAAGACGGCCTCCCTTGTGCCCCCCTGCTGGTGGAGATGAGCGGATTCGAACCGCCGACCTCCGCGTTGCGAACGCGGCGCTCTCCCAACTGAGCTACATCCCCACGAAGGCGGAGAAGTTACAAGTCGCAAGTCCCAGGTTTTGCGCTTGGAACTTGAAAACTTGCGACTTGGGACTTCCCTGTGGCGGAGCAGGGAGTCGAACCCTGAACCTCGCGGTTATGGGCCGCGCGCTCTCACCGGTTGAGCTACTCCGCCTCATCCGCCCCACGAAACCTTGAGGTTCCGTGGGGACCCCTACCCAACTGGTTGCGGGGGCTGGACTCGAACCAGCAACCTCCGGGTTATGAGCCCGGCGAGCTTCCTAATTGCTCCACCCCGCTACTCACCCCACGAAATCTAACGATTTCGCGGGGACCCCTCAAGTTCTGCCGGGGGCGGGGGTCGAACCCGCACGAGCCTGCAGGGCTCAGAGGATTTTAAGTCCCCTGCGTCTACCAATTCCGCCACCCCGGCACCCCAACGAGCGGGAAACGGGATTCGAACCCGCGACCTCCACCTCGGCAAGGTGGCGCTCTACCAGCTGAGCTATTCCCGCTTGCCGGCCTAGATTATAGGGGCCCAGCCCCGGGCTTCAAGCTGGTGCGAAGGGCGGGATTCGAACCCGCACGCCTTACGGCACTGGCTCCTAAGGCCAGCGCGTCTGCCAATTCCGCCACCTTCGCACCTCACCCATATTTTAGCAAAGAGAAAGGGGGCGGCTAGGGCCGCCCCCGGTCCACCCTCATCCCAGGCTCAACCGACGATGTCCTGGTATCTTGCCACCACCCGCGTGTTGGCCCTAAGGGTGAGCCTCAGCGAGTACGTGTTCGTCCTCCGATCGAAGGTGCCTGGGTACTCCACCGGCTCGTCGGCGTCGCCTATCCAGACCTGGAATCCCTGGAAGGCCACACCATAGGGGCCGGCAACGTTGCTCCGTGCCGGCACGGTTATGACTATCTCCGTCCCGGACGCCCTCTGGACGGTGAACGGAGTGTAGCGCTGTCTGGCCTCGTCGGAGAGCTTTACCGGGATCTCGATATCCTCATACCCCGGCGTCACCATGATTATGTGATGGGCACGTACCTCCAAGTTGACCTGAATCGGGTAAACCCTTATCGGTGGGATGATGCCGATGGTGATGCAGGGTTCCAGTTCGACCTGTTGTTGGGCCGTCTTCCTCTGCCCCCGGGCGTCTTGGACCTGTACGAAGGCAGTGATAGTACCACCCGTCCTCAGGTCCACTTGGAAGGTCATGGATCCGGAGTTGGGGAAGTGGTCGATGCGCGACTCTACATGGCCGTCCGGATAGCGTATCCCGACGGGCCCCACCACCAGAGGGGAGGTGCCGCCTGAGGCCTGCCAGTAAACGGTCACCGCGTGGGAGTACTCGTCCCCGCACACCTTGTCCACCGCGGTGCGGATGGTCACCGAGAGGGGCTTCACTTGAGCCTCCTCCCCGCCCACCCTTATCCGGACCAAGAGGCGGATGACCTCGCACCCCCCTTTGTCGTAGAGGGAGAACACCACCTCATAGGTGGCGGGCTGCGGTGGCATGTAGCCCTGCAGGAGGCCGGTGCCGTTTGCCAGGTTAAGCCCGAACTCCACCCCGCTGGGAAGGCCACTTGAGGAGATCTTCGCCTCCTGGGCCCCAGCGGACCGGATCCGGGAGATCAGGGAAGAGGGCATCTGCCTCTGGGTAAGGAAGTGCAGGGTACCCCCCTTCACCTCCCCGAAGTCCCACTCAAGGCTCTGCGGCTCCGGGCATTCGGGCTCGGTGGGCCCGGTCGGCTGCCCCACCTGGATCAGCACGTAGAGCTGCCCCACCGGGCACTGTCGCCCATCAAACAAGGTGAAAAGGAGCTCGTACGTGGCGTACTCGGAAGGCACCATGCCCGCGAGGCGCCCCTGGCCGTAGTCCAAAAGGAGCTCAAAGGAGAGCCCCGCCGGGAGGTTGGAGGAGACGAGGGTCGAGGACACAACGCCCAGCTCCTCGATGGCGGCCCTCAGCCCCTGGGGCATGGGTCGGGTGATGCTGACCCGCATCCCCGGGGAAACCTGCCCGAAGTCCCACTTGAAGCTGCGGGGTTCAGGGCATTCCGGGGTGGGCACCACCGTCTCCGGCACGTACTCCTCGCAGGTGGGCACAAGACACTCGGGATCGATGAACGCCTGCACGGAGGTCTGGATGTCGGGCACCACCTCCACCGAGGTGGAGGCGGTGGCTGCCGATTGCGCCGCCGCGTTGGCCATGGCCTGGGCCTGGGCAAGCGCAGATGCGCACGCCTCGGCCAGGGCGGTGGCGCGGGCCTCCGCCTCCGCGGACGCCATGGCCTGGGCATGGGCATGGGCCGCGGCCACCGCGCACGCCCGGGCCGAGGCATAAGCAGAGGCGTAGGCCTGGGCGAGCGCCTGAGCCGCGGCGAATGCCCGGGCCTGGGCGTGGGCTTCGGCCCCGGCCGCGGCATACGCCGCAGCGGCGGCATCGGCGAAGGCCCCGGCCGCCGCCTCCACCGCCACGGCCACCTGGGCCTCGGCTTGCGCCCGGGCCAGAGCCGCCGCCTGGGCGGCTGCCAGGGCCTCGGCCTGGGCCTCGGCCAGGGCGCCGGCCTGGGCCTCGGCGCTCGCCCCGGCTGCCACCGCGGCCTCGGCGCAAGCGCGGGCGGCTGCCTCGGCCTGGGCGCTCGCCTCCGCGATCGCTTGGGCCCCGACCGCTACCTGGGCCTCAGCCCGGGCCCGGGCGGCCGCACACGCCCGCGCCGCAGCTTCGGCCCGGGCGGCCGCTTCGGCCACCGCCTCCAGGCCCGAGGCGGCCTCAGCCTGAGCGGCTGCAAGGGCCTGGGCCGCCGCCTGGGCCTCCGCTTGGGCCTGGGCCGCCGCCTGGGCCGCCGCCTGGGCGTGGGCGATGGCCTGAGCCGCCCCCATGGCCTCGGCGGCGGCATAAGCTCGGGCATAGGCTTCCCCGGTGCCGGCAGCCGAGGCCTGCGCCTGGGCTTGGGCCTCCACCTGGGCCGCAGCGGCGGCACACGCCTGGGCCTCCGCTTGGGCCTGGGCCGCCGCCTCGGCCGCCACCTGGGCGTGGGCCTCCACCTCGGCTACCGCCCGGGCTACCGCACCCGCCAGGGAACCGGCCGCGCTCTGGGCCTGGGCATAGGCTTCGGCCGCCGCCTGGGCGCTGGCCTCTGCCTGGGCCGCCGCCTCGGCCAGGGCAGTGGCCATGGCTTGAGCCTCGGCCTGTGCCCTGGCACATGCCTGGGCCGCCGCTTGGGCCTGAGCGCTGGCCCGGGCTTGAGCCTGAGCTATGGCCTGGGAGTAAGCCTTGGCATCGGCACTGGCCCTGGCACACGCCTGGGCGATGGCAGTGGCCTGAGCCTGGGCGTGGGCCTGGGCACTGCCGATCGCCTGGGCCGCCGCCTCGGCCGCCGCCTTCGCCTCCGCATACGCCTGGGCACACGCCCCAGCCGCCGCCTGGGCGCTGGCCCGGGCCTGGGCTATGGCCTGGGCCGCCGCTTGAGCCTCGGCGATCGCCTCGGCGTGGGCCTGGGCGATCGCCTGGGCGGCCGCGTGGGCCTGGGCATAGGCCGCTGCCGCCGCTTGGGCCGCCGCCTCCGCCCGCGCCTGCGCGGATGCTGCCGCCTCCGCCCGGGCACTGGCGCTAGCCTCGGCCAGGGCGGTTGCCTGAGCGGCAGCCTCTGCCGCTGCGCTGGCCTTGGCCACCGCGGTGGCGATGGCCTCCACCACCCCGCCCACCTGCGTCACCACCGTGCCACAGGGGACGGCCGTCTGCACCGTCTGCTTCACCAGCTCCGCCTCGTCCTGGGCACGGGAGAAAGCCTGAGCCGAGGAGCTTGCCTGAGCCTCCGCGTACGCCCGGGCACTCGCGACCGCCTGAGCGTAGCTTGAGGCCTGGGCCGCTGCCTCCGCGGCCGCTTGGGCGGCCGCCTTGGCCGTGGCCACTGCCCCGGCCGCGGCACTGGCCTGGGCCTCGGCCTCGGCCTGGGCCTGGGCAATGGCTTCGGCAACCGCCTGGGCATAGGCCTCCACCTCAGCCTGGGCAGCGGCGCACGCCTGGGCCGCCGCCTGGGCCTCGGCCTGGGCCTGGGCGATGGCGCTCAGTACCTCCTCTACCTTGGCCTGGGCATCGGCTTGGGCGGAAGCACAGGCGTTGGCCTGGGCCTGGGCGTCGGCCTGGGCCGAGGCACAGGCCTCGGCAAACGCCTGGGCCGCTGCCTCCGCCCGGGCAGCCGCCTGAGAACAGGCTTGGGCGTATGCCCGGGCATCCGCCACCGCCTCAGCACAGGCCCGTGCCAGGGCCTCGGCCCGGGCTTGGGCGGTCGCCTGCGCCTCGGCTATCGCCTGGGCATAGGCCTGGGCGTCCGCGTTCGCCTCCTCGGCCCGGGACAGGAGCCCACTTACATCTAGCCCGGCGAGCAGCTCCTGGGCCTGTTGAAGGGCGGCCTGGGCCTGAGCCTGGGCCCAGGCGGCCGCCTGGGCGGCCGCCTGGGCCATGGCCACGATGTCCGGCAGGAACGGCTCGTGCTCTTGCTGGGATAACGCCGGCACGAAAAGCCCCACCGCCAGCACTACCCCCAACAGCGCTGCCTTCAATCTCCTCGCCACACGCACCTCCTCCTTTGGTCACCCCCGTAGGGGAATTGCACCACTATAGCATGCCAGGGGGCCGCTCCGACAAACCGCGGGGATCAAAAAAACCGCCGGCAAGCCTTGCGTGGCACGTCTACTATACACTCAAGGAGGAAAAAGGTTTCAGGTGGTGGCGCGCCCGGGAGGACTCGAACCCCCAACCCTCGGCTCCGAAGGCCGATGCTCTGTTCCGATTGAGCTACGGGCGCTAGCTCGTGATCCGTTATCCGTGAACCGTGACCAGTGATTTCACAAACAACGGATTACCCATCACGGGTAACGGTTCACGGAGTTGGGAGGAGCGACGGGACTCGAACCCGCAACCCCTGCGGCCACAGCGCAGTGCTCTGCCTTTGAGCTACGCTCCCCACGCATCCCGCAAGACCCTGCGATCTTGCGGGAACCCTTGCAAGCTGGCGCGCCCGGGAGGACTCGAACCCCCGACCTGCGGCTTAGAAGGCCGCTGCTCTGGTCCCACTGAGCTACGGGCGCCAAGTCCGTAATCCGTGACCGGTGATCCGTAACCTGAAACCGCTGATCCCGATCACGGCTTACGGATCACGGTTCACGGACACTGGAGCGGGTAGCGGGAATCGAACCCGCGTCACTGGCTTGGAAGGCCAGCGCTCTACCATTGAGCTATACCCGCCAAACATCTAGTCACAAGTCCCAAAGTTGAAAGTCTCAAGAGTCGCAAAGTCGAAAGTCTCAGGTTCGACCCGCGACTTTGGACTTTCGACTTGCCAACTGCCTTCTGGTCGGAGAGGGCGGATTCGAACCGCCGACCTCAGCGTCCCGAACGCTGCGCGCTGACCAGGCTGCGCTACTCTCCGACCTAGGGCTATTTTACCCCACTACCTCAGGAGGAGAAAGCGAGTCCTCCCCTCCCTGAGCACCGTCAGGAGCACGTCCTCGTCCTCGGAGAGCTGGGAGACGACCTGGTTCCAGTCCTGGATCGAGTTTATCGGCTGGCGGTTTACCTCGAGGATCACGTCCCCTTCCTCAACTCCACCCCAGTAGGCCTTGGAGCCGGGCTCAACGTCCGTCACCACCACCCCCCGGACGGTGTCAAGGCCGTAGCGCTGGGCCAGCTCCGGGGTGATGGCCTTAACGGTGATCCCAAATTTCTCCACCCCCTCCTCGCTGGGGGCCATGCCGGAAAGCTCCTCCTCCCCGGGGCGCTCCCCTAAGGTCACCGGGAGGGTGAGGCTCTGGCCATCGCGCACGATGCCGATCTCCACCTCTTCCCCCACCCGGCGGTACATGATCTCGGTCTGGAGCTCGTCGGTGCTCCCCACCGGGACGCCGTCCACCGAGACGATCACATCCCCGGCCCGGAGCCCAGCCTCATCCGCCGGGGAGCCTTCCACCACATCGGCCACCAAGACCCCTTCCCCTGGGGCCACCCCGAACTCCTCCTCCATGCCGGGGGTGAGGTCCTGGATATACACCCCGAGCCAGGCCCGGGTCACCTTCCCCTCAGCGACGATCTGCTCAAGGGCGTACTTGATCTCGTTTATGGGCACGGCGAAGTTGATCCCCTCCACCGCCACCCCCTCGCTCGTCTGCCGGGCGATGATGGTGTTCATCCCCACCACTTCCCCGTAGGCGTTCACCAAGGGGCCACCGGAGTTGCCCGGGTTGATGGCGGCATCGGTCTGGATCATCCGCCGGAAGTAACCGGACCCGTCCGGCCGGGGGACGCTGCGGTTGAGGGCCGATACGATCCCCAGGGTCACGGTGTAGTCAAACCCCAGGGGGTTTCCGATGGCGATCACCCAGTCCCCCACCTCCAGGGCGGCGGAGTCCCCCAGGGAGGCGACGGGAAGGTCATCGGCGTCCTTCAGGGCCAGGACCGCCAGGTCCAGCCAGGAATCGGTGCCCAATAGCTCCGCCTCCAGCACCCGGCCGTCCTGGGCGGTGATCCTGATGGCCTTGGCCCCCTCCACCACATGGTTGTTGGTCAGGACATACCTCTCCCCCTGGTGCTCCACGATGAACCCCGAGCCCAGGGAGGTGACCTCCTGTCCCCCAAACGGGGGCTCCCCGAAGAACCGGCGCAGGAAGGGGTCGTTCAAGAGCTCCTCCCACCAGCCGCCCACCTCCTTGGTGGCCTCCACCTTCACCACCGCCGGGGCCACCGCGGAGATGGCCGCCTTGATCGCGGCCTGCCCGGACTGGGCGATCCCATCCCCCGCCCCTTGGGCCAAGAGGGCAGGGGCGAAGGCCAGAAGCGCTACAAAAAGCAAGGCCATCCTCCTCACTGCAGACCACCTCCTTTGATATCAAACCATTATCCCCAAGCCATGTGCAGGTGTGCTGGAGCTTTTGTGAAGATGCTGTGGAGGAAACCCCAGCCACCTGTGATATGATACCCAGGCCATGTCCGGGGAAAAGGCAAAGGCGATCGCCCTGCTTTCCGGGGGGCTGGATTCGGCACTGGCCGCCGCCTTGACCAAGCGGCTGGGGTTCGGGGTGGTGGGGGTCAACTTCTCCACCGGCTTCTGCACCGGACAGGGGCGCTGCGACACGGTGTTGGCCGCCGGAAAGGGGCTGGGGATCCCGGTGAGGCTCCTGGACGTCTCCGACGAGTACCTGGAGGTGGTGAAGCACCCGAGGTTCGGCTACGGGTCGGGGATGAACCCTTGTCTTGACTGCCGCATCTTCATGCTGCGGAGGGCCAAGGCCCTGATGGAAAAGGAGGGGGCGGAGTTCGTGGTCACCGGGGAGGTGCTCGGCCAGCGCCCCATGTCCCAACACTACCGCGCCCTTAAGCTGGTGGCCGAGGAATCCGGGCTGGGGGACCGGCTGGTGCGGCCGCTCTCCGGGAGGCTCCTCCCCCCCACCTACCCGGAGAAAAGGGGCTGGGTGAGGCGGGAGGACTGGCTTGACATCCAGGGTAGGTCAAGGCGCAGGCAGCTCTCCCTGGCCCGCCAGTGGGGGGTGGACTGGTTCAGCCAGCCCGCCGGGGGCTGCTGCATCCTGCTCGAGAAGGCCTACGCCGCCAGGCTTCGCGATGCCTTCGCCCACCTTGGGCCCGACCGGATGAAGAAGGAGGACTTCGCCCTGCTTCGGCTGGGACGTCATTTCCGTCTCTCCCCCAAGGTGAAGCTGGTAGTGGGGCGGGATGAGACGGAAAACGCGATGCTCTCGGGGTTCGCCCCCGGACGGATTAGGCTCGACTTCCCGGACGTGCCCGGCCCCACCGCCCTATTGGAGGGGGAGGTCTCCCAAGACGAGCTGCTGCTTGCCGCCCGGATCGCCGCCCGCTATGCCGACTCCCCCCCGGGGGAGGAGACGCGCCTCATCGCCCTGATGGGGGGAAAGCCCACGGAGCTTAGGGTGAAGCCCCTTTCCCCGGACGATCCCCGGCTCAGGGAGCTGCGGGTCGGCTGATGAGGGCCAGGGCCTCGGCCCGGGCCGCGGGGTCAGTGCGGAACAGCCCGCGAATGGCCGAGGTCACGAGGGTGGAGCCGGGCTTCTTAACGCCCCGAATGGTCATGCACAGGTGCTCAGCCTGGACCTGGACAAGGACCCCATGGGGTCGGAGCTTCTCCATGAGCGCATCGGCCACCTGCGAGGTGAGCCGTTCCTGCAATTGCGGCCGGGCGGCGGCCACCTCAAGTACCCGCGCCAGCTTGCTCACCCCCACCACCCTCCCCCCCTTTGGGAGGTAAACCAGGCTGGCCCGGCCGATGAAGGGAAGCAGGTGGTGCTCACACAGGGAGTGAAAGGGCACATCCCTTAGCACCACCATCTCATCGTAGGGCTCAAGGAAGGTGACCTCGAGTTCGTCCTCGGGGTTTTTCTCAAGCCCAAAGCAGAGCTCCGCCAAGGCTTCAGCCACCCGGCGGGGGGTGTTGGCCCATATCTCCTGGGAGAGCTTCCCCTGGCCGAGCCCCTCCAGGATGAGCCGCACCCCGGCCTCGATCTTCCCAAGATCCATCCTGCCGACATCCTAGCCGGGCGGGAGGGTGAGGGCAAGGGTTGGCAAGGGGCCCGCCGGGGGGTAACATCAGGCTGGCTCGGAGCGTAGCGCAGCCTGGCAGCGCGCTGGCATGGGGGGCCAGAGGTCACCGGTTCAAATCCGGTCGCTCCGACCAGCCTCAGGGGAGCCGGAAGGCGTCCAGGACCTCCGGGCAAGGGATAACTTTATCCCCGGCTACCTTGGCCACCCCCACCACCTTCACTTCTATCCCCTCCCGGCTGGCGAGCACGGCCACGTAAAAAAGGCGGTCGTCGTAGGCGACCTGGGACCCCTCCACCCGGGCCGGTGAAAGCCGGGAGGGGTTGGCCCCGCCCCCGCCTATCACGAGATAGGTCACCCCATCGCGCTGGATCCGCTCGTAGTTGTGAGCGTGGCCACTCAGCACCACATCCACCCCCAACTCGACGAACACCGGGTGCCACAAAAGCTCGAGCCCGGGGCTTCCAGGCCCGTAGAGGGCGTCGGAGGAGAACACCGGGTGATGGAAGACGACGAACCGGTGGGGCTCTGGGCCGGAGAGGTTCTCCCGCAGCCAGGAGATCTGGGCATGGTAGTCCTGGGGCCTTGTGACGTTGGTGTCAAGCCCCACCACAGCCACATCCCCGAAGTGCAGGGCCCACCAGCGTTCGCCGAGTTTCCCCTCCCCTGGGGGGAGATCGAAGTGCTTGAAGTAGGTTATGCTCCCCCGCTCGTGGTTACCCAAGACCGGCAAAAGGGGTGCCCTGAGGAGGGCCGGGGTTAGGCTTCGGAAGAAGAAACCCCAGTTCTCCTGAGTGGGGGATTCCACCAGGTCCCCGGCGTGGAGGAGGAAGTGGAAGGGCCAGGGATCGGAGGCAATGGCCCGGGCTACTAGCTCCACCCGGTTGGGTCCCTCCCATTGCCTTTGGGTATCGGAGAGGGCCGCAAAACACACCGGTTGGCCGGGGTCGGGCGCGGTGAAGAACCACCCCACCGGGGAGGCCTCCCCGCTGGGGAAGGTGAACCGGTATTCATACCAGGTCCCCCCAGCAAGCCCCTCCAGGCGTACCTCCGCGATCCCAGTCCCCTCATACCAAAGCGTCCTTTCCCGATCGGTGGACAAGGGGCGGTAGCTGAGCTCAACCGGGGAGAGGGCGGCCCAGCTCACCGTCACCCCGTCCGGGGCAGGGGCCCCGGTCCAGGGGCCATAAAGGAGCGGCCCGGCCAGCCCCTCCAAGGCCAAAAACAGAATTACGGCCGACCAGGCCTTCCTCAAGTCAATCCTCCCAACCGAGCTGCTCGGGGAGCAACACCTCTATGAACGGCCCCTCTTGCAGGCGCTCCCAGCGGAGCTCCCCGGAAGCGTAAACGGTCCGGCCCACCAGCCATTCCCCCTCAAGCTTTGGCCAGACCTCGGGCCGGACCAGGAGATGAAACCCGTATCGGGAGCCAAGGGCGAATGCCCGCCAGCCGTCCTCGGCCTCTTGGACATGGCCTGCCGTGAAGGCCACCGTCACCGCCTCGGTTAGGTATAAAACTGGGTCCTCCTCCACGGTGGACAGGGGCAAGGGCTCCTTAAACTTCCCCCAAAGGCCGCGCTTCTCCACCTGGGCCAGGGTCACGGCCCGAAGGAACCGTTCGTAGTATTTTTCCTCGGCCGGCCAGAACACATAAAGCCGGGCCACCCCCCGGCGCAATAGCTCCTCGTTCACCAAGAGCCACTCCCCGTCCTCCCTCACCCAGAGGTAGGCGAGCAGCCGGCCGTAGGCGTCGCGGCGCTCGTGGCCGAGCTCAAGGTAAACGTCCCTTCCCAGGACCAGGGCCCGGTTTATCCTGGTGGCCGCCTGGTAAAAGGGCTCACCTGCCTCCGGCGTGTCCACCCCCAGATAGCGGACGATCTCGTGGGAGCCCAGGAGCACCACGGTGTCCCCGTCCACCACCCGGGCGACCCGCACCGGCTGGGCCTGCTCAGGCTGGGCCAGGGCCCCCATGGCCAGAAAGACCATCAAGGGGAGAACCACCCTACCTCTCATAGTGAACCCGCCTTTGGGTCACCGTTATCTGAAACAGGGTCAAGAGGAATATGATGCCAAACAGTACCACCGAGGCGGCCGCCGCCCGCCCGAAATGGAACCGATTGAACCCCTGATCGAAGATGTAGTAGACCATGGTCATGGCCGAGTAAAGCGGTCCCGGGGTGTTATTAAACAAGATTAGCACCTCTTCAAAGATCTTGAACGATCCGATGAGGGAGATGATGAACACGAAGAAGATCTGGGGGGTGAGGAGGGGGATGGTTATCTTCCGCCAGGCCTGAAGGCCCGTCGCCCCGTCCACCTTGGCCGCCTCGTAGTACATCCTGTCGATCCCCTGCATCCCGGCAAGCAGGATGATGGCCTGGTAGCCCACAAACCGCCACACGTTCATGATGATAACCGCAGCCAGGGAAAAGCGGGGGTCGTTTAGCCAGTTGATTAGATCAACCCCAAAGAAGCCCAGGAAATAGTTTAAAAGCCCGTACTTCCAGTTGTAGATCCACTGCCAAACCATGGCGATGGCCACCACCGGGGTGATGTAGGGCATGAAGTAAGCCAGCCGGTAAAACGGCCGCAGCCTGAGCCCCTCGTTGAGTAGGGTGGCCAGCACCAGGGCCAGCCCGATGGTGATCGGCACCGAGATCGCCACGTAGATGCAGGTTTGCCTAACCGCCTTGATGAAGATCGGATCGCTGAAAAGCCGGGCGAAATTGCTCAGCCCCACGTACTCCATGTAAAGGGGGATGAGCCGCCCCCCCACCCGCTTAACCAAATATACCTTATGGAAACTAATGTTAAAGGCATTGAAAAACGGGTAGAACACGAACACGCCCAGCACGGCCAGGGCCGGCAGCAGGTACAGGTAGGCCTGGCCGGTTTCCAGCCAATACCTTCTGCTGCGCAGGCGGGGTGGGATCCTCATGGGCTTGGGGGGAGGGGGGAGGCCCCTCCCCCCCTTTTTTTACTCCGAAATCAGGACCTCGATCTCGGCCGCCAGGTTGTCCAGGGCCGTCTTGGGATCGGACTCCCCCAGCAGGACCTGTTCGTAGTAGGTGATCAGCACGCTCCGGATGTCCCAGTAGACCGGGTGATGCAGCTGGCCGAAGCCCCCCTCCAAGAACTGCTCGGTCATCACGGCCTGCTCGGGGTGTTCCCGGATGAAGGACTGCCACTCTTGGGAGTCGAAACCGCTTACGGTGACCGGCAGGTACCCGGTGTTCTTGGCCCAGAAGACGGTGTTCTCGGGGCGAAGCAGATACTCGATGAGCTTGACGGCAGCGGCGATCTGCTCGGGGGTCTGGTTCATGGAGAACACCCCCAGGTTGGTCCCCTGGACCATGGAGGCACAGCTTCTGCGGCAGGGGACCTTGGCCACCCGCATCTCAAAGCCCCCCTGCTGGGCGGCGGCCAGGTTGTACGGGTAACCGGCGGAGGTATCCACGAACATGGCGATCAGCCCCTGGCCGAAGGGATCAGAGAGGTACCCCCCCTGCACCAGGGCACACTCGGCCAAGCTCGCCATGAACTCCATCGTCTCCAGTCCCCGCTCGTCGTTGATGGTCACCTCGGTCCAGTCCTCGGACAGGATGGACCCCTCGTTCTGGGCAAGGAAGGTGAGGAAGATCTCCGGGTTCGGCGGCCTAAGGCCAGTGCCGTATCGCTCGGGGACCCCGTCCCCGTCCTCATCCACCGTCAGGGCACAGGCCAGCTCCAGGAACCCCTCCCAGGTGGTGGGCGGCTCAGGCACAAGATCAGCACGATAATAGAGCACGATGATGGATTTGTTGAACGGCACCGTAAGCAACTTGCCCTCGAACTTGTTCATCTCCAGGAATCTAGGGTGGATGTCGGCCAGAACCTCAGGGGAAAGGTAGTCCTCCAGCGGCACCAGGGCGTCCAGCCACTGGGTGGTCCAGTTCTCGTACTGTTGGGCGATGGTGGGGGGGTCCCCTGCGGCCACGGCCCCGATCAGCTTCTGGGAAAGGGAGCTATAGCCGCCCTGGTAGACGAGGTTCACCTCTATCCCAGGGTTCTCCTCCATGAACCCCTGCACGAGCTGTTCCAGGAACGGACCGTGTCGCTCGGACATGGCATGCCAGAAGTCGATGGTGACCTGGGGGAGCCCAAGCACCCAAAAGCCCATAACCAGCGCCACAAAAAGCCCACATCTTCGCATTTCCTTCACCTCCGAAAGGCGTTTTTTCCAAGCTTTGCCGCACAGATCGAGCCCTCCTATCACCCCCCTATTTGAGCCCGGTGCGCGCCACCCCCTGGATGAACTGGCGTTGGGTGAAGAAGAACAAGATCAGGATGGGGACGATGGCCATGGTGGCCGCCGCCATGAGCAGGGGATAGTTGGTCCCCACGTCCGACATGAAGAACCGCAACCCCACCGGAACGGTGCGCAGCTCCACCTTATCCGTCATGATGAGCACCCAGAGGAATGCGTTCCAGGAGCCCACGAACTTGAACAGGGCCACCGTGCCTATCCCCGGCCGCGAAAGGGGGACCACTATCCGCCAGATGAACCGGAATCGGGAGCAGCCGTCTATCCGAGCGGCGTCCCATAGCTCATCAGGGATGGTCCGGAAGAACTGCCGCAACAGGAAGATCCCGAACACCGACACCACCCAGGGGATGATCAGGGCCCAGTAGGTGTTGTACCAGCCAAGCCTTTTTATGGTGACGTAGTTTGGCACAAGCAGCATCTGCCCCGGGATCATGAGCGTCCCCAAAAGCAGGATGAAAAGGAAGTTTTTTCCGAAGAATTCCATCTTGGCGAAGGCGTAGGCGGCCAGGATGGTGGTTATCACCTCCCCCACCGTGGTGGTGATGGCGATGAAAAACGAGTTGAAGAAGTATCTTCCAAACGGAGCGGCATTCCAGGCGAGCACGTAGTTCTCCCAGTGGAGGGCCTTGGGGATCCAGACCGGGGGCATCCGCAGCGCCTCGGCCAGGGTCTTGAGGGAGGTAGAAATCATCCAGAAGAAGGGAAGGAGCATCAGGGCTGCCCCGGCAGTGAGGGAAAGGTAAAGGAAGGAATGCCATAGAATGCGACGCACCCGGCTTGCCCCACCAAATCCAAGGTAACTTGGGGACCACCGCACCCATTCCGTCGCCATGGACGAGACACTTTACCTCCCCCCATCCCGGCCCGCAACCCAAACCCGGCCTGTTTCTCCCTGGCCGGCCTCGGACGCCTCAACAGATCGAGGCCTCCCATTTGTAAAAGAAAAAAGGTGTAAGCAACCACAGCGCCGGGCCGTGTTTTAGGGCTATACTGGGTGGGATGTGGCGGTATCTGGTGTTAAGGGGAGTGGGCCTTCTGGCCACGCTCCTCTTGGCCTGTTTTTCCGTGTTTGCGTTGCTCAACCTGGTGCCGGGGGACCCGGCCCTGCTGGTGGTGGGGCCGGAGGCGAGCCCGGAGGCCTACCAGGTGGTGAGGGAGAAGCTTCAGTTGGACAGGCCATGGCTGGCCAGGTTCGGGGGCTGGCTTTCGGGGGTGGCGCGGGGGGACCTGGGGACCTCCCTGTCCCGGGGGCTGCCGGTGGCGGGGCTGATCGGGGGGGCGCTTGTGGTGACCCTGCCCCTGGCGGGCCTGGCTGCCCTCCTTGCGGTCCTCCTCTCCCTGCCCCTGGGGGTGGTGGCCGCCACCCGCCCCGGGGGGCTTTTGGACCTGGCCACCGTGGGCGTCGCCCAGCTGGGGATGGCCATCCCGGAGTTCTGGCTGGGGATGATCCTTGTGGGCTTCCTGGCGGTGGGGCTATCGGTCCTCCCCGCCGGGGGCTTCCCGGGCTGGGGGGACCCGAGGGCGGCCCTGGCGCACCTCCTCCTCCCCGCCCTGGCACTGGCCCTGCCCCGGGGGGCGTACCTGGCCCGGATGACCAGGGCGGCCATGCTGGAGGCCTTGTCCGCCCCCTACGTCCGCACCGCCCGCGGGAAGGGGCTCCCGGAAAGGGCGGTGATCGCTCGCCACGCCCTGAAGAACGCCCTCATCCCGGTGGTGACCGCAGCCGGGCTAAGCCTGGGACAGCTTTTGGCCGGCGCCCTGGTGGTGGAAAACCTCTTCTACCTCCCCGGGCTGGGCAGGCTGGCCCTGACGGCGGTGAGGGCCAGGGACCTACCGCTCCTTTCGGGGGTGGGGTTGGTGACGGCCGGGCTGATCCTCCTGGTGAACCTTGTGGTGGACGTCTCCTATGTATTGCTGGACCCCAGGGTCCGCTTGCGATGAGGGGGCATCTGGAACTTTGGCTGGGGCTTTCCTTCCTCCTTGTCACCGGCGGGCTGGTGGCGGTGGGGTGTGTGTGGCTTCCGACGGACCCCTTGGCCATGGGGGATGAACGCCTTTTGCCCCCGTCCCTTGGCCACCCCATGGGCACGGACTGGTTCGGCAGGGATGTACTTGCGCGGGTCCTGGTGGGGGGCAGGGTGAGCCTGGCCGCGGCCCTGGCCGCGGTGGCCCTGGGGGCGGGGGTGGGCACCGGCCTGGGGGGGTTGGCCGGCTACCAGGGAGGGCTTTTGGAGGAGCTCCTCATGAGGGGGGCAGATCTCCTGCTCGCCTTCCCCCCACTGCTTCTGGCCCTCCTTTTGGCCACGGTGCTCGGCCCAGGCCCCTGGGGCATCGTGATCGCCATCGCCGTCTTCAACGTCCCCTACTTCTCCCGCCTCACCAGGGGGTGCCTGGTTTCCCTCAGGGAAAGGGAGTTCGTCCTGGCGGCCCAAGCCCTGGGGGCAGGGGGCCTCCACATCCTGGGCCGCCACATCCTCCCCCACCTCGTCTCCCCCCTCCTGGTCCAGCTAACCGTGAGCCTGGGGGGGGCGCTGCTGGCGGAGGCGGCCTTCAGCTACCTGGGCCTGGGGACCCCACCCCCCACCCCCTCCTGGGGCCGGATGCTGAAAGAAGCCCAAAGCTACTTCCACCTCTCCCCCTGGCCGGCGGTCTTCCCCGGGCTGTTCATCGCCCTCACCGTGCTGGGGCTGAACCTGGTGGGGGATGGATTGCGAGACCTCTTGGACCCCCAGCTGCGTGGCCTCAGCGGGCGGTTGCCCCGCTGAGGTCCAGCACATAAAGCGGATACACCGCCAACCCCTCCACCCCCCGCCTGGCCACCAGGATCCGATGCGGGTCCTGGATGAAGGCGTTCACCGCCTCCCGGGCGATCAGATACTGACACACCGTGTAAACGGCCCTCCTTGCCCCCTCATCCATAAGGGATGCACCCAATGTAAGGAGATGCTCCAGCTCAGGGTCCTCCCAGCCCCGCCGGAAATAGTAGCCCCGCTGGTCCGGACCATAGGGGCTGAGCATGGGGGCCGGGTCCAGCTTCCAAGGATGGCCGATCACGGTGAGATCGTAGTCGGCCTCCCCATATACCCTCCCCAGCCACGTCCCCCAGTCCACGAGCTCCACCTGCACCCTGATCCCCACCTGCTCAAGCTGCCCGGCGATCACCTCGCCAGTGCGTACGTGAAAGGCGTAGTTCTCCGGCAAGGTAAGGGTGGTGGAAAGGCCCTCCGGGTAGCCGGCCTGGAGGAGGAGCTGGCGGGCCCTGTCGGGATCGTAGGGGTAGACCCAGGTCATGTCGGCGTAATAGGGGGTGGCGGACGGGATGTGGCTCCCGATGGGGGTCCCGTAGCCGAAGGAGACGAGCTCTATGATCGCCTTCCTGTCTATGGCATGGCAGATGGCCTGGCGCACGCGCCGGTCTTTTAAGGGCCCCCGGGAGGTGTTGATGGCCAGGATCTGCACCAGGTTCTGAGGCCCGGAGATGACCTGGAAGCCGGGGTCGTCCGCCAGGGTGGAGGCGATCTCCGGGGCCACCTCGACCACTAGGTCCACGTCCCCGGCCCGGAGGGCGGCCAACTGGGCCGCCGGGTCCGGGATGAACCGGAACACCACCCGGGAGAGCTTGGGCACCCCGGCTAGGTAGTAGTCTGGGTTCTTCTCCAAAACCAGCCGGTCCCCCGGGCGCCAGCTCGCCAACCTGAACGGCCCGGTCCCCACCGGCCGGGTGGCAAGGTCCCCATCGATCGGGGTCACCACCGCGTCCCCCAGCGCCAGGACGGGGAGGAACGCAGGGCTCCTCTCCCTCAACACGAACCTCACGGTAAGGGCATCCAGCGTCTCCACCCGCTCTATGAGGGCGAAGTACTCCGGATGGGGCACCCCGGTCGCCTCATCCAGGAGCCTGAGGAAGCTATCTCGTACGGCCTCGGCATCACAGGGGCTGCCGTCGTGAAAGCGCACCCCCTCCCGCAGGTGGAAGGTGTAGGAAAGGCCAGCCTGGGAAACCTCCCAGGAGCGGGCGAGCTGGCCGTGGAGCTCCCCTCGGGCGTCCACCTGGACCAGGTTCTCATAGAGGTTGTGGTGGAGCAGAAGGTCGATGGCCGCGGCGGCGTTGGTGGTGGGGTCAAGGGAAGGCGGTTCGGTGGACACGGCCACCACCAGCTCCGAGGCTCCCGACACAAAAAAAAGCGCGAGGAAAAAGGGGCAGAAAAGCAGAATCCTTGACACGGAGTGTCACCTCCAATCCCGTTTTTGGAGTGTCACCTCCGGGGGCTATGGTAGCCTGGGATCATGGGGAGGGCAAGTTGCGGTCGGCGATGAGGCGGAGGCCGTCCAAGACGAGCCAGGGGTCCACCTCCTCGATCTCCTCCACCAGGGGGGCGATGAGGCCTGCCAGGCCGCCGGTGGCGATCACCGGCGCCTGGCCGAGCTCGGCCGCAAGCCTCCGGAGGAGCTCCCGTACCAGGCCCACGTAGCCGAAAACCAGGCCTGACTGCATGGCCTGTCGGGTGTTCCTCCCCAGGGCCTGGGGGGGCGCCTCCAGGGGGACCTCCGGCAGCAGGGCGGTCCTCTTCTTGAGGGCCTCGGCCGAGGCGGCCAATCCCGGGGCGATGGCCCCGCCCCGCAGGGCCCCCTCCCGGTCCACACATGCGAAGGTGGTGGCGGTGCCGAAGTCCACCACGATACAGGGGGCGCCCAGCTTGGCCTGGGCCGCCACCGCCCCCGCCACCAGATCCGCCCCCACCTCGGAGGGGTGGTCCACCCGCAGGGGGAGGCCGGTCCGCACCCCCGGCCCCACCAGAAGGGGCTCTCGCCCCAGCCAGCCCCCCAAAAGCTCCCGGAAAACCTGGGTCAAAGGCGGCACCACGCTCCCCACCACCGCCCGCGACAAGCAACCGGGTTCGACCCCATCCCGGGAAAGGAGCGCTCGCAAAAGCACATCGTACTCGTCCGGGGTCTTGCCCACCACGGTCCGCACCCGAAACCGGGCCCGCCAACCCCCGTCCCACAGCCCAAACCCGATCTCGGTGTTGCCGATGTCCACCGCAAGGAGCATGCCTTTATTTTACCCCTCCCCGGGGACCGGGTTGAGCTCCTCCATGGCCCCGGTGGCCACGAACACCACCCGTTCGCAGATGTTGGTGGCCAGGTCCGCCACCCGTTCCACGGCGTGGCTGGCCCACATGAGGTAGGTGGCCTGCCGGATCACCTCCGGCCGCCCCACCATGAGGGCGAACAGCTCCTGGTGGATCCGGTCGTGGAGGGCGTCCACCTCGTCGTCCCGCCGGGCCACCTCCCTGGCCGCGCCCACATCCCGGGCGGAGAAGGCCCTAAGGGCCCCGGAGAGCATCCCGGCCGCCAGCCTTGCCATCCGGGGCAGGTCCACCAGGGGCTTTATCAGGGCCTCATCCCCGATGAACAGGGTGATCCGGGCCAGGCCCTTGGCGTGGTCGGCCGCCCGCTCAAGGTCGGTGGCGATGTGCATCACCCCGGTGACCAGCCGCAGGTCGGAGGCGGCCGGCTGCTGGGTGGCCAAAAGGCGGATGCACCTCTCCTCCAGGGCTGCCCGCCGGGCGTTTATCCCCCCATCCCCATCTATCACCCCTTGGGCGGCCACAAGGTCCCTGCGGGAGAGGGCCCGCATCGCCCCCCGCAGGGCCCGGATGACCTGCGCCCCAAGGGCCCTCAGCTCCCCCTCCAGTCCGGAAAGCTCCTCTTTCCGCACCAAGTTAGCTAAACCTCCCGGTGAGGTAGTCCTCGGTGCGGGGGTCCTTGGGCCGGGTGAACAGCTCCTCCGTGGGGGCGTACTCCACCAGCTCCCCTGAAAGGAGGAAGGCCGTGTGGTGGGAAACCCGCGCCGCCTGCTGCAGGTTGTGGGTCACGATCACCACCGTGAACCCCTGGGACAGGGTCCGCACCAGCTCCTCTATCTTGGCGGTGGCCGCCGGGTCCAGGGCACTGGTGGGCTCGTCCATGAGGAGCACCTGGGGCTCCACGGCCAGGGCCCGGGCGATGCACAGCCTCTGTTGCTGCCCCCCGGAGAGGTCGAAGGCGCTCCTTTTGAGCTTGTCCTTCACCTCGTCCCACAGGGCGGCCTGCCGGAGCGCCCGCTCCACGATAAAAGAAAGCTTTCTCCTGCCCCGCACCCCGTGGATCCTGGGGCCGTAGGCCACGTTGTCGAAGATGGATTTGGGGAAGGGGTTGGGCTTCTGGAAGACCATGCCCACCTTGCGCCTTAGGGCCACCACGTCGAGGCGAGGGTCCAGGATGTTCTCCCCGTCCAGCCACACCTCCCCGGTGGCCTTGGCCCCCGGGATTCGCTCGTAAAGGCGGTTGAGCACCCGCAGGAAGGTGGACTTGCCACAGCCCGAGGGCCCCATGATGGCCGTCACCCGATGCCGGGGGATGTCCATGGTGATCCCCTTCAGCACCTTTTCCCTTCCGTAGAAAAACGAGAGGTTCCGTACCCGGAAGGCGGGGGCCTCGGCCTCAATCCTTTGGTTTACCTCAACTGGCCGGGTTTTCGTTACCATCTCTTCCTCCTCCTTGCCCTGGCCCTGAGCAGGCCCGCTATAAGGTAGAAGGACAAGACCAGGACGAGGAGGGCCAGGGCGGTTCCGTATTGGAGGTGTCGGGTCTTCCAGAAGAAGGTGGACTCGGTGGCCATGACGTAAAGGTGGTAGGGAAGGGCCATGACCTCGTCCAGGGGGGAGCGGGGGAGCCTGGGGGTGTAGTAGGCGGCGGCGGTGAACATGATGGGGGCGGTTTCCCCGGCGGCGCGGCCCACCGCCAGGATGGCTCCGGTCAGGATCCCTGGGAGGGCGGCCGGCAGGACCACCGTGTGGATTGCCTGCCAGGGGGTGGCCCCCAGGGCGTAGGCCCCCTCCCGGAACTCCTCCGGCACCGCCCTAAGAGCCTCCTCCGCCGCCCGGATCACCACCGGGAGGGCGAGGAGCGAGAGGGTGAGGACCCCCGAGAGGAGGGAAACCCCAAGCCCCATGGCCTTGACGAAGAAGGCAAGCCCAAACAGCCCGAACACGATGGAGGGGACCCCGGCCAGGGCGTTCACCCCCACCCGCACCGCCCGCAGCCACCTCCCCCCCCGGGCGTACTCGGAGAGCCACACCGCCGCCCCCACCCCCAAGGGGACCGAGATCACCACCGTGCCCGCCATGAGATACCCCGTGCCCACCAGGGCGGGCAGTATCCCCCCTTGGGTCATCCCCCTCCTGGGGAAGGAGGTGAAGAACTCCCAGGACAGGGCCGGCGCCCCCTGCACCAAGAGGAAGAGGACGACCGCCCCCAGGACCAGAAGCACCGCCCCGGCGGAAAGGGAAAGGAGTACATATCCTAGCCCCTCCCAGTGCCTGCGCCTCACGCCCCCCTCCGCACCCGGTGGGCCACGAGCTCCCCCACCAGGTTCAAAAGGAGAACGAAAAGAAACAGGACCCCCCCCACGGCGAACAGGGCCCGGTAGTGAAGCCCCCCCACCGGGGCCTCCGCCATCTCCAGGGCCACCGTGGCGGTCATGGTACGGACCGGGGAGAGGAACGAAGGGGGCCACACCGGGGAGTTCCCCGAGACCATGAGCACCGTCATCGTCTCCCCGATGGCCCGTCCCATCCCCAGGAGCACCCCGGCGAAGGCCCCGGACTTGGCCGCCGGGAGCACCACCCGCCACATGGTCTGCCAGGGGGTGGCCCCCAGGGCCAGGGAGGCCTCCCTCAAGGAATCGGGCACCGCCGCCACCGCATCCTCGGCCACCGAGGCCACCGTGGGGAGCGCCATTACCCCGAGGAGAAGGGCGGCAAGGAGGGCCGTCTGCCCGGTGGGAAGCCCCAGCACCCCTTGCAGCCACGGCCCCACCACCACCAGCCCGAAGAACCCATAAACCACCGAGGGGATCCCCGCCAGGATCTCCACCGAAAGCTTCAGGAGGTCCCGGAACCCCTGGGGGAGAACCTCCCCGATGAACAGCGCCACCCCAATCCCAAACGGGACCGCAACCAAAAGCGCCCCGAAGGTAACCAAGGCAGAACCGGCGACCATGGGCAGGATCCCAAAGGAAGGGGGGTCAGAGGTGGGCCGCCAAACGGCCCCAAAGAGGAAGCCCCCAAAGGATACCCGGGAGAACAGGGGCACGGCCTCCCGGAACAAGAACAGGGTGATCAACCCCAGGCCCAAAAGGGAACACGAGGCACAGCCCCAGGTGATCACCTTAACCACCCGGTCCGCCAGCCCCCGTTTTTTCATTATATAAATACCCAGGATTTTATCTTTATCCCCTTTATCTAACTTTAGCCGAAAGAATACAGACTTTCTATGGCCAGGTCAAGGCCGCCGGCTAGCCTGCCAGGGACCGGATGGGGACGTACCCGAGCTCTGACACCAGCCTCTGCCCCTCATCGGAGAGGATGAACATGATGAACCGGCGCACCACCCCCTCGGGGAATCCGTTTGTGATCATGAAAAGGGGCCGGGCGATGGGGTAGGTCCCCGAGATCACCGCCTCCTCGGAGGGGAGGACATAAGGCCCGGCCTCGTCCTCGGCCACCGCCAGGGCCTTGATGGCCGGGTTCAGGTAGCCCATCCCCACGTAGCCGATGGCCCCCGGGGTGCGGGCCACCGCCTCGGCCACCGCCGCGTTGGAGGGCTGGAAGAGCATCCCCGGGGCGCTGGGCTCCTCCCCGGAGAGGACGAGCTCCTTGAACACCTCATAGGTCCCGGAGGCACTGTCCCGGGAGATGGTCACCACCTTGAGGTCGGGGCCCCCGAGCTCCTTCCAGTTCGTGATCCTCCCGGTGTAGAGGTCCTTGATCTCCGCCAGGGTGAGGCGCTGGAGCGGGTTTTGGGGGTGGACCACGATGGCAATGCCGTCGCTGGCGATGAACCAGTGGTAGGGGTAAACCCCCTTCTCCACCGCCCGCGCCCACTCCGAGGGCTTCATGGCCCGGGAGGCATCGGCGATGTCACAGGTACCGTCGATCAGGGCCGCGATCCCCACCCCTGAGCCCCCGCCCTGGACGGACACCGCCACCTCGGGGAACCGCTCGGCGAAGACCTCCGCCGCAAGCTGGGCTATGGGGAGCACGGTGGTGGAACCCTTGAGCGTGAGCTCCTCCCCGGCCAGACAGGCCAAACCCACCAACAACACCACCGCAGCCACCATCGGCTTCCGAAACATCTAACCACCTCCTTAAAGATTCTGGACAAAGTATATAGAACTTGAAGCAGCGCGGCAAGGCCCGGACCAATGGATGTCAGTTTAGGCGTGGAATTATACGGGAAATCCCGACTTAAAGGACATTCGTCACTAAAAATTTTTGAAAAAAGTATATACTCTAGAGGGGGTGGTTATGGGCGATGGCGGCGTCCAGTGCGATCTCGGCGATGTTGAAGCCGTACTCCCTTGTCCTGAGGAGGCTATCCATGACGATGCTGATGGCGTGGGCGTTTTCCGGCTGATCGGCCGCTGAGATCTGGGCCAGTTCCAGCAGCCTTGCCCGGTCCTCCTTGCCCCCAAGCACCCGGTTGGCCTGGGTGGTGTCGGCCTCCTCGAAGGCGCGGACGGCTTCCACCAGCACCGCCCGGGACTCCTGGTGCAGGCCTTTTACCCTGTCCGCCACCCCGGGGAGGAGGCCGGTGGAGAGCCCCAGGGCGGCCTGGGAGATCTTGGCCCCGTGGTCGGCCACCCGTTCCAGCTGGTCGGCCACCGTGTGGTAGTAGAGGAACTGGAAGCGGGACATCCCGGCCTCCGCCTCGCTCAAAAGGTCGCGCAAAAGCAGGCTGAACTGCCTGGCCACCAGGAGCACCAGCCGGTCCACGTCGTCGTCCCGTTCGATCACGTCCCGGGCCAGCTCCACGTCCCGGCCGAGGAAGGCGCTCACCGCGTCATCCAGCATAGCCAGGGTGATGTCGAAGATGCGGTGGATGGTGTGGCGGGCGGGGAAGTCCCGGATGTTCACCACCGAGTGCAGCACCACGGTGGACTGGGTCTCCTCCAGGATCTCCACCCCGATCAGGGACTGGGTGATCTCCCGCACCATGCGCCGCTCCTCTTGCCGGACCCGGGCCCCGCTGATCTCTATCACGTCGTAGCCGGCTATGTAGCGGGCGATGATATCCCGCGTGAGCTCCACCCGGCTGCGCCCATCCAAGGGGAGGCGGCAACGGTTCCTCTCCCTCAACCCCTCCGGGATCACCAGGAGCGGCCCGCCCCCACTGGGCACCAGCTGCACCTCCCCCCCATGGCGGACCCCCACCCGCTCCGCCCACTCCTTGGGCAGGGTCACGAAGAACGTCCCCCCTCCGGTCACCTGCACCTTCCGGGTATACACCCAACCTCCTTTAATGGCAGCTGAACAATTATATAGCAAACAAAAGACTTTAGCCAAGTAGGCGGTGGAGGTCGTGGGCGAGGGCCTGGGGGGAGGTGGCCTCCACCACCCATCTTTCGGGGTGGAGGAGGGGGATGGCGGCTTCGAGCTGAACCGTTCCCTCCCCCAGGGGCAGGTGTTCGTCCTCCTGCCCGTGGTTGTCGTGCAGGTGTACGGAGTGGATGAGGGGGCGAAGCTGGGGGAGCAGGCTCAAGGTGGCTTCCCCGTGGGCGGTCCAGGCGTGTCCCAGGTCCAGGGTCCCTGGGAGGGAGAGTTCGAAAAGGAGCCTTCCGTACAGCTGGAGGTCCCATAGGAAGGAGTAGGGGGTTTTGGGATCGTTTTCCAGGGCCAGGGTGACCCCCAGGGTGCGGGCCAGGCTGGAGAGCCTTTGTATGGCGGCCTTGGCCTCCCCCCAAGGGGGGTCGTAGGGGGCTCCGGTGGAGCGGTACCCCAGGTGGAAGGTGACCCCGCGGGCCCCGAGCCGGGCGGCGAGCTCCAGGGTGCGGGCGAGCTCGGCTTCGGCGAAGGCCCGTGCCTGGGGATGGGGTGAGATCAGGTTCACGTCGGCTATGGGGGCGTGAAGGGAAAGCTCTGCCCCTTTGAGCCTGTGGACCAGCCGGGGGGGCCAGCCCCGGGGGTGCCAGGGGGGGTCGCACAGGACCTCGACCCCCTGAAAGCCCAGGGCCAGGGCCCTTTCCAGGGCCCGGTCCGGCGAAAGGGGGTGGAAGGCCAAGGTGGAGGCGAGGAGCCTCATCGCTCCCCCTCCTTCGCCAGCTCCAGCACTGTGCGGACAACCCTGTCGGCTACGGCCCGCACCCCGGGCGGGGCATGGGCCATCGCCACCCCCAGCCCGGCCCCGTTCATGTCCCTGGAGGGACATCCACTTCGGGCCTCAGGGCCCTGAACTCACCCAACGCCATCCTTTGGGATTCCCGCCGCGCTTCGTCTATTTCAAACAGCCTGTCCTTAAGGAGCGAACCCACCAGAGGATCGAGTGCCCCCTCCCTCACCATCCGCTCTATAACCCCTACAGCTTCATTAGCCGTCATACCATTTCTACAGGGCCTGTCCTCGGTCAAGGCGGTGAACACATCGGCCACCGCCATTATCCTCGAACCAAACGGAAGATCATCCCCCTTCAGGTGAAACGGGTAACCACTCCCGTCGAGGCGTTCGTGGTGCAAAGACGCCCATGCATTCACCGTCTCCAACCCGGGTATTTTCTCCAGTATGCGGTAGGTGTAGTGAGTATGAGTCCGGATTAAAGCGAACTCCTGCGCTGTTAATCTCTCTGCCTTTTCCAGTATCTCGTTTGGCACAGCTAGCTTCCCCAGATCGTGAAGATAGCCGGAAAGCCGCATGATATCTTGCTCCCGAGGGGAGAGGCCAGCGGCCCGGGCCAGGGCTGCGGCGGTGCCAGCCACTCCGGCAACGTGGGCAGCAGTGAAACGGCTTCTGAAATCCACCAGACGCGCAGTCAGACTCCCGACGGCAAGCAGCCCCTTCAGGCTTAACCTCGATTCAGATAACGGGCGATATTCGTATAAGATATCCTTTAAACTAGGGGAGGAGACATCAAGCCAAAAGGACTCCTTCCCGGCAAGGGATTTGAAGGCCGCTACAAATTCGGGAACAAAAGTGTGGTTTGTTCCCTCTTCTATTTTTGCTACGATCCCTTGGGTTTGTTGGAGGATGGGCATCCCCGGCTCGATGAGAACCGCTATCCTATCCGCGAGGTGAAGGACATGGCTCTCTCGGGGGACCTCATGGCCTCCGCATTCGCTTCCCTGGCCCGCTTCCCATCTGGTGTGATGAAACCTTACCACCTCAGCTTCCCGGTCAAGCAACCCACAGGTTCTAAGGAGGCGATAGCCCATCTCCGCGTGCCTTTGAGTCCCTGCTACATCGAACTTGAGTAGGTCTATCCTTTCCTTCACCTCCAGGGATCCCACATCGTGCAGTAGGCCTGCAGTCAAGACGAGGTTCTTCTCCCTCCGGGAAAGGCCCAGTTCGTCGGCGAGGGAGCAGCCGATATAAGCCACCCTGAAGTGGTGGTTCACCAAGACCGGACTTACCAGGTCCATAGCGTGGGAGAGGGCCATGAGTACATCGAAAAGCGGAACCAGGAGTTCCCCGATCATGATAAACGCTCCCAACTAAGGATAGCGGGGGGGCCGGGGGGGGACAACCCACCCCGGCGGGGCAACGCTTATCGGGGTGGGGTTCATCTTCCTCGGGGGGTCCGCCCTGCTTTTTTGATCGGGACAGGGGGCTTCCCTTGAGCAACCCCTTTTGGCCCGGGGATTGACGGCCAAAGGAAGGCCGGAGGGACCGGATTCAGGATAGCCCTGGGGCGGGCCAGGGCTACTCCTCCTCCGCCTTCAGGTGCTCCCGGAGCTCCTCAAGGCGCCTTTGCACCAGGTGGAACAGGGTACCCTCCGGGTAGTTGCCCTCCTCATCCGGGGTCCCGGCCGGCATCCCCGAAAGGATCTGGATCCCCTCCTCCACGGTCCCCACCGCCCAGATGTGGAACCTGCCCTCCCTGACGGCCTCCAGCACCTCCTCGGGGAGCATGAGGTCGTCCACGTTCCCCTCCGGGATGATCACCCCCTGCTCCCCGGTCAGGCCCAGCTCCTTGCACACAAGGAAGTGCCCTTCGATCTTCTCGTTCACCCCGCCCACGGGCTGCAGGCGCCCCTTCTGGTCCACCGAACCGGTGACCGCTATCCCCTGCTTGAGCGGGACCCCCGACAGGCTGGAAAGGAGGGCAAAGAGCTCGGCCGCGGAGGCCGAGTCCCCCTCCACCAGCGAGTAGGACTGCTCGAAGGCGATGCTCGCGGAAAGCGAAAGCGGCCCCTGGGCGGCGAACTTCTCCCCCAGATATCCCTTGAGGATCATCACCCCCTTTGTGTGAAGCTTCCCCGAGAGCTTGGCCTCGCGCTCGATGTCCACCACCCCGTCCTTGCCGGCGAACACGTTGGCCGTGATCCGAGAGGGTTTTCCGAACGCGAAGTCCCCCAGGTCGATCACCGCCAGGCCGTTCACCTGGCCCACCTTGGCCCCGGACATGTCCACGATGAGCTTCCCCCGGGCGATCCTCTCCCGGACCTTCTCGGCCAGGAGGGCATGACGGCTCCTGCCCTTCTCTATCGCCGTCCGCACGTGGCGGGCCTCCACACTCTGGGCCCCCTCCTCCCTGGCCCAAAAGCTGGCCTCCCGAACCAGGGCCGCCAGGCTGGCAAATCGGGTGGAGAGCTTCCTTTGGCTCCCGGCCAGCTCCCCGGCATACTCCACCACCTTCGCCACCCCGGAGGGGGAGAAGGGCAGGATCCCGGGGTCCTCCACCCGCCGCGCCCGGATGAACCTGGCTATCGCCTCCTCCGCCTCCTCGGTCCAGTCCATCTCGGTGTCGAAGTCCGAACGCACGGTGAAGAGCTTGGGGAAGTCCTCATCGTAGTAGTGCAAAAGATAGTAAAGATAGGGTGAACCAATGATGACCACCTTCACGTCCAAGGGGATGGGTTCGGGCCTGAGGCCCTCGGTGGAGGCGAGCCCCAGCATCTGGGCCGGGTCCTCGATGCGGATCTCCCCGGTCTTTAGGGCGATCTTGAGCCCCTCCCAGCTGATGCTGAAGCGCAGGAGGTTGGAGGCCGAGAGCACCAGGTAGCCGCCGTTGGCCCGGTGGAGAGAGCCGGCCCGGATCTGGGTGAAGTCGGTGGTGACCACCCCGAACTGGACCCTCCTTTCCACCGTGCCGAACAGGTTGGTGTAGGTGGCGTTCTCCTCCACCACCACCGGGGCCCCCTCCAGGCCGGAGTTGTCCACGATCACGTTCACCCGGTAGCGCTGATAGGGGTCCGCCCCCCCTGGGACCGGGATGGGCAAGGCCGGCTTCTTGTTGGCGGCCTGGAGGTCCTCCACGTTCTGGACGATGTCGGCCTGGGCCTCCTCCAGGAACTCTTGCACCCGGTCGATCCCCGCGTATTTCCGCTTGAGCTGGGCAAACCGCGGCTCGATCAAAAACTGCACCGCTTTCTTGGTCAGATGCCGGCGAGCCTCCTGCCATCTTTCCTCAAGCTCCCCCAGCTTCTGGAAGGCCTCGCGGATGGCCTCCTGCAGTTCCTCCTGGCGCCGCAATATGGCCTCCCGCTCCTCCTCTTGCAGGGCCTCGTACTCCTCCTGGGAATAGGGGGTCCCGTCCGGCTTCAAGGGCACGGTGTTTATCCCCACCGGGGTGCGTTGGATGGCGAACCCCAGCCGACGGGCCCGCTCCTCCAGCTCTTGGAACAGCTCCTCGCGCCTGGCCACGAACCGCTCCCTCTCCTCCTTGGCCTGGGCCTTGAAGTCCTCGGACTCCAGGACCTTCCCCAGTTCCCGCCTGAGGAAGTCGATGCAGCGGTCCATGTCCTCCTTCAGCTCCCTGCCCTTTCCGGCCGGGAGCATCAGGTACCGTGGCCGATGTGGGACCTGGAAGTTGTGCACGTAGCAGACGTCCGGGGGGGTGGGCTGCTGGCGGGAGAGCTCCCGCAGGAAATGGGCCACGGCCGACGTCTTCCCCAAGCCCGCCTCACCGGTCACGAACACGTTGTAGCGGTTGCGGGGGTCCTTGATCTTGAGGCCCACCCGCAGGGCCTCCAGGGCCCGTTCCTGACCGATGATCCCCTCCAAAGGCTCGAGCTCATCCGTGGTGGAGAAACGAAAACGCCCCGGATCGCAATGTCGCCTTAGCTCGTCCGGCTTCAAAGCTCTTGCCATCTTCCCTCCTTATCTTGGTATCATAACTTGCCATGCGGCGCGGGGCTATCCTTGCTTCCTTGCTCTTCTTTTGGGCCCTCGGCCACGGGTTCCCGGTGGTGCCTCTCATAACCCGACCCGGCCACCCCACCTACCTCTCCTATGTGCCCTCCCTGCTTGCGGCCGCCCAGGAGGAGGTCCTGGTGGCCCTCTCGGACCTGCGTCTGTACCAAGAAGGGGGGACGCAGCCGCTTTTGGACGGGCTGGTGGAGGCAGCCCAGCGTGGCCTTGAGGTGAGGGTGCTGTTCGAGCGCCGCGGGGACAGGGGGCCAACAGGGGAACAGCTTGCGGCCTTCCAATACCTCTCCCGGCGGGGCGTCGAAACCCGTTGGGACGACCCGGAGGTCACCCTCCACGCCAAGTTCCTGGTGATCGACCGAAGGGTTCTGGTGGTGGGGTCAAGCCACTGGACCTACTCGGCCTTGACGGACTCCGTGCAGGTGGACCTGGTGCTCCACTGTCCGGGGCTTGCGGCCCTGGCCGCGGATTTCTTCGAGCTTTTGTGGGTGGGAGGGCTGGACGCACGGCCGGTCCTGGCGGACCCCCCCTGGCCGGCCCATGGGGTACTGGCCCTGCTGGAGCTCCCCGAGGCCGGGCTCCACATGAAGGCGATCCCCCCTATCCTGGCCAGGGCCCAAGCGGGAATCGACCTCCTGCTCTACCGGTTCTCCTACTACCCCCAGTACCCCGAAAGCCCGTCCAACACGTTGGTCGAGGCCCTGTTGGAGGCGGTGAGGCGGGGGGTGCGGGTGCGGGTCCTCCTGGAAGGGGGGGAGGATTTCCCCGAGCTTTCAGAGGCCAACCGGCTTGTGGGGGCCTATCTTTCCTTAAGCGGGGTGCAGGTCCGCTTCGATCCGCCCGGGGAGACCATGCACGCCAAGTGCCTGATCGTGGACGGCCGTGATGTGGTGGTCTCCTCGGCCAACTGGTCTTATTACTCGCTTGCCAAGAACGTGGAGGCGGGGGTGGCCCTCCTGGATGCAACCCCCCTGGCGGAGGAGCTGAAGACGACATTTGAAAGCTTGTGGGAATCCGCCCCTTCCCCTTAGGGGGCTATCACCCTCCCCCCTATGCGGATCTCGATCCGCCCCCCGCCGGCCGCGTAGGCGCTGGCTGTCCCCTGGAGCCTGGCCGTCGCCCCGGAGGCCGGGGGGTAAAGGAGGTAGCGGAGCCGGACCTCGTTGCCGGTCCAAAGCTCGTAGGGCCACACTGCCTGGAGGCGGCCGTCTTCCCGCTTGGTGAACGCCCCCCCCTCGTCCACCAGCTCCAGGATCCACCCCGGGGGGACGGATTCCTCGAGCCCGGGGGCGAACAGATGCCCCTTAGCCCGGATGACCAGGGTGACCTCCACGGGGTCAGTGCCCTGCACAAGCCGGTAAGCCCCCAGCTGCTCGTGGCTTGTGATGGCCAGGCGAGCCGACCCAACCGGGGCCCCCCCCACCACCACCTGCAGCACCACCTCCTGATAGCCGGCCCGGGTGGTGTAGGTGAGCTCGGGGGCGTTTCCGGTGAAGTCCACCGTCCCGTCGCCTCCGAAGTCCCAGTAGAACTCGGCGCCCTCGGGCGCCCCCGTCACCCGCAGGGTCAGTTCCTCCCCCGGGGTGGGGGTGAAGGTGGAAGGCACAAGTTCTATCCCCCCGGCCAACCCCAAACCGGCCAAGAAAAGCACCACCAGCGGGACGAGCTTCATCCTGCTTGACATTTACCCCCTCCTCATCCGGCAGCCCCGGTGGGGGGCCGGAGCCCCCCACCGGTCAAGGTGAGCAAGATCAGCCCGGCATCCCCCATCAGCGGCCTACACAGACATCCGGGACCACCCCCGGCAGGGGCTCGCAGATGGGCGTGTCGGTAAGCCACCGGGCGACGATCTCCTTCATCAGCTCGAAGGTCACCTTCCCGTCCCCACAGGTGCGGGGAACCACCTCGTCCTCAAGCCAGAAGGCGATGGCTCGCTGGACCTGCTGGAAGGTGATCTTGTCCGAAAGCGCAAGGTTGATGGCCTCCCGGTTCACGTCCCAACGGGAGATGGCGGCGATCACCGACAGGCAATCGGTGAGGTCCACCCGGCTCTGGCCGGCCACCTCGGCCTCCACGCACGGTTGCCCGGTGTCCACCCGGCCGGCGATCGTCTCGCTGGCCAGAACCAGGCACCCGTCGGCCGGAGGCGCCTCGATGGTGACGGTGGGGGGGACCTCCACCTCGTAGATGATCTGGCGGGTCTCCCCGGCCGGGAGCACATCAAGCAGGGCCCATTGGTTGACGCCCGCCTTGTAGATGAAGCCGTCGCTTTCGATGGGGTTAACCCGCCAGCCCGTCGGCAGGTCCTCGTCGAGGCCCACCCCGAACACGTCCTGGTCGGTGCTGATCTCGACCTTCACCGTGAACTTGTTCCCCAAGGGCTGCCCCTGGGGGTCGTAGAAGCCGATCACCACCCCCTCGCAGGGGATGGGGGAGCGGATGGTGCGATGGGCGGACACGTTGGCCTCCGGCATGTCGGGCAAGGGACGGTCGATGGGCACACAGGCCTTGGCGTAGGCGGCCGCCAGCTTCAGGGTCTCAAGGTCGATCCTCTCCCCGCAGGTACCCACCACCGGCCGGTCGGTCCGCCACAGCTCCCCGGCCCTGGCAAGCTGGGCGGCGCTTATGACCTCGGAGAGCCGGAGGTCGATCTTGTCCTGGCTCCCCGGAGTTTTCGGGTCCGCCACCACCATGTGGGTGATAGCCTCCAGCACCGACAGGCAGTCGTCCACCACCACACAGGACTCCCCACCCACCTCCACCACGATGTCCGGGACCTTGGCCTGGAACACCCCGCTTATGCAGAACTGCTGCGGAAGGCGGATGGTGGAAAGAAGCTCCGACCTGGGCACGGTGAGGTCGTAGGTGATCACCCGGTCGGTGCCTGCCCGGATGGCCTCCACGAACACCCACTGGATGGTGGGGCGCTTGAAAACGGCGCCCGCGCTCTCCACCGGGGTGATCTCCCAGCCGGCCGGGATCTGCTCCTCAAGCCCAGCCCCAACCAGGTCCTGATCCGTATGGATGCGGACCGTGACCCGGAAGGTGTAGCCGGGCATGGCGGTGGTGGTGGAGATGGAACGGGTTACCACCACGGTGACCGGGGAGATGTAAAGGGGTAAGCTGTAGTCAGTGGTGAGCCCCATGTCGTCCACCAGGGTGAGCTCTAGGTTGTAGCTCCCACCGCTGGGGTAGGTGTAGCGCACCGTTGGGTCGGTACTGGAGAGGTCGACCACCCCGTCCCCGTCGAAGTCCCACCGGTACTCCACGATCCGGCCGTCGGGGTCGTAGCTCGCCGAGGCATCGAGGGTTATCTCCTGGCGGGCCCTGGGTTCGGCAGGGGTCACCGCCAGGCTGGCCACCGGCGGCTGCCCCCTCATCCCGATGATCTCTATGGGGTCGGTGAGGTTAAGCTCCAGGCTCTGGGGGGCATCTATGTCGCCGTACTTGAACACGATCCTCTGGACCCCGATCATGATCCCCGGGGAGAGGGTGAGCCGGAACTCCTGGCCCAAGGGGCCGAGCACCCCCCCGTCCGTGCGGAAGGGGGCCCACACCCAGGCGAGCCGGCCGGCCACGATGTCGTAGACGTCGTTAGGGTCCATGTTGCTTGGGTCGTCGGTGACCACGAAATCCGCCCCGGCCGGCACCCCTTGGATGACGAACTGGGCGGAGGAGTTGACCCCCGCCGGGGCCTGGGTGGCCTGGCCGTGGATGATGAAAAGGTAAAGCTGCTGGTTGGGGTCCAGGTAAAGGAACATCACGGTGGCATCGGGTTCCACCAGCGGACAGGTGGACAGGAACTGGGTGTTATCGTATCCGTAGAACTCCTCCACGGAAACCGTCCCCGCCAAGGGCTGCACCACGGCCTGGACGGCCCCTTGGCTCACCGAGAAGTACCCCTGCCCCAAAAGGGGCAAGGCGGTGAGCGCGGCCGCCAAGGCCCACAGGCTGATCTTCCTCACCATGTTTCCCTCCTTAGCTGTTTGATCCTCATATGCCCAAAGCAGTCTAACATGCCGACCCTCCCCTGTCTGTAACCCCGATCACTCCCCCAGGAAACATATCCTGGCAAGCAGGGTACCGGGAAGGGGGCAAGGCCCCCAGGAAAGAAGCGGCCAACCGGCCCTCAGTTTGTCTTAGGACAAAGTGACCTAGATCACCCTCAAGGGGGGACCACTGCCCCGGGGCGGGGTTACAGGTTCAAAGGGATGGGCTTTTGGGCCTGGTGAGGGTGATCGGCCCCCGGGTACACCTTGAGCTTCCGGAGCATCCGCCGCCCCAGCTTGTTCTTGGGGAGCATCCTCCGAACCGCCAGCTTTATGGGTAGCTCGGGGTGCCGGGCGGAAAGCTGCCGGTAGGTCAGGGTGTAAAGATGCCCAATATAGCCCGTGTGCCGATAGTACACCTTCTGATCCTGCTTTTTCCCCGTAAGCTTGACCTTGGCGGCGTTTATCACGATCACATAGTCACCCACATCGAAATGAGGGGTATAGGTGGGCTTGTGTTTTCCTTGAAGGATTGTAGCTATTTTAGAGGCAAGACGTCCTAGTGGGACCTCGCTTGCGTCCACCACGTACCATTGGCGCTTGAAGGCTGTTCCAGCGTCCTCTTTCTTGGCCATATAGGTCTTTTGCATCGTCATCCTCCATTTAATTTTATCGGCTTTTTTTCCTTGTTCAACGGCGGACGATGAGCTCCTCCTCCCCGGGGCCGACCCCGATGAGGGTCACCGGGACCCCCAGTTGTTCCTCGATGAACAGGAGGTACCTCCGGGCGTTTTCCGGGAGCTCCTCCCAGGTGCGGGCGGGGCGGATGTCCTCGTTCCAGCCGGGCAGGGGCTCGTAGAGGGGTCGGGCGGCGGCGAGCTCTGAGACCCGACCGGGGAAGTCCTCGACCCGGCGTCCAGAAAGTTCGTAGGCCGTGCACACCGGGATCTCCTCCAGCCCCGAGAGCACGTCCAGCTTGGTGACGGCAAGTTCGGTGAACTGGTTAACCTCCTGGGCGTAGCGGAGGGCCACCAGGTCCAGCCAGCCGCAGCGTCGGGGCCGGCCGGTGGTGGTCCCGTATTCCCTCCCCCTGGCCCGCAGCAGCTCCCCCCCCGCCCCGGGGTCCTCGGTGGGGAAGGGCCCCTCCCCCACCCGAGTGGTGTAGGCCTTGGCCACCCCCACCACCCTGGGGGAACCCGACAGGCGCACCCCCACCCCCCAGCCGATCCCGTGCACGGTGGTGGTGGAGGAGGTCACGTAGGGGTAGGTGCCCAGGTCGAGGTCGAGGAGCGTGCCCTGTGCCCCCTCGAACACCACGGACCTCCCCTGGGCCAGGGCCCCCGCCACCAGGGCCCGGGTGTCCACGATCCTCTCCTGCCATCTCCGGTAAAAGTCGCTCAGCTCCTGGCAGAGGGCTTCCGGGTCAAAGCCGGCCCGGCCATACCCCTTTTCGAGGGCCAGCCGAAGCTCGCGAAGGCGTTCCAGCACGGCCTCCGGTTGGGCCAGGTCCCCCACCCTCAACCCCCGACGGGCCACCCGCTCCTGGTAGGCGGGGCCCACCCCCCTCCTGGTGGTGCCGATGCGCTCGGCCGTCCCCTCCAGCTCCTCCACCAGCCGATGGTGGGGGAGGATGAGGGGGGCCCGGTGAGAGAGGTAGAGCACCGGGCATGGCCGCCCCTGGCTGAGGATGGAGTCCAACTCCTGTTCCAAAACCCGGGGGTCCACCGCCACCCCGTGGGCGATCACCCCCTGGCAGCCCGGTTGCAGGGCACCGGCGGGCACCAGATGAAGCTGGATCGTCCCCCGGGCGTCCTGCACCGTGTGGCCGGCGTTGGGACCTCCGTTGAACCGCACCGCAAGGTCGGCCTCCCTGGCCAAGAAGTGCACGATCTTCCCCTTGGCCTCATCCCCCCACTGGGCCCCGATCACCGCCGTCTCAGGCATGCCGCCCCCTTTTCATACGCCACCTCCAGTGCTGAGAGCACCTCCCCTAAAAGCCGGCGCAGCCCCTGCGGCCTCCCCAGGACGTCCACCAGGGCGATGGCCTGTTCGGAAAGCGGGGGTGGAAAACCCCGCGCTGAGTTGTTCACGTTAACCCCCACCCCCACCACCCCCTTCACCGGCCTCCCCCCCTGAAAGCATACCTCCACCAGTATCCCCCCCAACTTCCTGCCAAAGAGCACGAGGTCGTTGGGCGGCTCATAGGCTATGGGCAGGGAGTAACCGGAGGCCAGGGCGCGGGCCACCTCCAGGGCTATCGTCCCCTGGGCCGGGACCGGGGGCGGCACCACCGCCGACAACCACAACCCCCCGGCGGGGGAATGCCAAAGCCGGCCCTGTCTTCCCCGGCCCGCGGTCTGGCGCTCGGCCACCACCGCCGTCCAGAAGGGGGCATCCCTGGCCAGGTCGTTGGTGGAGCCCACTTCCCCCTGCCAGCTAACCCGCCACCGCATCCCGGCTCACCCGCCGCAGCTGCACCACCCCCCGCCGGCCGTGCACCTCAAGCTCCAGGGTGTACTCCGGGGCCGGAAGCCCGCCCTCCCGCAGGGAGAGGGCCAGCACCTCCTTTTTTATCCGATCGGCAAACCGCTTGAATATCCCGGAGAGCTCCCCTTGGTAGGCCAGCTCGATCCGGTCGGTGACCTCAAAGCCGGCCTCCTTACGGGCAAGCTGTATCCGGTGTACCAGCTCCCGGAAGTCCCCTTCGGCCAAGAGCTCATCGCTGAGCCGCACGTCCAGGGCCACCTCCCCCTCGGGCTCCTTGAGGATCACGAACCCGTCGGCCGCCTCCCAGGAGACGGTGACGTCGTCCTCGGTGATCTCCACCGCCTCCCCGTTTAGGTCCACTTGGGCCTTCCCCTCCCGCTGGAGCCTTTCCCACAGGGCGGGGTGGGGGGTCTGGGAGATGGCCGCGGCCGCCTTCTGGGCCAAGGGCCCCAGCCGCGGGCCCAGGGCCCGGAAGTTGGGGGAGAGCTTGGGGGTCTTGAAGCCGGATAGATCTCCCACAAGCTCCAGTCCCCGCACGTTTAGCTCGGCCCTGACCAGGGCCCACAGCTCCTCGGGCACCTCCTCGTCCCCCGGCCTTTTCACCAGGTACAGGGTGGAAAGCGGCTGGCGCACCTTTATCCGGGCCAGGTTCCTGGCGGCCAGGCCCAACGAGGCCACCTCCCGGGCCCTCGCCATGGCCCGCTCCAGGGGCTCGTCGCGGGGGCCGGCCTCAGGCCAGTCCGCAAGGTGAACCGACTCCGGGTCGCCTGGGGCCCTCAGGGAGGCCCACATGGCCTCGGCCAAAAACGGGGTGAAGGGGGCAAGGAGCAGGGCCAGCGTCCTCAAGGCCCCATACAGGGTATGATAGGCCGACAGCTTGTCCTGGGACAGGCCCTCCCCCCAAAAGCGGGGGCGGGAAAGCCGGATGTACCAGTTGGAAAGGTCGTCCACGAACTGGCCCAGCTGGCTGCAAGCCCGGACCACATCGTAGGCCTCCAGGGCCTGGGTCACCCCCTCCACGGCCGCCGAAAGGCGGGAGAAAAGCCACCGGTCCAGGGCCGGGCGGGCATCCGGAACCGGGTGTTTTCTGGGATCGAAGCCGTCGATCCCGGCGTAAAGGGCGAAGAAGTCGTGGCAGTTGCGCACCGTGTCGAGGAAACCGAACCGGGCCTTGGCCACGCCCTGGGGGTCGAGCCTGCGCACCGTCCAGGGGGCGGACTCGGAGATCAGGTACCAGCGCACGGCATCCGCCCCGTGCCGGTCCGCTATGGGCAGGGGATCGAGCACGTTCCCCCGGGACTTGCTCATCTTCTGCCCCTGGGCGTCCAGCCCCATCCCGGTCACCAGGACGTTCCGGTATGGGGCCTGGCCGTGGACCAAGACCCCGGTCACAAGGAGGGTATAGAACCAGCCCCGGGTTTGGTCCAGGGCCTCGCAGATGAAGTCCGCCGGGTAGTGCTCCCGAAACAGCCCTTCGTTCTCGAACGGGTAGTGCCACTGGGCGGTGTGCATGGCCCCCGAGTCGAACCAGGTGTCCAGCACGTGTGGCACCCGCGCCATGGTCCCCCCACACTCACAGGAGAGCTCCACCCGATCTATGTACGGCCGGTGCAGTTCCACCGTGCGGGCGAGCTCCGGGTCCCGGGCGTGCTCCACGAGCTCCCTTCGGGAGCCCACCACCCGCATGGCCCCGCATTCCCGGCACACCCACACCGGCAGGGGGGTGCCCCAGAACCGATCCCGCGACAGGGCCCAATCCCGCATGGAGCGGAGGAAGTCCCCGAAGCGGCCCCGGCCCACGTGCTCGGGGTACCAGCTTACCTTTTCGTTTTCGGCGATGATCTCGTCCTTCCGGGCGGTGGAGGCGATGAACCAGGAGTCGATGGCGTAGTAAAGGAGCGGGGTGTCGCAGCGCCAGCAGAAGGGGTAATCGTGGGCGTACATCTCCGCCCGGAACAGGCGTCCTTTCCCCTTCAGGTCCTCGATGATCAGGGGGTCGGCGTCCTTTACGAACCTGCCGGCTGCCAAGGGGAACTCCTGGGTGAACCTGCCGGCCCGGTCCACCGGCTGCAGCAGGGGCAGTCCTTCCTCCTTGCCCAGCTGGTAGTCCTCCTCGCCGAAGGCGGGGGCCATGTGGACGATCCCGGTGCCCTCGTCCATGGTGACGAAGTCCGCCGCCACCACCCGGTAGGCCTCCCCCGGGTCGGCCAGGGGGTAAAGCGGCCGGTAGCGGAGCCCCACCAGGTCGATCCCCCGGTGTTCTGCCACCACCCGGGCCCCCTCCCCCAGCACCGCGGGGAGCCGCGGCCGGGCCAGGATCAGTCGCCGGCCGTCCTCCTCCACCTCCACATAGGTGGCGCTCGGATCTACCGCCAGGGCCACGTTGGCCGGCAGGGTCCAGGGGGTGGTGGTCCAGACGAGGAAGGCCCGCTCTGGGTCTTCGGAAAGGGGCATGAGCACGAACACCGATGGGTCCTCCACCCTCCGGTACCCCTGGGCCACCTCATGGGAGGAAAGGGGGGTCCCACACCGGGGGCAGTAGGGGAGGATCTTGTGTCCCTGATATAAGAGCCCCTGCTCGTGGATCCTCTTGAGCTGCCACCACAGGGACTCGATGTAGTCGTCCTTGTAGGTGATGTAGGGATGGGCAAGGTCGATCCAGAAGCCCATGCGGCGGATCATGTCCTCCCAGGCCTTTATGTACCTGTGCACCGAGGCCTTGCAGCGCTCCACGAACCTCTCTATCCCGTACTCCTCTATCTCGGCCTTGGTCTTGATCCCGAGTTCCTTTTCCACCTCCAGCTCCACCGGAAGCCCGTGGCAGTCCCAGCCCGCCTTGCGGGGCACCTGAAAGCCACGCATGGTCTTGTAGCGGGGAAAGAGGTCCTTGTAGATGCGGGGGAGCAGGTGCCCGAAGTGGGGCTGGCCGTTGGCAGTGGGGGGGCCTTCGTAGAAGACATAGCGGGGCCCCCCTTCCCTCTGCTTTACCGACCGTTCAAACGTCCTTTCCCGCTGCCAGAACTCGAGGATCGCCTGTTCGCGCCGGCGTGGATCGCTCTCCAGCTTGTGGAAGCCCAACTTCTCCTCCTTTGGCCCAAAAAAGCAAACGAAAACCGCCCTCCGCATCCCAATGAAGCTGGCTGCACGTGGATTTCCCTGCCCCTAGCGGGGCAGGATGATGCGGCGGGCGCCGGCCAGGTAGTTCGCTGTCATCTCAGGTCCCAGGGGGATTATAACGTGGCCCTGCCGGCGGGGAAAACCGGCGGAAGAGCTCATCTATGCGGGCCAAGGCGGTCCCAAGGTCGAAGGCCCCCTCAAGCTCCTCGGGCGAAAGCATCCCCTTGACCCGGGGGTCGGAGCCCGCCACCTCCAAGAGCCCCTTGCCTTCTTTCTCCGCCTTCCGGGAGAGCTCGGTCACCAGGGCATGGGCCCTTCCCCTCGGCATCCCCTTCCTCACCAGCGACAGGAGCAGCCCCTCGGAGAAGGGGAGCCCGGCTGCCGCAAGGAGGTTCTCCCGCATGCGTTCCGGGAATACGTGCAGCCCCTCCACGAGCTCCCTGGCCTTGGCCAGCATGTAGTCCACCAGCACGAACGCCTGGGGCAAAAGGACCCTTTCCACCGAGGAGTGGGACATGTCCCGCTCGTGCCACAGGGCACAGTTCTCCAGCGCTGGGGGGAGGGAGGCCCGCAGGATCCGGGCCAGGCCGCATAGCCTTTCGGAGAGGATGGGGTTCTTCTTGTGGGGCATGGCGGAGGAGCCCTCGGGGCGGCCTTCTGCCACCTCGGCCACCTCGGACCGGGAAAGGTGTCGGACCTCCATGGCGATGGCCTCCACCAGCGAGGCGGCGGAGGCCAGGGAGAACAGGACCTCGGCGTGGCGGTCCCGGGGGATGATCTGGCTGGCCACCGGGCAGGGGGAAAGGCCTAAGGCCTTCAGGGCCAGGGCCTCGGCCTCGGGGGGGAAGTGGGCGTAGGTCCCCACCGCCCCGGAGAGCTTTCCCACCGAGATGGCCTCCCTGGCCCGCAACAGGCGCCCCTCCACCCGGGAAAGCCAGTCGTACCAGAGGAGCACCTTGAGCCCGAAGGTGGTGGGCTCGGCGTACTGGCCGTGGGTGCGGCCGACGATGGGGGTTTCCTTGTACCTGGTTGCAAGCTCCCACAGGGGGCGGTAGAGGGCCCGGGCCTTCTCCAGGACCAGGTCCAGGGCCTGCCGGATGGCCAGGGCCAGGGAGGTGTCCTTTACGTCCGAGGAAGTGAGCCCGTAGTGGAGCCACCGCCCCTCCTCGCCGACGGACTCCTCAAGTGCGGTCAGGAAGGCGACAAGGTCATGGCCGACCTTCCGCTCGATGCCCAGGATCCTTTCCACGTCTATTTTGGCCCGCTCTCGGATATTCTCCGCGGTCCCGGGGGGGACCCGTCCCAGCTCCTCCAGGGCGGAGAGGGCGGCCAGCTCCACCGCGAGCCAGCGGCGGTACTGGGCCTCCAGGGTCCACAGCCCGCGCATTGGCTCCAGGGCGTATCGCTCCCACATGGCCACCTATGGTGGCCCAGCGGGGCCGGGCGCACAAGTGAACCAAGCCACGGCATCTCGCAGGGCTTCCTCGACCGGGGTCTGGGGGAGGCCCAGCTCCTGTCTCGCCTTCTCGGGGGAGAAGAACATGTAGTGGCGGGCCATCCTGACCGTGTCCGGGGTCATCCTGGGGGTGCCGCCGGCCAGGAGGCAGAGGCCGGCGTTGAGGTAGGAGAGGGCCAGGGTGGGGAGGTAGGGAAGCCGCAGCCTGGGGGCGGAAAGGCCGGTGAGCCAGGAAAGGAGCCGAAGGAGCCCCTCCATGGTCATGTTCTCCCCTCCCAGGATGTACTTCTCGCCCACCCTGCCCCTTTCTGCGGCCAGGAGGTGTCCGGCCGCCACGTCCGAGGCCGCCACCACGTTCATCCCGGTCTCCAGATAGGCCGGCATCCTCCCCTCCAGGAAGTCCTTGATCACCTGACCGGTGGGGGTGGGCTTTATGTCGTAGGGGCCCACGGGGAAGGTCGGGTTGACGATCACCACCGGCAGGCCTTTCTTGGCGTAGGCCAGGGCCACCTCCTGGGCCAGGTATTTACTCCTCTTGTAGTCCCCCACGATGGCCTTGGGGTCCACCGGGGTCTCCTCGTCGGCGGGGGTTCCGTCCTCTCGCAGGCCCAGGGCGGCCACGGAGCTGGTGTACACCACCCGTTCGGCCCCCAGCTCCAGCGCCGCCTGGAGCACGTTGCGGGTGCCGTCCACGTTCACCTGGTAGATGAGCCCCCTTGGCCGGACCCAGAAGGAGTACAGGGCCGCCACGTGGAAGACGAGCTCGCAACCCTCCATGGCCCGTCTGACCGAGGGGAAATCGCGCACGTCCCCCCAGGCCAGCTCCACGTCCAGCCCCGCCAGGTTCCGTAGGTCGGTCCCGGGGCGGGCCAGGGCCCGCACCTTGCCGCCCCAGGCGAGCAGGGCCCGCACCACGTGGGCCCCGATGAACCCCGCTGCCCCGGTGACCAGCGACCTCACGTTCCAATCGTAGCCTAAAACCCGGGGAAGGCCCGGTCCAGGGCCTGTTTTATGTCGGCGATTAGGTCCTCGGGGTCTTCGATCCCCACCGAAAGCCGCACCAGGCAATCTGGGATCCCCAGCTCCTTTCGCTCCTGGGGGGAGAACTTGTAGAAGGAGGTGTAAGCGGACTGCTCCACCAGGGATTCCACCCCCCCGAAGCTGGAGGCGAGCCGGGGGATGTTCAAGGCATCTATGAAGCGGGATGTCTGCTCCCCGGTCCCGGCCAGCTCGAAGCTCACCACCCCTCCGAAGCCGGCCAGCTGGCCCCTGGCCAGGTGGTGGTGGGGGTGGCTGGGGAGCCCGGGGTAGTAAACGCGCCTCACCCGGGGGTGCCCTTCCAGGAACCTGGCCACCTCCAGGGCGGTGGCGTTCTGCCGCCCCACCCTCAGGGCCAGGGTCTTGAGCCCCCGCAAAAGCAGGTACGCCCCGTGGGGGTCCGGGACCCCGCCCAGGTAAGCCTGGACCTCCCGCACCCGGGCCACCGTCTGGGCGTCCCCCACCACCGCCCCGGCCAAGAGGTCGTTGTGCCCCCCCAGGTACTTGGTGGCGCTGTGCACCACCAGCCCGGCCCCGAACTCCAACGGCCGCAGGTTTATCGGGGTGGCCATGGTGGAGTCCACCACCACCTTGGCCCCACAGCCCTGCGCCACCTCCACCAGCTGCCCCAGGTCGGGGACGTTGAGGTGGGGGTTGGTGGGGACCTCGGCGAATATGACCCGGGTGTTTTCCCGCACCGCCGCCTCCACCCCCTCCGGGGACCAGCGGGAAAGGAAGCTCGCCTCCACCCCCATCCGGGAAAGAAGCTGGGTGGCGAAAAGCCGCGTCTGCCAGTAGCACTCGTCCACAAACAGCACGTGATCCCCCTGGGAGATCAGGCTCAAAAGGCAGGTGGATATGGCCGCCATCCCGCTTGAGAAAAGCACCGCCGCCTCCCCTCCCTCCAGCGCGGCCAGCTTGGCCTCCACCACCGCCTGGGTGGGGTTGCCATACCGCCCGTAGGCGAACCGGTCCACCTCCCCGGCGTTATACGCCAGGCGCTCCGGCATCCCGGAGAAACAATAGGTGGCCGTCTGGAATATGGGCACGGTCAGGGAATGCTCGGGCTTGTCCCTCTTTTCGCCTGCATGCACGGCCCGGGTGGAAAACCCGCTTAAAGACATGCTTCCCTCCTTGGAAGGTTGGAGATTCCGGAAGTGAAAGGCGGGGCAAGGCCGGGGGAGCCCGGCTCAGCGGTTAAAGCCTGGGAAAGGCACGCATTAAATACTCAGCCCCTGCCCAACGGGTCATGGTGGGTTACTTTACCCTCCGTCCGGGCCCGCGTCAAGACCGCCCGGCAGGCCGCCACCACCTCGGGGTCGTAGAGCCTCCCCTTACCCTTTTCCAGTTCCTCCAGGGCGGCCTGGACCCCCAGGGCGGGGCGGTAGGGGCGATGGGAGGTCATGGCCTCCACCACGTCCGCCACCGCCAGGATCCTGGCTTCCAGGGCGATCTCCTCTCCCTTCAACCCCTTGGGGTAGCCCGAGCCGTCCAGCCGTTCGTGGTGCTGGGCCACCCAGTCGGCGATGGGCCAGGGGAAGTCCAGGTCCTTGAGGAGCTCCCAGCCGTGTTGGGGGTGTTGCTGTATGAGCCTCCGCTGCAGGGGATCGAGCTCCCCGGGGTAGCTCAGGATCTCGGCCGGTATCGCAATCTTTCCCACGTCGTGGACCAGGGCGGCAAGGTGCAGCCCCTCCACCCTCTCCTCAGGAAGGCCCATCTCCTCGGCGATGGCACAGGCGAGCTTGGCCACCCGCTCCTGGTGGCCGGCGGTGTAGGGGTCCCGTTGCTCCACCACCCGTGAGAGCATCCTCACCGTTTGGGAGAAGGTCCGAACGAGTCGGTGCTCGGCCCGGGCATGGGCCACGGTCTTGGCCACCACCCCGGCCAATACCTCAAGGAAGTCCAGTTCCTCTTTTGAAAGCCTTGCCCCGGCGGGGAGGTACAGGTTCAGCACCCCGATCACCTCGCCCTCCACGGTCAAGGGGAGGCAGGCATGTCCGTGGGGGGCGATCCCAGGGTAGCTGGTTTCGTGGCGTTCGTCGAGCTGGAAGGAGAAGGCCGGCCTCCCCAGGGCTGCCCGGCCGCACAGGCAATGTCCCACCGGCACCCTCGCGCAGCGGCGCCGGAGCTCCTTTGGAAGGCCCACCTGACAGGCCAAACGGAGCTCCCCTCCCTCCACCAGGAAGATGGCCCCCTTTGATTCCAGCTTCACCTTCGGCAGGCGCAGCGCCTCCCGGAGGATCCTCTCCAGGAGCTTTTCAAAGGGCAGGTCCTGCAGCGAAGCCTGGACCACCCGCCGCAGGGCCCGCTCCAGCCCCACCCGGAGGGCCAGCCTCCGGCGGGCATCCACCTCCTGGGTCGCATCCGTGGCCGCATAAAGGAAAAGGGCCTCCCCATCCAAGGAGCCCAGGGGATAGATCGCCACCCGCACCCAGCCCTTGCCCCGGGGGAGTTCGGTTATCAAGGGCCTACCGCTGGTGGCCACCTCCTCTAAAGGGCAGCCCTCCGCCCTTAGTAGGTCCGGGCAAGGCCTTCCGATCAGGGCCTCAGGGGAAGCCTTAAGCCTGTCCGCCAGGGCCCTGTTCACGAACCGGATCCGACGCCTTCCGTCCACAATGGCCAGCTCAAGGGGGAGCGAGTCCACCGCCCCTTGAAGGGCCTCAGGTCCCAGTTCTAGCTCCTTTGTCACGTCGGGATTATTCCCCGCTTACGTGGCTTCTAGCCCTCGGGCATCCCGGCGCCCGATGTGTTAATTTTTGGGAAAGGAGGCTTTATGAAAGAGGGAGAGGTTGGTTGGGAGAAGATAGAGTGGGCGCGGGGGCACATGCCCCTGCTTGGGGGGATCCGGGCCCGGTTCGAAAGGGAGCGGCCGTTTTCGGGCCTTGTGATCGGGGTGGCCCTTCATCTTGAGGCCAAGACGGCCAACCTGATCCTCACCCTGAGGGCCGGGGGGGCGGAGCTGTTTGTGATCTCCAGCAACCCGCTCTCCACCCAGGATGCGATCGCCCGGGCGTTGGCCCAGGTGGAGGGGATTCAGGTGGCTGCCCGGCACGGGGAGTCGGAGGCCGAGCGCTTGGGGAACATAGACCGGCTTATCGGCCTTTCCCCCCGGCTGATCATGGAGGATGGGGGGGACGTGGCCTGGCGGCTGGCCGAGCGGGGTTTTTATCCGGGGCTTTTGGGGATCTGCGAGGAGACCACCTCAGGGGGGGAGCGGCTGCGGGCCCTGCACCAGGCAGGGAGGCTCCCGGTCCCGGCCATCGTGGTGAACGATGCCAGGATGAAGCACCTCTTTGACAACCGCTACGGCACCGGGCAGTCCACCTGGGATGCCATCATGCGGGCCACGAACCTGTTGGTGGCGGGGAAGGTTGTTTTGATCGTGGGCTACGGCTGGTGTGGCAAGGGGCTGGCGTTGCGGGCGGCCGGCCTTGGGGCGCGGGTGTTGGTGACGGAGCTCGACCCGGTGAAGGCGGCGGAGGCGGCCATGGAGGGCTTTACCCCGGTGGAGCTCGCCAAGGGCCTTTCCCAGGCCGATTTTGTGATCACGGCCACCGGGAGGGCGGGGGTGATAGGGGAGGAGGAGTTCTCCTTTTGCAAGGACGGGCAGGTGCTCGCCAACGCCGGGCATTTCGGCTATGAGATAGACCGGGCGGCCCTGGAGCACCTTTCGGTGGAGGCCTTCCCGGCGCGGCAGGGGGTCACCGGGTATCGCCTGCCGGATGGGCGGACCGTTTACCTTTTGGGGGAGGGGGAGCTGGTGAACCTGGCCCTGGGCGACGGTCATCCGGTGGAGATCATGGATGTCTCCTTTGCCTTGCAGGCGCTTTCGGCCGAGCTGCTGGTGCGGGAGGGGGGGCTTGAGCCGGGGGTGTATCCGGTGCCCCGGGAGATAGACGAGGAGGTGGCGCGGCTGTTTCTGGCCACGTTGAGTTAGGCTTGCCCGGGGTGGGGGGCGGGCTTACCATCCTCACCGAGGGGGTAGATCCATGGCAGCTGACAAGAAGCGTGAGGTATTGGAGAGCGTGCTCAAGCAGATAAAGAAGTCCTATGGGGAGGGGGCCATCATGTGGCTGGGGGAGCGGGCGGTGGCCTCCGGGATCGAGGTCATCCCCACCGGGGCGTTGTCCCTGGACATCGCCCTGGGGGTGGGGGGGGTGCCGCGGGGGCGGATGGTGGAGATCTTCGGCCCGGAGGCGTCGGGGAAGACCACCCTGGCCCTCCACATCATCGCCGAGGCGCAAAAGCTGGGGGGGACGGCGGCGTTCGTGGACGCCGAGCACGCACTGGACCCGGGTTACACCCGGGCCATCGGGGTGGACCTGGATCACCTGCTCCTCTCCCAGCCCAGCTCCGGGGAGCAGGCCCTGGAGATCACCGAGCAGCTGGTGCGCTCCGGGGCGGTAGACGTGATAGTGATCGACTCGGTGGCGGCGCTGGTGCCGGAGGCAGAGCTCCAAGGGCAGATGGGGGACGCCCAGGTGGGCCTGCAGGCCCGGCTCATGTCCCAGGCCATGCGGAAGCTGGCGGCGGCCATCGCCCAGTCCAAGACGGTGGCCATCTTCGTGAACCAGATCCGTTCCACCATCCAGTCCGGCCCCTGGGGAGGGGGCACCACCACCACCGGCGGCCGGGCCCTCAAGTTCTATGCTTCGGTGAGGATGCAGATATGGTCGGAGGGGAAGATCGAGGAGGGGGATGAGCGGGTGGGCACCCGTGCCCACGTGCGGGTGGTGAAGAACAAGGTGGCCCCCCCCTTCCGGGAGGCCGTCTTCGACGTGATCTACGGCAAGGGGATCGCCCGGGCCCGTGACCTAATCCACACCGGGGAGTCCCTGGGGGTGGTGTCCCGTTCCGGGGCCTGGTATTCCTATGGGGACACGCGCCTTGGGCAGGGGATCGCCCAGGCCTCTCAATTCCTCGAGGACAACCCAGACCTTGCCGCCAAGATCGAAAAGGAGATCCGGGAGCGGGCCGGGCTTCCCGGCCCGAGGTCCCTTTCGGGGGATGAAAAGGCCGAGGGATGAGGACTGGGCCTGGGGTTACGTAAGCCGGCTCCTTCACTTCCGCCCCCGCACCGAGGCGGAGCTCCGCTCGCGCCTGGCCCTGAAGGGCTGCGAGGAAAAACTCATCGACCGGGTAATTGCCAGGGCCAAGGCTGAGGGGCTGGTGGACGATCGGCTGTTTGCCCGGCTTTATGCGGAGGACAGGCTCCTTGGGCGGCCCTGTTCCAGGGGGGTGCTTGCCCGGGAGCTTCGGGCCAAGGGGGTTTCCCGGGAGGTAGCCGAGCGGGCGGCGGCCGAGGTTTTGCCGGAGCTCGACGAGCGGGCCTTGGCCGAGAGGGCGCTTAAGGGACGGCTTTCACTGTGGCAGGGCCTTCCGGACGAGGTGAGGAAGCGCCGTGCCTATGCTTTCCTTCTGCGGCGGGGCTTTTCCCCCGAGCTAGCGCGGGAGCTGGTAGAGGAGATCGTGGGTGGGGGCGATGGGTGAGGTCAGGGTGGGGCTGGGGATCGACTTCCACAGGCTGGTTGTGGGGAGGAAGCTCATCCTGGGGGGGGTGGAGGTTCCTTTTGAGCTTGGGCTTTTGGGGCATTCGGATGGGGATGTGGTTTTGCATGCCATCTGTGATGCTTTACTGGGGGCGGCTGCCTTGGGGGACATCGGCCAGCATTTCCCCCCGGGGGATCCGGAATACAAAGGCATCTCCTCCCTGCGGCTCCTTTCGCGGGTGAGGTTTTTTTTGGAGGAGGAGGGGTATGAGCCGGTGCAGGTGGACTGCGTGGTGGTTGCCCAGGCGCCCCGGCTTGCCCCTTATATCCCCCGGATGCGGGAGCGGATAGCGGAGACGTTGGGGGTGGGGGAGGTTTCGATCAAGGCCACCACCCCGGAGGGGATGGGGCCGCTTGGGGGAGGGGAGGGGATTGCTGCCTGGGCGGTGGCCCTCATCCGCCCTAAACGTCGTAAACGTCGCACATAAAGTGCGACTAAACGTCGCACATAAAGTGCGACGCTACCCAAACCCTACTAAACTAAACGTCGCACACAAGGTGCGACGCTACCTAGGGTAGAGGTAGCGTCGGGCCTTGTGCCCGACGAAAAATATATGGTAGCGTCGGGCTTTACGCCCGACGAAAATATACGGTAGAAAATATACGGTAGCGTCGGGGCTTGTCCCCGACGAGAATACACGACGTGACGTTCGGTAGTCGGACGATAGAAAAATGGATGAAATGAAAGGTAGGGCGAGGTACAAGACCTTTGGCAAAAGGCGCTCGCTGCGGCTCCCTGGTTACGATTACTCCTCCCCCAGGCCCGTTCATCTTGTCATCGGAACCTATGGGAAAAGGCCGATCCTCACCGGCCGGCTGGCGATGGCGATGGTGGGATGTTTGAAGGAGACCGCGGAACGGTGTGAGGTTGTGCTCTTTGCCTTCTGTGTTATGCCGGATCATGTGCATCTGCTTGTGAGCTCGCGGGGTGGGGTGGACCTGGTGACGTTCGTGCAGAGATTTAAGGGTAAAAGCACCCGTATCTTCTGGGAGCTGGGTGGCAGGGGGAAGCTTTGGCAGCGGGGATTTTATGATCATGTGCTGCGCAAGGAGGAGGCGGTGGAGGACGTGGCCGCTTATGTCCTCAACAACCCGGTGAGGAAGGGGCTGGCAAGGGATTTCAGGGACTACCACTACTCAGGCTCGTCCGTAATCGAATGGTGATCGTTCAAATAAAACGATGAAAAGGTAGCGTCGGGCTTTATGCCCGACGAAAATATACGGTTAAGAAAATATACGGTTAAACGTCGCACATAAAGTGCGACGCTACCAAGGGTTACCAAGGGTGAAGAGGTAGAGGTAGCGTCGGGCCTTGCGCCCGACGGTAGCGTCGGGGCTTGTCCCCGACGAAAAAACCCGGGGGCGGCGAGGCCGCCCCCGGTGGGCACAAGAAACCTTGGGCTGGTCGCTATTCGGTAGGCTGTCCTTCCTCAGCCGGCGGAGCCAGAAGCTCCCCCAAAAGGAAGGTGGCAGAAAGCACCAGCGACTCACCCGGATCAGACTGTAGCACGTAAGCCGCGTCTATGGAAAGGTCACCAACCGCAAGCCCGGCGCCAACGGTGAAGTAGTAGTCGGCGAAGTCCGCCTCGGGGAACACCACCCCGGCGCGCACCGCCAGGTTCTCCACCAGCACGAACTCAAGCCCGGCCTTGGCCCCGGAGAAGGCAAAATCCATCCCGGCAAAGTCCACATCGGCCGCCAGGGTCATCGCCCCGTCCAGGAGCTTGGCCCCAAAGCCGGCCGTGTACATGGGCTCCACCGTCTGGTCCCACAACGAGGTGCCACCCACGTCCTTGGCCACGATCCCAATGGCAAGCTCATCGGTGAGCGGGAAAAGAAGCCCGATGTCGAAGCCGAACCCGGTGGCCGAGTCCTCCTCGATGGTCTCAGAATAGTACTTTACGTTAACGCCCACGCTTCCGAAGTCGGCGATGTTGACCCCCACCGTGCCCAGGTACAGGCTGGCGTTGTACATCCCCGGGTTGGCCTCGTCGTTTGCCACCGCGTTGGCCCAACCAAGGCCGATCGCATACCCCTCGAAGGTGAACCCGCCCGAGATGTACTGGTAGGAAACGCCACCGAAGTCACCGGTGGAGAAGCGGTTGGACGTTGCCCCGCCGATCCACGGCTGGGCGAAGGTCAGCCCGGCGGGGTTCCATAGGGCCCCCGTCGCGTCGTTCGCCAGGGCGCAGTACGCACCCCCCATCCCCAGGGCCTTCGCCCCATGGCCCCCTTGGAATATGATCGACCCCACATACTCCTGCGGGAAGGCTGCCACGGCAAGGGCCCCCACGAGCAAGCTCGCTACGATTATCCTTTTCATCTTCGCCTTACCTCCTCACGCACCCTATGTCCAAGCCCTGGGGGTGGGCCAGGCGGCCCACCCCCAAAAGCCCTTTCTACCGCTTGATGTAAACGAAGCCGCGGAAGGTCCAGACCTGGTCCGCACCCTCCACCACGGCCACGTAGATGTACGCGCCGTTCCTCAAGGACTCACCGGTCCAGGACACCCGGTCGGTGTCGCTCCCGGAGACCTCCGCCACCTTCTTCCCGAGGAGGTCGTAGATGGTGACGGCGATCGAGTCGGCCACCGCGCCGGAGGGCTCCGCCTGGATCCTGAACTCGGTGGAGGTGGAGAACGGGTTCGGCACCACCGAGATCCCGGTCACATCCGAGAGCTCGGCCGCCACCACCTGAGCGGTGGCATCGTCGGTCCGGTCCGGATCGGCCGGGTCGGTGTAGGTGGCGGTGATGGTCCCCAGCGCCACGTCCTCCGGGAGCGTGTAGCTCACCCGGAACTGGCTGCCGGAGAGGGCCGGGATCGAGTTCCAGGACTCGAGCACGGCACCGGTGGCGTCCTTGAGCACCAGGACGGCCCCCTCCTCGGAGGAGATCTCATCGTACCCCTCGTAGACCACGTCGGTCACGGTGATGGTCACCACGTCACCCGGGTTGTACTGGGCCGCGTCGAAGGCCACGGTGGGCGGGCTAGGAGGCGTGACGCCGGCTGCGCCGCCCTCGGTCACCTTGATGGAGATGATGGCGATGTCGGAGTGGTTGGAGGGGTCCTGGTAGAAGGCCATGATGGTGTCGCCGGCCTGGGAGCCCAGGTTCCCATCACCCGGGTGAGCGGAGTCAGCCACCAAGACACAGGTGGTGGACCGGAACACCCCGGTGTTCACCCCGGTCTCCCTTAGGTCCAGCCGCTCCCAGGTCCCCCGCTGCGCGTTCCACATGAACACCTTCACGGTGGCCGGGATGTCCGTAATGGAGAGCACGTCAAGGTCAACCCCACCGGAAATAGCCCCGTCGGGGGTCATTAGATCGGCGGCAGCTGTTACATTGTTCTCTGCAGTGGCTGTGAGATCCCAGATCGGAGCCGAGTCCTCTTCCTCGTCGTTCCCATTTGCTGCGGTGTCAGCACCTTCAGTCTGATCGGCGTCCTTGTTCCAACCGCCGAAGACCTGCTCGCGGAGGAGTGGGTTCTCGTTCTGATCGGGGTCGGTCACCTCGATCCCGAGCTCCCCACCGAGCGGCACCTCACCGGTGATGGGGGTGCCGGAACAGGTGACGAACCGCATCTTGTGCTCGCCGGTCGTCACGTAGTTCTCACCGCAACCGCGGCTGGTGGGCATGGAGATCGAGAACACCTGGGTGTCGTACACCTTCACCAGGTCGAACGACACGTCCCACGGCTGATACCGGGAAGCGTCCGTATCGATCACCGGCGGGAAGAGATCATCGTTCGGGTTCCCGTCGCCTAGGGCGTTCAGGGACTCCTGCGTATAGACCACGGAGTTGTAGCGGGCGTAGATGGTGTCCTCGTTGAACGCCTCGAAGGTCCAGGAGTCGAAAACGAGCTGATAGCCGCCCACCGCGTCCCAAACCGGCAGGAGCGGCATCCCGGAAAGGGAGGCGAAGATGCCGGAGTTGGCCGACACCTCGTCGATCTCCCAGTACTCGGAGTCGTCCTCGCCATGCGGGTCGCACAGGTGCACCACCACCGAGTCGCAGCAGCAGGCCTCGATGTTGGCGTCGGCGTCGTAGACCCGCACGTAGAGGCCGGTGTGTCCGATCTTCACCTGGGTTACGGGGACGCCGTTTGCGTCGGTGAGGTAGGTCTCAGAATGCGGCCGGTCGCCCACCACGGCGGTGGCCAGGGTGAAGTCGTCGAAGTCGTTCGGATCGAGGTAGTAGAAGGCGATCGTGGTGCCGGGCACGAACCGATCCCCGGTCACGTCCGGGTCCAGGCCCAGGGCCTCCATCAGGTTCTCCAGGTTCCCGAAGTTGTACTCGAACACCCCGGAGGAAACGTCCGTCTCATGGGCGAAGAACACCACCGGGAGCACATTGGTAGTAGCAAACCACCCAGGGTATTCGATGTAGCGCTCGGGGTTGTAGATGTTGTACCACTGGATGTAGTTCCCCCACACGTCCCCGGAAGCATCGGTGCCGCCCCACTTCTTGAGCATGCAGAAGTTGGTGGCGGAGTTGGTCTGCACAGGGTTCCAGCTTCCCGGGTTGATGATGAGGAAGAACGGGACGTAGTCCACCTTGTCGCAGTCCAGGTTCTCGTCCGGGTCGTTGATGGTCACGGTGATGTTCTCGCACACCCCCGCACAACCGTAGGCGAGCTGAGTAGGGCTCACGGTCAGGGTGGCCACGGTGTCGACGATCTTCACCTGATCCTGGTCGATGTTCCGCTCGTCGGTGTCGTCGGCCACGATCAAGACCAGCGTGTCCATGTTCTCGAACCGACCAACCACAGGGGCTGTGCCTGCCAGTTCGGGATAAGTCGGCCCGTAATTAGCGTAGTCAACCCTCGCGACTTCCTTGAGCTCAGGAAGGGCGTCTGTTTCACCGTCAGCATCAGGATCTGTGTCCTCATCCAAGTAAATCCAGTCCCCTTCCGCCCACAGGGAATCCCCCAAAATATGGGTCCACTGATACTGTTGGTCCGGGCCTGTGGGTGGGAGCGCAGCCGGCGCATCCCAATAACGGTCGCCGACCTTGATCGCCTGCTTGTTGCCAGCGTCATCCACCCAGAAGTAGATGCCGCTTCCGGCCTCAAACTCCCGGAATACCTCGTCGGTTTCCTCAATGTAAGCCCCGGTCTTAAAGTCGAAGATCACAAGGTCGGCGGTGAACTCGTCGATGCCGCAGGCGCCCTTCTCCGGGTCGTTCACCACCACGTAGAACCGGCTGCCCTCCCAGATCCCCTGGATCTTGTTCCCCGACGCGTCGGCAAAGTACGCGTCAAAGCCAAACGCCGTGGCAGATATCGCCACGGCCGCCAAAAGCCCGATCACTAGTGCTTTGCTCCTCAACGTCCTACCTCCTTTCACTCCGGGATCACTCGACCCCACGGTCCTTGTGCCCTGCATCTCCCCCTCCTTTCGGTGCTACGATCACCCATCACCTCCATCTTTACCCCTTTCGCAGGGGCCGGGATGAGGGCTCCCCCTCGCCCTCGGTGAGGAGCGATAACGCAATGTGCATCCTACCACATCCCTCCTCCCCGGTCAAGACGCCAAGGCGGTTTCGCCCCTCGGACCCCGGGAGCAGTTGGCCCGTATGTTAGCCTTCCCAAAGCCCCAAGTCAACTTCACACCGGGCACAAACGCCCCACGAGATGCCCGCTTGGATTAAACAAACCCCGGGGGACACCCCCTAGGCGCACCGTCCCCCCCGCCCCGGACTTTCGTCCCCACCCGACGATAAAACGTCGCACACAAGGTGCGACTAAACGTCTAAACGTCGCACATAAAGTGCGACGCTACCTAGGGTGAAACCCAGGGTGAAATGAGGTAGAAATGAGGTAGCGTCGGGCCTTGTGCCCGACGATAAACCCGGTAGCGTCGGGCTTTATGCCCGACGCCAAATGATAAAACGTCGCACACAAAACCAAACGTCGCACATAAAGTGCGACCAAACAAACGTCGCAAACGTCGCACATAAAGTGCGACGCTACCAAGGTGGAGAGGTAGAGGTAGTAGAGGTAGCGTCGGGGCTTGTCCCCGACGAAAGAAAGAGCGTTACCAAGGTGGAGAGGTAGAGGTAGCGTCGGGCCTTGTGCCCGACGAAAGAGCGTCGGGCCTTGTGCCCGACGATAAATGACAAAACGTTACCGGCGGTAGAGGATTAGGGCCTGGGGGTCGCGGGAAAACCCGAGCTTCACCAAGAGATCCTCGACTTTGCTTTCCCGCACCGGCCGGCCGTTCCAACTCCTTACCCTGAGCCGGCGCACCGGCCCGGAAAGGAGCCGCGGCAAAAGCGATAGCGCCCCTCTCAGCTCCTCCGGAGTAAGGTCCGCAAGCCCGATAAGCCTCTCCCCCCATGCCTCTATCGCCAGCACGGGGATGCCTCCCTGCAAAACAAGAAAATTCCCGGGAGCCCGGCGGAGCCGCCAGTCCGGGTCCAGAGGGTGGGTCAGGGGGAAAGGCGCCCCCGCCCCCCAGATCGCGGCCGGGTCGCAGGCGGGCAGGATCCCCCAGCCCGGCTCCTCCCGGAGGCCGGAAAGCACCTCCTCCCGGGCGAACTGGGCCCCGGAAAGCCCCTGCACCAGCGCCCCCCGCACTACCTCCCCCCGCCACTCCAGACGCGAGAGGAGCTCACACACCCTGCCCCAGGGCACGGCCGCCCCGTCCATACGAAGGATCCCCCGGGAGATGACACCATAGCGGGAAAGAAACAGTTTCACGAGCTTTTCCAGCTCCTCGTCCCCAAGCTCACCCGGAACGGGGAGCAGGGCCCAGCGGCCGCGGCCCCCGGGCCAGAGCTTCTTCTTGCTTGCCCTTATGGGTGGAGGGCCTGCCAAAAGGGGTTCCAGGCCGTCGCTTGCAGCAATCCCGGCCCGGGCGAGCTCCCACAGGGCCCCCTCTACCTGAGATGTGGACGCGGCAAGCTCCCCTGAGATCTCGATGGGGAAACTGGCGCCGCGGGCAGCCAGGACCTTTTTCACCTCCCCAGCCAGGGGGGAAAGCTCCGCCTCCCCCGGAGGGTAGGCGGCCCGCAGCCAAGGGAGGTCCTCCCGAAAGGCGAATGTGACCAAAAGTTCCCGCCCCGGGCCGGGCCGGCCCCACCAGGAAAGCTCCCCAGCCCGCAAGAGCCCGGAAAGCCACCCCCGCCGGTAGCCGGCCACCCGGTTCGGCAAGATATCCAGATCCCAAAGCTGCCAAGACAGGAACACCCCTTGCAGGAGGGAGAGGACCTCCCGCAGCCCTTCCTCCCCCTCTGCCCGGGCCTGGGGGTGGCGGCGCTGGTAGCGGAGGAGAAAACACTGGAACGCCGCCGGGGTCCGGGGGCGGAAGGCCCGCCTCCGCCGGGCCAGGGTAATCCCCCGCAGCCGGCTCAAGACCTCCTGGGTGGTAAAGCACGTCTCTTTCCGCAGTTTTACCTCCAAGAAAGGTTTCTCCTGAAGCGCCTTTCGGATGGTCCCCTCCGGGAATGGGTATCGGGAAAGGAGCTCTTTCAAGGGGACAAAGCCGTGGAAGAGGACATGGCGGCGGATGATCTCCGCTTGGGCCTCCCCGTCCCCGGCCAGGGCCCGCCGGAACATTTCAACGTCCTCGCCGGCCACAATCCTTTCGGGGGGCGTGACATCGGGGAATTTCAGGCGGGACAGCCTGCCGGAGGAGATGAGGCTGGGCAGGGCGGCCAGCGCCTCGGCACCGGGAAGTTCCCGCACTTCCTCCTGGGAGAGGTCGCCTGCCTGCCGTACCAACTCCACGAGCTCCGCCCCGGTGCGGGCCCGGAACCGTAAGGTAAGCTCCTCCACCGCCTCAGGATCGATCTCCCCGGCCAGGTCGCGCCCCAGGAGGGCGGACAGATCCTCCCGGGGTAAGGGGGCCTCCACCGGGGCGGCCTTGGGCTCGTCCCACTGGTAAAGGTAGGTGGCCTGGAACTCGAAAAGTAGCGAAGCGGAGAACGGCGAGGGGGCCGCAAGCTTCTTCACCACGAGCTCGACCTCCCCCGTCCGGAGCCGGCCCAGGAACCCCTTTAGTTCTTCCATCGGAAGGAAGTCGGAAAGGAGCTCGCGCAGGGTCTCGTAAACGATGGGGAAGCCTTCCTCGCCCTTGGCCGCCGCCAAAAGGTCCCTGGCCTTGAGGCGTTGTAGCCAAAGAGGGGTGCGCCTGCCTGGCCTGGCCCGGGGGAGGAGCAGTGCCCGGGCGGCGTTCTGCCGGAACCTGAGGCCGAAAAGGGGCGAGGAGCTCACCTCGGAAAGGAGATGCTCCTCCAGGTTTTCCGGGGTCAAAGACCGCAGGATTTCGACCACCTTCCCCAGGGTGGCGCCGGTGAACCGAAACAGGATCCCGCCCTCGGAGTGAAGGGCGTCCGGGACCAGGGAATGGCGGCGGAACGCGGAGAGCAGGGCCAGGCTCCAGGCCAGGTGGAACCGCCCTCCATAGGGGGTGAGGACCGCCACCCTGAGGCCGCCTGCCTCGTCGGGGAAACCCTCGATCACCACCCGCCGGTCGGTGGGCACCACGGACCTTTCGTGCTGCCTTTCCACGTAGCGCACCAGGTTCTCGGCCGCGGCCCGGTCCAGGGCGCATTCCTCCATGAGCCAGGGGACGAGCCCGGGATCGGAGAGGCGGGCCTCGATCTCGCGGGCCAGGGCCCCCACCCGCCGGCCGAGGGTGATATCCCGGGAGAAGATCTCACCCCGCCAGAAGGGGAGCTTGGCCGGCCCCTCCGCCGGGGTCACCACCACCCGGTCGTGGGTTATCGAAAGGATCCTCCACCGGGAGGTGCCAAGCATGATCACCTCCCCCTCGCGCGACTCCCACACGAACTCCTCATCGAGCTCCCCGATCCGATCACCGGACTCGGTGTACACGCCGAACTGGCCGGTTTCGGGGATGGCGCCGCCTGAGGTCACGGCGACGTGCCGAGTACCCGGAAGGGGGTAGAGGACGTCGTGGACCGTGTCCCAGGAGATGCGGGCCCGGAGGGGGAAGCCGGTGCGGGCCATCCTCCCGGAGAGCATCGAAAGCACGCGCCGGAAGGCCCCGTCGGGGAGGTCCCGGTAGGGGTAGGCCCGCCGCACGATCGAAAGCGCTTTTTTCACGGGGAGCGGGCCGGCGGCGGTCATGGCCACCACCTGCTGGGCCAGGATGTCCAGCGGATTTTTCGGGATCTTTATCGGGGCCAGGTCCACCTCCCGCATCCCCCAGGCCAGTGCCGCCAGCTCCAGGAGGTCCCCCCTGGTCTTGGGGAGGAGCCTGCCCTTGGCCGCCGCCCCGAACAGGTGTCCGGCCCGTCCCACCCGCTGCAGGGCCCGGGCCACCGACCGCGGCGACTCCACCTGGCACACCAGGTCCACCAGCCCCATGTCGATCCCCAGCTCCAGGGAGGTGGTGGCCACCAGGGCCGGGATCTCCCCGGCCTTCAGCGCCTCCTCCAGCGCCCGGCGGCGCTCTTTGGCCACCGAGCCGTGGTGGACCCGGGCGATCTCGTAGCCGGCGAGCTCGTTGAGCTCCGCGGTGATCCGCTCGGCCGCCCGGCGGCTATTGACGAACACGATGGTGGAACGGTGGGCCTGGATGAGCTCCAGGAGCTTCTGGTAGATGGCCGGCCAGATGGTGTCCTCGGGCATGGCGGCCATGTCCGGGACCGGGGACAGCACCTGCACGTCCAGGTCCTTCCTGAGTCCGGCGTCCACGATCTCCACCTCTCTGGGGATATAAGAGCCGGCTTGCTCCTCGTAGCCCCCGAGGAAGCGGGCCACCTCTGACAGTGGCCGGATGGTGGCCGAAAGGCCGATCCTCTGGAAGCCAGGGGCCAGTTCCTCCAGGCGCTCCAAGAGCAGGGCGAGAAAGGTGCCGCGCTTTTCCGGGGCCAGGGCGTGGATCTCGTCCACGATCACCCGGCGGACGGTCCGCAGGGTCTCCCGGGCCCGGGGGGAGGTGAGCATGAGGTTGAGGGACTCCGGGGTGGTGATCAGGATGTGGGGGGGCCGCCGCACCAGGCGCTGCCTTTCCGCCTGCGAGGTATCCCCGGTCCTCACCCCCACCCGGATTTCCGGGGTTTTCTCCCCCCGGGCTTGGGCCAGCTCGCGGATGCCGGAGAGGGGCAAATTCAGGTTGCGCTCGATGTCGTAGCCCAGGGCCTTGAGGGGGGAGATGTACAGGGTGTGGACGCCGGGCTCTTCCCAGGGCTCGCGGACGAGTTCGTCGATGGCGTAGAGGAAGGCGGCCAGGGTCTTTCCGGAGCCGGTGGGGGCCTGGATCAGGGTGTGTTTCCCGGTGGCGATGGGGGGCCAGCCCAGGGCCTGGGCCGGGGTGGGTTCTCCGAACGCCTCCCGGAACCAATGGGCCACCAGGGGATGGAACGTCATTCGGGACCCCCCCTGGGGGGGCCGTAGCCTCCGCCGCCGGGGGTACGGATGGAGATGATCGCGCCCGGCGGGACCTCCACCGTGCCCTTAGCGGGGATCCGCCTTTCCTCCTCCTCGATGACCAGAAGATCCTCCCCCGGGGTACCGGGGGCTCCACCGGCCAGGCCCCAGGGCCTCTCTTTTCTCCTCTCCGCAAGCAAGGAAACCGTCGCCCGATGGCCCAAAACCCGGATGTCCCTTCGTATCCCCATCCCCCCGCGGTACCTGCCCTTGCCCCCCGAGCCCTCCCTGAGCTCGTACCTCTCCACCCGCAAGGGATACGCGAGCTCCAGGGCCTCCACCGGGGTGTTTAAGGTGTTTGTCATGTGGGTGTGGACCCCATCGATCCCGTCCTTTCCGGGCCTTGCCCCCATCCCCCCGCCGATGGTCTCGTAGAAGGTGTAGGGCCTTCCGGTCTGGGGATCGACCCCGCCGATGGTGAGGTTGTTCATGGTCCCCTGGCTTGCCGCCGGAACCCGGCCGGGAAGGGCGCGGGCAAGCGCCCCCAACACCACGTCCACGATCCTCTGAGAAAGCTCCAGGTTCCCCCCGCCCACCGGGGCCGGGGGGAGGGCGTTCACCACCGTCCCCTCCGGGGCGATGATCCGGACCGGCCGCCATGCCCCGGCGTTCGGGGGAAGCCCTGGGTCCAGGACCGCCTTGAGGGCGAAGTAGGCCGCCGAGGCGGTCACCGCAAGAGGCGCGTTCACCGGAAACCCCACCTGAGGGGAGGTCCCCGAAAAATCGAGCTCCACCTCGTCCCCCTGTATCCGGAGCTCCAGCCTTATGGCGATCCCCTCGTCGAGAAAGTCCTCGAACCGGAAGGTCCCGTCCGGAACATCTTCGATGGCGGCCCGCATCCTCCGCTCCGCATAGAGGCAAAGCTCCCGATAGGCGGCAAAGAGCGTTTTGGCCCCGATGCGCCGGGCAAGGGCCACAACGCGCCGGATGCCGGTTTCCACCGCGGCCCGCTGGGCCCGCAGGTCCCCCTCCCGCTCCCAGGGGGTGCGGACGTTGAGGAGGACCAGGGAGAGGAGGTCCCGGTTGAGCTCCCCCTTTCGCCAAAGCTTAACGGGTGGGATCCTGAGGCCCTCCTGGAAGATCTCGCTTGCCGCCCCGGGGAGGCTCCCCGGGGTCATCCCCCCCACATCCGCATGATGGGCCCGCACGGCCACAAACCCCAAGAGCTCCCCCTCATGAAAGGCCGGGGCCACGAAGGTGATGTCCGGAAGGTGCGCCCCGCCGCAGAAGGGGTCGTTGAGGACGGCGATATCCCCCACAGCCCAATCAGGAAAGGCCTCCAGGGCCGCCCGCACGGAAAACGGCATCGCCCCAAGATGCACCGGGATGTTCTCCGCTTGTGCTACCAGCTCTCCGTTCGGGGTAAAGAGGGCGGAGGAGCAATCCCGCCGCTCCTTGATGTTGGGGGAGTAGGCGGTGCGGACAAGGGCGGCCGACATCTCCTCGCAGATCCCGGAAAGGGCGTTCCCCACCACCGCCAGGGTTATCGGGTCCATCTTAGACCTCCAGGATCAGGTTTCCATAGTCGTCCACGTGTGCCCGGCCCCCCGGGGGCACAAGGCAAGTTGACTCCGGGCCCTCCACCACTGCCGGCCCCGGGAACTCAGCCCCCTTAGGTAGCCTTTCCCGCTGGAAGACCGGCCACGCCCCCCAGCCCCCATCGAAGTAGACCCGCCGCCTTTCGATGACCGCCTCCTCTAGCCCTCCACCCCCTGGGGCCTCGGGGAGCCCCGGGGCCTCGGTCTTCCCCACCGCGGTGAGGCGGAGGTTCACCAGCTCCACCGGTTCTTCGGGCACGGAGTAGCCGTAGTTGCGTTCATGTTCCCGGTGGAAGCGTTCCCCGAGTTCTGCCAGGTCTTCTTCTGTGAGGGGGCGGTCGGGGAGGGGCAGGGTGAGCTCGAAGGCCTGGCCACGGTAGCGCAGGTCCGCTGCCGGTCGGTAACCCCTGGCCCTTTCGGGAACCCCCTCCGCGGCGAGGATCCCCTCGGCCTGCCGGCGGAATCCCTGCAGGGCCCGGTTGACGCGGGCTGGGGGGAGCTCGGAGAGGGGGGCGACCAGGGAGCGGACGAAGTTATGGACGAGGTCCGCGCAGATGAGGCCCAGGGCGGAGAGGACCCCGGCCTGGGCCGGCACCAGCACCCGGGGGATCCCGAGCTTCCGCGCCAGGGTCGCCCCATGCAGGGGCCCGGCCCCGCCGAAGGCGACCAAGGTGAAATCCCGGGGGTCGTGGCCCCGCTCCACCGAGATCACCCGGACCGCCCGCTCCATGGTGGCCTCCACCACCTCCAGGATCCCCCAGGCCGCCCCCTCCAGGGAAAGCCCCAGGGCCCGGGCGATCCTCCCCACCGCCTCCTCGGCCAGCTTCGTGGACAGGGGAGGGAGCCCGCCCAGGGGCCGGGCCCGGGGGAGGTGTCCCAGAAGGAGGTGGGCGTCGGTTACGGTGGGCTCGGTTCCCCCGCGGCCGTAGCAGGCCGGGCCGGGGACTGCCCCAGCGCTTCGGGGCCCCACCCGGAGCCCGCCCCCGGGATCGGTCCAGGCGATCGACCCTCCCCCGGCCCCCACCGTGTGCACGTCCACCATGGGCAGCCTCACCGGCCGGCCCGCCACCTCGCGCTCGGGGGTGAGGACAATTTCCCCCCCTCGGACCAGGGAGACGTCGGTGGAGGTCCCCCCCATATCCAGGGTGACGAGGTCGGAAAAACCCGCGGAAAGGCCCACCTGTCGCGCCCCGATCACCCCTCCCGCCGGCCCGGAAAGGAGCAGGGCCGCCGCCCTCCTCCCCGCCTCCTCGGTGCCCGCCACCCCCCCGCTCGACTGCATAACAAGCAGGGGCGCTTCCACCCCTAGCCCCCCAAGCGCCCGGGAAAGCCGTGAAAGATACCCCTCCACCACCGGCCTCAGGGCCGCGGTGATCACCGTGGTGGAGGTGCGCTCGTACTCCCGGAACTCGGGCAGGACCTCCCACGACAACGTGATCGGCACCCGCACCCCGGCCTCCTCCAGGATCCCCCGCACCCGCTCCTCGTGAGCAGGGTTGAGAAACGAGAAGAGGAACACCACCGCCACCGACTCGATCCCCCCCTCCGCTATCCTCCGGGCGATTTCCCTTACCGCCCTCTCCTCCAAGGGTCTGACCACCCGGCCCCGGCGATCCAGCCGCTCGGGGACCGGAAGGCGCCATTCCCTGGGCACCACGGGCCGCGGGCGCTCGCAGAAAAGATCGTACAGGGAGGGTCGGTTCTGCCGCCCGATCTCCAGCACATCCCGGAACCCCTCCGTGGTGAGGAGACAGGTTTTCGCCCACCTTTCCTCCAGGAGGGCATTGGTGGCCACCGTGGTCCCATGGACGATCCTCGCGAGCCTCCCCGCCGGAAGCCGCTTGAGGCCTGCGAGGAACCCATCCTCCGGCGCCGGGGTGGTGGGCAGCTTGAAAAGGGAAAGCCCCCCGTCCACCACCCAGGCAAAGTCGGTAAACGTCCCCCCGATATCCACTCCCAGCACAACCCCTTTCATGCTAGCTTAGGATCCACCTCCACAGGCTAAGGGTGAGGAGGGACCCCAGGGAGGAAACGAACACCACGGTGCCGATCAGCTCCGGGTGGTACCGGTAGCGCTGGGAAAGCACGATCATGTTCACCGCGATCGGGGTCCCGTTCATGAACACCAGCACATCCCGCTCCAGGGCGGAAAACCCCAGGGTCCAGGCCACCAGAAAGGTGATCCCCGGCAGGATCAAAAGCCTGAGGGCGCTCAAACCCAGAGCCGGGACGAACGACCGGTAGCTTCTTCCGTACAGGAACACCCCCAGGGAGAAGAGAGCCACCGGGGCGGTGGCCGAGCTCAGGTAGGAGAGGCTCTGAACCAGGAACCTGGGCAGGGAAACCTCGGCCAGGGAAAGGCTCGCTCCCAGGGCGATGGCGATGATCAAGGGGTTACGGGAAAGCCGTACCGCCACCTTCCCCAGAGCCTTCCTCAAAGAGCCTTCAATCCCATAAAGTTCCAGAAAGGTGAGGACGAGGATCACCGTGGGGGGTGCCACTGCGGCGATTATCAGGGCGGCCAGCCGTTCCGGCTCCCCTGGCCCCAGCACGTACTCAACGTATGGCACCCCGAAGAAGGCCAGGCTCCCGAACACGGTGCTGGTGGTGAGGAGATAGAAAAGCTCCTTTCCGCCCCCCACCCTCCTGATGAGGAAGTAAGCCCCAAGGAGGGCAGCGATTGGAACCAGCCCTGCCCCCATGAATTTTAGGGATTCCAGGGTGAACGAGGTCCTGGAAAGGTTCAAAAGGAGGAAGGCCGGCAGGGCAAAGAAGTAGACGAACCCGTTGAGGGCCCTTTCGTCCCCGGCCCTGAGGAGCCCCAGCGCCCGGGAGAGGAATCCCAGGGCGATGAGGATCAGGATGGGCGCCGTTCCACCGAGCATCATATCGTGACGATCTTCAGGTCACGGGCATCGTGCAGGGGCCGGCCGGGCTCCAGGACGGCCACGGTACGCTCGGTACCGCCGTAGGCGGAGGAGGTGAAGATGGTGAGACACCGCCCGTCGTAAAGGTAAGTGGGGGCGTGGGGTTGGTGGGACCTCACCAGGGCCTTCAGGCCCAATCGGCCCATGACCTCCTCGAAGAAATCCCGGCCGAAGGTGGGGCGGCCGAAGTAGTCCCCGGCGGAATACCCGGGCACATCTGCCCAGTCCCCCCAGGTGATCTTCCGCCAATCGCTCGAGCCAAGCGGGATTTTTTCTATCTCCTCCACCCCCTCCACGTCGGGCAAAGCCCCGTGGAGGGCAAGGAGGCCGGCCGGGTGCCAGGCGGCAAACGGAAGTTCTGCCAGGGCCTGTGCGCATTGCTTTTGCCTTTCGGGGCGGAGCGAGTGCCAGAAATCGGCCGGGGAAAAGGGGGAGACGGCCCATCCCTCGTGGTTCCCCATGAGGAGGACTATCCGGTCTGGATGGGCAAGCTTGGTCTCCAAAAGGAGTTTAAGGTTCCCCCCCGAATCCGGCCCCCGGTCCACGTAGTCCCCCAGGAACACGAGCACGTGGTTTGGGGAGAGGAAGCGGTCAAGGACCGTTTCTGTTGCCTCCCGGTCCCCGTGGGTGTCGCCCACGAAGGCGACCCTCTTCCCCTCGGGGAGGCGGACCAGTCGCCCCTCCTTCCTGAAGTGGGCCTGTGCCGCAACGAGGAGCTCCTCCAGTTCCACGGTGGTTAAAGCTAGCCTTTCTTGCCTGAGGGGGCAAGCCGGAGGGGTTCAGCTGGGCATACGGGAAAGGATTTCCTTTGGGAGCAGGGCAAGCGTCTCGCCCGAGGTGGCTTTGCCCACATGGAGGAGCCCGGCGAGCTGCAGCCTTCCTACGATGGAGGAGGGGAAGTTCCAGTGCCAATCGATGCTGTCTTCCTCGATCTCCCCGTACCGCTCTATGAGGGAGGAGAGGGGCACAACCCCGCCTTTCTTTGCCACCCAGGCCAGGGCTTCTTGAGCCTGGGGCGGCAGGGCTTGGACCACCTCTTCCAGGTGTTCCTGGATGAAGCGGGCGATTCGGCTCGCGAGCTCCTGCTTGCGGAGGGGGCTGTAGGGGAGGCCGAGCCATTTTGCGGTGCCCACAAGCTGGTTCTTGGTGAGCCCGGCCAGGGCCTCCTCCAGGGGCATCCCGGGGTGGACGGGCCGGCTCAGGTAGCGTTTTTGGCGGCGCGCCTTGAGCTCCTTTAGGCGGGCCAGCTCTTGCTCCACCCTCATTAGCAACCCCAACTCCCTCACGACGGTCTTGGCCTCCTCATCCGGGTTCAGATCGAGGAACTCCTGGAGGGCCTCCTTGGCCTCCTCAGGCTCCCCCAGGGCGAGGTGTGCCCACCCCCGGAGGAACCAATACAATGAGGCCCCCTCCTGGGGGAGCTCCCCCGGGATCAGCTCCTCCAACACTGCGGCGGCCTCCTCCGGCCGGTCTTCCCTTAGGTACAGGATCGCAAGCCCTAGTCCGGCCTCCTCCCTCCCCAGCTCGAAGGCGGTCTTGAAGAGCTGCTCCGCCTCTTGAACCCGATCGGTTTGCATGTACACCCCAGCCAGGGCCACCATCGCCGAGAGGAAGCCGGGGAAGACCTCCATGGCTTTCAGGTAGGCCTTCTCCGCCTCCTCAAGCCTCCCTTCCTCTTCGAGCCCCATGCCCTGCATGAAGAGCTCCATCGCCTCCGGCGGGGGCTCCTCTTCCGGATCGACCCGGACGAGCCTGAGCTGCCGGACCTCCCCGTTCAGGTGCGCCTCGCACATCTCCCCTTCGGCGATGGCGCCCCGCCTCACCAGGGCGGTGGCCGCGTGCAATTTGAGCTCGTCGGGGAGCTCCGGCCGGGTGAGGAGGAGCCTCAGGAAGGCCTCGGCCCAGGGGTCTTCCCAGCCCGCCAGGGCATCCACAAGCTCATGTCGGACCTCCTCCTCCCCCTCCCATATTCCCCATACCATGGTTGGTTTCAGCTCCTCATGCGACTCGGGGGAGGGCTCATCAATGAAGTTGTAGGAAAAACGGAATGATGGGGCCCTTCCGGCGCGAAGGTGCCGGGCGGCGGACAGGTACTGGTCGAGCAAATCTAGCTCCGGATCCAGCTCCAGGGCCCGCTGCCACAGCCCCTCCGCCTCCGCGAGGTGCCCCAGGTTGGCCGCCGCCACCCCGATCCTGGCCCAGGACAAAGGGTCTAATACGAGATCGAGGCCTTCCTTATAGCGCATGTAAAGCTCATAGATCTTCTCATCCCATTTGAGTTCGGCCAGGGCCTCGAACGTCTTGTCAAGGAGCTTTAGTGCCATGGGGGAGGAGAGCCGTTGCAGGGCTGCGAGTGCCCGCTTTGCGTGGGCCTCGGCCCGGGCCCCTTCCCCCAGGTGGAGGTGGCATTGGGCCAAGGTGAAGTGGGCAAACACGTTTTGGCTATCGTATTTCAGGGCCCGCTGGGCGTATTCGATGGCGTGGCGGAGGTCGTCCTTGAGGTAGGCGCAGAGGGCGAGGTTGTTGAGGGCTGGGACGGCGCAGCTGCAGATGGAAAGGGCCTCGCGGAACTTGTGTTCCGCCGGCTTTATCCTTCCCTGCTCGAGGAGCCTGCTCCCCTCCTCATTGAGCCTGAGGACCCGTCTTCCGAGCTCGGGATGGGAGGCGAGGAACCGGGTGAACGCGTTCATGGCTGTTTGAGTATAGAGGGGAGGGGTGAGGGGTGCTACCCCAGGCTTGCAAGCAGGGCTTCCACCTCCTGGCGGGTTGGAAGGGATGGTTGGGCTCCCCGGCGGGTGGCGGCCAGGGCTCCGGCGGCGTTGGCAAAGCGCACGGCTTCCTCGATTTCCTTTCCCTCCGCCAGGGCCACGGCCAACGCCCCGTTGAACGCGTCCCCACAGGCGGTAGTATCCACTGGGTCAACCTCAAAGGCAGGGAAATGGCGGAAGTTATCATTCCCGATCAGATAGGCCCCCTCGACGTCGGCCTTGCAGATCACCTGGCCGGCCCCGAGCGCGAGGAGCCTGTGGGCCGCGGCTTTCAGGTCTTCCTCCCCGGTGAGGGCGGAGAGCTCCCCCCGGTTGGGGGTGATGATGTCCACGCGTTCAACCGGCAAGCTGGAGATGTCCTGGGCCGGGGCCGGATCCAGTATTACCAGGGGGGCTTTTGGGGGCAGCCCTCGGAGGAGGTGGGCGATGGTTTCCAAGGGGATTTCGAGTTGCAGAAGGAGGACCTTTGCGGCTGCTAGTTTGTGGAGCATGCGATCTACGTAGGGGGGGGCCACCGAGGCGTTGGCCCCGGGGACGTAGACGATGGCGTTCTCGCCTTTCTCGGTGACCCAGATCGAGGCGATGCCGGAGGGGGTGTCCCGTTCTCGTTCCACTGCCTCCACGTTGACCCCGTTTTCTTTCAGGCTTTGGAGGAGCTCGTTTCCGAAGAGGTCATCCCCCACCTTGCCGTAGAAGGAGGCTTGGGCGCCGAGGCGGGCGGCGGCCACCGCCTGGTTGGCCCCCTTCCCCCCAGGGTAGCGAGCAAATCTTAAGCCGCACAATGTTTCTCCTTCGCGAGGAAGATGTGACACCTCACACACGAGATCCATGTTGACGCTCCCCAAAACTCCAATCATGTTCACCTCTTGCCCACCCGCTTTCATCGTAGAAAGTCCGGCCTATTGACCATCCCTTCAAATACGTCCTATATTTGGATATATCCGCATTCTCGCACATGCAAGATCGGATAAGCTCATTGTGTATCACCTGGAGGCTGGTGCTTGCGAACTAACTCAGTTGTCCACCGGGCCAATTCGGTAATTCTTAGCTCTTCCATTCCTCGCATATAAGTTCGGAGATCATCATAGATTGGATCTGACCAACGTTTGTCCACAGCATCCGGCCCGAGCATGATGCCGAGCACAGTGGCTATTTGAGCGGCATTACAGTCTACATCCTGCCCAGCCATTGCGATAATACTCATTGTTTTATCGAAATTACCGTTACCATACCATAAAGCGATGATTTCTGCAGCGGCATTTGGGTAAGCGTGAACCCAGTTGTATCTTTCGAAGGTTTTCTCGCATCTTCTCCAAGCGCCAAGCCATTCTGACTCGTTTTTGCACATGTCGAGAGCGGTCTCCACTACCCAGCGGTATTGGCTGTCTATGGGAATGCAGCGAATAGCATCATGTACAAGCCTACGCACATCTGTTTCTACAAAGGCCATTGCCGTCAAAACCGCGTTGAATACCTCCCCCAAGACACCGTTGGATTGGTGCGAGATCACGCCATCAACCCACGCCAACCGGGCCGCCTCCGCAGGATTACCTGGAGTGACCATCCCAATCACTGCTCCTCTCATTTGGGCACCAATCCATTCCGAGAAGGGGTTTGATCTCACCCCGCTTTCGGGAGGAAAAATACCTAACCTAAGATTATTCAAAGCTATATATTCTGCTGACCATCCAAAAGGGATACGAGCAACCCATTCTTCAGCAATATCACTTGATTCGACTTTGTAGCCCTCTTTCTCGAAGGCCTTAAGGAAAGCCAGCTCATAAGTGACATCATCATTATAAGTTTCAGGAGGCCGAACGTAATAGCTAATTTCACCATAGGCCTCAAGTAAGTGATCTGTAATATATCCCTCAAGAGCGGTACCAAGGGCACCACCACAAATTTGTGCGAGCCATCCACCGTAAATTCGTTCCTCAAAATTGGTACTGCGGGTGTCAACCGGTTCGGCTGCGGGGAAACGAACCTTTATTTTATGGTCTTCCCAAGACAATGGATGCCTAAAATTCCAGTACTCCGATTTATGATTAGGCGGAGCTTGTTGTAACTCTCTCCAAATACAGGCCGTAATTCTGTGCAAGGAAGGTACGTCATTTCGATCCCAAGCCTGAATCCCAGCAAGTAAAAGCTCCTCGGCTTTGTCTACTTGGAGCCCCTTGTTCTCAGCAGCCTGAACCGCCGCTACCATGAGACGTTCCGGCGCACCGGATCCGGGCACTTCACTATACCACAGTGCTTTGACAAGGGCGTCTTCAACCTTTTGGATCTCCTTGATTGTATTCCATCCTGTCTCATGCACTAGCTTCGGACGGGCTTCCCTCCTGAGTTCTAATTCTAGCTCCCAAGCTTTAGGCACTGCAAACACCTCCTCTATAACTCACGTTAAATAACAATCCATAAACTAATGTCACCTCGTTGAATGTCTCCTTCGGTTAGCGTAGGCAACGAAAGCTACAATTGCAGCGATGTAAGGGATAGCATTGGCGAACTCAGCAGGAATCCGGAAGGCTTGAGCAGTGGCCGCGAAAGCCTCTGTAAAGCCAAAAACGAGTGAACCCCATAGGGCCCCAAAGGCGGACCGGCCTCCTAAAGTCTCGGCAACAAGACCTATGAAACCTCTACCAGCTGTCATCCCTCTGCCAAACCAAGACACGTACCCCATGGAAAGGAAGACACCGCCAAATCCGGCAAAGAAGCCGCTTAACAACAAAGCGACCATTTTAACTCTGTTAACCCTGATGCCTACAGAAGCTGCGGCTTGTGGATGCTCACCCACTGCGCGCAATCTTAGGCCATATGGAGTCTTGTAAAGCATGTAATAAGCGATCAAGACCGATACGAAAGCAACGTAAGTTAGCACATTGTGACCGCTGACAATTTCTCCTAAGATTGGAATGTTGGCTATTCCGGGGATATCGCATCGGGGAAGCACCAAGCTTTTTACTCCAGATGAAATACCTTTGTTGCCGGTAAACAAGTAGAGGAAAAGAACAGTGCTTCCCGAACAAAATATATTAAGAGCAATTCCTGTGAGAATAAGATCTGATCGAAGTCTTAAGTGGAAATAACCTAACAGCGCTGCTATGCCCATAGCACTAACTACTCCTGTCAAAAGCCCAATCCAAGCGCTGCCTGTCCTTGCACTAACCAGTACCCCCCACAGAGCTGCTTGAAGCATCCCTCCTTCTACTGCGATGTTGACGACCCCTGCAAGGTCGCTGATCAATATCCCAACGGAAGCGAAAAGTATTGGAGTTGTAACTCTCAGCGCAGCATACACGAATTCGGCATTGAAAATCATTCCAAGCTCATTCATCTTTGACTCACCTTTCGCTTAAGTCGCTTGCGTTGCCAAAGATTTAAAAGCGCTTCGGCAGTTACCAGCAGAACGATGATCGATTCCAAAACCATGGCCATCTCAGCTGAGACATCACTCCCGCGTTCCATCACTCGACCTCCAGTGCGCAGATAGGCAACGAAAAGCGCAGACAGTGGTACCAAAGCGGGATTGTTCCTCGCTATCAGGGCAATAATGACCCCATCAAATCCATAGCCAGGCATCGATTGCCAGAGATACCTGTGGTGAAGACCCGTTACTTCTATAGCTCCTGCCAGTCCAGCTACAGCTGCACTAATTACATTTGAGTAAATAATTACTCTTTTAACATTTATGCCATTAAAGGAAGCAAAACCGATGTTAGTGCCAACCATCCGGATTTCGTAACCCCATTTAGTTCGGTATAAGAAGTACCAGACCAGGCCTGCTATAATAAAAGCTATAACGAGACCACCGTTAATCCGATATCTGGCTGATAGAAAAGGCAAGTAGCTAGTTGAAGGAATGAAAGGCGAAGCCATAAAACCAGCATAAATATCGCGGAAATGATTGTTTATTGTGTAATATGCGGTGTAGAAGCCAATAAAATTCATCATGAGGGACACAACCAATACGCCAAGATTATCCCCTTCCTTCAAGCCATACGCTGACAAAAGGCCAGGTATTACCCCCCAGAGCGCACCACAAAGCATGCCTGCCAGTATGGCCACCAAAAGGTGGATCACATCCACCTCGGGAAAGCTGAGAGCTACCATTGTAGCCCCCAATGCACCTATAAGGAACTGCCCTTCGGCACCAATGCTGAATTGATTGGCCTGGAAAACGATAGCAACGGCGAGGCCTGCAAAAAGCAAAGGGATTGATTGGTTTAACCACTCTGCTAATCTAGAGATCCGAGCAAAAGGTCCAATGAGGAATAGACGATAAGCTCTCACGGGATCTTTACTGACTATTACTATAAAAATAAACACTATTAATAAAGACAGGAAGACAGCTACCAGCGTCCTAACCAGTTCAAAAACGTTAGATCTCAACAATTCCAAGCTCCTTCGGCCTCTTTCTCGCTCTGGCGCTCGACGCCAAGCATATACTGTCCCAATAACTCCGGAGTAACCGACTCAATATCAGCAAAATGGGCAACAATACTACCCTTGTACATCACTATGATGCGATCTGCTAGTTGCATAATTTCTTCTAGATCGGTAGAGACAAGCAATATTGCCGCACCTCTATCGCGTTCGTCGATTAGTCTTTGGCGAACAAACTTTGTAGCAGCCACGTCAAGGCCTCGAGTAGGTTGGTCAGCGATCAACAATTGGGGACCTGCGGAAAGCTCTCGAGCCACGACAACTCTTTGGATATTCCCACCAGAAAGGCTTCCCACTAGTGTCGAAGGCGCTATAGCTCTTATCGCAAACACATGCATCAGGTTCTTTGCATGCTCTCGAATCGCTTTCTTGTTCAACCCCCACCAGCGAGAGAATTCGCGCTTGAAATATCGGTCAGCAATGAGGTTTTCCTCTATGGAAGCCCTCATTGCGACCCCTCGCCCTATCCTGTCAGCAGGAATGCAGGCAACCCCCTGACTCCGGATCTCTTTTGGGGGAGCATTCGTGTATTCTTTATCATTAAGGAAAATCTTGCCACGCGTCGCCTTCCTCAAGCCCACTAAAATATCCACCAATTCAGCCTGACCGTTTCCCTCCACTCCAGCTATAGCTACTATCTCGCCGGATCTAACCTTGAAGGAAACATTCTGTAATACGTTTCGTCCATCTCGAATATAAAACACACCCTTCACAGTGAGTACTTCAGCTCCAGGCTTCGTTGTCCTTTTTTTATAAACATCTACCTCTATGGCTCTGCCAACCATCATGCGAACGAGTTCGGCCTCCGACACTTCTGATACAAGACCGTTTCCAACGTTGCTTCCGTCTCTAAGTACAGTAAATCTGTCTGCTAATTGCTTAACTTCTTTTAATTTGTGTGTGACAAATATGATAGTTTTACCTCTTGTAACCAGAGTTTTTAGTGCTGCAAAGAGTTCCTCCGTCTCAAGAGGGGTCAAGACAGCGGTTGGTTCATCTAGGATAAGCAGCTCAGCTCCACGAAGTAAAACCTTTAGTATCTCAACTCGCTGTCTCATACCCACCGGAAGCTCGGCGACGATCTCGTTATGTGAAACTGGAAGACCAAACTCCGCTCCGAACCGTTCTGTTAACTCTATCGCTTTACTCCTATCGATGCTTAATCCACGGCGAGGCTCAATTCCCAGAACACAATTCTCCGCAACAGAAAGCGAGGGTATGAGCATAAACTCTTGATGGACCATACCAATTTTCAGCCGAATTGCATCTAGAGGGCTTGCGATGTGTACTTCCTTCCCTTCAAGGAATATTTTTCCAGCGTCGGCACGCTCTATGCCGTAAAGGATCTTCATCAGAGTGCTTTTGCCTGCTCCATTCTCTCCTAACAAAGCGTGTATTTCGCCTTTTTCTACATTCAAATTGATGTTTCTATTAGCTACCACGCCGTTAGGATAAACTTTTGTAATACCGCACATATTAAGGTATGACACCCTACACTCCTCAGAAAAAGGGAAGGGGTGGAAGAAGTATTCTCCACCCCCTCCCTTAGTTTTTCGTTAAGGCTTCACCGCCTGCCGCATAGCGTCCAATTCCTGGGGTGCCATTCCGAAGGCTGACCGTACCACAATCTCCCCTGCCAAGATCTTTTGCTCCAGTTCTGTCAACGTTTTTCTAAAGCTCTCGGGCACGTGTGTCCGATATATTGAGTTGTCAGCCAATCCTACTGCACCTTCCGCTATTCCCCAAGCCTCCGCCTGTCCATAAGGCAATTTGCCCGTCATATGCAATTTTAAGGCGTGGAATAGCGATACATCGACTTTTTTGAGTGCGGAAGACAAAATATGTTCTGCGGTTTCGGTGTCCCCAAGCTTTTCGGCGAAGATCAACGCCTGGTCGTCGTCCACTCCGATTGCATATTTATCGACCTCTTTAGCAGCTTCCAAAGCACCAAGGCCGGTCATAGCAGCGGCAGGGAACACAACGTCAGCTCCTGCCCTATATTGCGCGAGAGCGAGCTCTTTCCCTTTAGCTGGATCAGAGAAAGTGCCTGCATAAGCAATCAGAACCTTGACTGCGGGATTGATATATTGAGCACCCTGGATATATCCCACTAAAAAGTCGTTAATGATAGGATAATCCTGCCCCCCTATAAATCCAATTATTGGCTCAGGATTAGCTTTTGGCATATCTGAGGTGGTCACGAGTGCAGCTAGTGCTCCAGCAAGAAAGGCACCCTCATTTTGTTTGTAAAGTATGCTGTATACATTGGTTAGCTCGGGGTGGCGCTCATAGTCGACCTGGGTATCAAACAAGATGAAATGTTTATCCGGAAGTAAAGCGGCTACTCGCTCTACATGCGTTGCCATAGGTGGAGCTCCAGTGATAATGACATCGTAGGGACCATAAGCCACATCTTCAAGTCCTGGACCCCATGCTGCCGGATCGGGTCCCGCCTCTATGATGGTGTACTGAATACCGAGGTCTTCTGCAGCCATTGTTACTCCTCGAGCCGCTGAGTCGAAGAAACCCATATCCCCCAAATTACCGGGGAGAAATAGGGCGACTTTAAGTTGGTCCCCATAGGCGATGGACACGCCCCCTATGACCCCTAAGACCAAGACTGCCAAGCAAAGTACCCGTTTCATACTTAGCACCTCCCTCTTTTTCTCACGTCTTCCTGTTGACTTCATACAGTGTTATCTTTCACCACCCCCTTTGGACGCATGTGGCCCCGGGAATTATCCGAGCCTCCAGCAGGCGGTTTCGATTGTCAGCCTTCATGAACTGGCGGATGGCCACTTGGCCCAGGTTGTAAGCAGGGATTTCCACTGTGGTAAGTTTGGGCTGCACAAGGTCGGACCAAAGCACGTGGTCGAAGCCGGTCACCCCCAGGTCCTCCGGGACACGAAGGCCGAGGTCCTCCGCTGCTCTAATGGCGCCGATGGCCATGAGGTCGTTGCCACACATGATGGCATCCACCTTTCCCTTTTCCAGGATACCCCTCGCTAGCTCGTAACCGGACTCGTAGGTGAAGTTCCCATGCCGCACCGCCACCGGCGCAAGGCCCGCCTCCTCCATGGCCTCCTGAAAGCCCAAAAGCCGATCCTGGGCCGTACTCACCTCCTCGGGCCCCGCGATATAGGCGATCCTCCGATAGCCTAAACTAAGCACATACCGGGTGAGCTCACGGCTTCCACCACGGTTATCGGCCTCCACCGTGGGAAGCCCCTCCACCCGGCGGTCGGCCGCCACGATCCTTATCCCCCGCCGCAGAAGCCGCTCGATCCTCCCCATATCGGGCCGGCCCACCGGGACAAATACGATCCCCTCCACCCCCTCGGAAAGAAGGATGTCCAAATACCGGGACTCCTTCTCCACCGAGTGGTCGGAATCACAGATCAGGGTGGAGTAGCCGCTTTCGAACGCCACCGAGGCCACCCCGCGGGCAAGGAGCGAGAAGAAGGGGTTTGAGATGTCAGGGACCAGGATCCCAATCACCTGGGTGCGCTGGCACCTCAGGGAACGGGCCGCCTTCACCGGGGTGTACTCGAGCTCCTCGATAGCCCGCAGGACCCTCTCCTTGGTCTCAGGACGCATATGATGGGCATCTCGGCCATTAAGCACCCGGGAAACCGTGCTCACCGATACCCCGGCCCGGGCCGCCACCTCCCTGATCGTCACCTTCCTCCTCACACCCATTAGTGTATCGTTTTCCGAAAACGTTACCCTATTATAGTGGGGGGTGGGGTGGTTGTCAAGGGGGATGGGTGAATGCGCCAAGAGATGGTGACCCACCCCCGAGACCGGATCTTGCCGCGTTCGAGGAGTTCTTGAAGAAGTGTGGCATCCCTCCTATTCGTAAGTTCGTACAAACCGCCACGAAAGGAGGGATGCCACCTTGCTGGCATTCACGCTCACCGAAGCTTACCAGCTCACCAACAAGGAGGGCAAAGTGATTCTGCGACTTCGGATCGTGGACACCTGGAAGGCGTGCGGGAGCCTGAGGGAAACCGCCCGTAAGCTTTCCATCTCCCGCAACACCGTGCGCAAGTGGGTCAGGCGCTACCAGGAAAGTGGTGAGGCAGGGTTACTGGATAGGTCTCGTCGTCCTAACCACAGTCCTCGCCGCACTCCCAAAGAGGTAGAGGAACAGGTCCTTTCCCTGAATCAGGAGCGGGGTTGGGGCAGAAGACGCATCTCTCACGCCCTGGGACTTCCCGAGGGGACGGTGAGGCACATCTTGAGGCGCCACCTCGGGGCAGGAAGGCGAAAAAGGAAGAAGCGCAAGACGTTCTACCCAGCACATTGGGCCTGGGAAGAGGAGGAGCCGTTCCGCCTGGCCCAGGTGGACACAAAGGACATCCTGGACAAGGGTACCTTGGGGACAAAGCTTTGGGATCACCTAAGGAAACACAGGCTGCCCCGTTACCAGTGGACGTTCCTTGAGGGGAGGACGCGGCTGAGGTTTTTGGCCTACAGCCACAGGCTTAGCGTGGTGAACGGGCTATGTTTTGTAGCATTGGTGATGAGCTGGCTTAGGGGGTGGGGAATCGATGGCGAAGTAGACTGGCAGGAGGACTGGGGATCTGAGTTTGGGGGAGAGGAACCGGACCACTTGGCAGAGCTAGATGAGAAGTACTACCAACCGTTTGGGGCCAGGCTCAGGCGGGCACCCAAGGGGAGGAAAGGGTACCAGGGACGGGTAGAGAGATCACATCGCACCGATGATGAGGAGTTCTACATCCCCTGTCTAGGGAAAGCGAAGACCACCGAGAGGTTCCTGAAGCTAGCCCAAAGATGGCAGTACTATTACAACGTGGGGCGGCCCCACTTTGGAGCAGGGATGGAGGGGAAGACTCCGCTGGAGAAGCTGCGGGAGCTGGGGTTGGATCTACCGGGGGAATTTGCAGCCTTCCCGGTGATCCTGCTAGACGAGGTGGCGGTGATCTGGGCCTCTAAGGGGGGTCACGATGTGTTGGCCTACTACAGATGGCCTTGGGCCGGGGCCCTCGGTTAAGATGTGGTGACGATGGGTACTGGGAAGGAGCTGCCGAGGTATCCGGGCTGTTTCGTCTGTGGGAACCGAAAAGAAAACCCCCTGGCCCTTGGGCTTTCCTTCGTCCTCGAGGATGGAATGGTGCGGGCCCCCTTCACCCCCCAAAGGGAGCATGCCGGCTACCCGGGGATCGTCCACGGGGGGATCATCACAAGCCTCCTCGATGAGGCCTCCATCTGGGCCGCCTCGGCGGCCGCCCAAGCCTTCTGCGTCACCCACAGCCTTAAGGTAAAGTTCCTGCGGCCGGCCAGGGTGGGGGAGCCCCTCACGGTGCTGGCCCAGATGGAAGGCCGGCAGGGCCGCCTTCTCCTGGTGCGGGCAAGGGTGGAAACCGGGGAAGGCCAGGTCCTGGCCCAAAGCCAGGGCAGCTTCCTCCCACGGTTCCGCAGGGAGTGGATTCGGCTGGTTGGACCAAGCGAAAGGAGGGGATGTCATGGAGCTCAAGGTGGTGAGGATAGAAAAGCCGGATGAGGTGAACCTCATCCTGGGCCAAGCTCACTTCATCAAGACGGTGGAGGACATTCACGAGGCGATCGCAGGCCAGGTCCCGGGGGCCAAGTTCGGCCTTGCGTTCTGTGAGTCCTCCGGACCGGCCCTTGTACGCTGGTCCGGGACCGACCCCGAGCTAACAGAGCTCGCCCGCAAAAACGCCCTGGCGCTCTCGGCCGGCCACTCCTTCATCGTCCTTTTGCGGGACTTCTACCCCATCAACGTGCTCAATGCCATCAAGATGGTGCCGGAGGTGTGCCGGATCTACTGCGCCACCGCCAACCCGGTGGAGGTGATCATCGCCGAGACGGAACAGGGCCGGGGGATCCTGGGGGTGATCGATGGGGTGAAGACCAAGGGGGTGGAGTCCGACGCCGAGATCGCCGAGCGCAAGAGCTTCCTCAGGAAGATCGGCTACAAGCTGTGAGGGTCGGGCCCGGCTCCTAGAGGTTGAGGAGCACGATCCCAAGGAGCACCGCCCCCACCCCCAGGGCCTTGGTCCAGCCGAAGGCCTCCCCTCCCATGAGGAGCCCGAGCAGGAAGCCCCATAGGGGGGTGGTGAAGGCGATGGGCACCACCCGGGACAGCTCCCCGCCCCGCAGGGCGGCGTAGAAGGAGAGCATCCCCAAGGTCCCGGCCAAAAGCCCCTCGAACAGGGCGATCTTCCCCACCCCTTGCCAGCCAGCCGGGTTCCCCATGGCCCGAAAAAGCTCCGCAAGCCTGGGGGAGCTGATCGCCAGCACCACCAGGGCCGAAACCCACAGGCGAACGAGGAGCCCAAGCTGCGGGGGGAGGCCGGCCTGGGCCATGCCCCGCTTGCCGAAGTACGAGCCCACCGCCCACAAAACAGCCGTCACCGCCGCTAGGATCTCTGGACGCATCTTTCAGAAAAGCCCCCTCACCTGGCCGGTCTTGACGTCGATGTCTATCCGGCGGAAGGCCGGATCGGAGGATGTCCCCGGCATGAGCTTGATGTCCCCGGCCACCGGACACAGGAACCCTGCCCCGGTGAAGACGAGGATGTCCCGGATCGGAAGCACCCAACCCTTTGGAACCCCCTTGAGGCTGGGATCGTGGGAGAGCGAAAGGTGGGTCTTCACCATCATGGTGTAGTAGCCCCGGAACCGGGGGTCCTCCTCGAACCTTCCGGCCTTCTCCTGCGCCTCGAGGGACCAGGATACCCCGTCCGCCCCATAAACCTCCCGGGCAATCAGCTCCACCCGCTGGCGAAGCGGCATCTCCATGGGGTAGAGGTACTGAAAGCCTACCGGCTCCTCGCAGGCCTCGATCACGGCGTCCGCCAGCTCCAATGCCCCCTCCCCCCCCTTCAGCCAGTGCTCCCCCACCGCGCACCTCGCCCCGGCCCGTTCCGCCGCCTTCCTCACAAGCTCGATCTCCCGCTTGGTGTCGGTGGGGAAGCGGTTTACGCACACCACCGGCCTTATCCCCGACTTCTTCACCGTGTTTATGTGGTGGATGAGGTTTTCAAGCCCCCTTTCCAGGAGCTCCAGGTTCTCCTCCTGGTATTCCTTGGCCAGGGGCCGGCCCGGGATCACCCTGGGGCCGCCCCCATGCATCTTGAGGGCCCTCACGGTGCACACGATCACCGAGACGTTCGGGACAAGCCCACTTATCCGGCACTTCACGTTCCAGAACTTCTCAAACCCGATATCCGCCCCGAAGCCGGATTCGGTTACGTGGTAGTCGAAGAGCTTGAGGCCGAGGAGATCCCCGATCACCGAGGACTGCCCGATGGCGATGTTGGCGAACGGCCCGGCGTGCACCAGGACCGGCTGGTACTCCACCGTGCAGCACAGGGTGGGGTTGATGGCCCCCCGCATCCAGGCCGCCATGGCCCCGGCCACCTCGAGGTCCTCCGTTGTTATGGGGTTCCCGCGCCGGTCGTAGGCCAGGGTGATCTTTCCGATCCGCTCCCTGAGGTCCGCGAGGTCCCGGGCGATGGAGAGGATGGCCATGAGCTCGCTTGAGACGGAGATCTGGAAGCCCGATTCCATCATGAAGCCGTCCATCTTGCCCCCAAGGCCGATGACGATGTGGCGCAGGGCCTGGGCGCAGAAGTCGATGGCCCACCTCCACTCCACCCGCCGGGGGTCGATATCAAGGCGCCTTAGGCCCCGCTTTTTAAGCTGTTCGTCGGTGTAGTTGAACTCGTGCTGGAGCCTCGCGGTGAGGGCCACCATGGCCAGGTTGTGGGCGTTGGTGACCGCATCGATATCGCCAGTTAGCCCCAGGGTGAACTCGGTCATCGGGATGAGCAGGGCGTTTCCTCCTCCGGCAGCGGTCCCCTTGATGTTGAAGGTGGGGCCGGCCGAGGGCTGGCGGATGCAGCCCCCTGCGGCCTTCCCCCTTTTTGCCAGCCCCTCGATGAGGCCCAAGGTGGTGGTGGTCTTCCCCTCCCCCAAGGGGGTAGGGGTGATGGCGGTGATTTCTATGTATCTCCCGTTTGGGCGGTCCTTCAGGCGCTCGTAGATCCTTAGATAGTCGAGCTTTGCGACCCTGCCGTAAGGAATGACCTCTTCCTTCCTGAGGCCGAGCCTTTCGCCCCACTCCTCGGGGGCAGGCATCCCCCTTTCGGCCTCCGCCGCGATCTCCCAGTCGGCCAGCCGCTTCGGGTCATACGGCACCTTCACCTCCTAACCTCCGTGACGCATAACGGGCAAAGCTTGTCACGCCCCACCGGTCACTCATCACGGGTTTATCCCCGCAAGCTCCAGGATCTCCGGCACCAGGTCCTCCCAGCCCATGGGCATGAGGTGGATCCCCTGGCAATGGGGCCTTACGGCCTGGACGATGCGGGCGCAGATCTCGGCGCTTTTCCTCCTGCGTTCTTCCCTGGTCTTTGCCCGCTCCATCTCGGCGATCACCCCGTCGGGCACCTTTATCCCCGCGATGTTCTCGTTCATGAACCGGGCCATCTTCGCGGACTTAAGGGGGATGATCCCCACGAGGATCGGGGCCTTCAGGCCCTCGATCTCTCGGGTGAACCTCTCATAGGCCTTGGGGTCGTACACCGCTTGGGTCTGGAAGAACTGGGCCCCAGCCCGGATCTTCCTCTCCATCTTCAGTATCTGGGGTTCGAGGGGATCGGCCTCCGGGGTCACCACCGCCCCCAGGCAGAAATCCGGGCTCCCTTGCAAGGGATTCCCCGCAAGGTCATAGCCCTCCTTGAGCCTCCGCGCCGTCCAGAGGAGGGAGACGGAGTCCAGATCGAACACCGGCTTTGCCTGGGGGTGATCCCCGAGGGAGACATGGTCCCCGGTGAGGCAGAGCACGTTCTCGATCCCCAGGGCCCAGGCCGAAAGGAGGTCGGACTGCAAGGCGATCCGGTTCCGATCGCGGCAGGTCAGCTGGAATACCGGCTCAATCCCCCTCTCCTTGAGGAGATGACAGCTGGCCAGGGAACCGAGCCTCATGACGGAGGACTGCTGATCGGTAACGTTTATTGCATCAACGAGCCCCCGCAGGGACTCGGCCCGCTCGAGCATCTCCGAGACCCGGGTACCCTTGGGCGGCTCGACCTCCACCGTGACAACGAACTTCCCCGCTTCAAATAGCCGATCGAGCCTCATCATCCCTCCTGGCCGACCTTGAGGGACCGTGGTCTTTTTTCCTTGGCGTAGTCCTTGAACAGGGGGGCTCGTGTTAGCCCTTCCAGCTTGCCGAGCACCTTCAGGCGTTGGTAGATCGAAAGCCATGCGCAGTCGAGCCCTCGGTCCACCTCGCATTTCCCGTCCTTTGCCCCCCCGCAGGGGCCGTTGAGCAGGCCCTTTGGGCAGCGGGTGAGGGGGCAGATACCGGCGAACTCGCCCAAAAGACACTCACCGCATTGGCGGCATTTCTCTTGAAAGGAAACCGGACCACCGCCCATGAGGCCTTGGGTGTTGACCCCTGGGTAAACTGGGCGGCTGAGGCCGAACCCCTCCTCCAGGGTCTCCTGCAACACCTGGAGCCCATCCCCACAGGCCAGGACCACCACGGCCTGGCAAGCTTTTAGTTCCTCCTTGTAGCCTTTAAGCCGCTCCCAGAGCGAGGGGGCATGGCAGGTGAACTCCCCGGGTGGGACCCCCACCGCGGCCACCACCTCCTTGCCGTGCTGGGAGAGGGCCTCGGCCAGCTGCCGCACCTCCCTTCTCCCCCCGGTGCCGAACACCGAGGCACAGCCCCCGCAGCCCCAGATGACAACCCTCTCCTTTCCCTCAAGGAACTCCAGGATCTCCCGGAGTGGCTTTTTCGTCTGTCCGATCATGTCATTCCTTTCGGCCCCAGGCCGCACCAGGCCCCTGTCTTTCAGCCCATCCTTTCAGCTGCAAAAGACATCGCTTCCACAAACTTTGAAGAAAAGAGCCTTTCGGCTGAAAGTTCTATGTATGTGATCCGGTTGGCTATCCCCTCTGCCTCGGAGAGGGCGAGGTGGTCGAGCAGGGCGAGCTTTGCCCCTGTCCCGGCGGCGTTCCCCACCGGGACGATGCGGGGAAGAAGCTCCCTTGGCAGAAGGCCTAGCTTCACGATGGACTTGGGCCGCATCTGGGACCCAAACGCCCCCGCAAGGAATACCCGATCGACCTCCACGGGGGAGACCTTCATCCTGGAGAGCAGCACCTCCACCCCGGCCCGGATGGCCGCCTTGGCGAGCTGCAGCTCCCTTATGTCCCGCTGGGTGAGCTCAATGCCCCCTGTGAGGAGAAACCCCCTTTGGTTTCCGTCCCCCCTTATCCGAGAGGAGAGGGGGTTTTCTTCCTTGGGGGAAAGGCGCCCGCTTGGGTCGATCAGCCCGGCCCCAAGGAGCCCGGCAACCAGGTCCACGAGCGCGGTCCCGCACAATCCTTTTGGTCTGCTGCCGCCGATCACCCGAAAGCTCACTTCTCCATCGACATCGACATGGGAGATGGCCCCTTCCACGGCCGGCATCCCAGAGGAGATCCTCCCCCCCTCGAAGGCCGGCCCGGCCGCCGCTGAACAGGCGAGCATCCTTTCCTCGTTCCCCAACACGATCTCCCCGTTCGTCCCCAGGTCCAAAAGGAGCGCGAGCTCCCCGGAACGGTGCAGCCCGCAGGCCAGCACCGCCCCCACGGTATCGGCCCCCACATACCCGGACACCATGGGCAACGTGTGTACGAGTGCCTCCGGGTTTATCTTAATTCCTACCTCATGGGCCTTGAGGGAAAGGGACTCCCTCCAGACCGGGATAAACGGGGCTTGGCCGATGGGGGTAGGGTCAACCCCGAGAAAAAGATGCAGCATGGTGGGGTTTCCCACCACCACCGCTTGAACTATATCCTCGGGATCGATGCGTGCTTCGCTGACAAGGTCTTTTACCAGCTCGTTCACACCTTCAAGAACCCTCTCCCTCAGCTTTTTTATCCCCTCCTCACCATACTTTTGTACGTAGGCGATGCGGGAGAGGACGTCGGCCCCGAAGGAACGCTGGGGATTTACAAGGGCCTTCGCCCCGAGCTCCTTTCCCCCTTCAAGGTCGAGGAGATAGGCTGCCAGGGTGCTCGTCCCCAGGTCCAGGGCAAGGCCACAGACGGGCTCCCTCCGTACCCCAGGCTTTACCGAGACCACCTTCCCCCCCACCCGGACCACGCTGACCCGGAAGCCCTGGGAACGCATGGCCTCTGGAATTTCCTTTAAAATGGAGAGAGGCACTTCTACTTCCTCTCCTAAAGCCGTGCGGAACCTCTCGAGAAAGGCCCTCCTTTCCTCGCGGCTTGGAGGGGGGAGTTCAACGATCTGCCTCAGGGCGGCGGGCCGCAGCGGTCCGGTGTAGCTGCCGACCTTGGCCTTTTCCTGGGATATTCCCCCAAAAGCGGGTAGAAAAAGCTCTAGATCACAATCTACGCGATGTTGGCAAGCAAGGCGCCATCCCGCCTTAAGTTCTTCCTGGGGGAAGGCGCGTACCTCGGCCGGGGTGGGGGGAGGGGGTTCTTTCAAGAACCGCACCCGACAGCGGCCGCAGATCCCCTGTCCTCCACAATCGCTGGGGATATGGACGCCAGCAGAGACAAGGAAGAAGAGGAGGTTCTCCCCTTCTTTGGCCTTGAGGAGCCTCCGCCCCGGAAGGAGGAGGACGGAGAAGGTGGGCCGGTCCGGGCGGGCCACCCTAGCTTTCCCCCAAGAGGCGTTTGGCGAGCTCCACGGCGCTGGCGGCGTCGGGGGCGTAGCCGTCGGCCCCGATCCTTTCGGCGTACTCCTGGGTTACGGGGGCGCCCCCCACCATCACCTTGATCCCATCCCGGAGCCCTTCCCTCTTTAAGGCCTCGATCACCTCGGGCATGTGGGTCATGGTGGTGGTAAGCAGGGCCGACATCCCCACGATATCGGCCCGGTGTTCACGAGCCGCTTGGACGAACCTCTCGGCGGTGACCTCCGTCCCCAGGTCCACCACCTCGAAGCCCGCCCCCTCGAGCATCATGGCCACCAGGTTCTTGCCGATGTCGTGGAGGTCCCCCTCCACCGTCCCGATGACCACCTTTCCCCGCGGCTTCACCCCGGCCGCCACAAGCTCAGGCCGCAGCACCTCCATGGCCGCCTTCATCGCCTCGGCCGAGATGAGCATCTCGGGGACATAACGGTCCCCCCGCTCGTACTCCTCCCCTACGACCTCCATGGCCGCAACCAGGGCATCGTTCAGGATCCTTTCCGGCTCCAGCCCCTTTTCGAGCGCCTCTTTGGTGAGCTGGGCCGCCCTCTCGGAGTCCCCCTCCAGCACCGCTTGCTTGAGCTTCTCCAGCATCCCCCCTCCTTATCCCTTCCGGTGATACCGGAGGTATCCCATGCAGTACCTGTCCTTGCCGGTGAGGGCTTCGGCGGAAAGGAGGGTCTCCCGCATCCCCGGGTCGGTGGGGTCCAGGATCACCGCATCCACCCCCGCCGCCACTAGCATCGCCAGGTAAGTCCGGTTGAGGAGCTTTCGGTTAGGCAGGCCGAAGGAGACGTTGCTCACCGCCCCGCAGGTGCGTACCCCGAGCTCCTCCCGGATCAGGCGGGCGGCGCTCAGGGCGGCCGGGCCCTGCTCGGGGTTGCTGCCCACCGACATGCACAGGACGTCGATCAGGAGGCTCTCTTTTGGGATCCCGGCCTTTTGGCAGGCCTCCACCAGGGCCCGGGCTTCCGCGAGCCTATCCTCCGCCGTCTTCGGCATCCCGGCCCGGCCCATGGGGAGCCCGATCACCTCGGCCTCGGCGCGGGCGGCAAGCTCGACGATGGGCATTCGCGACCTTTCGTTGGAGACGGAGTTCACGATGGGCCGGGCCCGGCAGGCCGAAAGCCCTGCCTCCATGGCCTGGGGATTGGCGGTGTCCAGCGAAAGCCTCACCTCCCCCAGCCCGTCCTGGACCACCTCCACCAACCAGCGGAGGGCATCCGGCTCCCGTTCCATGGCCGCGGCGGCGTTCAGGTCCAGGGCATCAGCCCCGGCCTCAAGCTGCCTTCGGGCCAACTCCCTTATGACCTCTTCATCCTGCCTTTCGATGGCCTCCCTGACCTCGGCCCGGGAGGAGTTGATGAGCTCGCCGATGATGAACGTCCTCACCTCATACCCCCTTTGGGAGGGCGATCTTGGGGAAGCGCCTGCGGATCTCCTCGTCCACCTCAAGGGGAAGCCCCCGGGGCCTATGCTCCTTGAGCAGGCGCCTTGCGATCCCCTTCGCCCGCTCCCGGGCGTCCAGGCCCCCTTGGGCCTCCCACCTTTCGCGCAATTCCCGATCGCTCACCTTGGGCGAGAATAGTTCGGTGCGCATATATTTCAAGGTGTGGGGATGGGTGAGGAAGTGGCCGCCCGGGCCCACCTGAGCGATTACCGCGAGGGCCAGGGTGTCGTCGGTGACCTCCACCCCCCGGATGGCCCGCAGCACCATCCCCAGGATCTCGTCGTCGATCACGTACTGTTCGTAGGCCACGGTGGTGCAGAACTCCAAGGGGCCAGCGGCGTCGTGGATGAAGTTGGCCCCAGCCATCCCCACAAGGAGCGCCGTGAGGGCCTTTTCGTAGCCGGCCTGGGCGTCGGGGAGCTTGGAATCGGACATCCCAGCGGTGGCGTATAAAGGAAGCCGGTAGTATTGGGCCATCTGGGCCACCCCGGCCTGCATAAGCCCCATCTCGATGGCCCCGGAGAGGTACCCCGCTCGACGTGGATCCATCACCGTGGACACCGTTCCCAGGATCACAGGGGTACCGGGGTTTACAAGCTGGGCCACCACCAGCCCGGCCAGGGTCTCCGCCAGCTGCACCACCGTGGACCCGGCGATGGTCATGGGGCCGGTGGCACCGGCCAACACCTCCGAGGGGATGGCCACCGGGAGCCCCCTCTTTGCGATCTCGATCAGGAAATCCGTATACAGAGCATCCAGCCTGAGCGGGGCCACAGTACAGGTGATGAAGGAAACGATGGGCCGCTCGCGCAGGGCCTCCGCCCCCCCGGCCACCAGCTCCGCCAGCTCAATCACCTCCCTAAGCCCCTCCATGGTGTAGATCCCGCCCATGATGTGCTTCGTCGTGCTTGTGAGGCCGGCATAAAAGCGGTTCACGTCCACCTGTTCTTTGGGCAGTTCATTAGGGTAGAGGGGCAAAAGGTAAAAGTGCACGTTTTCCAGCGCATCGACCAGCCGGCCAACTTGAGCGATGTCCACGAGGGTGGTCGGCCGGCGCTCGCCGGTCTCAAGGTCGAGGGCGTACAAGACCGTGCCCCCCGTGCCGAAGTAGACCCTGGCGTCTTCCAAGGTGAGGTTATGTCGGTCTTCTCTGCCGTAGAGAACCACTTTGGAAGGGGCCTTGTGGATCGCCCAGCGTACAAGCTTTTCTGGAAAGAGAATCACGTTGTTGCCCTTTTCTTTTGCTCCTGCCGCAAGGAGGAGCTCCCGGGCCTGCTCGGAATTGACCTGGACCCCCACGTTCCCGAGAACCCACATCACCCCCTCGTCGATCCTCCTGACCTCCTCCTCCCGCAACGGCCGGTAAATCCCACCCCTCAACCCAACCCCCATCTCCCCCTCCCTTCTGAAGGCTTTGTTTCAAATGGACATTTCCGTATTTAACTATTCATTATAGGCGGGTGGGGGAGGGGGGTCAAATGCGGGTGGGCTCAAGAGGGGGTATCATAGGTGGGGATGGAGGAGAAGGGGCAGGTGCTTGACAGGATCCGCAGTGCCACCTTCCCGGGGAAACGCAGCCGGGTGGCCAAGTACATCCTGGATCATCACATCGAGGCCGCCTTCCTCACCGCGGCGGAGCTCGCCCGGCGGGCCGGGGTCTCCGAACCAACGGTGATCCGGTTTGCCACCGATCTCGGCTTCCCCGGGTACCCGGCCCTGCAGCGGGCCCTGCAGGACCTGGTCCAGCAGGAGCTCACCACCGTGGACCGGATCAGGATCCAGGCCCTACGTCGCCAGAACAAGGACCCGGCCGTCCAATCCCTGTGGCAGGATTTGCGAAACCTGGAGGAGACCATCAAGCTGGCTGACCCCAAGGCGATCGGGCAGGTGGTGGAGAGGTTGGCCGCGGCGGATCGGGTGATCGTGGTAGGGCTAAGGATGTCGGCCGCGTTGGCCTCCTACATGCGCTTGTCCCTAAAAAAGAGCATCCCCACGGTGGTGGCGGTGACCAAGGGGGATGGGAGCTTCTTCGATGAGCTCGTGTGGGCCACCCGAAGTTCGGTGGTGGTGGGGATCAGCTTCCCCCGGTACTCGCGGGCCACCCCAGGGTATCTTGCGGCGGCCCGGGCCAAGGGGGTAACCACGGTGGCCATCACCGACTCGGAGCTCTCCCCATTGGTCTCGCATGCGGACCATGTGCTTTTGGCCCGTTGCCGGGCCCTGTCCTATGTGGACTCCTTCGCCGCTCCGATCGCCCTGATCGGGGCCGTGGCCACCGCCTTGAGCCTGCGGGCCGAGCACACTCAAAGGCTGGAGGAACTGGAGGCCCTGTGGAAGAGACACCAGGTCTTTCACTGAGGAGCGTGGCTCGGACAGAAGCCTTATAGAAGCCGATTTAGAAGATCCTCCAACCTCGTCCATGCTGCACAACAGAACTTGTCGGCGGCGCCGTAGAGGATGATAACCTTGTTCCCTACGAGTGCTGCTCCCTCCGGAAAGACCACGTTGGGAACATCGCCCTCCACCTCGTAAGGTTCCTCCGGTTCCAGGATGGGTTCCAGCGTGCGGGCGATGACCCGCCAGGGCTCCTCAAGATCCAAAAGCGCCGCCCCGGCCCGGTATACGTGGCCCCGGTCCACCCCGTGGTAGATGAGGAGCCAGCCGGCCTCGGTCTCGATGGGTGGCGGGCCGGCCCCGATCTTTTTAGTCTCCCACCCCTCCTTGGGCTCCATCACCACCCGGTGGCCGTACATCCTCCCGGGGAGCCCATCGAGGAAAGCGAACCAGATGCTCGGCCGCTCCACCGGATACCGGGGCCCCACCCAGTTGGCTGGCCGATGGATGACGGCATACCTTCCCTGAATCCTCTTCGGGAAAAGCACCACATCCCGCTCGGCGGCATCATAGGGGGTGACGATGCCCAGCCTCTGGAAGCACGGGCCGCCGGGCCCGCCCAGGTCCGTTACCCTGGCCAAGGCCGTGCGGGGAGCGGCCGTTTGGGGCTTGGGGATCCCCAGCCTCCGCCTTACGGCGCCGGGAGGTGAGGGGGTGGGGGTGACGACGTACGTCATGTAAATTTCGCCTTCGATCTCCGTGAGCCTCGGGTCCTCGATGGACATCTCCCACAGCCTGATGTCGGGACCGAACACGGGCTCTTCGGGCCTCTCCAAAAGCCTCAGGTCCTCCTCGAACACGGCGTAGCCCAAGGAAGAGGAGTAGCGGACGTAGTCACCCACGGCCCGGTAAAGGACGTGGATTTTTCCGTCCACGTGAAGGGCGGCGGGGTTAAAGGTCGCCACCGCCTCCCAGTCCTCTCCCCTGGGCTCGATGACGGGATTTCCCTTGTAACGCACAAGCACCGCTCCCCCTCCTTTCACGGTTCGCAGGTTGCATAAACCTCGACCGGGGCCTTGGAACCCTTACCTTACGCGTTCCTTTGAACCTTTCCACCTCATCCCAGGCCGAATCCGGCCTTGATGTGCTTGGCCAATGGGAGTTTGAAGGAGGTCGGTATGGACGGGCTGCCGACCGCTTCCAAGTTGCGTTCCCGAACAGGATTCCGGGCCCTCCGGCTGTGACGCAAAGAGTGTTTCGGGCTGGTCTTACGCAGGTTGTATCCAACCATCGGAGGAGAGGAGAGGGATTGCCGGATGCAATTGCCCAAGATGGGACGTACTTTTCGCTTTCGCCGGTGCGAACACAGCCGGGGTGAAAAAGTTCCAGACGACGCTGAACTTTGAATCCTGGTCTTTCCGCGCAAGCTTTTGCGGTGATTTTCAAACACTGTGCCGCCGCACATAGTCTTTTGCTCTCTCCAGGATCTCCCGATTGTGCGGTTCATAACGGAAGAAGTGATACTCCAGCATAAACACTCCCTCATAGTCCTCCAGGAGGTCGAGGGCCTCGTCCAGGGGCACCTCCCCCCACCCCGGCGGGAGGTGCAGATCCCCCAGGCCCAAAAGGAGCCTGTTGGGGTAGGGGGTGAGCCTGTAACGCTCGTAATCTAAAAGGCGCGTCTCATCGTAGCGCCCGAAGTTATCGCTCACGTGTATGTGCCTTACGAAGGGCCGGGCCAACCGCACCGATTCAAGAAAGTCGAAACCGAAGCGCCTGGAAGCGAGGTAAGCATGGCCCAGGTCAAGGGTCATCCCCACGTTTTCCCTCCCCACCCGCTCCAGGAACTCCACCACGTGGGCCATGGTGTCGATCTCGATGTTCTCCACGCAAATCTGGACCCCGTGATCGGCGGCGAAGTCGGCCATCTCCAGCATAGATCGGTAGAGCGTTTCTTCCACTTCTTCGTTATCGGTCCTGCGCCCGTAGTGATAAACGAAGACATCGGACCCCATCTCGGAGGCGAAAAGGACAGAGGCTCGGAAAAGCTCCTTTTGGACCCCTTTCACCCGTACATCCCGCAAATCGAGGACCCTGGGGGCGTGAACGGTGTATTTAAGGGCGAACCCCTTCAGGAGGCCCTTGAGGGCCTCCATCCTGGCTGGGTTCAACCTGCCTCCGTACACCACGTCCACGGCATCTACCGGTATTTCCACATAGCCGTAGCCCACTTCTTGGAAACGCTGCAATGATTCCTTAAGTTTCCGGAGATCTCCGTTTATATGATCTGGGTGGGCATTTATGCCGATCCCCTTCACCCTCATCGGGTCTCCCCCATCGGGTTCGAGGCACCGCTTCGAGGCTCTATTTTCAACACCCGCACGCCCCAGGGACCAAGCGGGAGCCGGAACTTACTTCCCTGGATCTCAAGCTCGTCCCCGCTTTCGATATCCACCACGCGATGGAGCACCTTTTGTGAGCACACGTCTTCTTCCAGGGGGATATCGGAGTGGTTGATGGCGACAAGGAGCTTTTCCCCTTTCGCGTTTTCCAGGAGGTTCAGGCTCAATTCAGGGTGCCGGGTCTCGAAGGCGGGCCTTATGCCGGCCTCGGCCCGCAACGCCCGGTACAGGCGATGGACCGGCGACAGGCGTCGGGGGCTACTTTCATGCCCCAGCGACCATTCTAGGGAGCGAGGACAGAAGAACGCCTTCCCTCGGCCTACGGGGTGGACGGTGAGGGCGGGGTTTTCATCCTCGTCCACGGCCAAGACCCGGGCCTTCGTCGGGGAAACGGGCAGAGGGGGGGCATCGGAAGCGGGCAGGACGATCTCTTCCCCGGCCTCAAGGTCGCCGAACCCTTCCACCAGGCGCAGCTTCCCCGTCCTGCCCTGTGGCGGGGTGAAACCCCCCAGCTTTCGGCCCGAGCGCACGCCGAAGAGCTCCTCCAGGTTGGACACAGCTCCGCCGAACCCGGCCCACAGTACCCCTCCCGCCTCCACCCACGCCTTCAGGTCGCGCCAGGTAGGGGCGAGAAGATCCCCATATGGGACCAAGAGCAGCCGGACTCCCTCGGGGGGCAGCGCGGGCTCGCGCACGAAAAAGACATCGAAGCCGGCCCCCCGCGCAAGGGAATAGGCCCTGAGCAGGGCCTTGAGGAGGCGAGGGCGGTCCACACCCCTGAAGGGGTAGTTGACGTAAAAGGCGCTCGGCACCAGGATGGCGGCCTGGGGCGGGCTAGGTGACCACCTGGTAGCACCCACCTCCTCCATTAGGCGGGCGAAACGACGCATTTCCTCGGCGGCCGGCTTCCGGCTTCCGTCGGCCCGGGTGATGCCGAAGAAAAGCTCGAATGGATGATGGGTATAAGGGGGGAGATCGAAGGTGGGGAAGTCGGACCAGCACCAGGCCAGGGCCCCGGCTGCCCCGGCCGCCCAGGTGGAAAAGAGCACGATCCTCACGTAGTCGGCTTGGGCATCCTCAGACCAAAGCCCCGTGCTCATCCCGAACTCCTCCACCAGGACCGGAAGGCCGATGTCGCAAAGGCGGACCGTGGCCGCGGGGGCATGGCTCAAAACGAAGGGGTCGGGGTCGAAGTGGTAATGATGGAGGCTGACGAAGTCCATCGCATCCCTGAGATCCTCGATTCCCCCCAATGCCCCTTCGGGATAACCGGGGCTGTTCCCCTTCAGGTCGTCTGCCCCGTCGCCCGGCCCGATGGGGCGGCGGGGGTCCTGAGCGCGAATGGCTTTATACAAATCCCGCATCCACCCAAACAAAACATGGGTCTCGCGCTTCCCGGTGTGGTTGGTGATCTCGTTGGAAAGTATCCACCCCAGGATCGCCTGCTCGTCCCGGTAGCGGGAGACGATCCCCGAAACGAACCTTCGGGAGCGGGCCAATACCTCCGGGTCGGTGTAGAAGTCGCGCCCCTTCTCCCAGGGGATGGGGAAGTTCATCCCCGACATGTGGCCGACGAAGAAGCTGGGAAGGACGTATAGCCCATGCTCCCGGCATAAGGACAGGAAGGCGTCGAGCCTCTCCAAGGCCTCGGCCTTGAGGTTTCCCTCGGAGTCGGCGAAATCAGCCGTGCGCAGAAAGAAGCGAACGGTGTTCAGACCAAGGGCGCGCATCTCCCGCAGGTCCTGGGCGATCCCCTCGGGGTCCCAGCGGGTCCACATCTCCACCGCCGTGTGCCGGGGCCAGTAGTTCACCCCCACCGGGTAGACAGGTCGGCCGTGAAGGTTTTCTAAGGCTTTCCGCATAGGATCCCCTAGCGATACCGGTCAAACTCGCCGCAGCAAAGCTAGGACATCGCCCAGCTTGGCAGTAAACACCCCGATGGAGTAATCCGAGACCCCGCCTATCCAGATGAGGTGGTCTTGGTATAGGATCAGGCCGTCGCCGAAGATCACAAGCGGCCGGTCTCCGTATTCCTCCGCCAGCCCCTTTGGGGCAAGGAGGTAATCGGAGACGGCAAGGAGTTTCCCTTCCCCATCCACCAGGGCCAGGCCATCCCGATAGGATAGGTCCTCTTTGAGCACGCCGTGCCAGCCCACAAGGTACTCGTCCTGGGAGACCCGCACGGTGTTGGTCGACCAACCCACCTTGTACTCCCAGGGCTCCGGGGCCAGGATTGGCTCCAGGGTGTCCTCGGGGATCGTGAGTTCCTTCAGGTTGGCTTCGGCCCGCCAGCACATATCGGGGAGGTACCTCTTCGGCGGCTCCAGCTCAAGCAGGCTGAACAGGGGCTCGAGCCGGGCGTCCGGCAGCTCCCAGAAGCTCGGCCGGGTAAGCATCGTGGCCTTTTCTCCCCGGAGCTGGATGAAGGCGGAGTCCTTGTTGCCGGGGACGAAACCGCCTTCGCTTCCGGCAACCGAGAAGAAACCCTTCCTCCGCACCGAGAAATCCTCACCGAGTTCTGCGAAGCCGAGCACAGATTTGTGCACTTCCTTTCCTCTTTCCTCGCGTTTTCCCACTCCGGTATAGAGGATGTAGAAGCCGTCCGGGGCCTGGCAGACCCTGGGGTCTTCGCAGCCTTTCACCGCCTCCCATACCTTTTCCGGCCACAGCACGATCTTGGTCTTAACGGGGGCTTTCACTTTCCCTGAGAGGAGCCCCTCCACCGGCAGTTCGAACACGCCCACGCTGGAGGTGTAGGAGTAATAGTCGAAGATGAGGCGGGGGAATATGTAGACCCTTTCCTCTGCCAGCACCGCGCCGGGGTTGAAGGCCGCCAGGGGCCTTTTCCTGGGGTAGTTTTCCACGAGGATGTCCTCGGGCCCGATGAGGCATCTCCGGGTGAAGAGGTCGTGGGTCTTGGGGGAGCGCAAGCCCTGGCGTTCCCTGAGCGCCCTTTTCGCCCGCTCCCGAAGCCTGTGCTCTGTTTCCGTGGTCATAGCCCTCCTTTCCGCCTCACCCCAAACGGCGGGATCGTTTTCATGCCGGATCAGGTCTTCGCTAAAATCCATCATTGTTCTCGTCTCCTGGTGACCCTCCCAGTTCCTCTCCCCGTCGTTCGAGCCTCGCGGCGAACCAGCCAGGCTATCAAGCCCAAGAAAGTTACGGCCCCGCACAAGGCGACGATGTCAACCACGAATTCCGGTGAGCCAGGCCTCAAAAACGGCAACGGGATGAGGGCTAGCACCAAAACCGCCATCCCCAGCTGAAAGGCCGCTTTTCCTACATGAGGCGCCATGGAGGAAGCACCTCTATGAGATGGCAAGCCCCTCGATGTCCCTCCCCGAAATCCCTAAGGGGCGGCTCTTCCCTGCTACACACTCCCTCGGCGTATGGACAGCGGGGGTGAAACCCACACCCCGAAGGGGGAGCCTCAGCCGAGGGCGGCTCGGCCTCCTTGAGCTGCAACAGCTTCTTCTTCCGAGCGATCTCCGGGTCTGGTACAGGTGCCGCGGAAAGCAGCGCTCTAAGGTAGGGATGTAGTGGTCGCTCAAGCACCTCCTTCATCCTGCCCTCTTCTACAATCTTACCCAAATACATCACAGCGATCTTGCCCTCTTGCGCTAAGTACCTCGCAGTGGCAAGATCATGGGTTATATAAAGAAATGCTATTTTGAACTCACAATTAAGCTTAAGCATGAGATCGAGAATGGAAAGGCGAAGTGAGGCGTCGATCATCGAGACGGGTTCATCTGTGACGATGAACCTTGGTTTGGGGATGATCGATCGGGCGAACACGAGCCGTTGCCGCATTCCCCCTGAGAGGTGATAAGGATATTTGTTTAAAAAATACTTTGGGGGCATGATGCCTACAAACTCTAGGAGCTTTTCCGCCTCTTCTTTGAGTTTACTCCTAGGGACTCCATAGCGGCGAAGCGGGGCGGCGAGCGTCTGATACACCGTGCGCGCTGGATTGAGGGCGGAGTAGGAATCCTGGTGCACCATTTGTCCCGTAGGGCGCAACCCCTTTCCGTCCGCGCTCCAGATGTCCTTGCCCCTATATAGCACCCTTCCAGAGGTGGGCCGAAGCAACCCCAGCGCGATCCTTCCCAGGGTGGTCTTTCCGCAACCGGACTCCCCGACGAGGGCGAAGATCTCCCCCTCTCGAATTACCATGGAAACCCCCGACACAGCCCGAGCACCTTTTCTCTTCCTAATCCATCCCCGCTCAAACACCACTTGCACTTCTTCAAGTCGCAATAGTTCCGTCATTTTTCTCCCGTTTTCTTCCAATGATGACAAGCGACTGAGTGGCCTGCCCCCACCTCTTCCATCCGTGGCTCCTCCTCCCGGCATATCTGGGTGGCCAAAGGGCACCTGGGATGGAAACGACACCCTGGTGGGGGGGTTATAAGGCTCGGGGGAAGGCCAGGGATTGGCCTCTTTGAGGAAAGATCCCCCACGATAGAGGGGATGGCGTTGATGAGGCCGGCTGTATAGGGATGACGTGCTCTGTAAAAGACGTCCTCCGTACTCCCCACCTCGAGGATCTTCGCCGCGTACATCACTGCCACCCTTTCCGCGACCTTGGCCACGTTGGACACGTCATGGGTAACCATCAGCATCGTGATCCCCAGCTCGTGATGGATCTCCTGCAGCATTTCCATGAGGTAGGCCTGGGAGATGAGGTCTAGGGCTGTAGTGGGTTCGTCCAGGATAAGCATCTCGGGCTCCAAAAGGAGCGACAGGGCGATGATCACCCTCTGCTTCATCCCCCCGGAGAGCTCATGGGGGTAAGAGACAAGTACCCTGTCCGGGTCGAGACTCACAAGCTCCAAAAGGCGCGAAGCTCGCTCTAATATCCGGGCCCGTGATTCCCGCCTATGGGCAAGCACGGTGTCGATCATGTGCTCGGAGATCCTCATCACTGGGTTCAGCGAGTTCTGGGCGGCCTGGAAGACCATGGCTATCTTCTCCCATCTGATCCTCCGGAGTTTTTCAGGAGGCAAGGAAAGGATTTCTGTCCCGTCGAAGTAAATCCTGCCCGCCCTTATATAACCATTCTCCGGCATTAGGTTCAAAATGGCTTGAACGATGGTCGTCTTCCCACAGCCGGACTCCCCAATTAGCCCCATGAAAGTTTCCTTTGGGACATCGAGGGATACGTGATCGACTGACCGCAGGTTGCCATCCCTTACTTCGAACTCCACTACGAGATCTTGGACAGAAAGGAGCGCTTCACTCATGGGCCCTCAACCTCGGGTTGAAGATTTCCTCGAGCCCGTGGGCGAAGAAGTATCCCCCGAGCTGGAGGAGCATGATGGCCAAAAGGGGGGAAAGCACGTAGGAAAGGGCCCGGGGGATATAGATGGCCCCCGTCTGGATCGTGGCCATGTTGAGCATCATCCCCCAGTTGGTGGCCGAGAAGGGTGCAAGCCCCAAGAACATGATCGCCACCGAGGAAACGATCGCCCCCCGCATCATCGAGACGAAGTTGATGGCCGCATAGGGCATCACGTTGGGGAGGATCTCCTTGAAGACGATATGGGCCGTCCCCAGCTTGAGGAGCTGGGCCGCCTGGATGAACTCCCGCTCCCGGAGCGAAAGCACCTGGGAGCGCACCGCCCGGGCGAGGCCGGCCCACATCCAGAAGGCGAGGATCGAGGCGAAGCTGAACGGGTCCCTTACGCGGAAGACGGCGGCGAAGATCATCATCACCGGAAGATGCGGAATCGTGAGCATCACGTTTGTCAGGGTCATCAGCACCTGGTCGACGAACCCCCCTTTGAGCCCGGAGAGTATCCCCACCGAGACGGCGATGGCGATGGCAAAGAGCGCCGCAAGAAAAGCAACGAAGAGCACATCCCTTGAGCCGTGCACGATCTGGGCCAGCACATCGCGCCCCAGGTAATCGGTCCCCAGGGGATGGTCCCAAGAAGGCGGCCGGAAGGCCTGCTCGGGATGCTGCTCTTCTTCCAGGGGGACGACGAAGGGCCCCACCGTGGCCATGAGGAAGTAGAAAAGGAGGATAAAGGCCCCCACAAGCGCCCGCTTGTTCGAAAGGAAGGTCCGCATCACCGCTCCAATCTGACCCGGGGATCCAACCGGGCATATATGAGGTCGGCAAGGAGGTTGGCGATGATCGTGGCCGCGATGGTGAGGAGGAAAAGCCCCTGCATCATCCCGTAGTCCTTCCTGGTCAGGGCTTGGGAGAAGAACCACCCCATCCCGGGGTAGTTGAAGATAGTCTCGATGAGGATAGAACCCCCGAACATCCCCCCGAATGAGATGGCGAGTCCGGTGATCAAGGGGAGGATGGAGTTGCGGGCAAGGTAAGAGACCACGATCCTGCGGTCCTTAAGGCCCCGGGCCTTGGCGGCCATGATATAGTCCTCACCCAGCACCGAGACCGCGGACCCCTTCATCGCCAGGGCCCAACCCCCCACCGCCTCCAGGGTAAAGGAAAGGATCGGCAGGGCCGCATGATGGAGCACGTTCCCGATGAAACGGAGGTTAAAACCCGGGGTGAGCCCCACATCGTAGGCGCCCCTTGTGGGAAACCATTTGAGGTTTATGGCGAAAAAAAGCAAAAGGAGCATCGCGGTAACGTAATCGGGCGTGGCCGCGGTGAAGGACGCGTAGCCCGTGACCACGGGATCGAGGAAGGAACGCCTCTTCCACGCGATCACCGTCCCCAGGACCACCCCCAGGGAAAAGCTCAAAAGGAGGGAGATCGAGACCACGAAGGCGGTCCAGGGAAGGGCCTTGGCGATGATCTCGTTCACGGAAGCGCGGTAAATCATGGAGTAGCCGAGGTTTCCCCGCAGGAGGCGTTTAACATAAACGGCAAGCCGGTGGATAAGCGGCTCGTTGGGATCGTAGCCGTACATCTGGGCCGCGACCTTGTAGGCGGTCTCGAAATCCAGGCCGCTTGTCTGCACGAGCTCCATGGCCCATTCGTATATCGGGTCGCCGGGGACGTTCTGAACGACGATGAAGGTGATAAAAGCCGCCACCGCGATGGTGAGGAGAGCAACCCCCGTCCTTTTGATCAGTATCTTCATATCCAAGCAAAGGGGCAGGGCGCCCTGCCCTGCCCCTTTATTCCCTTCCTATCCCCGCCCCCCCTCATTTAACCGGCTCGATCACGTCCTCGACCATGAAGGTGGTGTAGCAGCGCTCGATCCCGCCGGGGGCAAGGAGCCAAGCGGGGTCATCGAGGGCGGGCCAACCGGTAACGCGGACCCCTTCCCGGTGGAAGATCATGATCCGCTTCTCCACGAAGGGGAGGACCAGCAGGTTCTCGTTGTGGATCCAGGCAAGGCTCTTTATCAGCTCGACCTGATTTTCGAGGTCGAAGGTGGCGCCGAGCTCATCGACCAGGGCGGTGGTGTCCACAGGCTGGCCGTCAGGTCCGAGGATATCGATGGCGGTTATGTCCACGGTCTTGGCGGTATCGCCGTCTTTGTGCAGGGTGCGCCGGAGCTCTGCCCAGGGATGCGCGAACCCCCAGGAGGTGGCGGTCCACTCCATGCAGAGCTCGAAGTTCCCGGCGCGGATCGAGGTCCAGTAGATGGAGCCGGGCCTCGTCTCGGGCTCGATGATGATCCCGAACTCCTTGAGCTGGGAGGCGATGTCATCGATGGCGATCACCCAGTCTGAGTAGCCGGCGTGGCAGACAAGGCTGAACTTGAGATCGTTGCCCTGGGAGTCCTCCCAGATCCCATCGGGGCCCTTCTTGTAGCCGAGTTCGGTGAGGAGCCGGGCGGCCTTCTCGGGATCATAGGAGTAGTTGGTGAGGTTGGCCGCCATCCACTCGTCGGTTACGCCCCAGCTTGCCCTCATGGACTCAAGGAGCCCGGTGGCGTAGTCGGTGATGGGAAGGCCGGCCCAGTAACAGGCCTCGGCCAGCTCCGCCCGGTCGATGGCATAGGCGATCGCCTGGCGGAACTTGAGCTCCCGGAATGGGTTGGGCTCCCCATCGGGAAGGGTCTCACGCAGGTTGAACGCAAGGCAGAAGCCCCCGAGGTCGGTGGGGGTGGCGAGCCTCATCCCCGGAAGGTTTAAAATAGCCTCGGTGATATCGCGCCTGGTAGCGGGGTGCCCCGCGTCGAGCTCGCCGCCAAGGAGGTAACCCCAGACCACGTAGTTGTTGGTCCACCTAAGGATTTTAACGCCATCGAAGTCCACTTTATCGGCGGCCCAATAGTCGGGGAACTTGAGGAGGAGCATATCGGAGGCGGTGACCTCCTTGAGCATGAAGGGACCGGTGCCGATGGGCTTTTCGGGCTTGAAGTTGAGAAGCTCCTCGGTAACGGTCTTGTTGGGCTCCTCACTTGAGGGGACGTTCAAGTCCACCCGCTCGGCCCATTTGCCGTAGATGTGGTAGGGCCAGAGGATCACGTTCTGGGCGATCAGGAGCTTGGCGAAGGGGGTGGGGGACTTCCAGCGGAAGACCACCGTGTAATCATCGGGGATTTCAATAGCCTCAAGGTAGTTCCAGATGGCCCAGTTCTTTAGGTAGCCGAACACAAAGGTACACCAGACGTCCTTAGCGGTAAAGGGCATCCCATCGTGCCAAACGACGTTCCTGCGGAGGTGGACCACGAAGGCCTCGGGGGTGTCATCATAGGAGACCCCGAGCCTGGGGATCATCCGGTCGCGGCCCGCGAACACCCCGGAGGGGATGGTGTCCCCGGGGCCGGGGAGGTAGACGAAAAGGGGCTCATACACCCACCACCAAGCGCCGCCGACACCTCCGGGGGCGAAGGCGTTTCCGTGGTAGAGGGGTGGGGGTTCCCAGTCAGCTGCCCCTTGGAAGTAGACCTCACCTGCACTCGCTGCAAACGCCAGAAGTCCAATGAACGCCACTGCCTTAACCACACTACGCCACATGGCCATCAACCTCCTTCTTTGAGATCTACACAGCTGGAGCTCTAAAGCTTGGTACCCCTCTCACCCCCTTTGGCAACCGGTTGCGCAACTTTCTGTGCAGTTTAACTCCACTTATCGTTTGCTGTCAAGTCTTCAGTTAGGGCATCCGCATGAGCGGCGGCGGACGAGTTCGCAGGAGAGCACTATGAGCTGCGCCCCGGCCCCCTCCCCCCGCATGAGCTCAAGCAGCCTTTTGGCCGCCACCTTGCCCATCTCCCCCCGTGACACCCGCACGGTGGTGAGGGGCGGAACCACATGAGGCGCCAGGTCCCCATCGTCAAACCCCACCACCGCTACCTCCTCCGGCACCCGGTGGCCCTTCTCCTCAAGGAACCTCATGGCCCCGATGGCCATGTGGTCGTTGGCCGCAAAGATGGCTGTGGGAAGCGGACTTTGGGCTAACAGCTTCCGCATGGCTTTCTCAACTGACCAAGGCCCCCGCTCCCCTTCCGCTATCAACCCCTCATCAAGTGGCATGCCCCGCTCTTCCATGGTTTGCAGATAGCCTGCAAGCCTTTCCCTAAAGCTCAGATCCGCCAGGGTCTCGGCGATGAAGGCAATCCTCCGGTGCCCATGGCTGATCAGGTGTTCCACGGCCAGCCGAGCACCTCCCACGTTGTCCCCCACCACGGCGTCCACCTGGGGCAGGTGGTTGTCCACCAACACCACGGGCACCCTTTCCTTAAGGGGCATGACGATGTCCTCCCCGATGTCGGTCCCCAGAAGCAGGACCCCATCCACCCGGCCCTCGACAACGCTCTTTGGGATCCTGTGTTTTCTGAGCACGGAGAAGACCACATGATACCCCTCGGCATCCAAGGTGGCCTCGATGGCCTCCAGCACCGGCCCGTAAAAGGAGCCCTCCAAGGGAACATGTCGGGCATCGATCACCACGCCCACACACTGGGTCACCTTGGTGGCAAGCCCCCTGGCGTGGGCATTGGGGCGGAAGCCCAGTTCCCTGGCGATCTTTCGGATCCGTTCCCTCGTCTCCGGGCGCATCCTCCCCTTGCCCGAAAGGGCCCGTGAGACCGTGGAGGGTGAAACCCCGGCCCGCCGTGCCACATCCCTTATGGTAACCGCCATGAAAGCCGATCTTAACCGTGGGCAAGCGCTGGCGCAACGGCTGGAATTAGGGGAGGAGGATGGGGAAGGAACTCCTGATCTTGTGGTCGATCTCCTCCGGGATGAGCCGGGGCCTGGGCCGGGCCAGGATCCCCCGGGCGATCTCCCGTGCCCGGTCGCGGGTATTCCGTCTTCCGGCCCGTTCCCAGTCCGCCCGCAACGAGCGGTCCGCCGTCTTGGGGATGAAGAACTCCCCTGAGCGGGCGAACTTTAAGGTGTGGGGATGCGTAAGAAAATCCCCCCCAGGGCCCACCTCCCCGATCACCTCCACCGCCGTGGTCTCATCATCCACCCGGATCCCGGCCAGGGCCCGAAGCGCCATCCCGCAGATGTCGTCGTCGATCACGTACTGCTCGGGCGCCACCGCCAGCATCGACTCCAGCATCCCCGCCGCATGGTGGATGAAGTTCCCCCCGGCAAGCGCCACCAGCACGATGTTGGCCGCCTTTTCATAGCCGGCCTGGATGTCCGGGGCCTTGGCCTCGGTGAGGCCGGCGTCGGAGTAGATCGGGACCCCGATGTGCCGGGCCAGCTGCACCGCCGCCGCGTTCATGAGCCCTGCCTCCACCGCCCCGCCCACATACCCCATCGTCCGGAAGTTGGTCGCCCCCGGCACCGGCCCGTACAAGACCGGCGCCCCCTCCCTAATCCCCTGCACAAGCACGATCCCGGAAAGCTCCTCCGCATGCACCAGGGTGAGGAGCCCCGCCAAGGTCGCCGGGGCGGTGGCCCCGGTCACCGGGGCCGAGGAGAGCGCCACCGGGAGGCCCCTCTCCACCACCCGCCGCAAAACCTCCGCCACCCCCACGTCCACCTTAAGCGGCGAGATCATCCACGAACACACAAACGAGATGAACGGCCGCGCCAAAAGCTCCCCCTCGCCCCCGGCGATCAGCGCCGCCAGCTCCACCACCTGGTCCACCGCCCGGGGGGAGGTGGCTGACTCCTGCACGTGCTTGGTGGTGCCCGAGAGGGCGGCGTAGAAGCTGTTCACGGTCAAGGCCTCCTTGGGGACATCGGTGCACACAACCGGACACTGAAAGAAATGGACATTTTCTAAATTCTCCACCAAAAAGGCAAGATCTGCCTGATCCTGCAATGTGGTAGGGCGTGCTTGGCCGGCTTCCAGATCGATGATCCTCACCGCTGCCCCACCGGTTCCCACGAAAACCTTGGCATCGCTTAGGTCCAACGTGTGTTCGGGCCTTCGGCCGTAGAGCACCACCCGATGGGGGACCACCTTGAGGGCCTCCTCTACAAGCTTGGGGGGGATCTTAACGATGCCGGTCTTGAAATCGGCCTTAGCCCCCAAATCACTATAGATTTTGAGGAATCTCTCAGATTCCACCCGCAGGCCCACGCGCTTTAGCACCTCCAGGGCGGCCCGGTGGATCCTTTCGACCTGTTTCTCACTTAAAACCATAAACTTTCCGCCAACCGCCTCTTTCACGGCCACCTTCCTTAATCAAAGGTCGTAATAAAGCACATATTCATAAGGATGGGGCTTATCGTAGAATTCCGCCACTTCCTCCTGCTTGGCCCTAAGCCACGCATCGAGCTGGTCTACGGTGAACACCCCTCCCCGGAGGAGGTAGTCGTGATCTTGCTCTAGGGCCTCGAGGGCCCCTGAGAGCGAACTAGGGGCGAACCTGATCTTGGCCCGCTCCTTTTGGGAAAGCCGGTAAAGGTTCTCCTCGCAAGGGCCGAAGCCTGACCGGCGGGGGTCGATCCCCTGCTCGATCCCGTCCAAGCCGGCCATGAGCACCGCGGAGAAGGCCAAGTAAGGGTTACAGGTGGCATCGGGCGTGCGGAGCTCGATCCTCTGCTCGGCCGGATCGGTGATGTAGGAGGGGATGCGGATAGCGGCGCTTCTGTTGGCCAGGCCGAAGGTGAACGCCACCGGGGCCTCAAAGCCCGGGGTAAGCCTGCGGTAGGAGTTGGTGCTTGGGTTGGTGAAGGCCATGAGGCTCGGCCCATGGGCAAGGAGGCCCCCGATGTAATACAGCCCCAATTCGCTCATCCCTCCATAGCCGTTCGGATCGTAGAAGATATTCTTTCCCCCTTTGACCAGGTATTGATGGAGGTGCATCCCGTTCCCAGGATAGCCCGGGAGCGGTTTCGGCATGAAGGTCGCTGATTTTCCGTGCCGCCAGGCGATGTTGCGCACGGCGTATTTGATGAAGAGCGTATCGTCGGCCGCCCGCAGGAGCTCCTCGAATCCGATCTCGATCTCCACCTCCCCCGCCCCGCCGATCTCGTGATGGTGATACCGCACCGGGATGCCTTCCCGCTCGAGATATGAGACGATGGCGCCTCGCAGCCCCATCAGGCGGTCGGCGGGTGGGGGAGCGTGATAACCATCCTTGGGCCCAAGGTAAAAACCGCCGCGGGAGTTCCCCCAAGGGGCCTCGCCCGACTCAACGTGGAAACAGGCGCGATTCCGGTCGTAGGCGTAATCGACGTGATCGAAGATGTAGAACTCCAGCTCAGGGCTTAGGTAGCAGCGGTCGGCCACTCCACTCCCCCTCAGGTACTCCTCCGCCCGGCGGGCGGTCTGGCGTGGGTCCAGGGGGAAGGCCTCCCGCTTCCCACCCTTAACCTGCTGGATATCGCAAAGCAGGCTGAGGACCTTCTCCCCCCAGAAGTCCTCCACCCTGGCAGTAGCAAGATCGGGCACAAGGAGCATGTCGCTCTGCTCTACCGCCCGATAACCGTAGTTGGAGGCGTCAAAGCCGACCCCTTTTTCCAAAAGCTCGCGGGTGAGCCGCCGGGCGGGGATGGTCACGTGGCGCAACCTCCCGACAAGGTCCACCGCCTTAAGGTCGATGAAGCCTATCCCCAGTTCCTCTACGGATTTCTTTGCCGATTCGAGTTCGCCCTGTGGCATCCTGCCCCCAAGGAAAAAGGGGGGCCGTCCGGCCCCCCTTTTGGCTACTCCTGGATCAGGCCGTGCTCCAGGAGGTACTCGTGGGCGACCTCATCGGGCTCCAGCTTCTCGATGTCCACCTGGGCGTTGAGCTCCTGCCAGGCCCGCTGCCCTGCGGCCACCATCTCCGGGGTGGCGGGGAATACCCCCCCACCGGGGAAGGTGGCCACAAGCCCGTTCAGGATGTCGGCGATCTCGGGGTGCCTTTCGAGGACCTCCGCCCGCACGTAGGGCGTAAGGTCGTAGGGCGGGAAGAAACTCCGGTCGTCGGCGTAAACGATCCAGCCGTATTTTGCGATGGCGGCATCCGTCCCGAACACCATGGCCACGTCCACCTGGCGGTTGGCCAGCCCCATCAGGGAGGCCCCGGGGGCACCGGTCTTTAGGGAATCCGGATCGATCTTAAATCCGTAGAAGTTCTCCAGGGCCGGCAGGCCGTCGGGACGGGTGGAGAACTCGAAGTCGATGAAGGTAGGGACTTTGCCGCCGTTTTCGTTATACCAGGCCGCAAGATCTGAAAGGGTGGAAAGGCCGTGTTCTTGAGCATATTCCGGCCAGGAGGCCAGGGCGTAGGTGTTGTTGTTCCAGATGGGGTTGAGCCACACAAAGCCGTTTACCTCGTCGGCGGCCTTAACTGCGTAGTAGAGGCAGGTGTTGCTCATCCCGGGGTAGAACTTGTACCCCAGGTGCACCATCCAGGCGGTCCCGGTGTAGTCGGCACAGACATCGATGTCGCCGTTTTCCATCCCCTCCCTCAGGGCCATCGAAGACAGGTCAAAAGCCCGCTCCACCTGGAAGCCGTTTGCCTCAAGCAGCTGGGCCATCAGCTCCCCGACGATGTACTGCTCGGTGAAGTTCTTGCAGCCCACCACGATCCTTTCGGCGGCCAGGCCCACCAGGGCGCCCCCCGCCAGGGCCACGACCACAAGCAGAATCTTCAGGTTACACATACTCACCTCCTAAAATTCCCTCTACTTCCTTTTTTTGGAACAGCTCCTCTCTTCCGGGCTTCGTCTTTTAGGGTTAACCACCTCCTTATGCCTGGGATTTTTTGACCTTGAGCCCCTTTGGGGTGAGCCGGTCCTCTAAGGCGTCGAGGAGGAAGTCCAGGACGATGGCCAGGGCGGCGGTGGGGGCCGCCCCTTGGAGGGTGATGAGGGGCTGGCGGGACAGGACCCCGGTGAGGATGATCCTCCCCAGCCCGGCCCCGCCCACCAAGACGGCCAGGGCGGCGGTGCCCACGTTCACCACGGTAGAGGTGCGGATGCCGGCCATGATCACCGGGCGGGCCAAGGGGAGTTCTATCCTGCGGACGATCTGCCCCCGGGACATCCCCATGCCCTGGGCGGCCTCGATGATGGCCGGGTCGATGGAGCGGAAGCCGGCGTAGGTATTGCGCAGGATGGGAAGCAGCCCGTAGACGAACAGGGCCACCACCACCGCCCACAGCCCGAACCCGAGTATCGGGGCCATCAGGGCGATCAAGGCCATGGAGGGGATGCATTGGCCCATCCCCGCCGCCCCCACCACCACGGTGGAAAGCCGCGTCCTCTGGGCCCACGGCCTGCTCACCACCACCCCCAAGGAGACCCCTACCACGATGGCGATGAGCTCCCCCAGCCCCACGTACTTGAGATGGACCCCGGTCTCCCTAAGGAGGTCCTGGCCGGTGAAGGTGCTGTAGATCCCGAGTTTGCCGATCCCGGTGATCCAAATCGCAAGGCCGATGAAGGTGCCCAAAAGCACGAGGAAGACGATACGCCGCCTCATCCCTGGCCCTCCTCACGGTAGCTCTCCCGCAGGACCTCGTGCAGTCGCCTGAAGGTGAGAAGTCCCCTCAGCCTCCCCTCCCCGTCCACCACCGCCAGGTTCCCCACGGCGCTCTCGAACATCAGGGACAAGGCCTCGTTGAGGGGGGTATCGGGGGTGGCGAGCACCGAATAGGGGGTCATGACCTCGGCCACCCTCCCTTCGGGGCGCAGGTTGGTGCGGTTGAGCCAGCCTAAGAAACGCCCCTCCCGGTCCACCACCGGGAGGAAGTTCACCCCCAGCCGCTCCAGCCGCTCCCGGGCCTCGGCCAGGGGCTTGCTTGCCTCCACGGTGGGGGGCTTTTCCTCCATCACCTCGCGCACCCGCAACAGTCTCAGGGCCTTGAGGGTTCGGTCGGCCCCCACGAAGTCCCGGACGAACCCGTCCTTGGGGTGGGCGAGGAGCTCGGCCGGGGTGGCATACTGGACCAGGCGCCCCTCCCGCATCAGGGCGATGCGGTCCCCCAGCTTCACGGCCTCGTTGATGTCGTGGGTGACGAACACGATGGTCTTCTTTATCTCGGCCTGGATCCTCAGGAACTCGTCCTGGAGCCGCTCCCGCGTTATGGGATCGATGGCGCCAAACGGCTCGTCCATGAGGAGGATGGGGGGGTCGGCCCCCAGGGCCCGGGCCACCCCCACCCGCTGCCTTTGCCCCCCTGAGAGCTCGGCCGGGTACTTTTTGGAGAACTCCTCCGGGGGGACCAGGCCCACCAGCTCCAGGAGCTCCTCCACCCTCCTTCGGATCCTCTCCTTGGGCCAGCGGAGGAGCCTGGGCACGGTGGCGATGTTTTCCCCCACGGTCATGTGGGGGAAGAGGCCGATCTCCTGGATGGCGTATCCGATCCCCCGGCGCAGGTCGTTCGGGTCCACCTTGTAGATGTCCACCCCGTCCACGGTGATCCGGCCGGAGGAAAGGGGGATCAGGCGGTTTATCATCTTCAGGGTGGTGGTCTTCCCACAGCCGGATGGCCCAAGGAGCACGCAGAACTCCCCTTTTGCCACCTGCAGGGTGACCCCTCTTACCGCCTCGGTCCCGTCCGGGTAGACCTTGGTGACCTCCTCCAGCCTTATCATCTTTTCCGCGCCCTCTTCAGCCCTTCCGGGGTGAGCCACCTCTCCAGGAGCCCCAGGAGCCCATCGGCGGCCCAGGCGAGCAGGGTGAGGGCTACCGCCCCGGTGATGATCAGGTCCATCCTGAGGTTGCGCAGGCCGCGGAAGATGGGGACACCCAGGCCGCCTGCCCCGATCATGGCGGCGATGGCCGCGATCCCGATGTTGATCACCACCGCGTTCCTCAGGCCGGCCATGATCACCGGGGTGGCCAGGGGGAGCTTGATCCGGGTGAGGATCTGAAGCTCGGACATCCCCATCCCCCGACCGGCCTCCACCACCGCCGGGTCCACCTCCTTGATCGCCGTGTAGGTATTGCGGATCACCGGGAGGAGCCCGTACAAGACGAGGGCGGTCACCGCCACCCCAAACCCATAGGACTTGAGCCCCAGGGCGGCGAAAAGCGGCATCAGAAAGCCGAACATGGCCAGGCTGGGGATGGTCATGATGATGTCAGAGAGGTAAAGGACGACGTCGGCGATCTTTTCCCTCCCCCTCCCCGTGATCCAGATCCCCAGGGCCACCGCGATGATCAAGGAGATCCCGTTTGCCACCAGGATTATGTACAGGTGCTGAAGCGTCCACCCGGAGAGAAGATCTGGCCGCCGAAGAAGGAATTGCCAAGCCTCTGCCACCGGACTACCTCCCGTACCCCCCATCTTATAACAAAACTTTCCATTTGTCAAGAATGAAAAACTTCTTTCAAAGCTTTACCCCGTGGGTTGGACTTCCCCTTTAGTCTTGTTATAATGCTTGCAGAATTTGCGCTCAAGAATTTTTTCTTTCAAAAGGAGGGAGGGTGTTCATTGAGGGGAAGCGGGTGGCTGAGGGGATAAGGGAGTGGGTGCGGCGGGAGGTCGAGGGGTTGCGGGGGCGGGGGGTGGAGCCGACCCTGGCCCCGCTTTTGGTGGGGGGGGACCCCGGGGCCGAGTTATATTTCCGCACCAAGAGGCGGCTGGCTGAAAAGCTCGGGATCCGCTTTCGGGGCGTGGAGCTTCCAGGGGATGTCCCCCAGGAGGAGGTCATCCGCGTCGTCAGGGGGCTCGGGGGGGATGAAGGCGTCCACGGGCTTTTCGTGGAGTTCCCCCTGCCGGGGCACATCGACCCAGGTGAGGTGGTTCGGGCCATCCCTCCGGAGAAGGACGTCGACTGTGTTCACCCGGTGAACCTGGGGAAGCTCCTTTTCGGTGGGGCGGCTTCGGGCACCTACGCTGAACTCAGGGCGCGAGAGGACATGTTCCTTCCGACGACCCCTCAGGCGGTGATGGAGCTCCTTTCTGCCTATGGGGTGGGGCTTTCCGGAAAAGAGGCGGTGGTTGTAGGCGGGGGGGCGGTGGGCCTCCCCCTTTCGGTGCTCCTCCTGCGGGAGGGGCTCTCCACGGTCACCGTCTGCGATCGCAACACCCCTGATCTTGGGGCGGTCACCCGGCGGGCGGACGTCCTGTGCGTGGCGGTGGGGCGGCCTGGGCTCATCCGGGGGGATATGATCAAAGAGGGGGCGGTGGTGGTGGACATCGGGGTCAACCCCACCCCGGGCGGCATCGTCGGGGATGTGGACCTCGATAGCGCGGGGGAGGTGGCGAGCTACATCACCCCGGTCCCCGGCGGCGTGGGGCCGGTAACCACCGCCCTCATCATGGCCCATACCGTCCAGGCGGCTAAAAGGCTTTCTTGAAAATGGTTGAATTTACTAAGATTGAGCCCACATTTCGGGAGGAGGAGGTCCTCAGGTACCTGGGCTATGGGGGGCGTCCTCCTCGGATGGTGGAGGGGAGGCTTGGGGCGCTGGTGGGGGTGGCGCGGGGTTTGCTCCGGCCGCGGGCCGTCTGGGGGGTTTATGGGAGAGCCGAGCTTGGGGGAAAGGAGCTCGCGGTGCTGCCCGAGCCGATAAGGGGGGTGGAGCTCTTCGCCTTGGCCCTCTGCACGGTGGGGGATCGGGTCGACGATGAGATCCGGGCGCTTGCCTCTGAGGGGAAAGGGGCAGAGGCCCTGATCATGGACGCCCTCGCCACGGCGGCGGTCTCGGAGCTCGCGGAGAAGGTGGCCAAAAAGATCCGGGGGTGGGCGCAAGGGAGGGGGTATTCTTCCTCCCGGGCCTTTGAGCCCGGGGTGGGGGGCTTCCCCCTGGCCGGCCAAAGGCTGATCTTCGACCGCCTCCCCGCCGGGGAGCTGGGGGTTTCCCTGACCGGGGACCTCATGATGAGGCCACGCAAGTCCCTTTCCTTCCTGATCGGGATCGGAAAGGACATCGCCGAGGCCCCCGGCCCGTTCTCCTGCGCCGGCTGCCGAAAAGGGGCTTGCCCGTTTCGCAGGTAGCTTCGATCGGGTAACCTTATCCCGGAGATGGCCGGCGACCTCCTTGAGCTGCTTAGGCGCCCGGGGCCCATCCTGCTGGATGGGGCGATGGGCACGCGGCTTATGGAGCTGGGGCTCCCGCCGGGGATGCCCCCAGAGCTTCTGAACGAAGAGGCCCCCGATGCGGTCCTTGAGGTGCACAGGAGCTATATCGCGGCGGGTTCCCAGGTGATCCTCACCAACTCCTTCGGCGCCAACCGCAGGAAACTGGCCCGCCTGGGGCTCGGGGACCGGGCGGCGGGCCTGGCGACCAGGGCCGCCGAGCTCGCCCGAGGGGCGGGGGGCAGGGTGGTGCTGGGCTCCATCGGCCCGGTGGGGGAGCTCCTTCGACCCCTGGGGAAGCTGACGCTGGAGGAGGCTCAGGAGGCCTATGTCGAGCAGGCCGTGGCCCTGGCCCGGGGGGGCGTGGACGGGCTCCTCCTGGAGACCTTCTTCGACCTCGAGGAGCTCAAGGCGGCCCTGAGGGGGGTGGTTGCGGCCACCGGGCTCCCGGTGCTCTGCTCCATGTCCTTTGGGGCCAAGGGGAAGACCATGATGGGGGTCTCCGTGGAGCGGTTCGTCCGGGAGATCGAGGGGCTGGGGGAGGAAAGGGTTGTGGCCGTGGGGGCGAACTGCGGGGCCGGGCCGAAGGAGATGGAGGCCATCGCCGAAGGCCTGTGTGCCGCCGCCGGGCGGCTTCCGGTTTTGGTGAAGCCCAATGCGGGCAGGCCCGAGCTGGTGGACGGGCGCACGGTTTACCAGACCCCACCGGGGGAGTTCGCAAGAAGCGCCGGGAAGTGGCTCCGGGCAGGGGTGAAGCTCGTGGGGGGCTGTTGTGGGACCACGGCCGAACACATAAGGGCGCTGGCGGAGCTGATCGAAAGATGGACGAAAGGGACTTGAAGGACGTGGAGGGGTTCCTGGCCGAGCTTGGGTCCCCAGAGCCGATCCCCGGTGGCGGGGCGGCGGCCGCCCTGGTGGGGGCGCTGGCGGCCGCCCTGGTGGGGATGGTGGCCGGCATCTCCGCCCGCAAGGCGGCCCCGGAGGGAGGGCTCCTTGGGCGCCTCAAGGAGGAGGCGGAGGGGACCCGCGCGGCCCTGGCGAAGGCCATGGGGGAGGATGCCGCCGCCTACGGGCGGGTGGCCGCGGCCCTGAGGTTGCCCAAGGGGACCGTTGAGGAGAAGGCCGCCCGGGAAAGGGCCCTCCAGGGGGCCCTGCGGAAGGCGGCCGAGGTCCCCCTCTCCACGGCCGAGCGGGCCCTGAGGGTGCTCGAGCTCTGTGAAGAAGTCCTCCCTCTGGCCTCCCGGCACCTGCGAAGCGACATCGCGGTGGCAGTGCGGCTGGCCCAGGCCGCGGTGCACTCCGCCCTTTACAACGTGGACGCAAACTGCCTATGGATGAAGGACGAGGATTTCCTGGGGAACGTGCGCGCACTGCGGACAAGGCTTGCGGAGGAGGCGGATAAGAAGGCTTTTTCCATGCTTGGGCGGCTTGAGGAAGGCCTGAAAAGCTGGCTGGGAGAGAGGGATTCGAACCCCCACTAGCAGGTCCAGAGCCTGCCGGCCTACCATTAGCCGATCTCCCAGTGGGCTTTTATTCTACCCCACCCCTGGGGGTTATCAAAGTTCCCGGCGGGGGAAGCCCCACGCCCCGGGGAGCTCAGAGTTCCACGATGGTGACGCCCTCGCCTCCCTCGGCCGGCGGGGCCAGGTAAAAGCCGCGAACATAGGGGAGGGAGGCGAGGTACTCATGCAGGGCCCTTCTCAGGGTGCCGGTGCCCTTGCCGTGGATCAGCCTTCCGGTGTGTACCCCGGAAAGGAGCAGCCGGTCCAGCCACTCCTCCACCCGGCGCCTCGCCTCCTCCACGGTGAGGCCCCGCACCGACAGCTCCAGGGGCACCGAGGTGTGCACCGGAAGGTCGGGCCGGACAGGGGCCCGGGGCGGGGCCTGGGCCCGCTCCAGCGCCCCCGGCGGAAGCTCCACCCTCCTCCCCTTCACCTCCACCTCCACCCTGTCCCCTTGGACCCTGCGCACCACCCCCACCGCCCCGGTGGCCAGGATCCTTACGGTATCGCCCTCCTTGAGCCTGGGGGCAGGACGCCTTTTTTGGGGGAGGTGGGGCAGCCCCCCGGAGAGGGACTCCACCCGCCGCAGGATCTCCCGCCGCCCTTGGACCGACTCCAGCTCCCTCGCCCGGGCGATGAGCCCGGCAAGCTCCTTCCTGGCCGCCCGCAGCTCCTCCTCCAGGCGCGCCAGCTCCCGGGAGATGGCCTCGGCCTTCTTCTCCTTGAGGGCAGAAAGACGCCTCTCGTAGTCCTCCTTTAGCCGGCGCACCACCTGCCTTTCCGCCTCAAGATCAGCCCGCAGCCTGCGGGCCGCCGCCCGCTCCCGTGAAAGCTCCTGGATGATCTCCTCCGCCCGGATCTCCCCCGAGCTAAACGAGCTTTTCGCCCGCTCCACCAGCTCCCTAGAGAGCCCCAGCCGCTCGGCGATCTCCAGGGCGCAGGACCTGCCCGGCACCCCCTCCAATACCCGGTAGGTAGGGGAAAGGCTGTCCAGGTCGAACTCCATGGAACAGGAAAGCACCCCCGGGTGCTTCACCGCGAAGTTCTTGAGCGGGGTGAGGTGGGTGGCCACCGCCGCCGTGCACCCCACCTCGAGCAGGTGCTCCAGGATAGCCAGGCCCAACGCCGCCCCCTCCTGGGGGTCCGTCCCCGCCCCCAGCTCGTCCAGGAGCACCAAGGTCCGCTCGTCGACCTCGGAAAGGATCCCCACGATGTTCTTCATGTGGGAGGAGAAGGTGGAAAGGTTCTGCTCGATCGACTGTTCCTCCCCGATGTCCGAGCGGATCCGGTCGAACACGGAGAGGGCGGTGCGGGGGGAGGCCGGTATGGGGACCCCGCACTGGGTAAGGGCACAGAAAAGGCCGATGGTCTTCAGGGTAACGGTCTTTCCTCCGGTGTTGGGGCCGGTGATCACCGCCACCTTCCTTTCCCCGCCGAAGCCGATGGTGACGGGCACCGCCCGGGCACCCAGGAGGGGATGCCGGGCCTCCACCAGTTCCACCCGCCCGTCTTCGGCGAGGCTGGGGATGGTGGCCTCCCAGGCCAGGGCGAAGCGGGCACGGGCATAGAGGGAATCGATCCTGGCGAGGACCTCCATGTCGGCCCGGATGTGTTTTTCCTGGGACAGGAACCGCCCCAGGAGCTCGGCCAGGACCCGCAGCCGCTCCCGCCAGATGTCGTCCTCCAGCTCCCGCAGGCGGTTGTTGGCCTGGACCAAGGAGGCAGGTTCGCAGAAAAGCGTCTGGCCGCTTGCCGACGACTCGTGCACCACCACCCGCACCGCCCCCTGGGCGCCGGACTTGAGGGGCACCACCAGCCTCCCGCCCCGCTGGGTGACCACCGGCTCCTGTACCAGGGCCCGATGGCGGTCGATGAACCGCCTCAGGGCGGCGGTTATCTCCTCGGTGAGCGCCCGCTTTCGGCGCCCAAGTTCCCTGAGCTTGGGGGTGGCGTCCTCCCGGATCTCCCCCCGGTCGTCTATCGTCCGGCGGATGGCCGTGGCCAGCCCCCCTTGATCGGAGAGCCGGCCGGCCAGGGCGGAAAGCCGCGGCGTCCTGGGGCCGCTCAGGGCGAGCTGGACCTCCCCGGCCGCCTCCAGGGTCCCGGCGATCGCAAGCAGCTCTTCCCCGGACAGGTCCCCCTTGGACTTGGCCCGGTCGATCAGGGGACGTAGGTCGGAGATGGGGCCCGGGGAGAAGCCCCCCCGCACCGCCTCCAACATCTCCTCCACCAGGCTGAACTCCCGGGCGATCCTTTCCCTGTCCGCGGTGGGGGAAAGGGAGAGGATCTCGGCCCTCCCCAGCTCCGAGGCGGCATAGGAGGCCACGATCTGAAGAACGGAATCCAGCTCCAGGTCCCTGCGGGTGCGGGGGTTGAGGACGCTCATGGGACGGGGAAGTCCACCCCCCTCGAGAGGATCTCGGCCGCCGTCTTCACCATCTCTTCGATGATCTCGGCCGCGGGCTTTATCTCGCGGATGAGCCCTGCGACCTGGCCGGCCATGAGGGAGCCGGTCTCAAGGTCGCCTTCATAGACCGCCCGCCTGAGGCCCCCCACGGCCAGGGACTCGAACTCCTCCGGGTCCCTCCCCTCGGCCTCGTAGCGGGCCAGGGTCTTGGTGAGCTTGTTTGTGAGGCACCTCACCGGCCGGCCCAAGGATCGGCCGGTGATGGTGGTGGCCCGGTCGCCGGCCTTGAGGACCGCCTGCTTGTAGTTCTCGTGGACCGGGGCCTCGACGGAAGCCAGGAACCGGGTGCCCACCTGGACCCCTTCCGCCCCCAGGGCGAGGGCGGCGGCCATGCCCCGGCCGTCTGCGATCCCCCCGGCGGCCACCACCGGGATCGAGACCGCGTCCACCACCTGGGGCAGAAGGGCCATGGTGGTCTCGGTGCCGATGTGCCCCCCGGACTCCATCCCCTCGGCGATCACCCCATCGGCCCCGAGTTTCTCCATGCGCTGGGCCAAGGCCACCGCCGGCACCACGGGGAACACCTTGACCCCGGCCCCTTTAAGGGAGTCCATGTACTTTGCCGGGCTTCCGGCCCCGGTGGTCACAAGGGGCACCCGAGCCCGCACCACCACCTCCACCTGCTCGGGCACCTTCGGGTCCATGAGCATCAGGTTCACCCCGAACGGACGGTCCGTGGCCTTGCGCACCAGCTGGATCTGACGCTCCAGCTCCTCGGGGGGCATGCCCCCCGCCCCGATGATCCCAAGACCTCCGGCATTGGAGACCGCCGAAACCAAAGGCTCCCTGGCCACATGGGCCATCCCCCCCAAGAAGATCGGATACCTGATCCCCAAAAGCCTGCAGATTCGATTCGCCATGACAGGAGAATATAGCCCGACTGCGCAGGTACCCCAACCGGCCCGTGCCACATCCTGGAGTCCTCCCACCGGGAGCATGATATAATCTTGTCGAGAAGATGAACGTTAGGGCAGGGAGATCATGAAGATCAAATATGGCGGAGAAGAAATCGAGGTCGACCTGGTGGATGTCGTAGAAGCGAAGGAACCTTGGGCAGAATATAAACTGTCAGACGGCACCAAATTGAAGGTCAGGTTCGTCTTGGGAGCTGTGTATAGGGCGAAGGACAAATACACGGAAGGCGGCGATCCGGTTTACATAACGAGATCACAAAACATCGTGGTAGCGATCGTCCCTGATGAGCTCAGGAAGGAGGGACAAAATGGCGACTAGATGCGATCGGCTGGATGCTAACGTTACGCTAAAAACGGATATCATGCGGTTAAGAACCGACCAGAGCGTTTGGTCGTCGATGATGGAGGGGGAGACGGTAATCCTGGCCTCCTCTGAAAGCAATATACCACGCGGGCAGGAGTGGTTTTGGACACCCCAGTGGCAAGCTGGGGAACGGGAGGCTTCCCGCGAACTAGAGGAAGGCCGCGGTTTCGGTCCGTTTGAGTCGGTCGCGGAAATGAAGGCTTGCTTTGAAGCGTGGAGGAAAGCCCAGGAAACCGCCAAGGCGGGTTCTTGATCCTCTGCCAAGGTTTTTTAAGGATCTCGAATCATTGCCCGGTGAGCTGCAAGCCAGGGTTTGGGAAAAGCTTGAACTGTTTTGTGCCGATCCACGACACCCATCCCTTAGAGTCCACAAGATAGAAGGGACAGACAACGTCTGGGAGTTGTCAGTTACAAGAAGCATTAGGATAACTTACACTCCGGAAACCACCGGGGATGAGATAATCTACCATTTGCGTCGCGTTGGTTTTCACGATATTTTGAGAACTCCATAGCCCGGGGTTCTTTCAAAACCCTCTGGGCCTGCCCGGCCCCGCGGGCTCCTTCACCACCGATAACCACGAAGGAGCACAAAAGCTTGACCACAGAGGACACCGAGACCACAGGGTTTTCTATTGTAACCTTATAGATTTGGGTGTTTTGTGTCTTAGTGGCCTTGTGGTTAGGTCTCTGCGTCCTCCGCGTACTCGGTGGTTTTTCCTTACCGCGAAAGGCTCCTTTGAGGTTTCGTGTCTTTGTGGCAAAACCCTCCCCTTTTGGAACGGGCTCTAGCGAGGTGATGAGGTGGGGCTTAGAATTCAGATGAGGAGGGAAAAGATGCCGGCGAATCTTACCCCGGAGTTCCTGGCGGCCAGGGAACGCTTCAACCAGGCCAAGACCGACGAGGAGCGCCTGGAGGCGCTCCAGGAGATGCTGGCCACCATCCCCAAACACAAGGGCACCGAGAAGATGCAGGCCGACATAAAGAGGAGGATCGCCAAGCTCCGGGAGAAGATGGAACAGCGCCGCCGCTCCGGGAGGGGAGGAGGTCCCACCTACCACGTCGAGCGGGAGGGGGCGGCCCAGGTGGTCCTGGTGGGGCCGCCCAATTCCGGAAAATCCTCCCTCCTTTCCGCCCTCACCAACGCAAGTCCGGATGTGGCCCCCTACCCCATGTCCACCTTCCGGCCGTGCCCGGGGATGATGGAGTACGAGGACATCCAGATTCAACTTGTGGACCTGCCGCCCATCACCCAGGAGTACACCGAGGGGTGGGTGTATGGCCTTGTGCGCCTGGCGGACGCGGTGCTTCTGTGCTTGGACCTCTCAGATGAACGGTGTTTTGAACGGGCCGAGGAGGTGATCGAGCTCCTCTCCGAGCGACACATCCTGCTGGTGGACGGCCCCTCCCGGCAAGTTGACTGGCGCAGGGTGGAGAAGAGGACGCTGGCCGTGGGGGTGAAAAGCGACCTTGCCCCGGGCCGGGCCGCGGAGCTCCCTTCGTGGGCCGAAGGCAGGTTCCCCCAGGTGGCGGTCTCCACTTCCACCGGAGAGGGCCTTGAGGCCCTCCGGCGGGCCATCTTCCAGGCCGCCGGGGTGGTGCGGGTTTACACAAAAAGGCCCGGTCACCCCCCGGACATGGACCAGCCCTACACCTTGAGGGAGGGGGCAACGGTGCTGGACGTGGTGGAGCACATCCACCGGGAGTTCGTGGACAGGCTAAGGTACGTGCGGCTGTGGGGCTCCGGGCGCTTTGAGGGGCAACACGCCCCCCTTGACCACGTGGTCCAGGACGGGGATATCGTGGAGATCCACCTCTCCTAAAGGCGGGCGAAGAGGGCGGGGGCCCCAGGGGACCTAGCTTCACCCCGCGATCCTTGACCTTCCCGTGCCCTGCCTGAGGGCACATGGGGTTACTTCGCAGTAGCGGTGTAGATCACGGTCACCGAGTAGTCGTCCGGGGGCATGGCACGGAGGCCGGAAAGCCTGTAGCTCACCGGCACACTGGCGTTTCCGGAGCCGGAGGCCCTTGCAAGGAGCACCGAAAGGTGCGCCACGGCCTCTTCGTCCCCCTCCAGGGAATAGGAAAGGGACCACTGGGTGTTGCTGGTGACAAACAGGGTCACAGCGTCCTCGGCCAGGTACTCATCCGTCCCCGGGTCGAACTCGGGGAAGGTGAAGCTCTCAGCGGACACGGAAAGCTCGATGTAGCCGGGAACGCTCCAGAACACCTCGCTTTTGGCCGTGGCGTCTGAGACCAGGATGGGTTTTTTAGCCAGCCCGGGCACCACAAAGGCGACCCCCAACACGAAAACGGCAATACCGAAAAGGATCTTCCTCATTTCGAAGGCACCTCCTGCCTATTGGTGGTTTTACGGAGACACCTAGCAGCTCGGCCACCAATAGGCTGCAAAGCTACGGCAGCCCGGCCGTCTCAGGGAGACCCGTGGCTTTGCGCCCCCACGTCGCCGTGGGTTTGCCCTTTTCGTAGCGCAGCCCGTAGGTCCGCAGCTTTGCGCCCCGCCCTTTCGGACGGTTTGCCCTTCAGTGCCCCGAAGTGAGGATTCCTCCCTTGGGGACCCTTCCACCCTCTTCACCTGTCAAGGACCGCGATCCTTATATGCCACAAATCGGCCACACTTAGACACAACTTCTTTAGTCTGCGATTACAGTGTAAAGAAGTGTTACCTGATAGTCACCAGGGGGCAGGGGTTGGGTGGGGATGGTGACCCGGTAGTCCACGGGGAGGGTGTGTGTCCCCCGGCCGCCCCGGGTCAGGGGCTGGGGGGTCTGGGAAAGGCGGATGAACCGGCCGTTGACCCCCGCCTCCAGGGCCTCCAGGGGCCAGGTGAACCCCCCGTCAAAGCTCCGGCCCAAGTCCGGCCCCAGGGCCTGGGCGTACACCGTCCAGGAGGTGTTGCTGAGCACGGTCAGCCTGACGGCATCCTGGATGACGATAAACCCCCGCTGATAGTCGGCCGGGCTCGGATCGGGGATCGAGGTGGTGGCCACCACCGACCCCTGCCCAGATTGACCCGCCAAGGAGATGACGGCAAAGGGGAGTATCGTCCACCGGACGGTGACCGTGGCGCTCGTCTGGGCAGCCAGGAGGGCTTGCCCAGCCAAAAGGCCGACGATGGCCGCACTCACCAAGAACTTTTTCATCTTGCGTCCTTCGGCAGCCCGGCCGTCTCAGGGAGACCCGTGGCTTTGCGCCCCCACGTCGCCGTGGGTTTGCCTTTTTCGGGACGCTCTCGCGGCCCGCAATGGGGTTATGCCACAAAAACCGACCCGTCAGACACCTAAGGGGCGACCTCAAGCTCAAGCCTTAGGGTGTCGGTCTGGCCGCTGTCGTCGGTCACCGTGAGGGAGACCTGATAGGTCCCGGGGGTGGGGAATGTCCAGCGGATGATGGGGCCCTGGGCATCCGGACGTCCGTCCCCGTCGAAGTCCCAAGCGTAGGCCACGATCTGGCCGTCGAAGTCCACCGAACCGGTCCCGTCGAACTCCACCTCCTCCCCGGCCCGGGGCCTCTCCGGGCTCCAGACGAAGTCGGCAAACGGGGGCTGATAGGTGATGACCACCGGCTTGGGGGGCCGGTAGGCCCCGAATGCCACCGTCAGGGGCCCGTCCGGGGCCACCGCAAGCTCCACCTCCCTCGGGGTGGTGAGCTCGTACCGCTCGGGCAACGTGCCCACCGCCAGCCGCACGGCATAGGTGCCTGGGGGGAGGAGGGTGAAGAGGAACCCCCCCGAGGCATCCGTCCTCATCCGGTCAATGACCTCCCCCTGGCGGATCAGCTCCACCACCGCCCCCGCCAGGCCCGGCTCCCCCGCCGACCGCTTCCCGTCCTGGTCCAGGTCTTCAAACACCACCCCCCGGACCTCCCCCAGCCGGATACAGGGGATGAAGACCACCGTCCTGCGGGCCACCTCCACCTCCAGGGGGATGGGGAGCTCCACCTGGGGTTGCGTTCCCAGCGGCAGTCCTTCCAGGGAGAGGGTGTATTCCCCGGGGTCCAGGGGGGGGAAGAGGAACTCCCCTTTTTCGTTTGTGGCCACCTGGGCCCTGTCGGCCGCCACCACCACCCCCGGCACCCCTTCCTCCCCTTCGTCTAAAGTCCCGTTCCCGTTCCGATCTTCAAAGACGAAGCCGGCGATCCAGCCCCGCACCGGGAGGAAGGGGGGCAGCCAGGAGAAGGTGTAGCTGAAGCCCACCCCCAGCTCAAGGCCCGACACATCCCCCCCGCCGTCCCAGGCCAGGTCAGCGGAGAGCCTCCAGGCGGGCCCCTCCCCGGTGGCCCAGTCCACCTCCAGGGTGACTCCCCCTCCGGTCCTTGCGTGCCGCCATTCCAAGCCGAACCGGGGGGGAGGGCCGACCGTCCCCAAGGAGAGCTCCACCCCCCCGGAGGTGGCATCCGGGGAGCCGTCGAAAGCCCTCTGCTCAAGGCTTGCCGAGAGGTACCACCGGTCCAGCCAGACGGTCCACCGTTCCTGATAGGCGGTGGTGACAACCCCAAGGACGAGGTCCTCGTCGAGCTCGCGGTCGACCTGAAAGAGGAAGGCCGCCGAGCCAGCGGTCCCGGAGAAGCCCAGGCCCAGCCGGTGGGCCCGCTGATCCAGGGAGGGTTCCGGGGTCGCCTGGCGTTCCCTGGCCACCTCGAAGTCCAAAAACAGGCTCACCGGCTGCAGGCCTAGGTCCCAGTCCAAAGAAGAGGAGAGCTCTGAGGTGACCACGGGGATCAGGGAGGGGGTGCGGCGAACGTTGTCCCGGAAGTGGCGGATGGAGTAGCGGAAGGAAAGGCGCTGGGCCCCGATCCTGCCGGAGAGGGTGAGGCCCTCCCGGTCGGGCCACGAGGTGGGGAAGGCTGGCCCCACGGAGTAGGCATCGAACTGGAACCTGAACAGGGCGGGCCGCTCGGCCACCACGGTGGCCAGTACGGCGGAGTCCCAACCAGGGCCCTGATGGCTGATCCCCCCCTCCAGGCGGAGCCGGAGCCCCTCCACCGGCCCCCAGCCCCCGAAGAGGGAGCCAGCCCAGCCCTCTCCATACCTCCCCACAAACGCCATGCCCACCTCCCCCTCCCCCGACCTGAAACTCACCTTTCCACCTGTTTGGAGTGATTTTTCTTCTTTCCCTGAAGCGAATGCGATCTCCATGCCCCAGGGATGATCGATCTTCGTCCCCAGCCCGTGGGTATCCACGCTGAGGAGTGGGGTGAGGGAGAGGTTGAGGTCGGCCCCGAAGGCCTTGACCCCGTCTTTGGCGTAGGTGAGGGACCAGCCTTCCAGCTCCGGCCAACCTTGGGCGTTGGGGGCGGTCAAGGTGGTGGCCAGGTACAGGCTCCCCCCAAGCACGGTGCCCAGGGCCGCAAGGTCGAAGGTGGCCCCCCAATCCAGCCCCATGAGGTCCATTTCAAGCTGCATCCCGGCCTTGGTCCGCAGCTCGGCCAGGTGTGTCCCTGAGACGAGCTCCGGGGTGGGGGGGAGGACCCGGGTGAACAGGCTGGTGGAGGCCTCCGCCCCAGGGCTCACGGTGGAGCGGATGCTGAAGGTCAAAAGATCCCGGCCCGGGGGGGCGTCCGCCGGCACCTTGAGGCTGACCTCCACCTCGGCCCGCTCCCCCGGGGCCAGGGAGAGCTGCCGCGGCTCCCAGGTGACCGACCAGCCGTGGGCCGAGGCCGCCTCGGCCACCACCCGGTCCACCACGTTCCCCCGGTTGATCACCGAAAAAAGGTACGACACCTGCTCCCCCGGTAGGACGGCCTCCCCCTGGGGGGCCAGCACCTCCAGGGCCGCCAGGGAGGCCACCTGTACCTGGGCGGCTGCCTGGACCTCACCCCCCTCCCAGCGCACCCGCAGGTAAAGGGCATATTCCCCCGCCGGCGCATCCCCCGGCACCACCGCCGTCAGGAAGATCACCTCCTCCTCCCCAGCGGGGAGCAAGAGGCCCCGGGGCAGGCTGACCAGGGCCCAGCCGGCCGGCAGGGCCGCCTCCAGGGCCACCTCGACAGAAGAGGCAGAGGTGTTCACAAGCGAGAACACATGCGTAACCAGGTCTCCCGGCTCGACGGCCTTCGGCGAGGAAAGCACGGATAGGCTCACCTCCTGGGCGGCCCCGCCCAGGGTCACCAGCCACAAAAGCGCACCCAAGAGAAGTCGCGGCATCCGGCCTTCAAGGTAGGGCAAACCGCAACAGGGGAAAAGCTATGATGTAACCCGGATAACGGACACCTGGCACCCGGGATGGGGGCTAGCGGACGCGCAGCCCGGCCACCCCTGCCACCACCACGTCCCCCCCGTAGTCCAACATGGCCTGGACCTGGTAGATCCCCGGGGAAAGGGCAGGAAGCTCGACCTGGAAGACCCTTTCTGCTCCGGGCAACACGGGGGTGGGCTCCAGGGCGGCCTTAAGGACGATGTCCCCCTTTCTATCCACCACCTGCACCGTGCCCTCAACCCACTGGTTTACGTTTCCGGTGTTCTGGTACTCGATCGTGACGGTTACCTTCTCGGGGGAGGCCTCGGCCTCCACCCGCCGGACCTCCCCGGCCGGCCGTTCGGTTCCGGCCACGGTGGCGTAAACCTTGACCCCAAACCTTTCCACCGCCATCACCACGGTGCCCTCCACCTCCACCGGGCGGGGTTCCCCCTGCACGAAGATCATCCCCCAATAGGTGCCCCTCACTGTGGGGGAGGCGGGCACGGCCAAGGTGGCGGTGACCTCGGCGGTCTCCCCCGGGCCGAGCACGATGCGCTCCGGTTGGAAGGTGAGCCACCCGCATAGGCTGCGGTCCAGGGTCCCCGGGGGGTAGTAACGGTGTTCCCCGCTGGGCAGGCGATCCCAATCCCCGAGGTAGAGGGTGATGGCTTGGGGGGCCTGGGCATCGTTGCCTACCCGGAAGGAAAGGGTATACGTCTCCCCTTGGTCCACCAAGAGGTCGAATTCTATTTGGGTTATCTGGATGGCTTGGGAGAGGCTCCCCAGGGCCGTGATCGCGATCGCCGCCAAGAGCCATCCTTTCATGTCGGTGGGGATTTTAGCGGATCGGGCGTGGGGGTGCTATTGGCGGCGGGGAAGCGCGGCTAGGGATATCATTTGGCCTATGGTGGATCCGATTCGGCTGGCCCAGGGATTGGTGAGGTTTTCTAGTGTCTCCGGGGAGGAGGGGGCGGCAGCTGACTTCCTCCTGCGGGCGTTGAGGACCATCTGTGATGTGGAGCTCGGCCCAGGGGGGGCGGTGGTAGGGGCCCTGGAGCGGGGCCGGGGTCCCAGGCTCCTTTTGACCGGGCACCTGGACACCGTGCCCCCCGGGGACGAGGCCGCCTGGAGCGTGCCCCCGTTCTCCGGGGAGGTGAGGGAGGGGAGGCTCTACGGCCGGGGGGCGGTGGACATGAAGGGGGCCATCGCCGCCCAGGTGGCCGGGGCCGCCCAGGCCCTTCCCGAGATCCAGGGGACGCTCCTTTTCGCCTATGTCACCCACGAGGAGACGGCCGAGGGGGTGGTGCTGGGGAAGGTTTTGGACCGGCTTCCCCGGCCGGACCTGGTTGTCCTGGGGGAGCCCACGGACCTGCGCCTTGCGATCGGCCATCGGGGCCGGGCCATTCTAAAAGTCGAGGCCCACGGCAGGACCGCCCATGCCTCCATGCCGGAGCTGGGGGACAACGCCATCCAGAGGATGATGGCCGCCCTGCCCAGGATCCTGGCGCTTCCCCTCCCCCATGACCCCATGTTGGGCAAGGGCACGGTGACCCCGGTTTCGATTTCCACCCCCACCTCAGGCCCCATCGTGCCGGACCGGTGCAGCGTGCTCTTGGACCGGCGGCTGGTGCGGGGGGAGCGGCCGGACTCGGTCCTCTCCCTGTACAGGGAGCTCGACCTCGGGGTACGGGTGGAGATAGTGCGGGAGGAGCTCAGGGCCTACACCGGGGAGATCCTGGAGGTGGAGGGGTTCTTCCCGGCTTGGCTCATGGACCCCCAGGACGAGTGGGTGGTGCGGGCCCAGAGGGCCCTGGGGGGCGTGCCCCTCAAGGTGTGGCGGTTCTCCACCGATGGGGTGGAGTCCTGCGGCCGCCGGGGCATCCCCACGGTGGGCTACGGCCCCGGGGACGAACGCCTGGCCCACCAGCCGGACGAGTTCCTTTCGATCTCGGACCTGGAAGCCGCGGTGGAAGGCTACTGGCGCCTGCTCATTGAGCTCATGCGCCCTGAGGAAAAACATAGCCGCCCCAAGGGCACAAGGAGACGTCGGCGAGGGAAGGGGCAACGCTCTCGCTAGGGTTTAACTCCCCTCGTTCAGCCTGCCAGGGCTGGGATGATCTCGCGCAGGAAGAAAAGTAAGTCGCTTGGGACGCGGGAGGTGATGAGGTTGCCTCGCGCACCACCTCTTCGTGCACCCAGGTGGCACCCGCGTTCGCTAGGTCGTCCTCATTTGGCTGGAGTGGTAGTGTTCGTTGCTTCCCCGGCTAGCCCCAGACGGCACTGGGCTTGTCTAACAAACCGCGAGGGCCGGGTTGGGGGGTGCCCGGCGTACCCAGATCAGCTTCATAAGGCATTGGATGACCACCAAGAAATACAATAAGGCGAGGAGGACCCGCACCACATAGCACAGCACAAGGATGAGAGACTCTTTCCGGGAAACGGCCGGGATGAGGTTCCTCAGCTTCCCGTTCAGCCTCGTCTAGAGTCCCTCGAAAACACCTTCCCCAACGGCCGGTAGCCGATAGATCTCCGCACGGAATACTTTTCTTGCCTCTTCCCGTTGGGTGTCCTTTATTTCCCCACCGCCTTTGAGTCGAATCATGGGAATAAACTTCCCCTTGGCTCCTCTGAATACCTGGCCGGCATCGAAACCAGCGTCCGCAAGAAGCACCCCACCAGGATCAACAGCATCCAGGGCCTTGGCCCCAAGCACAGGATCAGGGGCATACCCCTCGCCCACACTCATCCCCACAGGAAGAAGGAGCCGGTGATCCTTAAGGTAGCGGATGGCCAGACACAACCGAGCATGGCCCCGCACCACCCTAGGGAATCTACCCCTCATCCACTTGAGCTCCTGAGTTTTGCCCCGTTGAGGGATTCCCGTGCTATCGAGGATGAGGAGGCTTTCTTTTTCGAGAAAAGGGCGGAGCCGCTCCTTTAGAAGTTCCAGAAGTCTCAAAACCTCTTCCTCCGAAAGCTTTTTCTTCATGTACCAGTGCAGAGCCTGGAAGCTCGGACAAGGTTCGCCCGGGAATAAGTCTTGGAAGAAAGCCTCCGTCTCGCGGTAGGTCCAGTTGAAGTAGGACCGCAAAACAAGGAGGGCCAGTAGAGGTGATCCGGATAAGTGGGCGGCCTCCCCCTTCTTGGTCCCTTTGGCTTCATCTTTTCCAAGGACTTTGCCAGCTCAAGGCAAACCTCAAATGCCCGCTTAGGCCTATATACGTTCTTTCCCCTCACCATAGCTGAAGAATAAGTACCCCAGTCTTGCTTGTTAGACAAGCCCAAGAGGTCTTGACACGGCGCGCGCTTTCAGAGATGGTAAACCCCTACCCTTTGACCCCTGCCCTCCCAGCTTGATGCGCAAGCTGAAAAGGTGTATCGTTTGAATGATGCCGGTTAAGAGAGTATTGCGACCCCAGGGGAACTCTACCAAGATCTCCCTTTGGATTCCAAAGAGTAAGGGTGGCACAGAGGTGATTAGGCGTCTACAGTCCTTGGCTGCCCAAAAAGGGAGATCGGTTAACTACCTGGTTGTTGAGGCAATTGTTCAATATTTGCGTGAGGAGGAGAAATCAGTGAAGGCGAATGCGCACCCTGAAATCCCAGCGGCTGAGATAGAAAGACTTGAAGGAGTGGTGCTCTTTAAACACCCTCGACTCCGAAAAGGAATAGAAGAAGCTCGTGCAGATATTGCCGCAGGACGTGTTCGGAAAGTAGATGAATTGATCGTGCAGGCTCAAAGAGAATTGAACAGTTGAAGCTTAAGTTCACTCGTAAAGCAGAAAAAGATCTTGAGACTATTCCACTTCAGTTACGAATCAAAATCCTTCGAAAGGCTAAGGAGCGTCTTGAAAGTGATCCCTCCCCAGATGGAAACCAAATCAAAAAGATTGTTGAAGATCCGTTAGGTACCTTGCACCGTCTTCGTATCGGACGGTATCGCCTGCTCTTTGAAGTCCATGGGGGGGATGTTATTGTGCTGCGGTGCATACACCGTAAAGACCTAGAAACTGCTATTCGCCAACTTCGGCAACGAGGTCAGATATAGGAATCTGGGGTCACATCTTTAGTTTTGACTTTTGGCGGCCCACGATTCGGCTTACCGTGGAGTAGTGAAGCCCCAGATGCTCCCCCACCTCCGCCAGCCGGTACCCGTGCTCGATCACCGCTTCGTAGATCCGGAAATCCCGCTCTTCTTTGTCCTTAACCCCTTCGAATAGCTCTTTTAAAGTTGGCCTGGCAGCCAACCTCTCCCGCCGCGGCACCTCAATCTCTGGCTTCCTTTCCTTGAGAAGTGGCTTTATCTCCTCCACGAACCTCTCCCCGCCCAGGATCACCCCGCCCTTGAGCCCTCCCCAGAGCTCCACCCCCTTTCCCTGAGCCACGAACCTGCGGTACATCCTCCGGGCCCGCTCGAGATCGGGAGCAAATTGGGAAAGCAGCCACTCGACCTCCAAGAACGATGGTGGCTCCTCCAGCCCGGCGGTGGACCGGTAGCTGGACCACCGCCACCTGCCAGGCTGTTTCACTACCCCCGCCCGCACCGGGTTGAGGACGATATAGCGGGCTACCTCCAGAAGGTAGGGATCCTTCTCCACCAGGATGGCTTTATACCTCCCCTGGAACAGGTGCCCGTACCGTCCATGACGACGGTTGAAGGCCTGGGTGTAGACGCCGTTGAGCTGCCGAATCCCCCGGGAGAGGTTGGCCTCTTGGGTCTCGATGAGGAGGTGGTAGTGGTTGCCCATCAAGCAGTAGGCGTGGCAGAGAAACCGATAGCGCTTCACCACCTCCGCCAGGATGTCGAGGAAAGTGAGGCGGTCCTCATCGTCGAGGAAGATGGGCTCCCCGGCATTTCCCCGGGAGGTGATGTGATAGAGGGCTCCCGGGAACTCCACCCTCAGAGGCCTTGCCATGTCAACACCATTGTACCAGCCGGCGATGTCAAAAGTAAAGACCTGACCCCATATGCGATGGGGTGGGGTCCTGCGGCCGCCGGGGAACTTGACAGGGCTCCCGCAGTCGTGTTATAGTGGCGCACCTGTTGAGGGGAGGGATGAGCATGGAAAGCGAGTTTAGCTTCGGATTTATCGGCGGCCCTGCCTTCAACAGGTGGCTTTACCTTCCCTAAACCCCCCACCGGTCAAACCCCGGCAGGGCCTTACCCAAAAGCCCCTCTTGGGCTCGCCCAGGGAGGTGATGGTTGTTTGTCCATTGAAAGGCTGCGTGATTGTATCGATGAGCTGGACCGAAAGCTGGTTGAGCTTCTCAACGAACGGGCCAGGCTGGCGCTCAAGATCGCCGAAAAAAAACGGGCGGCCGGGCTCCCCCTCAGCTCCCCGGAGCGGGAAAGCCAGGTGCTGGAGAACGCGACGGCCACCAACCACGGCCCGCTGCCCCGGGAGGCCATCCAGCGCATCTTCCGGACGGTCATAGCCGAGTGCCGCGCCTTGGAGGAGGTGATGGCGTTTGATCGTGGTGATGAAGCCCGGGGCCACCCAGGCCCAGATAGCCGCTGCCAGCGAGAAGCTGGTTGAGCTCGGGTTCAGGGTTCACATCTCCCAGGGGGTGAACTACACCATCCTGGGGGCCATCGGGGACAAGCAGGGGATCGACCCAAGAGAGCTGGAGGTGTTGGATGGGGTTCAGCAGGTAGTCGAGGTAGGGGTACCTTACAAGCTTGCGAGTCGGGCCTTCCACCCCCTGGACACCCGGATCGAGCTGGGGGGCCTTACGGTGGGGGGAAGGGAGGTCGTGGTGATCGCCGGGCCCTGTGCGGTGGAAAGCGAGAGCCAGATCCTCACCATCGCCCGGGCGGTGGCGGAGGCCGGGGCGCACATCCTGCGGGGCGGGGCCTTCAAACCCCGCACCTCCCCCTACAGCTTCCAGGGGCTGGGGGAGGAGGGGCTCAGGCTCCTCAGGCAGGCGGCCGATGAGCTCGGGATGCCGGTGGTGACCGAGGTGATGGATACCTCCCAGGTGGAGCTTGTGGCCCGCTATGCAGACATCCTCCAGATCGGGGCCCGCAACATGCAGAACTTCAACCTCCTTCGGGAGGTGGGGAAGGTGGACCGCCCGGTGGTACTGAAACGGGGCCTTTCCGCTACCTTAACGGAGTTCCTCATGGCGGCCGAGTACATCATGTCCGAGGGGAACGAGGAGGTGATCCTGTGTGAGCGGGGGATCCGCACCTTCTCCGACCACTCCCGGTTCACCCTGGACCTCACGGCGGTGCCGGTGCTGAAGAGGGAGGCCCACCTTCCGGTGATCGTGGACCCAAGTCATGCCACGGGCAAGCGGGAGCTGGTGCCCCCCTTGGCCCGGGCGGCGGTGGCCGCCGGGGCGGACGGGATCATGGTGGAGGTGCACCACCAGCCGGACAGGGCCTTAAGCGATGGTCCCCAGGCCCTGCTCCCAGAGCAGTTCGCTGGGCTGGTGCGCGAGCTTGCGGTCATCGGCTCTGCCATAGGGAGGGGGCTGGCAAAAAAGGCCAATGGAAGCGGGATTTCCTCGTAGGGTGACGGTGGTGGGGCTGGGGCTCATGGGGGGCTCGTTGGCCCTGGCGGTCCGCCGCTTTACGCCCCAGGTGGAGGTGGTGGGGGTGGACCTCCCGGAGGTGCTCCCCCGGGTACAGGCCCGGGGGGCGGTGGACCGGGCCATGCCCCCAGGGGAGCTTTCCGCCGCGGTGGCCGGATCCGACCTCGTTTTCTTGGCCACCCCGATCAAGGTGATCCTTGAGCTCATCCCGAAGGTCGCCCCCCATATGCAGGAAGGGGCTATCCTCACCGACCTTGGCTCCACCAAGACCGAGATCTGCCGGCTGGCTCGTGAACGGGTGCCGGATGGGGTGCACTTCATCGGCGGCCACCCCCTCACCGGGGCGGAAGGGAGGGGGATCGCAAGGGCCGACCCCTTCCTCTTCCAGAACGCCCTCTATGTCCTCTGTCCCCTCCCGGGGGTGGAGGGGGCCCTTCCCCCCTTGCGGGGGTTCCTGGAGCGGTTGGGGGCGATCGTGGTGGAGCTAGCCCCCGAGGAGCACGACCGGATAGCCGCCTACGTGAGCCACCTGCCGCAGCTTCTGGCCGTGGCCCTGGTGAACCTGGTGGGGAGGGAAGAGGGCTTCCTCCGCTTTGCCGCCGGGGGCTTCCGCGACCTTACCCGCATCGCCTCCTCCCCGTTCGGGATCTGGGAGGACATCCTCTCCACCAACGCCCCCTTCATAAAACAGGCCCTGGGCGACCTCCTCTCGGAGCTTTCCAAGCTGGGGGAGCGGCTCGAGGAGGGGCCCAGGGAGGAGTTCCGGCGGGCCAAAGCCCTTAGGGATTCCCTCCCCCGGGCGGCCAAGGGGTTCTTGAGGGAATATCCCCGGGTGCGGGTGATCCTGCCGGACCGGCCCGGGGCCCTGGCCCGGGCCACCTCCGCCCTGGCAAAGGAAGGGATAAACATAAAGGACCTGGAGCTCCAGCGGGTGCGGGAGGGGAGCGGGGGCACCTTCCTCGTGTACCTGGAAGGCGGAAAGGAGGCGGCCCGGGCGGCCGCCATCCTCAGAAGCTGCGGCTTTGAGGCCGAGGTGGTAGCGTGATCCGACGATTTGGCAGCGCCAAGGCCCTAAAAGGAGGCATCCGGGTCCCGGGGGACAAATCCATCTCCCACCGGGCTCTTATCCTCGGGGCGCTGGCCCACGGGAAAACCGAGATAGAAGGCCTTTCCCCCGGGAAGGATGTAGAAAGCACAAGGCGGTGCCTTGCGGCCTTGGGCGTGGAGCTGGGGGAAGAGGGCAGGGCCCTGGTGGTGGAGGGGAAGGGGCCGGGGGCCTTCCTTCCGCCCAGCCGGCCGCTTGATTGCGGGAACTCCGGGACCACCATGCGGCTCCTTGCCGGGGTCCTGGCGGGAAGGCCCTTCCGAAGCACCCTTATGGGGGATAGCTCCCTCTCCCGCAGGCCCATGAAAAGGATCATCCGCCCCTTAAGGCTCATGGGGGCAAAGATCTCCGCTCGAGATGACGATTTCGCCCCCTTGACGATCCAGGGTGGGGAGCTCCGCGGGATCCACTACGAAATGGAGGTCAAAAGTGCCCAGGTGAAGTCCTGCGTGCTCCTTGCCGGCCTGCAGGCGCAAGGGGAGACGCAGGTGTCCGAACCCTCCCCCTCCCGGGACCACACCGAGCGGCTGCTCCGCTACCTCGGCGCCCCCATCTCGGTCGAGGAAAAATCGATCAGGATAAAATATGGAGAGCTTCAAGCTCGGCCGATCCCGGTGCCTGGGGATTTTTCCTCGGCCGCCTTCTTCCTGGCCGCGGCCGCCGCCCTCCCCGGGTCCGAGCTCACCCTCGAAGACGTGGGGGTGAACCCCACCCGCACCGGGCTCCTGGATGTCCTCCGAAGGATGGGGGCCGAGATCTCCCTCTCCGGCGAGCGGGAGGCGGCCGGTGAGCCGGTGGCGGATATCCGGGTCCGGGGGAAGGAGCTCTCCGCCGTGGAGGTAGGCGGGGAGATCATCCCCAGGCTGATCGACGAGCTTCCGGTCCTCTTTTCCATCGCCACCCAGGCGGAAGGGGAGACAGTGATCCGCGATGCGGCTGAACTCCGGGTAAAGGAGTCGGATAGGATCGCCGCCATGGCCGAGAACCTGCGGCGCCTCGGGGCGAACGTGGAGGAACTCCCAGACGGCCTGGTCATCCGGGGCCCTACCCCCCTCCGCGGCGCCGAACTTCACGGCTTTTCCGACCATCGGGTGGTGATGGCCTGCGCGGTGGCCGGGCTCTTTGCCTCCGGGGAGACCGTAATCGAAGGGGCCGAGTGGGCGGAGATCTCCTTCCCCGGCTTCTTCGAGCTTCTTTCGGAGGTGTGCGTTGCCCGATAGCCAAACGCGGCTCCTCGGGCTGATCGGCGATCCGGTGGAACACTCCCTTTCGCCGCTTTTGCATTCCTTCCTCATCTCCCGGGCCGGGCTCAACTTCTGCTACCTCGCCTTCCGGGTGCCAAGGGAAAGCCTTTCTGGGGCGATTTTGGGGATGCGGGCCCTGGGGATCCGGGGGCTCAACGTCACCATCCCCCACAAGGAGGCGGTAGTGCCTTTCCTTGACCGCCTCTCCCCGGAGGCGGAGGCGGTGGGGGCGGTGAACACGATCGCAAGCCAAGATGGGGAGCTTGTGGGCTACAACACCGACATCCAGGGGTTCCTGGCGCCCCTCCTGGCCCGGGGGGTTAGCCTAGCGGGGAAGCGTGCAGTGGTCCTGGGGGCGGGGGGCGGGGCGGCCGCCTGCGCCTACGCCCTGCTCCGGGAGGGGGCGGAGGTGGCGATCACAAGCCGCACCCCGGAGCGTACCCTGGCCCTGGCCCGGAGGCTTTCCCGCTTCGGGACGGTCTCCGCCCACCCCCTGGAGGGGCTCCCCGTCCTCCTTGCGGAGGCGGATCTTCTGGTGAACGCCACCCCGGTGGGGATGCACCCTCACCCAGAGGGGTGCCCCCTTCCCCCGGAGCTCCTCCGTGAGGACCTTTTGGTGTACGACCTCGTTTACAACCCGACCCCCACCCGGCTTTTGCGGGAGGCGGCCGCGCGGGGGGCGACCGCCATCGGGGGCCTGGAGATGCTGGTCTGGCAGGGGGCGAAGGCCCTGAAGCTCTGGACCGGCCACCGCTTTCCCCCCGAGGCGATGAAGCAGGCCGTCTCTCACCTCAAGGAAGCCCTCCATGGCTAGGTTGCGCTGGCTTACGGCAGGGGAATCGCACGGGCCGTGTCTTGTGGGAATCCTGGAGGGGATCCCGGCCGGGCTCCCCTTGCGGGCCGGGGACATCGACCGGGAGCTTGCCCGCAGGAAGCTCGGCCACGGCCGCGGGGGGAGGATGCGGATCGAGAAAGACCGGGCAAAGGTCCTGTCCGGGGTGCGGCACGGCCGCACCACCGGCGCCCCCATCGCCCTCCTCATCGAAAACCGCGATTGGGAGAACTGGAGGGAGACCATGGACCCCTGGGAGGCCCCGGCGGGCTACCGGCCGGTCACGGTCCCCCGCCCCGGCCACGCCGACCTCGCTGGTGCCATGAAATACGGGCACCCCGACCTGCGGGACGTGATCGAGCGGGCCAGCGCCCGGGAGACGGCCATGCGGGTCGCCCTGGGGGCGGTGGCAAAGGGGCTCCTTTCCGAGCTTGGAATAGGCATCGCAAGCCACGTGGTGCGGATAAAGGACGTGGCGTGCCAAGTGGACGCCCTGGGGCTTCCCCCAGAGGAGCTAAACGCCCGGGCGGACCGGTCCCCGGTGCGGTGTCTCGACCCAAAGGCCGAGGCGGAGATGATCGCCAGGATCGACGAGGCCGCGGCCCGAGGGGATTCGGTGGGCGGGACCTTCGAGGTGGTGGCGGCCGGGGTCCCCCCGGGGCTGGGGAGCTACGTCCACTGGGACCGGCGGCTGGACGGTAGGATCGCCCAGGCCCTGATGAGCATCCCGGGGGTGAAGGGGGTGGAGATCGGCCTGGGGTTCCAGGTTGCGGAAAGGTGGGGCTCGGAGGTGCAGGACGAGCTCCTGTGGGAAGGGGGGATCAGGCGGCCCACCAACCGGGCCGGGGGGCTGGAAGGCGGGGTGACAAACGGGGAACCCATCCTAGCAAGGGCGGCCATGAAGCCCATCCCCACTTTATCCCGGCCCCTGCGCTCCTTCGACCTGAAAACGCACCGGCCCGTCCCGGCGCACCGGGAGCGGGCGGACGTGTGTGCCGTGCCGGCCGCCGCGGTGGTGGGGGAGGCGATGCTCGCCCTGGTCCTGGCGGACGCACTCCTGGAGGCCTTCCCCGGGGATTCCCTGGCCCAACTCCGCGAGCACCTTGACAAAGGGCGGCCGCTTCCTTAACATGCGGGCTAACTTCATCAAGCAAAAAGGAGGTGGAAAGATGCTAGAGAGCTTCTTGCGGGGTGGTTACGTTTGGCCTGCCTGCCTCCCTCCTTTCTGACCCATCCCCCCAGGGCATAACCCTCAAGGAACTTCCGTTTTCCGACCCTTACCGGACCTATCTTTCCGTCCGGGAGCGGTTTTGCCCGAGCTTCCTCTTTGAAAGCGCCCCCGGGCCGGAGCGCCTTGCGGAATACACCTTCATCGGCTTTGCCCCAAAACACGTGGTGGCCCTTAAGAGCGGCAGGCTCATCGTGGACGGGGTGGACGTGGGACCGGCCCTGGACCCCCTGGGGACCTTGCGCGAGCTCCTCGGCCGCTTTCGCGTCTGCGCCCCCCAGTTCAAGTACCTGGGGGGGCTTGTGGGCTATATCTCCTACGACTTCGTCCGGTATCTTGAGCGCCTTCCGGACAGGGCCGACCCCGCCTTCCCCGACTTCTTGCTCGGCCTTTTCCTGGACGGGATCGTGTTCGATCACCGAAAGGGAAGGTGCTTTTACTTCACCCTGGCCGAGGACCGCTCGGAGGGGCTTTTCTCCCTCCCTCCCGGGGGGGAAGGGGGGTTCTTTCTGCGCAGCCTGGGCGGGGATTGTTCCAAGGAGGATTACATGTCCTGGGTAAGGCGGGCAAAAGAATACATCCACGACGGACACATCTACCAGGTGGTGCTGGCCCGCAGGCTCGCGGCCCGCTTCCGCGGGGATCTCCTTTCCGTCTACGGCCGCCTCAGGGAGCTGAATCCCTCCCCGTACATGTACTTTTTGGACTTCGGGGAGGTGAAGCTCTGCGGCTCAAGCCCGGAGATGTTCCTGCAGGTTAAAGGGGACAGGATCTTCACCTGCCCCATCGCCGGCACCCGGCCCGTGACCGGGGACCCGGCCCGGGACGCCGCCCTGAGGGAGGAGCTCCTCCGGGACGAAAAGGAACTCGCCGAGCACAACATGCTGGTGGACCTGGCCCGGAACGACGTGGGACGGGTGGCACGCTTCGGGAGCGTGCGGGTGAGCGAGTACCTGAAGGTGGAGCGGTTCAGCCACGTACAGCACCTGGTCTCGGTGGTGGAGGGGAGGCTGAAGGAGGGGAGGGACGCCCTCGATGCCCTTTCCGCCTTGCTTCCGGCGGGGACGGTGAGCGGGGCGCCGAAGGTGCGGGCGATGGAGATCATCGCCGAGCTTGAGGCCAGCCCCCGCGGGCCCTACGCCGGGATCGTGGGGTATCTATCCACGAACCGCAACATGGACTCGGCCATCACCATCCGCACCCTGTTCTCCCGGGGGAGGGAGCTTTACCTCCAGGCCGGGGCGGGGATCGTGGCCGACTCGGTCCCGGCCCGGGAGTGGGAGGAGACGGAGAAGAAGCTGGGGGCGCTCTTTTCCGCCCTGGGGCTGGGGGTGGCCCCATGAGGGTCCTGGTCATCGATAACTACGACTCGTTCACCTACAACCTGGTGCAGTACCTGGGGGAGCTGGGGGCAGAACCCCTGGTCTTCCGCAACGACGCCATCAGCTTGGAGGAGGCGGAGGCCCTCTCGCCGGCGGCCATCGTGCTCTCCCCCGGCCCGGGGGACCCCTGCGACCGGCGCTATTTCGGGGTCTGCGCGGACATCCTGCGGGGGCTCTCCCCCCGGATCCCCACCTTAGGGGTGTGCCTGGGGCATCAGGGGATCGGGGCCGTCTTCGGGGGGCGGGTGGTGCATGCCCGGGCCCTCCGCCACGGGAAGACCTCCCGCATCTTCCACGACGGGGAGGGGGTCTTCCGGGGGCTTCCGAACGGCTTTCTGGCCGCCCGCTACCACTCCCTGGTCCTGGAGCGGGCCTCCCTCCCCCAGGACCTCCTCCTCACCGCCGAGTCGGACGACGGGGAGGTGATGGGGGTAAGGCACCGCCGCTTCCCCATCGAGGGGATCCAGTTCCACCCCGAGTCGGTGCTCACCGAGCACGGGAAGGCCCTCCTGGCCAATTTCCTCAAGGAGGCGGAAAGATGGAAGCGATGAAGGAAGCCTTGGCTTCCCTGGCTGAGGGGAGGCACCTGGGGGAGGAGCTCGCCGCGGCCGCCATGCACGCGGTCATGGGGGGCCGGGCCACCCCGGCCCAGATCGGCGCCTTCCTCATGGGCCTTGCCACGAAAGGGGAGACCGCGGAGGAGTTGGCGGCCATGGCACGGGTGATGCGCGACCACGCCCTCAGGATCGCCCCGGAGGTCCACGGCCCCTTGCTCGACCTGTGCGGCACCGGCGGCGCCCCGGTGAAGACGTTCAACGTTTCCACCACCGCCTCCTTCGTGGCCGCCTCCTGCGGGGTGGCCGTGGCCAAGCACGGGAACCGCTCCAGCACCGGGAGGTGCGGGAGCGCCGACCTCCTGGAGGCCCTGGGCCTGGACCTCTCCGCCCCACGAGAGAGGGTGAAGCAGGCCATAGAACGGGTGGGGATAGGGTTCCTGTTTGCCCCTGTCTTCCACCCCGCCATGCGCCACGCCGCCGGGCCCAGGAGGGAGCTGGGCATCCGCACCGCCTTCAACCTCCTTGGGCCCCTCACCAACCCCGCCGGGGCCACCGCCCAGCTCCTCGGGGTCTCCTCCCCAAGGCTCGTGGAGCTCTTCCCCCAGGTGCTGCGGCTCCTCGGGGTGAGGCGGGCGCTGGTGGCCTGGGGGACCCCCGGGGTGGACGAGATCACCCTCACCGGGGAGACGCAGGTGGGGGAGCTTTCCGGGGGGGAGCTCCGGGGCTACCGGCTGCGGCCGGAGGCCTATGGGCTGGGGCCGGCCTCCCCGGAGGAGGTGGGACAGCTTCCCCCGCCCCAGGCGGCGGCCTGCGCCTTGGCCATCCTCAAGGGGGAGGACCAGGGCCCCCGCTACGAGATGGTCCTACTAAACGCAGCCGCCGCCCTGTACGTGGCCGACAGGGCCCCTTCCATCGAGGAGGGGCTCTCCCTCGCCCAAGAGGCCATCCGAAGCGGGGCCGCCTACGGAAAGCTCCGGGAATTTTTCGCCTACATGGGGGACGGGAATGGACGTGCTGGATGAGCTCGTCCAGGCCGCCTGGAGGCGGGTCGAGGAAGGGTACTACCGGCCCCCGGGGGCGCGGGAAAGGCCGCGCTTTAGCCTGGCGGGCGCCGTGAGGGAAAGCCGGGGCAGGGCGGTCATCGCCGAGATAAAGCCCCGCTCCCCCACCCACCCTGACCTCCTCCGGGGAAGGGACGTCCTCGGGCTCGCCAGGGCCTACTCCGCCTGCGGGGCCGCCGGGATCTCCGTCCTCACCGACCCGGACCACTTCGGGGGGAGCCTGGAGAACCTCAGGCTCCTCTCCGGGCTTGGGCTCCCGCTTCTTGCCAAGGACTTCGTGGTGGACCCTTGCCAGCTTTCCGCCTACCACGCCTGCGGGGCCGACTGCGTCCTCCTCATCATGGCTCTCTTTTCCCGAAAAAGAACTTCCCTTCCCCTTCCTGACATGATCCGGCGGGCGCACTCTTTGGGGCTTGAGGTCCTGCTCGAGGTCTCCTCTGAAGGGGAGCTGGAGGCCGCCCTGGAGTCCCAGGCGGACCTCATTGGGATAAACAGCCGGGACCTTTCCACCATGGAGGTGGACCCGGGAGGGCCCATCCGGGTGCTCCGGGGGGTTTCCCCGGTAGGGGAAAGGCCCATCCTGGCCTTAAGCGGGATCTCCTCCCCCGGGGAGATAAGGAGGCTGCGGGAGGCGGGCTTCGCCGGCTTTTTGGTGGGGACCTCCCTCCTCCTTTCCCCGGACCCGGGGGCGAAGCTCCGCGAGCTTGTGGGGGCCTGATGGTCAGGGTGAAGATCTGCGGGCTCAGGGGGGTGGAGGACCTTGCCGCGGCCCGGGGGGCCGACGCGGTGGGGGTGATCGTGGCCACCCCGGCCTCGTGCAGGAACCTTTCCCTTGAGGCCGCAAGGAGGGTCCTTTCCTCCGTCCCCCCCGGGGTGCTCAGGGTGGCGGTGACCACCTGCACCTCCGGGGAGGAGCTGAGGGGGATCGTGGCCGCCCTGGCCCCGGACGTGCTCCAGGTACATCGAGAGCTCCCCCCGGAGGGGTGGGAAAGGCTGCGGGGGGAGGTGCCCGGGCCGGCGCTCTGGGGCCTTTTAGGGGTGGGGGAGGCCGCCCTGGCCCGGGCCGAGGGGCTGCGCCGGGCCCCCCTGGACGGGGTGGTGCTGGATACCGTGCGCGGGGGGAGGGCGGGGGGGACGGGGATCCCCCACGACTGGGGGCTCAGCCGCCGCCTGAGGGAGCTCCTCCGGCCGCTTTCGGTGATCCTGGCCGGGGGCATCACCCCGGAGAACGCCCCCCAAGCGATAAGGACAGTAGCCCCCGACTGGATAGACGTCTCCTCCGGGGTGGAGGAGGGGGGACGGAAGTCCCAAAGGAAGGTGGCCAAACTGCTTTCGGTGGTGAAAGATGAAGCTAAGTGAATACCCCAAGGACGGAAGGTTCGGGCCCTATGGGGGCCGGTATGTGCCGGAGATCCTGGTCCCGGCCCTGGAGGAGCTGGAGGTGGCCTACGAGGAGCTGAAGGAGGATCCTTCCTTCAAGGCCGAGCTAGGGGAGCTTCTGCGTGACTTTGCCGGGCGCCCCTCCCCTTTGTACTTTGCGGGGAACCTCACCCGGCATGCCGGCGGGGCCAAGATCTACCTCAAGCGGGAGGACCTGATCCACGGGGGGGCGCACAAGCTCAACAACGCCCTGGGTCAGGCCCTTTTGGCAAAGAGGATGGGGAAGAGGAGGCTGATCGCCGAGACCGGGGCCGGCCAGCACGGCACCGCCACCGCCATCGCCGGGGCGGTCCTCGGGCTCAGGACGGAGATCTACATGGGGGCCCTCGACGCCCAGCGCCAGAGGATGAACCTGTTTCGCATGGAGCTTCTGGGGGCGAAGGTGCACCTGGTGGAAAGCGGAAGCCGGACCCTCAAGGACGCCATAAACGAGGCCCTGCGCGACTGGGCCACCCGCGTCCGGGATACCCATTACCTTGTGGGCTCGGTGGTGGGCCCCCATCCCTTCCCGATGATCGTGCGGGACTTCCAGAGCGTGATCGGCCACGAGGTGCGGGAGCAGGTCCTGGCCCGGGAGGGCAGGCTCCCCGACCTCCTCGTGGCCTGCGTAGGCGGGGGGAGCAACGCCATCGGCACCTTCTTCCCGTTCTCCGACGATCCTGGGGTGGGGTTCCTCGGGGTGGAGGGGGGTGGGGACGGGGTGCGGGGCTCGGCCCCCCTCTCCCAAGGGGAGGTGGGGGTGCTCCACGGGATGCGCACCTACCTCCTTCAGGACGAGTGGGGGCAGATAGCCGAGACCTACTCCATCGCCGCCGGGCTTGACTACCCCGGGGTGGGGCCGGAACATGCCCTGTATCGGGACCTGGGCCGGGCGGAATATGTTGCGGTCACCGACCGCCAGGCCGTGGAGGGGTTTCGGCTCCTTTCGCGCCTGGAGGGGATCATCCCGGCGCTGGAGTCGGCCCATGCCGTGTACGCCGCCGTGGCCCGGGCGCGGGAGCTTGGCCCGGGGGGGATCGTGGTGGTAACCCTTTCCGGCCGGGGGGACAAGGACCTGGAGACGGTCTATGGGCTGTGAAAGGATAGCCGAGGCGTTTGCCCGGCTGCGGGGACGGGGGGAGGGGGCGCTCCTCGTCTACCTCGTGGCCGGGGACCCCAGCCCGGAAAGGTCGCTTGATTTCTTGCGGGCGGCAGCCCGGGGCGGGGCGGACCTCCTGGAGCTCGGGCTCCCCTTCTCCGACCCGGTGGCCGACGGCCCCACCATCCAGGCCGCCGGGCTCAGGGCCCTCAAGGCCGGCACCACCCCGGAAACCACCCTGGAGCTCGCCGCCCTCCTCCGCCAGGACACCGATATCCCAATCCTCATCATGTCCTACTACAACCCCATCCTGAGGATGGGAGAGGAAATCTTCTGCCGGAGGGCGGCCGCCTGCGGGGTGGACGGCCTCATCGTCCCCGACCTCCCCCCGGAGGAGGCCGCCCCCCTGGCCCACGCCGCCGAGGAGGAAGGCCTCGCCCTAACCTTCCTCGCCACCCCGGAGACCGGGGAGGAAAGGCTGAGGGCCATCGCCCAAAGGACGCAGGGTTTTTTGTACCTGGTGGGGCGGTACGGGACCACCGGGGCCCGGGGGAGCTTGGCCCCGGAAACCATCCCCCTCATCCGCAGGGTGCGGGCGCTCTTGCCGGATGGAATGCCCCTGGCGGTGGGGTTCGGCCTCTCCCGCCCCCAGCACGTGCGCGGGGTCATCGCGGCCGGCGCGGACGGGGCGGTGGTGGGCTCCTCCCTGGTGGAGAAGGTGGCCCAAGGGGCTTCTCCTGAGGGGCTCTCCGCCCTCGTCGGTGAGCTCAAAGGGGCCACCCGCAGCTAGCATGGGGAACATCTACCTGATCGGCTTCATGGGGGCGGGAAAGTCCGTGGTGGGAAGAAGGCTTTCCGCCCGACTGGGAAGGCCTTTCTGCGATACCGACGAGCTCGTGGTGGAAAAGGCCGGGCTCCCCATCCCGGAGATCTTCTCCCGCCTGGGCGAGGCCGCCTTCCGCCTGCTTGAGGCCGAAGCGGTACGGGAGGTGGCCGGAAAGGACGGGCTGGTGGTGGCCCTGGGGGGCGGGGCCCCGCTCCGGGAGGAAAATTGGGGGCTGATAAGGAAAAGCGGGGTCACGGTCTACCTCAAGGAGGCCCCGGAGGTGCTGTTTGCGCGGCTCTCAGGGGACGCGGGCCGACCCCTCCTCTCCGGGACCGAAGGGGAGGCCAGGCTGCGAAGGATAAAGGTGCTCCTTGAGGCGCGGGAGCCGAGGTATCTTGAGGCGGACCTGGTGATAAGCTGCCGCGGCCGCCCCCCGGAGGAGATCGCCGCCGAGATCGAGGAAAGACTCAGGGGATGCAAGGGCTTAAGGTGACGCTTGCGGAGAGGGAGAGGAGCTACCCCGTCTACATCGGCCGGGGGCTCCTGGAGGGGCTGGGGGAGTTCTCCCGCAGGGAAAAGTTCCCCAAGCGGGTGGCCGTGATCGCCGACTCCACCGTGGCGCGGCTCTACGGGCAGGCGGCCCTTTCCTCCCTTGAGGGCGCGGGCCACACGGCAGAGCTCTTGAGCTTTCCGGCCGGCGAGGCCTCCAAGACCTTGGGGACGGCCCAAGTCCTCTATGAGGAGCTCCTCGAGCGGGGATTCGATCGGGGCTGCGGGGTGATCGCCCTGGGGGGCGGGGTGACTTGTGACCTGGCGGGGTTCGTGGCGGCAACCTACATGCGGGGGCTCCCCTGGGCGGCCGTCCCCACCACGCTTCTTGCCCAGGTGGACGCCGCCATCGGCGGGAAGACCGGGGTGGACCACCGGAAGGGGAAGAACCTCATCGGGGCCTTCCACCAGCCGAGCTTCGTCCTGGTCGACCCGGCCGTCCTCTCCACCCTCCCCCAAAGGGAGCTCCATGCGGGCCTGGCGGAGCTTCTGAAGACCGCCCTGATCGGGGACGCCGACCTCTTCCGGCTCGCCGAACAGCAGCTTTCGACCGTGCTCTCGGGGGAGCTTTCCCCCTTGGAGGAGGCCGTTGCCCGAGCGGTCCGGGTGAAGGCGGAGGTGGTCTCGCGCGACGAGCGGGAGGGGGGCCTAAGGAGGATCCTCAACTTCGGCCACACCCTGGCCCACGCCCTGGAGGCGGCAACGAACTACCGCTACTTTTTGCACGGGGAGGCGGTGGCCTGGGGGATGATCGCCGCCACCTGGCTTTCGTGGCGCAGGGGGCTCCTTGAAGAAGCCGAGCACAAGCGCATTGAGAGGCTACTTTTGAAGCTCTCCAAGCCCCCCCTCCCGGAGGTCTCTAGCGAAGCCCTCCTGGAGCACCTGCGCCGCGACAAGAAGATCGTGGCAGGGAGGCTGTACTACGTCCTCCTCCGGGGGATCGGCGAGGCGGTCGTCGAGGGCGGGGTCACAGAGGGGGAGCTCCTTTCGGCCTGGGAATACATCCGCACCGTAGAAGAAGGAAGTTCAAGAAACCCGTCACCCCTCCCCCGTCACCCGTCACGGATATTGGTCCTTCACGGGCCGAACCTGAACCTGCTTGGGGAGAGGGAGCCGGAGGTATACGGCAAGATGACCTTAAAGGAGCTTAACCGGGCCCTGGAGGACTTCGCGCGCGAAAGGGGGATCGAGCTCAGGATCTTCCAATCCAACCACGAGGGCGTCCTGATCGATCTTCTCCACGAGCACAGGGGGTGGGCGGACGGGATCGTGATCAACCCCGGGGCCCTCACCCACTACAGCTACGCCCTCAGGGACGCCATCGCCGCGGTGGGGCTTCCCACGGTGGAGGTGCACCTCTCGGACATCCACTCCCGGGAGCCCTTCCGGAGGACCTCGGTGATAAGGGACGTGTGCATAGCGCAGATCTCGGGGAAGGGGCTGGGAAGCTATCTTGAAGGGATAGAGGTTCTTAGAAAGGAGGAAAAAGGTGCCGCTGGGGCTGGCTGACAGGATGGGGAGGCTCTCCCCTTCGGCCACCATGGAGGTGCGCCGGCGGGCGGAGGAACTGAGGCGAAAAGGGGTGGAGGTGATCGACCTGGGGCCGGGGGAGCCGGATTTCCCGGTGCCCGATGTCGTGCAAGAGGCGGCGGTTCGGGCAATTGCTGAAGGGCACGCCCCCTACGGCCCCGCCGCCGGGCTCCCCGAGCTCAAGTGTGCCATCGCCGCCCGCTACCGGGAGGACTACCGGGCCCAGTTCACCCCGGAGGAGGTGCTCGTATCCTGCGGGGGGAAGATGGCCCTTTTCTCGGTGGCCTTGGCCATCCTGTCCCCCGGGGACGAGGTGCTCGTCCCCTCCCCCTTCTGGGTGAGCTACCCCGCGATGGCACACCTGTGCGGGGCCAAGCCCGTCTTCGTCCCCACCCTCCCCCAGGACCGCTTCCACCTGAAGCCGGAGGCCGTCCAGGAGGCCCTCTCCCCCCGCACCAAGGCCCTGATCGTGAACTCCCCCTCAAACCCCACCGGGGCCCTGCTCTCCCCCGCCGAGCTCGAGCCCATCATCTCCCTTGCCCAAAAGCACAGCTTTTACGTTATATTCGACGAGTGCTATGAGCTGATCTTCTACGAGGAGGGGCCCTATTCTGCGGCCCCTTATCGGGGGGAGAACGTTATCATCGTGGGTTCCCTTTCCAAGAGCCATGCCGTCCCCGGCTGGCGGCTGGGCTGGGCCCTGGGGCCGGAGGGGGTGATCCGGGCGGCGACTGCGGTGCAGTCCCATTCGGTAACCCATCCCTCCACCGTCTCCCAGCGGGCGGCCCTGGCCGCCCTCACGGAAGGCCGGGACGCCACCGCCCCCATGCGGGCCGAGTACCTGGCCCGGCGGGACCTGGTGGTGGAGGGGCTGAACGCCATCCCCGGGGTGGAATGCCTCCCCCCGGAGGGGGCGTTCTATGCCTTCCCGGACCTCTCCGCCTTCTTTGGGGGGGATTCTTTGGCCCTGGCGAACTATCTTCTAGAGGAGGCGCATGTGGCCGCCGTCCCGGGGCGGGCGTTCGGCCGCGATGGGCACCTGCGGCTTTCCTTCTCCTGCTCCCGAGAGGAGCTCCGCAAGGGCATCGAGCGCCTGCGGGCGGCCCTCGCCAAAATACGGTAGGTTTGTCGGCCGGGAGGATGGTAGCGTCGGGCTTTATGCCCGACGCATAGGGCTTTATGCCCGACGTTCGGTCGGTAGTCGGGGCCTGTCCCCGACGGAAAGGGAGAAGATGGGGTGGACAAGGGTAGCCTTTCAAGGGGAAAGGGGTGCTTTCTCCGAGGAGGCGGCGGTGGCCCGTTTCGGGGAGGGGATCGAGCTCCTCCCCTGCCGCAGCTTCCAGGAGGTATTCCAGCGGGTGAAGGCGGGGAAGGCCCTATTCGGGGTGGTGCCCATCGAAAACTCCCTGGCCGGAAGCGTCCACCAGGTCTACGACCTCCTCCTTGCACACGAGCTTTTCATAGTGGGGGAGGTGGAGGTGCGCATCTCCCATCATCTCATCGCCCTCCCCGGGGTGAAGCTCGCAGGGGTACGGCAGGTCCTCTCCCACCCCCAGGCCCTGGCCCAGTGCCAGGGGACGCTGGCGCGGCTGCTTCCCCACGCCGAGCCCGTGCCCACCTACGACACCGCCGGGAGCGCCAAGCTACTCGCCGAAAGGGGCACCCGGGATGCGGCGGCCATCGCCTCCCGTCGGGCCGCCCGGATCTATGGCCTTGTGATCCTGCGGGAACACCTGGAGGACGATCCGGAAAACTACACCCGCTTTCTGGTGCTTTCCCCCTCGCCCGTTGAGCCCCAGGGGGCGGCGAAGACCTCCCTGGTCTTCTCCATGGAGAACGTCCCCGGGGCTCTTCACCGGTGTCTTGGGGCGTTCGCCCGGCGGGGGATAGACCTGACCAAGATAGAGTCCCGCCCCTTAAGGGGAAGGCGCTGGCAGTACGCCTTTTACGTGGATTTCCTGGGAAGGAGCGACGAACCACAAGTGAGGGAGGCCCTGGCCGAGCTAGAGGGCCAGACGAGTTTCCTGCGGGTCCTGGGGTCCTATCCCCCCGCCAGGGGGTAGCGGTGGTGTTTTAGGTCCAGACGCCGGGGACCTCGGCCCCGCAGTCGGGGCAGTGTCCATCGGAGAGCCGGTTTTCCAGCACGTAAAAGCCGTGTCGGCGGATGAGGAGCCCCCCACAGCCCGGGCAGAAGGTCTCCTCCCCCTCGCCCGGGACGTTTCCCAGGTACACGAACTTGAGGCCGGCCTCAAGGCCGATCTGCCGCGCCCGCCTCAAGGTGGAAACGGGGGTAGGCGGCCGGTCCACCGCCCGAAAGGCGGGGACGAACCGCGAGATGTGCCAGGGGATGTCCGGAGAAACCCCGCGCAGGAACTCCGCCAGCCACGAGAGCTCCTCCGATGAGTCGTTCCACCCCGGGATGACCAGGGTGGTCACCTCCACCCACACCCCCAGCCCCACCATGCGCTCGATGGTGTCCAAAACCGGCTGCAGGCTGGCCCCACAGTGCCGGCGATAAAACTCATCCGAAAAGCTTTTAAGGTCGATGTTTATCCCGTGGAGATAGGGGGAGATCTCCCGGGCGGCTTCCTCCGAGAGGTAGCCGTTGGAGACGAACACGTTCCTGATCCCCTCCTGGGCGGCGAGCCTCGCCGTCTCGTAGGCCAGCTCGAAGAACACCGTGGGTTCGGTGTAGGTGTAGGCGATGATCGGGGCCCCGGCGGACTTGGCCTGGGCCACCAGCTGCTGGGGGGTGAGCCGCTCCCCCAGCACCGCCCCGTCGTGTTCCCGGGGGTACTGGGAGATCTCCCAGTTCTGGCAGAACTCGCACTGGAAGTTGCAGCCCACGGTGGCGATGGACAGGGCAGGGGCCCCGGGGAGGAAATGGAACAGGGGCTTCTTCTCGATGGGGTCCAGGGCCTGGGAGACAAGCCTCCCGTATACCAGGGAGTACAGGGTCCCGGCCCGGTTCACGCGCACCGCGCACCGGCCGCGCCCCCCTTCCGGGATGAGGCAGCGGTGTGCACACAGCTGGCAGCGCACCCGCCCCTCTCCCGCCGGCTCCCAGAGCATCGCCTTTTGCATGTCGACCTGCATGGTAAACCCGCCCCCGGTCTTTTGCTACCTTAGCCCCCCAGGAGCCCCTCTGCCAGGGCCAGGTCCTCCGGGTAGGTGATCTTGAGGTTCCTTGGGTCGCCGGGCACGGCCGCCACGGGCCTTCCCATCGCCAGTACCGCCGCCGCATCGTCGCTTAAGAGAAAGGACCTTTTTTCCGCCTCTGCATATGCCGACAGGATTAGCTCCCGTCGAAAGCCCTGGGGCGTTTGGATCCTCACCAGGCCCTCCCGGGGCACCTGCCCGGCCCTAAGGAAACCCCTCCCGTCCACCCGCCTTATCGTGTCCACTACCGGGAGGATGGGTACGGCCGCCCCGTGTTTGCGGGCGGCGGCCACTACCCTGCGGATGAGCTCCGGGCTGACCAACGGGCGGGCGGCATCGTGGATGAGGACGAGCTCCCCAGAGGCGGCCAGCACCCCAGCGCGGGCCGAGTCCTGGCGCCTTTCCCCTCCCCGCACCACCCGCCCCGGCAGGGGCACCTCCGCCAGGGCCCCTTCCACCAAAGGCTCCTCACCCGGCCGGGCCACCACCACAAGCTCGTCCACCACCCCGGCCCGGGCGAAGGCAACCAAGGAATGGTAAAGAAGTGGCCGGCCACAGAGCAGCGCAAGCGCCTTGTTCTCCTGGCCCCCGAACCGCTCCCCCCGCCCGGCAGCCAGGATCACCCCGCTGACGCGCACCTTTTCCCTTGCCCCCTCAGGGGCGCACGAAGGAAAGCTCCCGCAGGTCGCTGCCGTCCGGCCGGATGGCGTAGGCCCCCCATCTGTCCCCCCGATCCGAGTTGAACACTATTTCCCCGGTAGGGGCCCAGGTGGGGTTGGCATCGATGGCGGGGTCGCTGGTGAGCCGGAATACCTCCCCGGTGTCCACGTCGATCACAAAGATGTCCCAATTCTCCTCCTCCTGGGCGGCCATGTAGGCCAGCTTCTTCCCGTCCGGGGACCAGCTGGGATAGACCTCGTCGAACTTGTTGTCCGTAAGCTGGCGCTCCTGTCTCGTCTCCAGGTCCATGACGAAAAGCTCGTAGCTGTTTTCCCCCTTGGCGATGTAGGCCAGGGTGGTTCCATCCGGCGAGAGCACGGGCTGCCAGAAGTCGACCGGTTTTTCTTCCCCCCCCAGGAAGGCACACCCTCCCGCCAAGGCCCCCAGGGCAAGGAGCAGGAACGCTTTTGTCGTCTTTACCACGACTTCCCTACCTCCTTCCCGATACAATACAAGGCGATCCGAGTTGGAACATTGTACGCGGCAGGGGGTGCAGCTCGCCATGCGGGGGAGGGGGGCCTGGAGGGTGAGGGACGCCCTGGCCTTTGCCTCTAGGGAGCTTGGCCTTGCCGGGGTGGGGGAGCCAGCCCGGGAGGCGAGGCGGCTCCTTGGGTTTGCGTTCCTCGAGTCATTTCCCCCCCTGGGGCCGGAGGAAAGGCTGCCGCCTTTTTTCTCGCGGCGCTTTCGGAGCCTGGTGACCTGCCGGGCCCGGGGGGTCCCCCTCCCCCTCATCGAGGGCCGGGTGGGGTTCTTGGACTTCGAGCTCAAGGTGAGGCCGGGGGTGTTCATCCCCCGGCCGGAGACGGAGGAGCTGGCCGAGCGGGCGGTGGCCCTCGCCCGTCGGCTCCCCCCCCGGCCCAGGGCCCTGGACCTGGGCACCGGGACCGGGGCACTGGCCATCGCCATCGCCCGGGCCCGGCCCGACATCCGGGTGCTGGCCGTGGACAGGAGCCCAACCGCCCTGGCCTGTGCCGCCTGGAACGCCCGGGCCCTGGGGCTGGAGGACCGCCTCCAGCTCAGGGCCTCAAACTGGTTCTCCCGGGTAGAGGGCCGCTTCCACCTCATCGTGTCCAACCCACCTTACGTCCGGCACGGGGAGCTTCTGAGCCTCCCCCGGGAGGTGCGGGGCTTTGAACCCAAGGCCGCCCTGGACGGGGGAAAGGACGGCCTTGAGGCCATAAAGCACATCCTCACCCACGCCCCAGAACACCTCTATCCAGGGGGGTGGCTCCTTCTGGAGATCGGCGCCGGCCAGGGGGAAGAGGTGATGCGATTTGCATTGGACCGGGTGGGTCTGGTAGAAACAAAGCTGGAAAGGGACATTGCCGGAAAGGAGCGGTTCTTTTTAGCACGATGCAGATAGCGATCCAGGTGTCGGAGCTCAAGTTCTTTACCGGGGATGGGGTGCTTGTGCTGGACAGCCTGTCCTTCGGGGTCCGTCGGGATGGGTTCGTGTTCGTGGTGGGCCCGCCCTCCTCCGGGAAGACGCTCTTGGTGCGGCTGATCTTGCGGGAGCTCGTGCCGGCCGGGGGGCAGATCCTGCTCGTGGGGCGGAACGTAGCCCGGCTTTCGCCGCAAAAGGTGGCCCAGCTGCGCCGTCGGGTGGGCTACGTGCCGGAGCAGCCGGCCATCCTCACCGACCGCACCGTCAGGGACAACCTCCTGTTCAAGCTGCGTGCCCTGGGGGTGAGGGGGGAGGAGCTGGAGGAGGGGATCTCCGCGGCGCTGCAGCTTGCCGGGCTCTCCGGGCTCGAGGCGGCACCGGCAGGGGAACTCCCCCCCTTGGACCGCACCAGGGTGGCCCTGGCCCTGGCCCTTTGCCCGGAGCCGATGGTGTTGGTGGCCGATGACCCGTTCCGCCACCTGTCCCCAGGCGACCAGGACAGGCTCATGGAGGTGCTGCTGCGGATCCACCGGGCAGGGGTTGCCCTGCTGGTAACGGCCCGGGATGAGGACATCCCGCGTAGGCACGGGTTCCCCCAGGGCGTAAGCCAGGACTCACCTTTGGGGGTCCTTTACCTCCGGCAGGGGGTGTCCAGATGAAAACCAATCTTCTGTTCCTTTTTTCTGAGCTACTCAAGGCCGCCAGGGGCCAACTGAAGGGGATCTTGTTGTGGGCCCTGGCCCTGGTATTGGCCCTGGCCGCGGGGACCGCCCTGCTCGTCCTGCCGGGGGGGGGAGAGGAAAGCCGCCCCTTCACCCAGGCCTTCCTATTGGCTTCCCTGTCCCCGGACCTTTCGGAGCAGGACATCAATGAGCTGGCCTGGCACATCTGGGAGCGGGAGGGGGTGGGGCAGGTGAGCTTCCGCTTCCCTGGGGAGGAGGAGCCCACCGCGATAGAGGAGCGAACGCTGCTTGTGCTCCTTGAGGCCCCTGAGTTAAGGACCGAGGTGCAGGGGCTACTGGCCAAGGAGGCGGGGATCCTTGAGGTGAGCTACCTTGAGCGGACGGTGAAGCCGCCGCCGCGCCTGCCCTCGGTGGCGCGTATCCTGGCGCTGGTGGGGCTGGTGTTCGGGCTGGCCCTGGTCCTGTGGCTTGGCCGGCTGGCCATGGGGGGGCTGGCGAGGGACTGGGGGGAAGCCCTGAGGCTCCTGCGGGCCTGTGGGCTGCCGGAGCTGGCGTTGAGGTTTCCGTTCCTGGCGGTGGGGGGGTTGGTGGGCCTGGTGGCCGGGCTCTTTTACGTGGGGCTCCTGTGGGGGATGCTGTCCTGGGCGCAGGGGGAGGAGGCGGTAAGGCAGGCGGTGCCGCTTTTCCTCAGCTGTGGTCCCTTGGCCACCGGCCTGGGGCTCCTCGTGGGGATCATCCTGGGGGTGGTGGGGGGGGCGTTGGGCTACCCCCCTCCGCACCGCTCATTCGTAACGCAGGGCCTCAACCGGCGGAAGGAGGGCCGCTCGGCGGGCGGGCAGGAGCCCCGAGATCGCCCCCACCCCGAAGGAGAAAAGGAGCGCCCCCACCACCAGCCCAGCGCTCACCGCCACGGAAAAGCCCGCTTCGAAAAGCCGCCTCACCACCACGGCTGCGATTTGGGCCACCCCCAGGCCCACCCCCAGCCCCAATCCGCCCCCGACCAGCCCCATTAGGCCCGACTCCAAAAGGAAAAGGAGCAACACATGCGAGTTCTTGGCCCCCACCGCCTTCATCACCCCTATCTCCCGGGTGCGCTCCAAGACCGCGGTGTACATGGTGTTCATCACCCCCACCCCCCCAACCAGGATGGATATCCCGGCGATCGCCGCCAGGAAGGCCTGCACCCCGGAGAGGACTGCCCTTATCCTCTGGGTGATCTCCTCAAAGCCGATGACCTCCGCCTCGTTGATCCCGGCCCGGGCCAGGGCCCGCTCCACCCCGGCCTTGACAGCCCCCACATCGGCCCCCGAGGCCACCTTCACGAAACCGTACTGGGCCAGATCGGGCCCTGGGAACAGCTCCTTGAGGTCATCGTAAAACACGAACAAAGAGTCGTTGAAGGAAATACCCCCGTAGGCGGTGCCCCCCTCCTCCTGGGGGGCCAGGATCCCCACCACCTGAAACGGCCGTTCCTCGACCCTGACTGTGTCCCCCACCCGGGCCCCGAGCAGCTGGGCCGCCCGGGCCCCCAGGACCACCTGCCCCCGCTGGCTGAACCCCTCCCCGCTTTCGAGCTCCAGCTTGAGCTCGGCCACGAACTCCTCCATGGCCGGATCGTAGCCGGTGAGGGAGAGGAACCCTTCCCGGGCCGGCCCCGCCACATAAGCCGTTTCCGTCCTCACCGCCACCGCCTCCTCCACCCCGGGGACGGAGCGCAGCGCGGCGAGATCCAGCTGTATCCGGGCCTGAAAGCCCTGAGCCGCCGGGGTGATGAGGAGGGTGTTGAACCCCATGATCCGCTCCACCTCGTGGGTGATGGAGCGCTGAAGCCCCTGGCCGATGGAGATCAAGGCCACCACCGCGGCAGTGCCGATGAGGATGCCGATCACCGTGAGCCAGGACCGGAGTTTCCGGTGGAGCACGTTCCGCACCGAAAGGAGAAAGAGGTCCCCGATCACCCCGTCCCCTCCAGTAGGCGGCCGTCCCGCATGCGCAGGACCCTGGTGGCCACGGCCGCCGCCTCGGCGTCATGGGTCACCAGGACCAGGGCCTTCCCCCGCCGGTTCAGGTCCCGCAGCACCTCCAGGATCTCCCGGCCCGAGGCCGAATCCAGGTTGCCGGTGGGTTCATCGGCCAAAAGGAGCTCGGGATCCGAGGCCAAGGCGCGGGCGATGGCCACCCGCTGGCGTTCCCCCCCTGACAGCTGCCCCGGCCGGTGCCCCTTCCGGTCGGCCAACCCCACCAGGGAAAGCAGCTCGGCCGCCCGCCTTCTGCGCTGCCCCCGCCTTTCCCCCTGGAACAGGAGGGGCAGCTCCACGTTCTCCAGGGCGCTCAGGGTGGGGATGAGGTTGAACGTCTGAAAGACAAAGCCGATGTGGCGACCTCGGAGCTCCGCCAGCCGAGCGGGGCTAAGCGAGCTTGAATCCTCACCCGCCCAGATGACCCGGCCCGAGGTGGGCCGGTCCAAGAGCCCGGCTATGTGAAGCAGGGTCGACTTCCCAGAGCCCGACGGGCCCATAATGGCCAGGGATGCCCCCGGATCCAGGGTCAAATCCACCCCCCTCAGGGCGGGCACCTCCACCTGCCCCATCCGGTAGACCTTGGTCACCCCCTCCAGCTGCAGAAGGGGCTGGCTCATGGTCGCTTGTACTCGATGAGCACCATCTCGAAGGCGATCTCTTCCCCTTCGTAGACCCTGAGCCAGGGCACCAGGTAAACCGGATCGGACAGGGCCAGGCCAAGCTCCACCCGGGAGCCCTCCGAGCCGGCCTGGGTGTACTGCCCAAGGAGGCAGTCCACCCCGGCAACCCGGATCTTCTCAAGGGCGCGGAACAAGATCCCCCCCGGCAGGGCGTACTCCTCCCCCACCTTGAGGAGCTCCCGCCTGCGGATCAGGGTCATCAGGGCCCCCAGGTCCAGGCCGGCCCCTGCCGACTGGATGTAGAAGGCGGAGCCCAAGAAGCCCAACATGCCGAGCTCGTCTGGAAACCCCTCGGCCTCCACCGAAAGCCGTACCCGATAGCGCCCCTCCGGAAGGCCCTCCACCACGAGGCTCAAACTCTGGGCGGCGGGGAGGTCCTTCCCTTTAAGCCTCCAGGTCATGGTGGTGATCCCCTCTGGGAAATCGGCGAGCTCCGCCTGGGCCCAGCCCACCGTCGCCACCAAAAGCGGCACCAGCCAAAGCCACCTGCGCCTAGACATCATGGCTCACCCCGTTTTCGGCCTTCATCTCCATGCGGCCCTTCCCCAGCCTAACCAGGCCGCGGTGGAGCATAAGGTAAATGCCCCCGCCCACGAATACAAGCTCCGCGAACCGGTAAAGCACGGAGAAGGCCAGGGCCCCGCTCGGCCGGATCCCCAAAAGGGAGAAGATCCCCATGCGTCCCCCCTCCGCCACCCCCATCCCCCCCGGGGTGATCCAGAGGAAAGCGGTGAGGAAGGCGTTTAGAGTAAAGTAGAGGGAAAGCTGGGTGGCGGTGAACAGCGTCTTTTGAGTGAAGTAGAAGAAGACCTGGGGCCTCAGGTAATTGAAGAACACGGTGAGGATTTGAAAGAGGAAGGCGAGGGAGGTGAAGCCAAGCCTCCGGGTGAAGGCGTAGTAGATCTCCTGTTCGGTTTCCGCCACCTTGGCCGCCGCCTCAAGGAGCCTCCCCCTCCCCGGCAAAAGCCGGGCCAAAAGCCGGATCAGCCTGGATATCCAATGGTAGTTGCGGGCGAAAGAGAATATGGCGAGGAAAAGGAAGACCGCCATGATCCCGAGGGCGATCCCCAACGTCCTTTTATCCGCCAGTGGGAGGTTCGGGGAGACCAGGGCAAAGAAACCCCCAAGCGAAGCGAAGATCAGGATGGCCAGCCCGGCAAGCAGCCTTTCCACCACCACTGTGGCCATGACCTGGGCCATGGGAACGCCGGTTTTCTTGGCCACAAGATAAGCCCTTACGGGCTCTCCCCCAAGGTACATGGAGGGGGTGAGGTAGCTTATGGCGTACCCCGCCACCAGGGCGGTGGAGGCGCTGCCCCAGCCGGGGTGTATCCCGGCCGCGTGGAGCAAGATGACCCAGCTTACGAGCCAGGCGAGCAGGGAGCACAAGACGTTGGCCACCACGGCTATGAACCCCCATGCCCCCACGGCCTTGATCTCCTGGAAGACCAGACGTGGTCCGCTTGTGTAGATGAGCCCGCCCAGCAGGGCCACCCCCACCCCGATGAGCCCGAGGGGCAAAAGCACCTTGTAGGCCCTCATAGGTACCCATACCCCCGAAGCCTGTCCACGGTATCCCCTTCATAACCATGCCGGGCCTTGACCGGCTGGGAAACGTACTCCGGCTCCAGGAAGCCGGGCTGGAACCCCTCGCTTAGGGGACGGCCGTCCAGCCAGTCGGGGATGGGGGCCCCAAGGAGGGTGATGATGGTGGGGGCGAGGTCCCACAGCCGGCCGTGGAGCCCCTCCCCCGGTTTTACCCCCTCGCCAGAGAGGATCAGGGTCCCTTCCATGCGGTGCCCGGCGGCCGTGGCCGGGGGGGAGAAAACCCGGTGGTGCAGGAAACCGCCCAGGCCCTTCCCCACCCACCTGAGCCCGGCGGGGAGGAACAAAAGATCCGGCCCAAGTTCGGCCTGCTCCCCCTGGTAGACGTCCCGGCCGAACAGGACCTCCCCCAACAAAGGCCGGCCGTCCGGGAGGCGCAGCTCCTTGAGCCCTTGAACCAGGTCCCGCAAAACCCGGGGGGCGTCCTGAGGGCGTACGATCCCCTGCGGTTCGCGCCCTGCCCGGTTGAGGAAGATGCTTCCCACCTCTGCGTGGGAGTAGGCCCAGGTCCTCCTCCAGTCCACATCGTCAAGCGACAGGAAGAAGGCCCGGGCGAAGGTGGCGAACGGCCCCCGGGCCCAAAGGTCGGCCGAGGAGCGGACGATCCCGAGCCGGCGGGCAAGGGGATAGAGCTGGTGGCCCACCTTCTCCAGCCCCCTGGGGGAGAGCCCCCGGCGGAACAGGGCCCGTCGCAGGGCCGCGCCGGGGCGGCGCCTGAGGTGCAGGAAGCCCTCCCGGAGCAGCCAGGTGTTCACGTGGAACTCCCCCTCCAAAGGGCCCATCCCGTGGTCCGAGAGGAGGACAAGCCACCTGGGCCTCAAGGCGGAGAGGAGCTCCCCTAGGGCCCGGTCCGCGGCCTGGAACACGGAGACGACCTCGGGACGGCCCCAAAGGTAATGCTGGACCGTGTCGGTGGCCTGGAAGTGGACGGCCAGCGCATCCGGGCGGTACCGGCCGGAAAGGCCGATGGCCACCCTGGCCTCGGCCTCGATCCCCCGGACGAGCTCCTGGGCCCAGTCCTCGGGAGGGATGGTAGGGGTCCACTCCGGCGGGGTGGGCATGTAATCGGGGGCGATCAGGCGGGCCTCGGCCATGATCCCGGGCGGAAACCCATCCGCGCCCTCTGGGGCCAGGAAGCCCGGCACCCAGAACCCCTGCACCTCCCGCGGGGGGAAGCTCAAGGGGAACCCCACTATCCCCACCCGTTTTTGGGCCGAGATGAGCTCCCAGACGGTGGGGACGGCCAGGGCCCTGGAGTCCACCAAGGTGGGGGTATAGCGGTTCGGGGCCCGGCCGGCCCAGCCGAACACCCCGTGCTTCCCCGGGCCACAGCCGGTGTGGAAGCTGGCCCAGGCCGGCGCCGTAATGGGGGGCAAGGTGCTCTCCACCGTTCCCCAAGCGGCGGTACCGGATAGCTCCTCCAGGGCGGGGAGGAGCCCGGCCCCTGCCCACTCCCTAAGGAGCTCCGGGGGGGCCCCATCCCAGGCCACTACCAAAAGCTCACACCTTCCCATAACTAAGCCAGCATAGCCGGAAATAGTTCCGGATGTGATGGAAAAGATACCGCAACCCATGGGGCCCTGAGAGCTTCCGCATGGACGTGGTCACAAGAAGGTCGGGCAAAAAAACCACTTTTCCTACCCGGCGCAGCTTGAAGGCCAACCGGATGTCGGTCTCATCGTCGCCGTAGAAGGCCTCCCCCCGCTTGAACCCCCCCACCTCCGGATCGGCCAGCGCGGCCCCAAGGCGCGCCAGCCAGTCCGGAGGGGGCTGGGAGTCGGCGTCGGTGGTGGCGACGATCTCCCCGGAGGCGGCCTCAAACCCGGCCTGGCGAGCACGGGCAAGGCCGGGCCTCTCCACCCGCACCACCTGGGCCCCGTGGGCCCGGGCCACCTCACCCGTCCGATCGGTGGAGGCCGAGTCCACCACGATCAGCTCGAACTCCGAGATCGATTGGGAACGCAAGGCCGCAAGGCATGCGGGCAACACCTCCTCCTCGTTGTGGGCCGGAACCACCACCGAGATCCTGACCATCCGCCACAATCTAACCCCACTCTGCCGCCGTTTCAACGGCCGACCCCCCCTCAAGTGTCGCTCGGTAAAGGGAAGCTAGCCTGCGGCCCACCTCAGGGAGGCCGTGCCCCACGGCCCATCGATAGGCCTCCCTTGAGAGGGCCAGCCTGCACGCCGGCTCCTCCGCCATTTTTCGGACATGTTCTATGAACCCCTCGACCGTGGCCCCCTTCAAACACTGGACCCCGTGGACGAGCTCGGAAAAGGCGGGGACGTCCCGCAAGACAAGCGGCCGCCCGAGGGCCGCCGCCTCAAGCACCACCAAGGATTGGGTCTCCCCATAAGTAGGAAAAAAGAAAAGGTCGCAGGCGGCGTATGCCCCTTCGGGCTCGCGCACAAAACCTGGGAAAAGGAGGTTTTGGGGACGTCTTTTGAGTGCCCTGTTCATGCGGGGATTGAACCCCCAAGGGCCCCAGTGCTGCCCGAACCAAACGAAAGCGAGCTCGGGAAGGGCCCTGGCGACCTCTATGAAGTCCACAACCCCTTTTCGGGGGAGGATGTTCCCGGAGCAGTACACCGTGAACCGCCTCAGCCCCAATCGTTTCCTCCAGGTTTTTCTCTTTTCCTCGGAGAAGCGGAACCGGGAAAGGTCTATGCCGTTGCTCACGACGAAAGCTGGCCCAAGCCCCCTTTCGGAGAGCATCTGCTTTGCGAACCCGGAGGGGACGAAAAGGGCGTCGGCCTTTCGGTACACGCGGTCGAGGAAGCGCTCGTAAAGGGGGGCGACAAGGGAGGTGCCGGTGAACCCGCCGGCGAAGTCGTAGCGGCCGATGGAGTGGGCGTGGAGGACCACCGGGATTCCCCTTCTCTTTGCTCGGCGAAGATACCGTAGGGACTTGGGCCCAAACCAGTGTAGGTGAAGGAGGTCATAGCGGTCTTTCGGGTCGGTGGTCACCTCCACCCCGGCTATCCTCAAGGCCTCGAGGTGGTTGCGAAAGGCGCTGTAGATGCCGGAGCGGGAGAGGAGCTCCGGCGCCTCCAGGTAAAGACAGACCCTCATCCTGCCCCTGCCTTGGGGCTCATCTTCCTCACAGGCGGCCCCACAGGCGATCGAAGAGGAGGCCCAGGGCGGCTTCGGCCGCCGACCACTTGTTTGCCTTTCTCGCCCCCTCGAACTTGAACCTGCGGACCAGGGCCCCTTGGGGGGTTGCCAAGGCCACGTATACCAGGCCCACCGGTTTCTCCTCCGTGCCTCCCCCGGGCCCGGCGATCCCGGTGGTGGCGAGGGCGAAATCTGCTCCGAAAAGCCCTCTTGTCCCTTGGGCCATCCTCTCGGCGCACTCCTTTGAGACCGCCCCGACCGTGGTAAGGATCTCCTCCGGCACGCCGAGGAGCTTTCTCTTGATCTCGTTGGAGTAGGCCACTATCCCCCCCAGGAAGTAATCCGAGGAGCCCGGGACATCGGTTATCCGGGAGGCCAAAAGCCCCCCGGTGCAGGACTCCGCCACCGCCAGGGTCTTCCCCAGTTCCCGCAGCCGCCGGCCCACTTCAACCTCCAGCAACCCTCACCTCCAGTTCCCGCCGGAGGAGCTCGGCCGTCTCCAGTAGCTCCCCCCGCAAAAGCACAGTGGCCAGGCCATCGAACGGGGTGGGATCACGGTTGGCGATAACGATCCTGGCGCCGTGCCGGGCGGCAAGCGGCACCAGCCCCGCCACCGGCCACACCGAAAGCGAGCTGCCCAGCACGAACAGGCACCCTGCCCGCATCACCTCCTGCCGGGCGAGTTCAAAGTCCGGGGACAGCTCCTCCCCGAAGAGCACCACGTCCGGCTTCACCAGGGCGCCACAGCCGCAACGGGCCACTCCCTCCTCCTTCGCCCGGGATGCGATCCACCCCAAAGGGTAACGCCTTCCGCAGCCCAGGCAGGTGCCGCTCCTGGCGCTTCCGTGCACCTCGAGCACCCGGCGGGAGCCGGCGGCCTGGTGCAGGCCGTCTATGTTCTGGGTGATCACCCCCTGCAGAATCCCCTGCCCCTCCAGCCAGGCGAGGAGCTCGTGCACCGGATTCGGGCGGGCAGCCCGCATCCGCTCGAACCGCCATATCCAAAACGCGTAGAACTCCTCCGGGTTTTCCAGAAAGCCCTGGAGGGAGGAAACCCTTTCGGGGTCGTATTTCCTCCACAGGCCATCCCGGCCCCGGAAGTCAGGGATCCCGGAAGGGGTGCTCACCCCGGCCCCGGTCAGGGCCCAAGACGTCCCGGCCTCAAGGAGGAGGGAGGCGGCAGCCCGCAGGGCTTTGGGCTTCAAGCTCATACTGAGAGTGTGCCGGTCCCAAAGAGGGGGTGCAAGGGGGTTTGCCCGGCTCGGTGCTGGATATTATCATGAGGGGCGATAAGGGGGCAACTATGGCTGGCCATTCCAAATGGGCAAACATCAAGTACCGAAAAGAGCGGCAAGACAAGAAGCGTTCCAACCTCTTTTCCAAGCTCACCCGGGAGCTCATCGTGTGTGCGCGGCAGGACCCCAACCCGGAGACCAACCCCGCGCTCGCCGCGGCCATAGAGCGGGCCCGGGCGGCCAACATGCCCAAGGAGAACATCGAGCGGGCGATAAAGCGGGCCGCCGGGGACCTGGAGGGGACGAGGTACGAGGAGGTGACCTACGAGGGCTATGGCCCCGGTGGGGTGGCTATCCTGGTGCGGACCCTCACCGACAACCGCAACCGCACCGCCGCGGCGGTGCGGCACATCTTCGAATCGCATGGGGGGTCCCTGGGCACCGAGGGATGCGTGGCCTGGCAATTCGAGCGGCGTGGGATGGTCCAAGTGGAGCGGCTCCCGGAGGGGATGGACAAAGACGAGCTCGTGCTCCTGGCCATCGAGAAGGGGGCGGAGGACTTCGCAGAGGACGAGGGGAGTTTGACCTTTTACACCGCCCCCACGGAGGTGGCCAGGGTGCGGGACGGGCTTGTGGCGGCCGGGGTGGAGGTCGGCCGTGCCGGCCTCACCATGGTCCCCAAGGCCACGGTGCGGGTGGAGGGGAAAGAGGCCGAGCGGCTCCTCAAGCTCCTGGACGAGCTCGATGACCAGGAGGACGTGCAGGAGGTGGTGGCCAACTTCGAGGTGCCGGACGAGCTGCTCGCCCGGGTGGAAAGCAGCTAGGAGGGGAGATGAGGTACTGGGTGCTGGTTGTGCTTGTGGGGGCGTTGGTGGGCGTTGGGGCGCTGGGGGAGGAGCCGAGCCCGACCCCGCTCATCCGTGGGCTGGCCTCCTTTGTGGTCCCCGGGCTGGGGCAGTACCTGAACGGCGAGTATGAAAAGGCCCTCACCCATTTTGTGGTGATAGTCCTGGTGGACGTGGGCTCCTCGTATGCGGCCCATGCCCTCCCCTACCTGCCCTGGTGGACCACCGGGGCGCTGCACACCCTGTGGGCGCTTTACTCGGCCGTGGACGCCTACCAGACCGCCCTTGAGCTGGAGGGGCTTACGCTTGAGCTTTCCCCTTCCGGCTTCGCCCTGAACTTTTAGTGTGGTGAGGATCGTAATCGAAACGGAGGCCACCGGCCCCGTCCCAGCGGAGCTGGATGAGATGCGCTGTCCCAAGACGGTGGCGGCGATCGTCCAGGCCCTTCCCATAAGTGGGACCGCTCGTCTTTGGGGCGATGAGGTGTATTTCGAGATCCCGGTGGAGGTTGGGCCGGAGGCCCCGGTAGAGGTGGTGCGGGCAGGGGATTTGGGGTACTGGCCTCCTGGGCGGGCGTTTTGCATCTTCTTTGGCCCCACCCCCGTTTCCACAAGCCCGGAGGAGATCCGTCCGGCAAGCCCGGTGAACCCCGTGGGCCGCCTTCTTTCGGACCCAGCGGGCTTCAAGAAGGTGAGCGCCGGCGCCCCCATCTCCATACGCAAAGCTGAGTAATCTGCAAGGAGCAAGCCATCCCGAACCCCAACCCCCCTTGATGTCAATGGTAGTAGTCAATGTAGTCAATGTAGCGTCGGGCTTCATGCCCGACGAAAGACGAAAGCCCGACGAAAGACGAAAGCCGTTTGGTGGGGATTGCCCCGGGCCCGACCGGGGCTTGTCGGGGGGGGGCTCCAGCGCTATATTCTTCCCGTCCTAGGGCGTAGCCAAGCGGTAAGGCAGCGGGCTTTGGACCCGCGATCGGAGGTTCGAATCCTCCCGCCCTAGCCAAAGGAAAACCCCCGGGAGAAAACCCGCAGGCAGGCCTGCGCCACCTCCCGATCGTACCGGCCTTCGTCCCTTATCTCCTCCAGGGCCCTTTCCACCCCCAGGGCCGGCCGATAGGGCCGGTGGGAGCTGATGGCCTCCACCACGTCCGCCACCCCCAGGATCCTGGCCTCCAGGATGATCTCATCGTCCCGCAGCCCCCGTGGGTACCCAGAGCCGTCCAACCGCTCGTGGTGCTGGCGCACGATCTCCCCCACCGGCCAGGGGAACTCCACGTTGCGGAGGAGCTCATACCCCACATCGGGATGGGGCCGGATCAAGGCCATCTCGTAGTCCGCCAGCTTCCCCGGCTTGCTTAGGATCTCACCGGGCACCGCCAGGACCTTCCCCACATCGTGGAGCAGGGCGGCCACCCGCAACCCCTCCACCCTTTCCGGGGGGAGGCCCAGCTCCTCGGCGATGGCGCAGGCGAGCTTGGCCACCCGCTCCTGGTGCCTGGCCGTATAGGGGTCCTTGAGGCCCATGGCCGCGGAGAACGCCGCCACCACTTGGTCTAGGAGCTTCTTCCGCTGGGCGGCCCGTCTTGCCAGCTCCTCCTGGGCCCCCTTGACCTCCGAGAACAGCCGGGCGTTTTCCATGGCGATGGCGGCGACATCGGCCAGCGCCTCGGCAAGGCTCATCTCCTCGGGTCCGAACGCCTCGAGCTCCGGGCTTTGCAGGTTCAAGGCCCCGATCACCCGCCCCCCCACCTTCAAGGGGACACAGAGCTCGCTCAGGCTGGGCCGGGTCCCGGGGATGAACCGCGGGTCCCTCCGTACGTCAGGAAGAGAGACCGCCTCCCCAGTCCTGGCCACCGCGGCCACGATCCCCCGCTCGGAGCGCAGCGGGAAGGAGGAGGGACCGGGAGGGGGTTCCAGGGAATGGGCGACCAATACCACCTCCTCCCCATCGATCAGGAATATCCCGCAGTCCTCCATCCCCAGGATGTCCCGGGCGGCCTCCACCACCGCCTGGGCCACCTCCTCCACGCTGCGGGCCAGAACCAGCCTCCTCCCGAAGGCCCCGATCTTCGAAAGCCTCTCCTGGTGTTGGCGAAGCGGGGTGATATCCTGAACGGTGCCCTCATAGTAGAGGACCCGGCCGGCGGCATTCCGCACCGCCCGGGCGCTCTCCAAAACAAAAACCTTCTCCCCGTCCTTCTTCAACCACACCGACTCGAAGGCCGAAACCACTCCATGGTTTTCCAGGAACTCCTTAAACCTGGACCGGGGAGACTCCGGGGCGAATCCCTCCTTTTCCAGATCGCGTTCCGCAAGTTCGCTAAAGGAGGAAAAACCAAGGAGCTTCACCAAAGCGGGGTTTGCATATACGATCCTCCCCTCCGGGGTAGTGCGGTAGAAGCCCACGGCCGAGGATTCCACGAGGTCGCGGAACCTCCCCGTGGTCTCCTCGGCCAAGCGGAGCCAGCTTTCGACCCGGATCTTGAGGAGATCCCGCGATACGGGCATGGCAAGGACGTCGTCGAACCCGGCCGAAAGCCACCTCCCCGGGGAGGCGGCTTGGGACACGAAGACGATGACCGGGAGGAAGGAAAACCGCGCCGCTGCCTCGGCCTTCCAGGACCTGATCTCCTCCTCCAGGGCCCTGGCCAGCCCCTCCTCCACCAGGACAGCACCGATCCCCTCGAGGTCAAAGGGCCCCTGAGGGCAAAGAGCCCTGAGCCCCATCTCCCCCAGGGCGGAGGATAGGAGGGCCCGGTCCGCGGCGTTTCGGAACAGGAGGGCGATGCCCTTCTTCCTCACCCCGTCTCCCGTGCCGGGGCGATCCCGGTGAAAAAGCCTGGGACGTGGAGCGGTTCCCCTCCCACCCGCAGCCCCTGGGGGGTTATTTGGAGTCGTCGGATCTCCGAGCTCGACTTCCCCGTGCGCTTCTTCAGGCAACCTATTGCCCGGATCACCTGCCCCTTTTCCTCCACATAACGCAAAAGCAGGGCGTTGTCGAACACGAAGCTTACCCCGAGCTCGGTGAGGGAAAGCTCCCCGGTGATGCGCTCCGTCTCGGCTATCCAAAGGGCGGTCACGCCCCGGCCTCCCAGGTAGGCGGCCAGGTTATGGGTGTGGGTGACGAGGCTTCCGTACTCCTCCATGGCCAGGCTGTACCCCCGGAGGCTGTCGATCATCACCGCCTTTCTCCCCTCCTCTTCCACCTCGTGGCGCACGAGCTGAAGGAACTCGTCGGGGTAAAGGGTGAGGGGGCTTATGCTCATGACCTTGAGCCTTCCGGATCCCAGGAGGTCTCGGTCCAGGATCCCCAGGGCCTGACCCCGGGCGATCACCGTGGCCGGGGGCTCCTCGAAGGTGTAGATCACCCCCGGAAGCCCCTTTCGGGCGGCCTCGGCCATGAACCGCGTGCCCAGCGTGGACTTTCCCACCCCGGCCGGACCGGCGATCACCGTGGCGGTCCCCATCCCCACCCCCCCGTCCAAGAGTTCGTCCAGCCCGGGGATCCCAAAGCCCAGCCCTTCCTTAGAGGGAAGTTGAGCAGAAGGGGGGAAGACGTGGTGGGGGAAGACCACTATCCCCTCCGAGGTTATCCGCAGGGGATGTAGCCCCGGGAGGTAGCCGGACCCGCGCATCTTCTCCACCGCCACCGCCCGGAGCTCTGTCAGTCGGCTCGGCCCTACCGTGCGCGTCAGGCGGATCACCCCGTCCCCCACCAGGGCCAGCGTCCTTTCCTCCTCCACATCCCCGGGCTCGGCCACCAGCACCGTGGTGATCCGCCGGCCGTTGAGGAAGCCCACCAGCCTCAGCAGGTTCCTGCGGAACTGGTAAAGATCCGGGGAAAGGTCCTTGAGCAACGTCACGGGGTCCAGGACGAGGCGCTCAGGCTTATGCTCCTCCACCGCCTCCCAAATCCCCTGCCAGAAGGCGGACTCCTCCACCTCGCTGGGTGGGAAGACCCGGTACTCCTGGAAGTGGGCCTCTTCTGGCCGAGATTGGGGGGAAAGGTCCACGAGGTCTATCCCCCGAAGGTCCCAGCCCAACCCGGCCAAGTTCCTTTTGAGCTCGGAGATGGGCTCGGCCAGGGTGATGTAAAGGGAGCGCTCTCCCCGGGCTGCCCCTGCCCGAAGCCACTGTACCGAGAGGATGGTCTTGCCGGTGCCCGGGGAACCCACCACTAGGTACGTGCGCCCGGGGAGGAAGCCGCCGAGCAGGGCCTCGTCCAAACCCGGAATCCCTGTGCAAACCCGCTTGTCCTCCCCCATTGCCCCAGTCCAAACTCATTATACCCCTTCGGGGAGCGGGGGGTTGACCTTGTTCCTTTGGGGTGTCAAACTTGGACAAGGTGCAGGGAGAAAGGCTTCTTGAAGGGCTTGGCGTAAGCGTCCCTGACGAGCTCCTCAGGGTGGCCCTCTCCCATTCCTCTTATGCCAACGAGAGCGGGGGGGTGAGCAACGAGCGGCTGGAGTTCCTGGGGGATGCGGTGTTGAACCTGGCTTTGGCGGAGTTTCTTTACCGCCGGTTCCCGGAGCGGGATGAGGGGGAGCTTTCCAAGATCCGGGCGGTGGTGGTATCCCGGCCGGTGTTGGCGCAAGTGGCCCGGCGGCTGGGCCTTGGGGAGCATCTCCTTCTGGGGAGGGGGGAGGAGCTGGCCGGGGGAAGGGAGCGTCCTTCCATTTTGGCGGCTGCCCTGGAGGCGCTGTTCGGGGCGGTGTTCCTCTCCCATGGGTACGAGGAGGCCCGGGGGCTGGCGGAAAGGCTCCTGGGGCCGGAGGCCCGACGTTATGCCGCCGAGCGGTCCCCTGACTACAAGTCCCTGCTTCAGGAGCTGGGGCAAAGGCGTTATGGGGCCCTGCCGGCCTACGAGGTCGTCCAGTCCGAGGGCCCGGAGCACAAGAAGGTGTTCACCGTGTCCGTGGAACTGGGGGGGAGCAGGGCCGTGGGGCGGGGACGCTCCAAGAAGGAGGCCGAACAGGCGGCGGCCAAACGGCTTTACCTGGACCTCGAGGAGAAATTGGATGGTTAGCTTTTTTGAACCGCTCTTTACGCAAGCTATTGTTCGCAACTTGACTTCCACAGTATTGAGTGCTAATCTAATTCAGAATGAGAATTGTTCTGGAGTTAGAACCTGAGGGAGGGGAGCTTGCGCTTCCGGTTCACTACAACCATCTGGTTCAGGGGTTGATCTACCGCAGTTTGGACGAGGCCCTGGCCGGGTGGTTTCACGATCGGGGCTACTGCTGTGGCAAGAGGAGGTTCAAGCTTTTCACCTTCTCGCGGCTTTTCTCCCAGGGCCGCAAGTACGATCCGGAGAAGAAGACGATCATCTTCCCAGGGCCCGTTCGCCTCAAGGTGGGGTCGGTGGATGTGGACCTCCTTGAGTCCCTGGTGGTTCATCTAATTCGGCGGCGGGAGGTTAGGCTGAACGGCAGGCTCTGTCATTTCACCTCTGTGGAGGTGGAGATGCCGGTTGAGGCAAGGGGCCCTGTGGTGGTGCGGGCCCTTTCCCCCATCGTCGTCTACAGCACCCTGAAGAACGGAGCGGGCGGGAAAAAGACCTATTACTACAACCCCTGGGAGAGGGAATTTCAGGAAAAGATCTTTGAGAACCTTCGGCGGAAGTGGTCTGCGTTTCACGGGAGTGGGGAGCCTCCGGCTTTGGAGGGGGCCTATATAAAGCCCGTGAGGGTGAGCAAGCGAAACGAGGCGATAGTGCTTTTCAAGGGCACGGTGATAAAGGGGTGGACTGGGCTTTACGAGCTTTACCTTCCTGAGGCCTACTTCAGCTTGGCCTACGATGCCGGCCTTGGTGCCAAGAACCCCCAGGGCTTCGGCATGGTGGAGATGTGGCAGCCCCGCGGCCGGGGCCTTACATCCCAAAAGGAGGCCTAAAGGATGCTGGAAGGATTGCGGACGCTGGGTCACGTGGCGTTGGATTGGCGTCGCCAGCATGCCGCCAGTGAGGAGGAGGCCTTACTGCACGCGTTGGTGTCTACCGACGCGCTGCGCCGTTACACGCACCTAGTCATTCTGCCTCTACGCCATGAAAACGGCACCTGGCGTTTGGCTCAGCCCAAGTTGCAAGAACTGGATGAAAAGACTTTATACCAAGCCCTGTGGCTGGAACACGCGCCTCGCAATGTAGCCCAGGACCGCCTCACCGTGGCCCGTCTGGAGTATCTGATTTCCCAGGCCATCCCCGCGCTGACCTGCCATCTGGGCCCCGGTTTACCCCAAGGCGACTTGCGAGACCACCTGGAAGCGCTCCTCCAAAGCCCGGCCTACCTGGAATTGCCCGTGCAGAAGGCCACGGATCAGCGCTATCGTTGGGTCTGGAACCTGAGCACACTAGGATGGGCCCGGTGGGAGTGGGTGCCGAAGGGCCGGCGCAAAGCTCTGGAAGACCTGGCCCGCGCCCTGGGAACCGACGCCCTAACACCCGAGCTGTGGCAGGCCTTCGCGCAGCAGGCCGGGGCGAAGGCAGCGGTTCCCCTCATCGCAGCAACGCTGGAAGCAGGTCTGCGGAACGCATTGGGACTGAAAGGCGAAAAGGTGCTTTTCACTCTGGAGGTGGAGGGCCAATGGCTGGTTAGGCACCTGGATTACCACCGCTACCTGGTGCATTTTTTCCTGGATAACTTGTTTGAAGGCGCCCAGGAAGGTACCTGCCATGTTTGTGGGCGTTCTGGGGTGCCTGTGACTGACGACACCGTCCGCTTGCGCCTGAAGCTTTACATCACCGACAAGCCCGGCTTTGCGAGTGGTTTCGTCAAGGAACACTTCCACCGCAACTACGCGCTGTGCCAGGAATGCTATCAGCACCTGCTAGCCGGGGAGGCCTTCCTGCGCACCAGGTTGCGCAGTCGGTTGGTGAGCACCGTATATGTGCTGCCCACCTTCCACTTACCAGAAGTACGCCCCATGGGCCAGGATTTGGAAGCGTGGTCGCAATACATTTCTGCGCTGTGGAACGCCACGCTTAATCTGGAGGGGTGGCGCGCGTTCCAGGAACAGTTGGAGGCGTACCGCGAGTACGAAAACCGGAAAGCCTCCTTCCTGCTTGATTTTCTCTTTGTGGAGGACGATGGGCGTTCCGTCAAATTACAGCGCCATATCCGGGATGTGCCTCCTTCACGACTGGACGAGATGGACCGGGCCAGACGCCGCACCCGTGCCTTCGCGGAAGAGCACCTCGTCCCGTTCCGCACCGAACGCTGGGACCCGTGGGACCTGAGCCTTCAGGCCATGAGCTCTCTCTTCCCTATGGGCATCAAGGGCAGCGGGCGAGTCGCGTTCTTTGGCTTTCTGGAGGCCTTACTCACAGACAAGCCCCTCAGTCAAGCCGGACTCATCCGTGCGTTCCTGGAAGTGGCCTCCATGCACCACTTCGAGCGCTACCGGGCGTATGGTCGAACCCCATCGAATAATCCCGCGCTTAACTTGCAAACCTTCCTGGTGCAGACCCAACTTCTCTGGTATTACCTGGCCCAATTGGGCCTGAAACTCATTACAGGAGGCGAGCCCATGGGTACATTTCCTTTAGCAGACCAGGTTCGCAATCTCATTCCATCAGATGTGTGGGCCTATATGGAACACCTGGGTCTAAGCCTACCCCAACGAGCCCTCTTCCTGTTGGGGATTCTTATTGGTCAAGTAGCCCAAGTGCAGACCGGGCAATGGCCGAAACCTTCTGCTCAAAGTAAAGATGAGCAAACCCAAATTGAAAAGTATAAATCTGAGAAAAACGGTACTGCAAAGAGTAGTACTAAGAAAGAGTACAAGCCACCTGTCCTCAATAAAATCCAATTCCATGGCATGGATGTGAGCAAAATCCACCGCCTGAGCAACCAAGTCTTCAACGAGATGCAAATCTACAAGGTAAACCGCTATCGAGAGCCTCGGGATCTGTACGCGGCCATGCACGCGCTGTTGGACGCGGCCGGGAACCTGGTTTCCCCTGCGGAGAACACCTATTGGGTTCTCTCGGGCTACGCGTTCCAGCACCTGCGCCGTTTCGGTAAAACGTCCCCGGATGAATCTGTTCAAGACAAAACCAAATAGTCCTTTGAAGGAGGTCAATTATGTCAGATGTAAAGCATAATCATGAGATCAAGACGGATGTGGAACACAATCACGAAATTCTGTTTCTGTACGATGCCCGCCTGTGTAACCCCAACGGCGACCCCGACGAGGAGAACCGCCCCCGCATGGACTACGACACCCGCCGCAACCTGGTCAGCGATGTACGCCTCAAGCGCTACCTGCGGGATTTCTGGATTAGTTGGACGGAGGAGGATTGGAAGAGGGACCCCTGGGAGTATCCATTTCCGCAAGATGTATGGGTGCGGCCCGTGGGCGGTGAAGTGGTCACGGCCAAGGAACGCATTGAGCGACTGGCAGATGAATTCCGCAAGAGCCACTCCAAGTTTGCCAAGCGCAAAACCAAGGAGCTGGCTAAAGAGCCCTCCTTCCGCCAATGGCTGCTAGAGCGCCTGATCGATGTGCGCATGTTCGGCGCGACCATGCCCATCGGCGCGGAGGAAGGCGGGGCCACCGGCGGCCACCTGACCTACACCGGCCCCGTACAATTCTCCTGGGGTTACTCCCTCAACCGGGTGGACCTGGTGCCTTCGTCCACCATCACTTCCCGCTTCGCGGGCCGGGACGAGGGCGAAAAGGGCGAGTATGGCACCATGGGCAAGGACTGGCGGGTCAAGTATTCCTTCCTGGCTTTCTACGGCATGGTAAGCGCCTGGCGGGCTAGGGAGACGCGGCTACTGGAGAAAGACATCGAACTTCTGGACCACTCCCTGCTCAACGGCCTACCCCTGATGGCCACCAGCCGCAGCAAACTGGGCCAAACCTCGCGGCTCTACCTGCGGGTGGAGTACCAGGACGATGCCACTTTCCTGGGAGACTTCCGCCCCTACCTGTGCCTGAAGCCCTATGACGGTCTGGAAAGCCTGGACGATGTGCACATGGAGTTCCAAGCCCTGCTGGAGTTGTTGAAGGAAAATAAGAAACGCATCGCCGAGGTGGTGATCTGGACCCATCCTCAGTTCAAGGACGGTCAGGATTTCGTGGAAGCTCTTAAGAAGAGTGAGGAACTCAAGGAGAAAGTCCAGCCACCCCAATCCTGAGGGGGAACGGTCATGCGCTCTATAGCGGTCTTTGACCTGGTGGGTCCGATGGCCCACTTCCGCAAGTTCTACACCAACTCGTCCTCCCTCACCTACCACGTGCCCCCGCGCACGGTGCTCGTGGGCATGATCGCTGCGTTGTTGGGCTGGTCGCGGGATTCCTACCGGGATTCCTACTCCGACCGCCTGAGCCTGGAGAAAGCCCATATCGGCGTGGCCTTGTGCACGCCGGTGCGCACCATCGTGCAAACCGTAAATTTACTGGCAACGGATGATAACGATTGGCATGGTATGAAGCCTCGTACCCAAATTCCCACCGAGTGGGTGTTACCTAAGGCTTATGAGCATCCCGCACTGCTGCGCTACCGGGTGTACTTCGCCCACGAGGACCCGGCCATCACCGAAGAGGTGGCCTGGCGGGTCCAGGAAAGACGCTATGCGTACCCGCTGTTCCTGGGCGTAGCCTCCTGCCCCGCGTGGGCAGAAGGCGGAGCCTTCTACCCGGTCAATAAAGTGTCCTGGGTGGACGATCCTACGCCTGTGTCTATAGATACCACCGTGCCCATCCCTCGGGTGATCGCGATGCCGCCGGAGGAAAATGTTGGTGTCCGCATCCTGCGGGACCGAATGCCATTGGACTTGAACCCAGATCGCACTCTGCGCGCGGTGGCTGATGTGCTCTGGGAGGACAACGGCCGGTCCCTAACCCTGGCCGTGCGGGGCCGCCGTTTCCGCTTGCCTGAGGACGAATCCTGGCATGTGTTCCTGGCGGTGGGGGATGGCGCAGGCTGAGGCCCGCCCCGGCCAACCGCTCATCGAACACCTGGCTCAGGTGGCTGAGGGCGCGCGGGAAGCGTTGACCCATCCGGCCCTGCGCCGCCGGGAGGTGCTCGCGCGGATTGCCTACCTGGTGGGTGCGGCCCACGATGCGGGCAAGTACACCACCTTCTTCCAAACCTACTTGCGCACGAAGAAGCCCCAGGACGGCAAAGAGCACCACGCGTTCCTTTCCGCGGTGTTGGCCGCGTGGTGGACGATGCAGGAAGTAAGCGACCCGGATCTGGAGACACCCCAGGCTTACCTGCCCCTGCTGGCCTTTTTAATGGTACACCGCCATCACGGCCACCTGCACGCGCCCACGGAACTCATCCCCAAGCCCGATCAGGTGGAGGCTTGGCTGAATGGGGATTTGGACAATCTGGAGACTTACTTGCGCCATTTCTGGCGTCAGTGGCACGACCTACATACCCGCCGGGAGGACGTGCTCGCTGAACTGCGCGACCTGGACGCGCCGGACCCAATGCCCTGGTTCGCCGACCCCAAAACGGTGGCCGAAACCTTCAAGCATCTGGGGCGCCTGGCCTATTGGCTGGACAAACCAGCAAGCAAACTGGACGAGGACGACCGGGCCCGACTGGCCCTGTGGGGGCAATTGCTCTTCTCCGCGCTCATCGACGCAGACAAACGCAGCGCGGCCGGGCTGCCGCTCCTACCCCCGCGCCCTGACCTGCCCGGCGACTTGGTGGCCCGATATGTGGCCCACAAGTATGCGCACCCCCGCCATGATCTGGACCGGGAACGGGGAAAATTCTTTTGCACCGTGACCGAGCAGGCCTGCCAGGTACCCATCCCTCCGCGGGAGCCCCTGGCCTTGACCGCGCCCACCGGTATGGGAAAGACCCTGGCCGCGCTCTCCGCGGCCTTTGTGCTGCGGGAACGGCTGGCACAGCACTACGGCGTTGCCCCTCGCATCGTGTACGCGCTGCCCTTCATCAACCTCATCGAGCAAAACTTCCGAGTAGTGCGGGATGTGCTGACCTGGGGTGTGCATGACTTTAAAGCCAACCAGGAACGCTATCTGTTGCGCCATCACCACCTGGCCGAAATCGGCTACCGCGTGGAAGACGAAAACCTGCCCGTGGCCGAGGCCCTGCTCCTCACCGAAGGTTGGGAGAGCGAGATTATCGTTACCACCTTTGTTCAGGTCTTCCACACCCTGCTGGGCTACCAGAACCGGATGCTGCGCAAATTGCACAACCTCATCGGCGCGGTGCTAGTGCTAGACGAGTTGCAGAGCCTCCCTATGGAATACTGGGACGCGGTGGACCGAGTTTTCCGGGTGCTGCAGGAAGAAATGGGCCTGACAGTGCTGCAAATGACCGCAACTCGGCCTCTGGTCTTCCTCCGGGTGCGGGAACTGCACCCGAACCCGCCCCGCTTGTTCAGTCTGATGCGGCGTACTGTAATGGAGGTGAACCTGGAGCCCCGCTCCGCTGAGGTCTTGGCTGACGAGGTGGAAGCCCTGGCCGAGGATCACGGCTCGGTGCTGGTGGTGGTCAATACCGTGCGCACCAGTCTGGAACTGTGCCAGGCCTTGCGGAAAAGAGGCTTGGGTCAACCTGTGGTGGGCTGGACAAAAGGCGATCCTTTTCCCTTACCCAGAGGCCAGCGCGCGCTGGTCTATCTTTCCACCAATATCGTTCCCAAACACCGCCGAGAGCGGTTAGATTTTCTCAAGGCCTGGCTGGCCGCGGGCGAGCAGGCCGTGCTGGTGGCCACCCAAGTAGTGGAAGCTGGTGTGGATGTAGATTTCCCAGTGGTCGTACGGGATTTAGCACCGCTGGACGCTGTTATTCAAGCCGCAGGTCGTTGTAATCGAGAAGGTAAACGCCAGCAAGGTCTCGTGCTGGTGCGCAGGCTAGAGAACTCCGGTGCCACACGCGTGTATGGTCCAGTCCACATTTATGTAGCCGAGCGTTTGCTGGGAGGTTCACGTCAACTCCCTGAACCCAAATATGCTGTTTTGGTGGAACGGTACTTTCAGGAAACCCGGGAGCGCAAATCCCAGCAAAAGAGTCGAGATCTGTGGGACGCATACGTGCGGTTGCGTTATGATTTTGCCCGTAATCGTGCAGACCTCCCATGTTTAAGTGACTTCCAACTCATTGAGCAAATGCCGTCTATTCCAGTGTATGTGTCTTTATGTGCTGAGGATGAAAAATGGCTGCGCGAGGTATTCTCGCCACAGGTGCTGGAGGAAAAAGATTGGCGTAGGCGACAAGAGGCGTACATTCATTACCGTTATTATCTACATGAGCGAATGTTACAAATTCCTGAATTCCGCGCGAAAAAGAACCCTCCGCCTGTTTGGAACTTGGGCCTATATTGGATTCCCTACGGCCAGCGCGACCAGTACTATGACCTGGAAACTGGCTTTCGTTGGGCAAAGGACGAACTGGAAAAAGCCTGGATTGTGTAAGGCTGCACCATGCCTCAGGAAATCACCGGCACCCTCATTTGGTACGCGATGATCTGCCCCCGAGAGGTGTGGCTCATGGCCCACGAAATTGAGCCCGACGAAGGAGACACGCGACTGGAGTGGGGACGGTTTCTGTGCGAGATAAGTTATCCCCGCTCTCGACGGCGGGAAATTGCGCTGCCGGGGATGAAGTTGGACTTAATAGAACGCCATGGACCCCAAGTGGTGGTCGCTGAAGTGAAGGCTTCCTCCCGGTTCGTGGATGCAGCTCGGATGCAAGTGCTTTTCTATCTGTGGCGCTTGCGGGAGATGGGCATAGAGGCTGAAGGGGAGTTACGCTTTCCTGAGGAGCGGCGGCGCCTCACGGTGGTGCTGGATGCGGAGGGCGAGCGAGCATTGCAGGAAGTAATGGCCCGTGTTGAGACCATACTGGCACAGCCGTTGCCCCCGCCGCCTGTGCGTGTCCCCTTCTGTCATCGCTGTGCATACCGTGAGTTCTGTTGGGCGGAAATGTCTGTTGAGATGGAGGGTGATTCCCATTGAAGCGCAGCGTTTATGTCTTCAGCAACGGAACTCTAAAACGCAAGCAGAACACCCTTTACATTGAGAACGAAACAGGGAAAAAGTATCTGCCCATTGAGCAAGTTGGCGAACTACATATCTTTGGTGAGGTCACGCTGAACACGAAACTCCTGGGGTTCCTTAGCCAAAGGGAAGTTCTGGTCCATGTTTACAGCCATTACGGCTACTACATGGGGACCTATTACCCGCGTGAACACTATAACTCTGGGTATATGACCCTTAAGCAGGCTGAACATTACCTTAATCCCCAAAAACGCATCGATCTGGCGCGCCGCTTCGTTGAAGGGGCGATCGCAAACCTCCGACAAGTGCTACGGTACTACATTAACCGCGGTAAGCCCCTCAATTCGATAGAAAGGGTTCTTCAGGGACATCAAGAACGCCTCTGCAAACTCGAGTCCATCGAACAGCTGATGCAGACCGAGGGCCAAGCCCGCGAAGCGTATTATCAGGCCTTCGATTTGATCTTGGACAATCCAGATTTTGTCTTTAAAGCCCGCACACGTCGGCCGCCCCAGAACCGCCTCAACGCCCTTATTTCTTTCGGGAACAGTTTGCTCTATACGGCAGTCTTGAGTGAAATTTACAAGACTCACCTTGATCCCCGAATCGGATTCCTTCACGCCACAAATTTTCGCCGCTTTACCCTGAACCTCGACGTAGCTGAGGTCTTTAAGCCCATATACGTGGATCGCTTGATCATCTCGCTTATTCAGAAAAGGCAGATCCAAACCAAGCACTTTGACACACGCCTTGGCGGGATCTATCTTAAGGAGGAAGGGCAAAAGAAATTTTTAAACGCTTGGGAGGAGCGTCTCCAGACGACAATTTATCACCGCGGCCTGAGACGAAACGCTTCATACCGGAGGCTGATCCGGCTCGAGCTTTACAAGTTGGAGAAACACCTTCTGGGAGAACAGGAATACAAGCCGTTCCGGGCTCGATGGTAAACCATGTATGTGATCATGGCGTATGACGTGAATGTAGAGCGAGTAGCTAAGGTTCTCAAAGTAGGCCGCCGATATCTTACTTGGGTTCAGAACTCGGTTCTGGAAGGAGAGCTAACTTTCTCGCAGTACGAAAGGCTCAAAACCGAAGTCAAAAAAGTTATCGAGGAGGAAGAGGACAGCGTGCTTTTTTACCTGTTGAGATCGGAAAGATCGTTAGAAAGGGAACAACTTGGGATGGCAAAAAGCGAACCTAAATGGATACTATAGGGTCGTCTACCTCGGGTAGGGCGCCTGGGCCGGGCGGTGGACGACCCAAAGCCCATTGTTCCTCAGCTTGACAGAGCCCTCGTTTCAGGCCATACATAGATGTTGGGCGTGATCTTTGCAAGGTAGATATCTCTTGCAAAAATAGTGTTTGAACGGCCATGGTTTTGGTTTGGAGCCTACCTACGAGGGATTGAAACAGCGCATCGAGGTCAAAGTTGGTGGTGATCAGGACAGGGTTTGGAGCCTACCTACGAGGGATTGAAACCTCGTATCCTCCAGGGTGGTGGTGGAGCCGCCGGTGGCAGTTTGGAGCCTACCTACGAGGGATTGAAACCGGCCCGAGGGGATCCTAGAGGCCGCAGAGGCTGGCGAGTTTGGAGCCTACCTACGAGGGATTGAAACACCAATCCGGCTCGCCCTATCTCCAGTGTTCCGGGGCGTTTGGAGCCTACCTACGAGGGATTGAAACGCTCCGGGGCCGTACTGCCTGAATCCCCGGAGGAAAGTTTGGAGCCTACCTACGAGGGATTGAAACCTGTTCCATCTCCCACAGGGACCCAGGCGGACCAGAGTTTGGAGCCTACCTACGAGGGATTGAAACTCATTCACATGATGACTGATATCTCGCCGCCGACAACGTTTGGAGCCTACCTACGAGGGATTGAAACAGTAAATCAGGTGAACTAGAGAAGTATAGAAGTATTGTTTGGAGCCTACCTACGAGGGATTGAAACCCCACTTTCGTAATCGCTAGTCCGCACTACATAAAAAGGTTTGGAGCCTACCTACGAGGGATTGAAACGGGCCATCGAGGCGCTTCACGATCAGGTGGACGAAAAGTTTGGAGCCTACCTACGAGGGATTGAAACTCACCTGACCCCCATCGTGAACCTCCGTCACTTCGGGTTTGGAGCCTACCTACGAGGGATTGAAACTAGATCCCGTCGACTTCCTCGGCATGGACTACCTTGAGTTTGGAGCCTACCTACGAGGGATTGAAACGCCGGTTCGGCGTGCTGGGGCGGACCTCGGGGGCCAAGTTTGGAGCCTACCTACGAGGGATTGAAACGTAGATAACTGCCGGGAGTTTTTAGGAGTAGGTCAAAGTTTGGAGCCTACCTACGAGGGATTGAAACAGGCTTCCATCCGATCCAATGCCATCTCCATCAGTTTGTTTGGAGCCTACCTACGAGGGATTGAAACGCCAAACGGATTATCGCATATTCTGGATGGATCCGAATGTTTGGAGCCTACCTACGAG
>LDZS01002346.1_pt1 | contig 130114 bp, 129 predicted proteins | sample 615471 | NCBI WGS metagenome assembly LDZS01 (sample SAMN03408295, study PRJNA278302) | terrestrial metagenome | isolation source: oil reservoir sample K3 | place: USA: Alaska, North Slope, Kuparuk formation | collected 2013
ATCTGGCTCGTCCTTGAGCTGACCGGCTCCGGGGCGGCTGTCGGCACAGTGGTAGCGGTCTACACCGCCGCGGCCCTCATCTTCGGGCTCCCCGGGGGAGCGCTGGCCGACCGCTGGGACCGGAAGAAGTTAATGATCCTCTCGGGAATCTTCTCGGCTCTGTTTGTAGCCATGATCCCTGTCTTTTACACGAGCTTGGGGCTATCCATCCCCCTGCTCGCCGGGCTGGTCTTCCTCCTTTCCACCGCCTCCCAGTTCTTCGAGCCCGCCTTGGACGCCACCATCCCAAACATCGTCCCCGAATCCGAGCTCATGAGCGCAAACGCCCTTAAGATGACCACCCGCCAGTTAGGGCAACTCCTTGGCCCGGCCTTGGGAGGGGTTCTAGTGGGCGCCATCGGCATCGCCAACGTTCTCTACCTCGATGCCATCTCTTTCCTGATCATGGCCGTCGCCGTCCTCCTAGCACGGCTACCCCCCAGCCGGGCGGGGGAAAAAACGAGCCTAAAGTGCCTCCTCGCCGATATCGGTGAAGGGCTCTCGTTTGTAAAAGGCCAGAGGGTCCTGCTTTCCGTCGTCCTGATGGCCATCGTGGCCAACCTGGCCTTCGGGCCCCTGTCGGTGATCTCACCGCTCCTTGTAAAAAAAGATTTACAGGCCGGCCCGGAGGGGTTTGGTTACCTCATGTCCTGCTTTGGGCTGGGGACCTTGGCCGGGATGCTCCTCCTGGGAGCCCTGGGAGGAAAGGCCCCCAAGGGCAAGGCCATAATCGCAGGCTTCGCCCTCGCTGGGATGGCGGCCGGGCTGACAGCCCTCACCTCTGAGCTTTACCAAACCTTAGCCTGCTTTTTCCTCCTCGGCGTGGGGGTGGCCCTGGTCAACGTGCCCTTTGTGACGCTTGAGCAGCTCCTGTCACCTGACAGGCTGCGCGGCAAGGTGCTAAGCACCGACAGGACTCTCTCCATGGCCGCCACGCCGGTCAGCCAGGCCGGGGCGGGGTTCATCGTGGAGTGGACTGGGACCAGGCCCTTCTTCGGGATCCTAAGCGGCGTCTTGCCGGCCTGCGCCATCGCGGGCATGCTGGTCGGCGACCTCCGCAAAGCCCGGTAAGCCCTCACAGGAGGGAGAAAAGGCCCAGGCTGGCGGCCAGCACGATCCCCCCGGCGAGGAGGACCCCGAGCGTGATGAGGGGGAAGGCCCGGCGGGGAGGGATCCCAAGGAGGGTGGCCAAAAGCGCCCCGGTCCAGGCCCCGGTGGCCGGAAACGGCACCGCCACCACCAGAACCAGCGCCACGTCCCCCAGGCGGGAGAACTTCCGGGCGTGTCTTCTTCTCTGCCAGGAAAGGTAGCGGGCCGCCCACCCCCCGATCCGGCCCGGAAGCCGCGGGAGGAACGGCACGAGCCGCCCCAGCCCCAAAAGGAGGAAGGGCACGGGGAGGAGGTTTCCAGCGACCGAAAGCAGGTAAGCAGCCGCCGGATGCATCCCCAGGGAGAGCGCAAGCGGAAGCCCCCCGCGAAGTTCAGCCACCGGCGCCGCCGAAAGCCCCACCACCTTCAGCGCAGAAACCACATCCATGGCCCCATTCTAGGCGCTGCCTTCCTAAGCTACCACGAGGTCACCAAGTCCTGAAGTTCGTTTCTTGTACCAGGGCGGGGCGGCATCTACACTTGGGAGAAAGGAGGTGGTGGGGTGCAGCTTTACAGCACGCTTTCGCGCCGGCTGGAGGAGCTTTTGACTGACACTGTGAGGATGTACGTGTGCGGCCCCACCGTCTACGACCTCATCCACATCGGAAACGCCCGCCCGTTCATCGTGTTCGATGCCCTCAGGCGATACCTGGAATCCCAGGGGAAAAAGGTCATCCACGTCCAAAACATAACCGACGTGGACGACAAGATCATAAACCGCGCCCGGGAGGAAGGGGTCCCTCCAAGCCAGGTCGCCGCCCGCTACACCGAGGAGTACTTCCGTGACCTGGAAGGGCTGGGGGTTAATCCCCCCACCCACTCCCCCAAGGCAACCGAGTACGTACCCAAAATGGTGGAGTTCATTGAAAAGCTCGTCGAAAAGGGGCACGCATACGTGGTGGAGGGCGATGTGTACTTTTCGGTGGCCACCTTCCCCGAATATGGAAAACTCTCCGGGAAGGTGCTGGAGGAGCTTGAGGCCGGGGCCAGGATCGCGGTGGACGAAAAGAAGCGCGATCCCCTGGACTTCGCCCTCTGGAAGGCGGGAAGGCCCGGGGAGCCCAAGTGGCCTTCCCCCTGGGGGGAGGGGCGCCCCGGCTGGCACACCGAGTGTGTGGTGATGGCCATGGACATCCTGGGGGTGCCCCTGGACATCCACGCCGGCGGAAACGACCTCATCTTCCCCCACCACGAGAACGAAATCGCCCAAGCCGAGGCCGCAACCGGGGAGGAGTTCGCTAGGATCTGGCTCCACAACGGCATGCTCACCGTGCGGGGGGAGAAGATGGCAAAATCGCTGGGCAACTTCTCCTATGCCCGGGATGTGGTGGCAGAGTACGGGACGGAGGCCGTGCGCTACTTCTACCTTTCCCGAGCTTACAGAAAGCCCCTGGACTTCTCCGAGGCGGCCTTGAGGGAGGCCAAGCGGGCGGTGGAGGGGGTGTACGGGTTCCTGTGGGAAGCTGAGGCCCTGCCAGAGGAAGGAGAGATCCCGGAGGCCTTCTCCCTTGAGCTTTCCTCGCTTGAGGAGAAGTTTCATGCGCGGCTTTCCGATGACTTTGACACCGCTGGGGCGATCGGCGCCCTCCAGGAGATCGTGGGGGCGGCGCATCGACTCAGGCAGGCGGGCGGGGGGCCGACAGGGCTGCGGGCGGCAGCGGCGCTCCTGCGCAGGCTGGCCCAACCCTTGGGCTTGTTCCAGACCGCCCCCCCCCAGGCCAAGGGCCTGGCCGAGGAGCTCATCCAGCTCTTGGTAGAGCTGCGAGCGGCCCTCAGGAGGGAGAGGAACTTCGCCCTGGCAGATCACATCCGAACCCGGCTGGCGGAGCTGGGGGTGGAACTACGCGATGGCCCCGAGGGCACCATCTGGCTCCTGCGAGGCCGCAACCAGAAGGCGGGCTAGATGTCCAATACCGCCACGCGGTGGGCGTTTTCCCGGATAAAATCCCGCCGCGCCCCCACGTCCTGCCCCATCAGGGTGGTGAATATCTCGTCCGCCTCCAGGGCATCCCGGATGGTTACCTTCTTCAGGATGCGGGTCTCGGGGTTCATGGTGGTCTCCCAAAGCTCGTCCGGGTTCATCTCCCCCAAGCCTTTGAACCGACGCACCATGACCTTCCCATCCTCCTTGGCCCGCAATTCCTCCAGCTCCTCCTCCGAGTAGAGGTAGCGGCGCTCCTTTCCCTTTTGGACGAGGTAAAGCGGGGCCTGGGCTATGTAGACATGCCCGTTTTCGATAAGGGGCCTTAGGTAGCGGAAGAAGAAGGTGAGAAGGAGCGTGCGGATGTGGGCCCCGTCGACGTCGGCATCCGCCATGAGGATGATCTTGTGGTACCGAAGCTTCCCAAGGTCGAACTCCTCCCGGATCCCCGTGCCCAGGGCGGTGATAATGGCCCTGAGCTCTTGGTTATCAAGGAGCTTCGACAGCCTGGCCTTCTCCACGTTGAGGACCTTCCCCCGCAGGGGGAGGATGGCCTGGAAGGTACGGTCCCGCCCCTGTTTGGCCGACCCACCGGCCGAATCCCCCTCCACTATGAAAAGCTCCGACTTCCCTGGGTCCTCGCTCGTGCAGTCGGCGAGCTTGCCGGGCAAGCCATTGGACAGCAGCGCCCCCTTTCGGCGCACCAGCTTCCTGGCCTTGGCCGCGGCCAGCCGTGCCCGGTGGGCGGTGATGGATTTCTCCACGATCGCCCGTGCCACCCCGGGGTTCTTAGCCAGATACTGCGCCAGCTGCTCCCGCACCACCTCCTCCACATAGGACCGCATCTCGGGGTTACCCAACTTGGTCTTGGTCTGCCCCTCGAACTCGGGTTGCTGGAGCTTTACCGACAGGATCGCCACCAGCCCCTCCCGGATCGCCTCCCCGGGGATGGACTCGTCCTTCGCCTTAAGTAGGCGCTTTTCGCGGGCGTAGTCGTTGAACACCCGGGTGAGGGCGGCCCTGAAACCGGTGAGGTGGCTCCCCCCCTCCCTGGTGTTGATGTTGTTGGCGAAGGTGAAGATCTCCTCATCCATGGCATCGGTGAAAAGGAGGGCCGCCTCCATGGTCCTATCCCCTCTTTCATCGGCGATGTATATGGGCTCGGGGTGCAGGGGTTCCCTGCCCGTGGCCAGGTCCTTGACGAACGCCACCACCCCACCCCGGAAGTGGAACTCCCGCCTCACCCCCACCACCATGTTGTCCAGCCGAATCCGCAGCCCCGGGTTCAGGTAGGCAAGCTCCTTCAGCCGATGGGAAAGCTTGGAGAAGTTATACCTCAGCTCACCGAATATCTCCCTGTCCGGCAGGAAGGTGATGCTGGTCCCCGTGGCCTTGGCCCCGCCCACCACCTCCAGCTCGGTCAGTTTGCGGCCCCGGCGGAACTCCTGCCGGTAAACCCGGCCGTCACGCCAGCTGACCTCCACCACGAAGTGCTCGGAAAGGGCGTTCACCACCGAGACTCCCACCCCGTGCAAGCCCCCGGATACCTTGTAGCTTTCGCCGGAGAACTTCCCGCCGGCATGCAGGGTGGTGAGCACCAGCTCCACCGTGTTCATCCCGGTCTCCGGATGGATCCCCACCGGGATCCCCCGGCCGTTGTCGATCACGGTGACCCGCTTGTCCTCGTGGACGATCACCTGGATGTCGGTGCAGTAGCCAGCCAGGGCCTCGTCCACGGCGTTGTCCACCACCTCATAGATGAGATGCAAAAGCCCGTCCGGCCCGGTGGAGCCGATGTACATCCCCGGGCGTTTCCTTACCGCCTCTATGTCCTCCAGGACCTGGATCTTACTTGCGTCGTAGTCATGCCCCCCTGTCAAATGCACCACCTCGCCCAAAAGTATATTCGATCGAAAAGAAATCGGCAACACATCGGAATTTGTTACCTTTCGGCCTCCCATTTGTCCGGCTGGCTTGAAAGGGGTGGAGCGGGTAAGCTCCGATGAAAGGAGGACCAGTGCGGCTTTTGGAGTGGCAGGGAAGGGAGATCTTCGAGCGGAACGGGATCCCGGTCCCCCCGGGGGAGTTGGTTGCCGGCCCGGAGGAGGCCCGGCGGGCGGCGGAGCGGTTGGGCCGGCCGGTGGTGATCAAGGCCCAGGTGCCCATAGGGGGGCGGGGCAAGGCGGGGGCCATCAAGAAGGCGGCCTCTCCCGAGGAGGCAGGGCGCATCGCCCAGGGGCTTTTGGCGGCCCAGTTCGGGGGTATGAGGCCGAGATCGCTCCTTGTGGTGCGGGCGGTGGAGGTCCTTTCGGAACACTATCTGGGCGTCACGGTGGATCGTGGCCGGAGGGCGGCGGTTTTCATCTACTCACCCGCCGGGGGGGTGGACATAGAGGAGGTGGCCAGGGCCCGGCCAGGCCAGGTGGCCAGGGAGCCGGTCCCCCCCTTGGAGGGGCTGTACCCGTTCAGGCTGCGCCGCCTGTTTTCCATCGCCCCCACACACCTCCGGCGCCCGCTGATGGAGGTAGCCCAGCGGCTCTTCCAGGTCTTCCTCACCTACGAGGCAAGCCTGGTGGAGATCAACCCTTTGGCGGAGACCCCAGAGGGGCTCCTTGCCCTGGACGCCAAGGTGATCATCGACGACGATCATCGCCCCGGGGAGCAGTTCGCCGGGCTTGAGGAGGCGGCCCAGGACCCCCTGGAGGCCGAGGCAAAACGTGCTGGGCTTTCCTATGTGGGGCTTTCGGGGGAGGTGGGGATCATCGGAAATGGGGCGGGGCTGGTCATGGCCACGCTGGACCTGGTGGCCCAGGCAGGGGGCAGGCCGGCGAACTTCCTGGACATCGGCGGGGGGGCGCGGGCTGACCGGGTGAAGAAGGCGGTGGAGATCGTGGCCCGGGCCCCGGGGGTGCGGGTGTTGTTCGTCAACGTGTTCGGCGGCATCACCCGCTGCGATGAGGTGGCCAAGGGGATAGCCGAGGGGGCAAAAGGGGGCTCCCTCCCGGTGGTGGTGAGGCTCACCGGCACGAACGAACGTGAGGGCCAGGAGCTCCTGGCCCGGGCGGGGCTGGTCCCGGTGGGGACCATGGAGGAGGGGGCCGTCCGGGCGGTGGCCCTGGCCAAGGGGGGACGATGAGAACGCTCGCGGTTATTTTTCTAATCGGGCTTTTGGGCGGGCAAGTGGCCGGAGCCCCCCCGGAGATCATCCCGCTTTCCCAAATCCAGGCGGGGATGAAGGGTTGGGGGCTCACGGTGGTGGCGGGGGACGAGGTGTCCCGGTTCGAGGTAGAGGTGATCGGGGTGATAGACGAGCCGGGGGAACAGAACGACTTCGTGGTGGTCCGAGCCTTTGGGGAAGCCATCGAGCGTTCCGGGGGGATCTCCCAAGGCATGTCGGGAAGCCCGGTCTACCTGGAGGGAAAGCTGGCCGGGGCCCTATCCCGGGCGGCCATGTGGTCGGCTGAGCCCGACCGCCCGCTGGGGCTGGTCACCCCAATTAAGGCCATGCTCAAGGTGCTGGCCGAGGTGAAGGGGAAGGGGCCTGAGGCCCCGCCCCAGGAGGAGATACCCGTACCCAAGGAGCTTCGGAAGATGGGCGTCCTGCGGCTTCGGTTCTGTGCCTCCCCCCCAGGGACCCCCGAGCCCGGGACCCTGTATTCCTGGCCGCTTTCCACCCCGGTGGTGGCGGGTGGCCTCTCCCCTCGGGCGCTTTCCATCCTGGCCGAGGGATTGGAGCTGCAACTTCAGGGAAACCCCTTGGGCAGCCTTTTGCCCCCATGGCGGGCCCGGCTCCCCGGGCTTTCCGGCCCCGGGGTGGGAAGGATCGTCCAGGCCCCTTCCTCCACCGGCTCGGAAGGGGGCCTGCCCTTTTCCCCAGGGGCACCGGTGGGCGTGGGGCTCCTCTCCGGCGACGTGTCGCTGGGGGCGCTGGGTACCGTGACCCTGGTGGACGAGGAGGCGGTGCTGGCTTTCGGGCACCCGTTCCTTTTCTCCGGCCCCACCGACTACTTCCTCACCTCGGCCCACGTCTTCGACACCGTGGCCGCCCTGGACGCCCCCTACAAGCTGGGCAGCCTGGGCGAGGTGCGGGGGGCCGTGCTGGCCGACCGTTGGGCCGGGATCGGCGGCCTAGCCGGAAGATCCCCCAGCGTGGTGCGGCTGAACTTCTCGGTGTGGGACGAGGCCCGCGGGGAAGGAACCCAGCTCTCCGCCGACATGGTCCGGGAGGCCCGCTATTCTGCCCTCCTCGCCTATGTGACCGGACTTGAGGCCACAGATCGGGCCCTGGACCGCATCGGCCCGGGCACGGTCAGCGTCCGTTACCGGATCCACGGGCAGGGGCTGCCCCGCCCCCTGGAACGACACAACGTGTTCCTCTCCACCGAGGACATCGCTGTGTACGTGCCTTGGGAGGCGGCCGTCGTGGCCGATATCCTTGAGTACAACGAGTTTGCGGACCCAGGCCTCCTGGAGATCGACCTGGACGCCACCGTCTCGGACGAGCTTGCCGCCGTCCGCATCCTGGACCTGGTGGTGGACAAGGAGGCCTGCTCCCCCGGGGACGTGGTCCGGTTCATCGTTTTCCTCCAGGACTGGCGAGGAGAGCAGACCTCCTGGTCGGGTGAATTCCTCATCCCTCAGGACCTGGACACCCCGTATGTGGAGCTGAGGGCCTACGGCGGCCCCAGGGAGGTGGAAAAGGGGGAACAGGCCCCGGTGATCGACTCCCTGGAGGCCCTCGTGGATTACATCGAGGGGATCCCCTCCTATGACACCCTCACTGTAGAGCTGTTCGCCCTGGATCCCATCTCCGAGCTCATGGGCCAGCCCTGGCTGTATGGGGTGAGCGAGGTCTCGGTTTCGGTGGGGCGGGCGGTGGTGTACGATCAGGTGTCGTTGATCATCCCGGTTAGGCGAGAATAGTCATGTGGGATCTGCGTCAGGCAGCGGAACTTTTGGGGGCGAGCCTCATCCGGCCGCGGGCGCCGTTTGTGGCATCAGGGGCGGCCTGTGATTCCCGGCAGGTGGAGCCTGGGCAGGTGTTTGTGGCCCTTAGGGGGAAGCGGCATGACGGCCATGAATTCCTAGCCGAGGCCTTTTCCAGGGGGGCGATCGGGGCCCTGGTCTCCCGGGATCCGGGCCATGGCCACAACCTGCTTTTGGTGGACGACGTGGAGGGCGCCCTGTGGGAACTGGCCAGCTGGCGGAGGGATGGGCTGGCCATCCCGTTCGTAGGGGTGGCTGGCTCCTTCGGCAAGACCACCGCCAAGGAGCTCGCTGCCGCCGCCCTTTCGGTGCGGTATCGGGTGTTCCGTGCCCGGGCTTCCTACAACACCGAGATCGGGGTGCCCCTGGAGATCCTCTCCGTGCCGAGCGATGCCGAGGTGGCCGTTTTGGAGCTGGGGGAGGAGGCCCCGGGGGACATCCGCCGCCTGGCGGAGCTGGTACGGCCCTGGGCCGGGTTCATCACCGGGGTGGGGGAGGCCCATCTGGCGAGGTTGGGGGATCTGGAGGGGGTGGCGAGGGTCTTATGGGAGTTGGCCGAGGCCCTCCCGGAGGAAGGGGTGCTTGCACTGAACTGGGACTCCCCGCAGCTGCGGGCCCGGGCCGGGGCCTGCCAGGGGGTGTGTGTGAGGTTCGGAAGCGGCCCACAGGCCGACTTCTACCCCCGGCAGGTGGCGGCGGATTCCCCCCAGGGGGTGACCTTTCTGGCGGTGACCCCCCGGGGCGAGCTCCGGGTGGGGCTGAAGCTCTTGGGGGAGCACGTGGCCACGTTGGCCTGTGGGGCCCTGGCCTTGGCCTGGGGCATGGGGGTGCCTGAGGAGGCGGCCGCCCGGGCCTTGGGAAAGGTACGCCCCCTGCCACACCGGCTGGAGCTACTCCCCGCCCCCTTCGGCTGGATCCTGGACGATTGCTATAATGCCAACCCGCTTTCCGTGCGGGCGGCGCTCAAGGCCCTGGTCTCCCTGGAACTGCCGGTGGAAAGGCGCGCCGCCCTTTTGGGGGACATGCTGGACCTGGGCCCGGAGGAGGCCCGTTACCACCGGGAGGCGGTGGAGGAGGCGCGCTGGCAGGGGGTGGACGTGCTTTTTGCCTACGGGCCCCGGATGAGCGAGGCGTTCTCCGCCTGGGGAGGGCCGGGGGCGGCGGAGCCGGAGGACCTGGATGCCTTGCTGAAAAAGGTCCGCCAGGAGTTAAACCGCCTGCCCACCCTGCTCTTGATCAAGGGCTCCCGGGGCATGGTCCTGGAACGGGCGGTGACCGCCCTGGCCGGCTGAACGCACGGGGTCAGGTCGATGTAGAAGGGGTGCGCCTCCCAAAGAGGGGCCCTCATGGGCCCAGGTACCGGCGCTGCCCGGGGGTGAGGGCGTCGATCTGGACGTTGAACGACTCCAAGAACAACCTTGCCACCCGCTCGTCCACCTCGGGGGGAACCGGGTAGACCCCGGGGGGAAGGCCCGCCCCCCCTTGGGCAAGCCATGCCAGCGACAGGGCCTGGAGGGAAAACGAGAGGTCCATGATCTCCACCGGATGGCCGTCCCCGGCTACCAGGTTCACCAGCCTCCCCGCGGCCAAAAGGTAAACCCGCTTCCCACCCGGGAGCGTGAACTCCTCCACCTCCTCCCGCACCCGGCGGCCACGGGCACGCCCCCTGAGCCCCCGCACGTCTATCTCCACGTCGAAATGGCCCGCATTGGCCAAAATCAGGCCGTCCTTGGCCGAAAGCAGGTGCTCAAAGGTCACCACGTCCCGGCAGCCGGTGGCGGTCACGAGAAGGTCCGCCTTCCTTATGGCCTGGGCCATGGGGGCCACGGAAAAGCCGTCCATCAGGGCCTCGGCCGCCCGTACCGGGTCCACCTCACACACCGTGACCCTAGCCCCCAGGCCCCGGGCCCGGAGGGCAATCCCCCGACCACACCAGCCGTAGCCGGCCACCACCACCTCTTTTCCCGCCACCAAGAGGTTTGTGGCCCGCATGATGGCATCCCAGGCAGACTGGCCGGTGCCATAGCGGTTGTCAAATAGGTGCTTCATCCGCGCGTCGTTAACCGCCACCACCGGCCAGCACAGCCGGCCTCGGGCGGCCAACTTCCGCGCCCGGACCACCCCGGTGGTGGTCTCCTCACAGATGCCCAGGAGTTCCCTTCCAAGTTCCTTGTACTCCCCATGCAGCAGGGCGGTGAGGTCCCCGCCGTCGTCCAGCACCACTTGAGGCTGGATGGAGAGCGTCTCCCTGAGGTGTTCCAGGTATTCCTCCGGGCTTTCCCCTCGGCGGGCGTTCACCCGGATCCCTTCCTTCGCCAGGGCCAGGGCCACGTCGTCCTGGGTGGACAGGGGGTTGGAGCCGCTTACGGCCACCTCTGCCCCGGCCTGCCGGAGCGCCAGCGCAAGGCAAGCTGTTTTGGCCTCGAGGTGGACGCTGATCGCTACCCGTAGGCCGGCCAGGGCCCCCGAGCGGGCGAGCTCCCGGGCCACCCGGGAGAGAACGGGCATGTGGGCCTGCGCCCAGGCGATCTTCCCCTTTCCCATCTCTGCTAGCTCCGCCATGGCCCCATCATAACCCGGTCGCCCGCAGGACACGAACGATCCCAGCCAAGACAAGGAGCATCCCCACCCCTTGCACCGGCCCGATCCCCTCGCCGAACAACAGGTACGCCCACAGGGTCGCCCCCACCGGCTCCCCCAAAACGGCCACTGCCACCGCCGAGGCGGGAAGGGACCTGAGGGCGCGGTTCACGCTGGTGTGTCCTAGGAGCTGGGGGCCCAGCGCCAAAAGGCCGATCCAAAGCCAATCCTCCCTCATGGGCAAAGCGCCATCGGCAAGGAGGAAGGTACCCCCAACGAGGAGCAACGCAGCGGTGGAGTAGGCGATCCCCACGTAGGGGAAAAGCGGCCCGTGATGCCGCATCCTGCGCCCGATCATAAGGTATCCCGAGGCCATGATCGCCCCCACCAGGGCCAAGAGGTCCCCCCACAGGGCACTACCCCCCAACGAGAAGTCCCCCCAGCCGATCAACACGCCCCCTAGGGTGGCAAGCCCGATCCCCTGCCACAGGGCCCGAGAGGGGGGTTCCCCCAAGAAAAGAGAGAAAAGCCCTACAAACAAGGGGTTCGTGTTCACAAGCACCACCGAGCTTGCCACCGTGGTATGACGCAGGGACTCGATCCAGGTAGCGAAGTGAAGCGCCAAAAAAGCCCCGGAGAGGAGGGAAAGCACAAGGCCCCGGCCCGAAAGCCTCCCCCGAGCCAACCCCCAGGGGAGGAGCACAACCGAAGCCAAAACGAGCCGCCAGGCGGCTATTACAATAGATGGCGAGTGAGTTACTCTAATTATAATAGAGCCGAAGGAGAGGGCTATAACTCCGAGGGCAAGTATCAAGCCGGACTTGCCTTTCAAGTTCTTATGCTTCAAGCAGTTCCTTCAGGTGTGGCAGGGCGGCCTGCATGGCCCGATAGCCGGCCTCCACCCCCTGACCCACGTCGGAGTAGGTAGGGGGGTGGTTGCCGAAGTCAGGGGAGATGAGGACCTCCGGTGAGTGGACCTGGGCCTCAAGCTGGGACAGACGTTTCTGGAAGATGGTGGCCATCTGGAAGAGCACGGAGAACACGTTGGGGCGCACAGGGGGCCTTTCGCTGGGGGGGACCAAGACGTCCACCGCCACCACCACCTCCGCCCCCAGGGCGCGGGCCACGTCCACGGGCAGGGGGTTTGTCACCCCGCCGTCCAAGAGGAGCCTGTCCCCCAGCTGGGCGGGGACGAACAGCCCCGGCACGGACACCGAGGCCCGGATGGCGTCCACCAAGGGCCCGTGGGTGATGGCCACCGACTCCCCGGTTCTAAGGTCCGTGGCCACGGCGGCGTAGCGGACCGGGAGCTGTTCGATGGTCACGTCCCCCACCAGGGGGTAGAGGGTCCGCCGCACCTCCTCCCCCGAGGACCAACCCCGCCAGGGGAAGGTGGGGAGGAGCCCCCTGGCCAGCCGGGTGAACCCCATCTCCCCCCACAGGCGGGCGATGTCGGAAAGCGACACCCCGGCGGCGTAAAGCCCCCCCACCTGGGCCCCCACACTCGCCCCGGCAATAGCGTAAACCGGGATCCCGGCTTCGGAAAGGGCCTGAAGCACCCCTACATGCGCCACCCCCCGCGGCCCCCCCGAGCTGAGCGCCACCCCCAGCCGCCTCATAACAGGAAAACGGGGCAGGCACCCGGGCCCGCCCCGTTTTTCCTCACTCCTTGCTGATCGCCCCCACCGGGCACTGGTCGACGGCCTCCTCTACACAGGGGAGCGATTCGTCCGCACCCGACTTCACATGCGAGTAGCCGTCGTCCCCCATCTCAAAGACCTCAGGACACACCTGCGCGCAAAGACCGCACCCGGTGCACAGATCCAAATCCACCTTGATCGCCATGATCCCTCCTTTGAATCTGGATTGGACGAACTATAGCATGTCCAGGCGGCTTCTGGCAACCTTGCCCGCCCTGTACCCCCCGCATATAGTGAGAAAAAGCCTCATGGGGGTGGTAGCATGAAAAGCCTTCTTAGCGTGGTCGCGGTGGGGCTTTTGGGCCTCAGTTCACTTCCCCAATCCGTGGAGGACCTACTGGGATCGGCGGACGGGATGTTCCAGGAGGTGTGGGCCAGCGAGTACACCCAGGAGAAGCATCTCGTCCTGGAGTCAAGGCTCCGGGAGGCCATCGCCCTCTATGAGGAAGCCATCTCCCAAGAGGAGACCAACGTCCACGCCCTCACCATGCTCGCCCGCTGTTATTACACCCTGGCCGACGTCTTCCTCCTTGAGGACGAGGAGAAGAAGGCCGCTTATGTGGCCGGGCAGGGCTATGGGGAACGAGCCCTGCGCGCCACCCCTGGGTTTGTGGAGCGGGAAGAAGAAGACGGCTTTGTGGCCGCCGTGAGGGCTTGCCAGGAGGTGGGGGCCCTTTATTGGACCTATGCCAACTGGGCGAGGAAGGACGAATACGACAAGCTTGGGGCCATCTTCCGGGGGGACGCCCCCAAGCTGGAGGCCCTCATCCTGCGCTGTGCCGAACTCGACCGGGGGTACATGTGTGCCGGGCCTTTGCGGGCCCTGGGGGCCTTCTGGGGCGGGCTCCCCCGCTTGCCCTTTGGAACCTACAGGCAGAACCTGGACCGCGCCCATCAGTACCTGTCACAGGCGGTGGAGCTGTGCCCCGAATACCTGGAGAACCTGCGGTTCATGGTGGAGTTCTACCTGGAGCCCAAAGGGGAGGAGGAAGAGGCCCAAGCCCTGCTTGAGCGGATCGTGAAGGCCCCGCTTGGGGATTATCCGCTTTACAACTCCCTCACCAAGCTTTGGGCCTGGCAAAGGCTTTCGGGCTAGGGTCAACCGACCGGGTGGCGGTAGGGGTGGCGGAGGAAGTCCTGTACCTCGGCCCGGGTGGGGAGGGAGGAGGCGGCGCCCTTGCGGGTGACGGTGATGGCTGCGGCAGCGTTGGCGTAGCCGATGGCCTCGTAGGTCCCCTTCCCCTCGGCGAGCGACACCGCCAGGGCAGCATTGAAGGCGTCCCCGGCGGCTGTGGTATCCACCGCCTTCACCTTGTAGGCGGGGAAGTGGGTCACCCCACCGGGCTCGGCCAGGTACGCCCCATCCTGGTCCGCCTTCACCACCAGGTGCTTGGCCCCGGTGCCGAGGAGGAGCTGAGAAAAGCGCATAAGATCATCTTTTTTCTTAACCGGGGCCCTGCAAAGGGCGCCCAGTTCCTCCCGGTTTGGGGTTAGGTAGTCCACCCGGTGGAGGGGAAGGGGGGTCAGGTCCTGCACCGGGGCCGGGTCCAGGACCACCAGGGGGTGATCCTCTGGGAGCCGGCGGAGCAGGAAGGCGAGGGGGGAGATGGGGATCTCCAGCTGTAGGAGGAGCACATCGGCGCTCCGGACCCGGGGGAGGATCGCCTTCACAAAAGCCTCGTCGATCCGGCCGTTGGCCCCGGGGGCATAGGCGATCTGATTCTGCCCGTCCCGCCCCACCAGGATCAGGGCCACCCCGGTGATCTCCCCCGGGAGCGCCTCCACCCCGGAGGTGTCCACTCCGGCCGCCCGGGCCACGGAGAGCAGCTCCTCCCCGTAACGATCCTGCCCGACCCGGCCGAACAGGGCCACCTCGGCCCCCAGGCGGGCGGCTGCGATGGCCTGGTTGTTCCCTTTGCCCCCGGGGTAGCGGGAAAAGGAGGTGCCGGCGACCGTCTCCCCGGGCCGGGGAAGGCGCTCCACCTCCATCACCAGGTCCATGTTCAGGCTGCCCAACACCGCGATCCTCATAGATCTACCGTCTCACGCCAGCCCGGCACGTATACGGAGAGGCCATGTCCGGAGAGCCTTTCCGACAGGGCCTGAAGGGCGGGTTCCTCCCCGTGCACCAGGAACACCTGTCCCGGGTCGGCGTGTAGGGCCCAGTCCACCAGGATGGGCTGGTCGGCATGGGCCGAGAGCCCGTCTATACGCCAGATGCGGGCCCGTACCGGCACGATGGAGCCCAGGATCTCGACCCGGGGGGCGCCGTCCAGGATCTGGCGGCCCAGGGTCCCCACCGCCTGGAAGCCCACGAACACCACGGAGGACTCCGGTCGGGGCAGGTTCTTGCGCAGGTGATGAAGCACCCTCCCCCCGGTACACATGCCGCTCCCGGCGATGACGATGGCCCCCCCCTCGTCCGAGGGGATGCGCTTGGAGGCCCTTTTGGTGAGGGTGTACTCGAGGAGCTCAAAGTCGAACGGGTCCTTTTTCTTGCGGAAAGTCCTTCGGGCCGGCTCCGGAAACCGGTCCGTGTAGCGCTCGAATATCCTGGTGGCATGGGTGGCCAGGGGGGAATCCAGGTAGATGCGGCACTTGGGGATCCTCCGCTCCCGCCACAGCCTGAACAGGATGTACAGCACCTCCTGGGTCCTCTCCAGGGCGAAGGAGGGGATGATCACGTTCCCCCCCGCGGAAAAGGTTTCCACTATGGCCTGGCGCAAAAGCTCTATCGACTCCTCTATCGGCCGGTGCACCCGGTCCCCATAGGTGGACTCCAAGACCAGCACGTCGGCCTTAGGGGGGTAGGTGGGGTCCTCCACCAGGGGCTTCCCCCGGTTCCCAAGGTCGCCGGAGAACACTATGGTCTTCCCCTCTACCTGAAGCTCCACGAAGGCGGCCCCCAGGATATGGCCCGCGTCCTTGAACTTGGCCTGGATCCCCCCAGGGAGGGGGAGGGGCTCCTCGTATTCCAGGTGGACCTGGAATCGGTCCAGGGCAGCTAGGGCGTCCTCCCCGGTGTAAAGGGCCGCCTCCCCCTCCTCCTCCTGGATCCGGGCGGCGTCCATGAGCATGATGTGGGCGATGTCCCGGGTGGGAACGGTGGAAGCGACCCTACCCCGGAAGCCCTCCCGCACCAGCCTGGGGATGAGCCCCAGGTGGTCCAGGTGCCCGTGGGTGAGGAGGAGCCAGTCGACCTCCTTCGGATCAAAAGGGAAGGGCTCGTAGTTCCTCTCCTCCAGGTCCGGCGGGCCCTGGAACATGCCGCAGTCCACCAGGATCTGGCTTCCCCCAGCCTCCAGGTGGAAGCAGGAACCGGTGACGGTGCCGGCGGCCCCGGCGAAGGTGAGCCTCACCGGTACACCTCCTGGGGTTCCCGACAGTGGGGACAGGGCCCCCCGAAAAGGTGACCTTCGAACTCCCCCCGGAACCGACTCAGGCAGGTCTTCACCGGCAGGGCCACCGACTGGCCAAGCGGGCACAGGGAGGCCAGGCTCATGGCATCCACCGTCTCCAGCATGAGCTCAAGTGTACGCCTGTCCCCCTCCCCCCGGCGAATCGCCTCCACCAGGCGCACCAGGGCATCGGTCCCGGCCCGGCAGGGGGTGCACTGGCCGCACGACTCATGCCGGAAGAAGCGCAGCACCGAGGCCAACATGTCCACCATGCAGGTCGATTCGTCCATGACCAACACCGCCCCCGAGCCCAGGGCGGCGGCCAGCTCCCTGAGGGAGTCGAAGTCCATCCGGACGTCCAGGTCCTGGGGGGAGAGGAAGGCCCCTGCTGCCCCCCCGACCAGCACCCCTTTGAGCCTGCGCCCCTCCGGGAGCCCACCCCCGAGCTCGTAGACCAGTGTCCGCAAGGGGGTGCCCATCTCCACCTCCACCAGGCCCGGGAACCGCACATGCCCCAGGATGGTGTACACCTTGGTGCCCGGACAGGTGGGGGTGCCCAAGGTGCGGTACCAATCGGCCCCCTGCCGGAGGATCTCCGGGACGCTGGCCAGGGTCTCCACGTTGTTCACCACCGTGGGCCGGCCCCATAGGCCGCAGGTGACGGGGTAAGGGGGTCTGATCCTGGGCCAGCCGCGCTTGCCCTCCAGGGATTCGATGAGGGAGGTCTCCTCCCCGCACACGTAGGCCCCGGCCCCGGGCCGCACCTCAAGGTCGAAGGAGAAGTCCGTGCCCAGGATGTGCTCGCCCAGAAGGCCGCACTCCCTGGCCTGGGAGATGGCCCGCTCCATCCGGGCTATCGAAAGGCCGTACTCCCCCCGGATGTAGATGAAGCCCTTCTTCGCCCCCACGGCGTAGCCACAAAGCAGCATCCCCTCGATGAGCTTTTGGGGGTCCCCCTCCAGGATGAGCCGGTCCTTGAAGGTACCGGGCTCCCCCTCGTCGGCGTTGCAGATCACGTATTTCTCCTGCCCGGGGGCGCGGCGCACCGCCTCCCATTTTATCCCGGTGGGAAAACCCGCCCCGCCCCGGCCCCGGAGCCCGGACCGCTTTATCTCCCCGAGCACCTCCTCCGGGGTCATTTCCCTGAGGGCCCGCTCCAGGCCGGCATAGCCCCCGGCGGCGATGTACTCCTCGATCTCCTCGGGGTCTATCACCCCGCAGTTCCTCAGGACCACCCGCACCTGCCGGCCCAGGACCTGGCGGGGCTCGGTCTGGGGCACCGCAGCGGGAAGCCTGAGCCTCTCCACCGGCCGCCCCTTCAGGAGGTGCTCCTCCACTATCTGGGGGACGTCCTCCGGGGTCACCCCGGCGTAGTACACCCCCTCCGGGTAGACCACGAGCACCACCCCCCGGCCGGAGATCCCCAGGGTGCCCGTCTCCACCACCTGGACCTCTTCCTCCAGCCCCACCCGGGAGAGCCCCTCCCGCAGGGCGGAGATCACCTGGTCCACCCCGGCCAGGCGGGCCTCCTCGTCCACCCCCACCAGCACATGTGCCCGCGCGATCCTCATCTTTCCTCCCGATAGCGCGTCAGGATCCCCTTGAGCCTCTCCGGGGTAAGGTTGCCATAGACCTCGTCGTCGATCATCATCGCCGGCGCCACCCCACACACCCCAAGGCAGCTGGTGAGCTCCAGGGTGAACAGGCCGTCCTTTGTGGTCTCGCCCACGTCAATCCCCAGCTCCTCCCGCAGGGCGGCCAAAACCGACCAGGCCCCGGCCAGATGACAAGGGGGGGAATCACAAAGCCTGATGATATGCCTTCCCCGGGGCACAAGCGAGAACATTGAATAGAAGGTGACCGCGTCGTGCACCGCAGAGAGCGGAAGCGAAAGGTATTCGGCCACCAAGCGCAGGTCCTCCCCGGTCAGATAATTACGCGGGTTTGCTCGCTGAAGCTCATGTAGGATCGCAAGAAGCTGGTCCCGTTCCTTCGGGAAGCGATGGATGATCTCAAGCTTTTCCACGGTCACCCCTTTCTCCCAGGAAGCCTCTCTATGGCCCCAAACGGGCAGGCGGCCTGGCAGGCCCCACACCGGATGCACAGGGACTGGTCGATTCGGTAGGGGGGGCTGCCCGGGGTGCCGCTGATGGCCCCGGTGGGACAGGCCCGCCGGCAGGCATCGCAGCCCCGACACAGCTCGGGGTCGATCCGGTAGTGGATCAGGGCCGGGCACACCCCGGCCGGACACGCCCCCTCCCGGATGTGGGCCAGGTACTCGTCCCGGAAGTAGCGCAGGGTGGAAAGGACGGGGTTCGGCGCCGTCTGCCCCAGCCCACACAGGGAAGCGCTTTTCACAAGCTGCGCCAGCTCCTCAAGGCGCTGCAGGTCCTCCTCGGTGCCCTCGCCGCTTGTTATCCGATTCAATATCGAAAGCATCGTCTGGGTGCCCACCCGGCAGGGGGTGCATTTGCCGCACGATTCCTCGGCGGTGAACTCCAGGAAGAACTTGGCCACGTTCACCATGCAGGCCGAGTCATCGAGCACGATCACCCCCCCGGAGCCCATGATCGCCCCGTGCCCGCGGAGGGACTCGTAATCCACGGGGACATCGAGGAGCCCCTCCGGAAGACACCCCCCCGATGGCCCTCCGATCTGAACCGCCTTGAACTTCCGGCCCTCTGGGACCCCGCCGCCCACGTCGAAGATCAGCTCCCTGAGCGTGATCCCCATGGGAACCTCCACGAGCCCCGTGTTTCGGACCTGCCCGGCCAGGGCGAACACCTTGGTGCCCTTGCTGGTTTCAGTGCCGATGGCGGAAAACCAGTCGGCGCCGTTTTGGATGATGTGCCGGACGTTGGCGAAGGTCTCCACGTTGTTTATCAGGGTTGGCTTTCCCCACAGGCCGGACTGGGCTGGGTAGGGAGGCCTGGGGCGGGGCTCCCCCCGGCGGCCCTCGATAGAGGCGATGAGGGCGGTCTCCTCCCCGCACACGAAAGCCCCGGCCCCCATGCGGAGCTCCACGTTGAAGGAGAAGCCCGTCTCCAGGATGTCCTCCCCCAAAAGCCCCAGCTTTCGAGCCTGGGAGATGGCCTCCTCCAGGCGTCGGATGGCCAGGGGGTACTCGGCCCGCACGTAGATGTAGCCTGATTTGGCGCCCACGGCGTAGGCGGCGATGGCCATCCCCTCCAGCACCGCGTGGGGATCCCCCTCCAGGATGGCCCGGTCCATGAACGCCCCGGGGTCCCCCTCGTCCGCGTTGCAGATCACGTACTTCTCGCCCCCAGGGGCCTTCCGCACGAGCTCCCACTTCGTCCCGGTGGGGAAGCCCGCGCCGCCCCGGCCCCGGAGCCCGGACCGCTTTATCTCCTCGATCACCTCCTCTGGGGACATCTCGGTGAGGGCCCGCCCCAGGGCCTCATAGCCCCCGGCGGCGATGTACTCCTCGATCCGCTCGGGGTCGATCACGCCGCAGTTTGACAGGACCACCTTCCTTTGGCGGGAGAAGAAGGGAAGCTCTTGGGGGCTTGGGGCCCCTTCCCTCCACAGGAGCCGGGCCACGGGCCTGCCTTTGAGGAAGTGCTCCACTACGATCTCCTCGGCGTCCTGGGGCCGGACCTTGATGTAGAAGGTGCCCTCCGGGTAGATCAGCATCACCGGGCCTAGCTCGCAGGGCCCCATGCAGCCCGTCTCCACGATCCTCACCTCTTCCGCGAGGCCGTGGGCGGCCAGGGAGGAAAGCAGGGCCTTTTTCACCTCCTGGGCCCCGGAGGACAGGCAGGCGGTGCCGGAGCAGAGGAGCACCTCGAGCCGTCTCATGTCCTCCCCCCTCCCAGGTAGGCCATGAGCCTCCCCACCAGCCCCTGGGCGGCCCGCAGGGTGGGGCGGGAGAACCCCTCCCCGAAGGAGAGGTCCCGCGCCGGCACCGTGACCAGCCATGCCTCCGGGACCCTTCCGAACAGCCTCTGGGCCCAGGAGAGGAGGCCCTTTGGGGAGAAGGAGTGGAGCAAGGAGGGCTCCGGGCCGGGCCGGAGCCGCTCCCAGCGCACCGGGCCCGCCCCCACCCGCGCGTCCACGAAGATGGCAAGGTCGGAGGTGGCGATCTTGGGGATGAGCTCGGGGACCAGGGCCTGGGCGGTCACCACCTCCACCCCGGGCAGGCCCTCCAGCCTCCGGGCCACCCACAGGCCCACGCCGTCGTCCCGCCGCAGGGGGTGGCCAAACCCCACCACCAGGGTCTTCATCTCTCCCTCCAGGAGATCAGTTCCCCCCGGGGGCCGTAGAGCTCCACCCGCAGGGGGAGCCTGCCCACCGCGTGCACCGAGCAGGAAAGGCACGGATCGTAGGCCCGGATCCCCCCCTCCAGGCGGTTGAGGAGCCCTTCCGTGATCTCGCGCCCGGTGAGGAAGTGCTGGGCGATCTGGGCTACAGTGCGGTTCATGGCCAGGTTGTTGTGCCCGGTGGAGACGATCAGGTTTGCCCACCGGATGACCCCGTCCTCGTCCACCCGGTAGTGGTGCAGCAGGGTCCCCCGGGGGGCCTCGTGGGCCCCCACCCCCTCGAGCTCGTTGATCCCCGCCTCGGCCCTCACCCTGGGGGAAAAGAGGTCCGGATCATCCAGATGCCTTTCGATCCTTTCCAGGGCGGCCAGGATCTCGATGAGGCGGGCGTAGTGGTAGTGGAAGGAGGAGGTGACGGCCTTGCCCTCAGCCAGGGCCCGGAAGCGGGCCAGGGCCTCGTCCGCCAAGGGGGTCCCCATCCGGTCACAGCAGTTGAGGCGCGCCAGGGGCCCCACCCGGTATAGGCCCTCTGGGTAGCCTGCCTCCTTGTAGTAAGGGAACTTTAGGTAACTCCAGCCCTCGGTCTTTTCGGCGATGTACTCCCCGTAGCGGGCTGGGTCCAGCCCGTCGGCCACCACGTTGCGCTCTGCGTCCACAAACCTGATCCGCCCGGAGTAGTGCTCCCAGGTGCCGTCCGGGGCCACCAGGGCCATGAACAGGCTGGGGAAGTCCCCGAAGGTGGCGATCTCCTCTTGCCAGGCATCTAGGTGTGACTCGTAAAGGGAGATGGCGTCCTGGGCGATGCGCAGGGCCTCGGGGAGGCCGGCGGCCAGGGCGTCCCTGGCCTCCTCGGAAAGCGGGGCCCTCACCCCCCCGGGCACGGCCCAGGCAGGATGGATCCTCCTGCCCCCCAGGGCCTCGATGACCCTTTGGCCGTAGGCCCGAAGCCGGATCCCGTCCAGAGCCAGCTCCGGCTTCTCCTCCGCAAGGCCAAGCACGTTCCGGCGGGCGGGGTCGTAGTCCCAGCCCAAAAGGAGGTCGGGGCTGGAGAGGTGGAAGAAGGAAAGGGCGTGGGACTGGACGAACTGGCCCAGGTTCATGAGCCGGCGGAGCTTGTCCGCCGCCCGGGGGACCCTGACCGCCAGGATCGCATCCCCGGCCTTGGCCGAGCACAGGAGGTGGGAGACCGGGCAGATGCCGCAGATGCGGGCGGTGAGGGCGGGCATCTCCCACAGGGTGCGGCCCCGGCAGAACCGCTCGAACCCACGGGCCTCGGTCACGTGGAACTTGGCCTCCTTTACCCTTCCGTCCTCCCCCAGCCGCAGGGTGATAAGCCCGTGCCCCTCAATGCGCGTAACCGGGATCTTTATCCTCTTCATCATTCCCCCTCAGCCAAACCTAAGGTCTTCCCCGGACAAGGTGAGGGCCTCCCCGGAAAGGAGCCTCTGGATGAACCGCCAGATCCGCTCGGCCGGGGGGGGACAGCCGTGGAGGAAGCCATCCACCGGCACCACCATGGAAAGCGGCAGGGCCCGGGGGAGGAGCTTGGGAACCTCCCCCTCTTCCAGCCCCGGTACCTCCCCCTCCCCGTAGACCTCGTGGAGGACCTCCTCCCTGGGGATCGGGTTGCGCATGGAGGGCACGTTGCCGGTCACAGCACAGTCCCCCAGGGCCACCACCAGCCTGCTCTTCTTCCGGATCTCCTGGATCAGGTGTAGGTGCTCGGCGTTCCCCACCGCCCCCTCTACAAAGGTGACGTCCACCCCGTCCGGGAACCCCTTTATGTCCACCACCGGGGAGTAGACGAGCTCTACCTTCCTTGCCAGCTCCAACAGGCGTTCATCCAGGTCCAAGAGCGACATATGGCAGCCAGAGCAGCCGGAGAGCCACACGGTGGCCACGCGCACCTTGCCCTTCGCCTCAGACACGGGGCCTCCTTTCCGTCACCTCGGCCAGGACCTGGGGGCGTTTTTCCTGCTCGGCCGTGGCCACCCCCCGCTCGGCCAGGGCGCCCACCGGGCAGGCCTGTACGCACTTCCCACATCCCGTACAGGTCTCGGACTCCCCCCAGGGCCCTCCCAGGTCGGGCTCCACCAGGGTATTCACCCCCCGGCCGGCAAAGCCCCAGGTCATCGCCCCCTCCACCTCGGAGCAAGCCCGCACACACCGCCCACAGAGCACACACCTGTTCGGGTCGTACACGAACTTCTCATGGCTGGCGTCCAGGGAGAGCCCCGGGAAGCGGTAGGGGAAACGCACCGCGTCCATCCCCAGCTCGCAGGCCAGGTCCTGGAGCTCACAGTGGCCGTTTGAGACGCAGATGGAGCAGATGTGGTTCCGCTCGGCGAACAGCAGCTCCAGGACCATCCTCCGCAGCTCTTTTAGGCGCTGGGAGCCCGTCACCACCCGCATCCCCTCCTCTGCCGGGGTGGCGCAGGCCGGGACCAGCTTTCCGTTCCAGTTTGCCACCTCCACCAGGCACAGGCGGCAGGAGCCGCGTGGGGAGAGCCCCTCCAGGTAGCACAGGGTGGGGATGCGGATCCCGGCGGCCCGGGCCGCCTCCAGGATGGTCTGGCCCGGACGGGCCTGCACAGTCCTGCCATCTATCTCCAAGGTGATCATCCCTCCACCTTTCGCACCTCGATCACGTGGTCTTGGATGGGCCGACCGTTCACCACGTGCTCGGCCACCAGGCGGCGGGCCAGGGCCTCGTCCACTTCCCCGTACACGGTGATGCGGCCCTCCTCGTGTATCTCCACCACCGGTTCCTTGGCTGCCAGGCCCCGCTCCCCGGTCTGGGTGACGATCACGTCCCCCAGGCCCCGGCGGGCCAGCTCGTCCATGATCGCCCGCAGGGTCTGGCGGGCCCCGGCGGCCAGGCCGGACGTCCCCATGCCAACCACGATCTTCACCCGGGCGGTCCCGCCCCGCAGCCGCAGCCTCTCCTTGGCCCGCTCCCGGATCCGGCGCAACTCCTCAAGGTTCATTCCTCCTCCTTTAACCCCACCTGGCCCAGGCCCCGGCGCAGCCTCCCCTCAAGCTCCCTCAACCCCCCCACCCTGTCCCCTGAGGTGAGGGTCCAGGTACGCCCCTCCCCCGCGAACCTGAGGGTGAACTCCACCTGGGGGTTGGAGAGGACAAGCGGCGCCACGGTGCCGGCCAGGTCCCCCAAGGGGGGGCGATCTGGGTGCCCGTAGGGGACGACGAGCCTTACCTTGGTCCCCCGGCCCGGGGCCGAGTCCACATCCAGCCGGCCCCCCAGCTCCTCTGCGGTCTGCCGCACCAAGGCCAGGCCCAGACCGATCCCATGGGGGGCGTCCTTGGTGGTGAAAAACGGGTCCAGGGCACGGGAGACCTCCCCTTCGGACATCCCCCGGCCGTCATCCTCCACCTCCAGCACAAGAAACCCCCCACTCCTTTCCAAAGAAATCTTGATCCTCCTCGCCCCGGCACGCAACGCGTTCAATATGAGGTCCGCCACGTGCAGGGATAGGTCCTCGATCATCCCCGGCGGAGCCCCCGCAGGATGTCCCGGGCCCGCCCTGGAGTCAGGCGCCCGTAGACCTCCTCGTCCACCATCATCACCGGCGCAAGGCCGCAAGCCCCAAGGCACCTCACCCCTTCCAGGGTGAACAGGCCATCGGCGGAGGTCCCCCCCAGGTCCACCCCCAGCTCCTCCCGCAGCGCGTCCAGCACCCGCCCGGCGCCCCGCACATAGCAGGCAGTGCCCAAACACAGCCTGATCACGTGCTTCCCCACCGGCTGGGTGCGGAAGAAGTGGTAGAAGGTGACCACCTCGTGCACCTGGGAGGGGGGGACGCCCAGGACGCGGGCCACCGCCTTCTGGACCTCCAGGGGCAGGTGGCCCAAAACCCCCTGCACGCGGTGCAGCGCTTGGATCAGCTCCGAAGGCCTGCCGGCATAGGGCTGCAGGAGTTCAGCCACCCTGGCTTCGATCCCCGCTGGCATCATCCCTCCCCGAAACTATCTTGGGGCAGATTCTGCCCGAATAGTCCCTTCGGATCAAGCTTCTCCTTGCAGGAGCCGAAACAGCCTTCCGGCGAGCTCGAAGGTATCCTGGCGGGAGAGGAGGAAGGCCACCCCCTCGGCCCTGGCCCGGGAGAGGACCTCCGGGCTTGGGGCAAGCCCCCGCACGCACACCACCCCTGCCACCCCGGTGAGCTTGGCCACAGCCACCACGTTCAGGTGCCGCTGGTGGGTGAGCCAAAGGTCCCCTTCCCCGGCGTGGGCCAGGGCATCCGAAAGGAGGTCGGAGCAGAAGCCCCAGCGCACCTGGCGGCCAGGGTCGGGGAGTACCAGCCCCTTAAGCTCAAGCCTCTTTGCCACTTCTCCCAAGGTCATCACGCCTCCTGTAGATGGTGGCCCGGATCACGGTTCCCTGGCCCACCCGGGAGAAGATGTGGAACTCGTCCGAGTTCTTCTCCATGTTGGGGATGCCCATCCCGGCCCCGAACCCCAGCTCCCTGGCCCAGTCCGGGGCGGTGGAGTAACCCGGCTGTTTCACGAGGTCGATATCGGCGATCCCCGGCCCCCGATCCGAGAAGAGGAGCTCCACCCTGTCTTCCCGCACCACCAGGACGATCCTCCCCCCCTTGGTGTACAGGGCGATGTTCATCTCCCCTTCGAAGCAGACTATGCCCGCCCGCCGCACCACCTCCGGCTCCGCCCCCATCCCCCGCAGGAGGCGCCGCACCTCGGTGGAGGCCTTCCCCGCCTCCTCGATGGCGTCCGGGGGCACCGGGAACACCCGGCGCAGGAGGATGGACGGCTCAGCCGGCATAATCCGAAAGATGGCGGAACTCGGTGGGCCGCAGGCCATGCCCGTAAAGGATCCCGCAGGTCTCAAACATCCCCTTTTCGGTGGCAAGGAGCGGGATGCCGGCCTCCCTAGCGTAGTCCACCACCTTGGGTGGGGGGCGTTTCCCCCGCACCACGAGCACGGCACAGGCGTTCATCACATCGGCCACCCGCACCGCCTGGGGGGTGACCATCCCGGTGATCAGGAGGAACCCCTCCTCCGTGACCGACAGGACGTCGGACAGGAGGTCCGCCCCACAGCCCTTGTCCACCCTTCGGCCCAGGAGCTCCTCCCCGGCCAGCACCTCCGCCCCCACCAGCTCACACACCTCGGCCAGGGTCACGCCCGCCCCCTCAAGCGCCGAACTTGGGGCCGAAGTCGCAGTAGGAGAGGAGCTGGGGGACAAGCCGCCCGGAGAACCTCCCCAGCCCGCCCTCCCCTGCCGCCCGTTCCGAGAAGCCCGTGGTGCGATCGGGGCGGATGGCCGGGCCGAAGAACAGGGCCGGCACGGGGTCCGCGGTGTGCTCCCCCACCGCCGGAGGGGTGGTGTGGTCCCCGGAGAAGACCAGATGAAAGCCCCCCGGCTCCAGGCCCTCAAGGAGGGGCCCGAAGAACTCGCGGTCGATGCGTTCGATGAACCCCAGCTTTGCCTGGGCATCGCCGTCGTGGCCGGCGTTGTCCGTGCCCTTTATGTGGACGAACACAAAGTCATAGCTTTCCAGGGCCTCGAGGGCCGCCCGAGCTTTGCCAGCCAGGTCCGTCCCAAGGTCGCCGGTGGCACCGGGCACGGGAAGCACCTCTAAGCCCGCCGCCCGGGCCACCCCCTTATAAAGCGCCCCCCCGGCGATACAGGCACCCCGGATCCCGTACTTTTCCGTCACCGGCTCGAGGTGCGGCATGACGGCGGCCCCGCGGAGGAGGAGGGCGTTTCCTGGGGGCTTCCCCTCCTCCCTTCGGCGCCGGTTCACCGGGTGATCCCGCAGGGCCTCGTACGCCCGACGGGAAAACTCGTTCAGGACCTCGGCGGTACGACGGGCGGCCTCCGAGTCCTCCAGGGGACGTGCCTCGGCCAGGGGGACCTCGGTCTCATGGGGGTCGGTATCCGAGACCGCAGCGCAAAGCCCCTCCCCCCGCAGGACCAGGGCTCCCCGGTGCTCGGTGGAGGCCCGAAAGCTGAAACCCACCCCCAGGTCCGAGAGATCCAGCTGGTTTATCGCCCCCTCAAGCTCCCTTCCCTCGGCCAGCCGACCGGCCCTGCGGTCCACAACGATGAGCCTCCCGTCCCTCTCCTCCACGGTGGCGAAGTTGGCCCGGAAGCACACGTCCCCGCCCCGCACCTCCATCCCGATCCCCAGGGCCTCAAACGCCCCCCGGCCGGTGTAGACCCGGAGGGGATCGTAGCCGAAGATGGAAAGGTGCGAGGTGTCCGAGCCCGGCCGCACCCCCGGGGCGATGGGGTCCATGAGCCCCAAAGCCCCCTTCCTCGCCAGCTCGTCCAAATTGGGCGTGCGCGCACGTTCAAGACAAGTGGCACCCCCCATATCGGTTGGGCGCCCCCCAAGCCCGTCTGCAATGACAAGAATTGCCCTCATCGATCCTCCTTTTCCGGGGGAAGGCTACCGTTCCAGTCCCCGGCGGTCAACTTGACTTCCCCGGGGGTACCCGGTAAAGTCCCCCCCAAGAAAACTCGGCGGGGGTGATGCTCATGGTGAGTTTTAGGTATCCAGCACAAAGGACCTTCCCCTTGGGCCCCGCCAATACCAACGCCCCGCTCGGGGCGTAACCTGAAAACACCCTCCTTAAAAGAGCTCAAGCAGGCGCCCTGTCTTTGGACAGGTGGAACTTGGTTTGATCCCAAGGGGGTTTGAAGTGGCGTATGAAAGGGAAGCTGCGATCTTGGAAGTGACCAGCGTCGTTTTGGGCGCGGCCAGGGACTTCCTGTGCCGGGAGGGGTTTGTGGAGCTGTTGCCGGTGATGCTGGCACCGGTCACCGATCCGCTCCGCCACACCACGGATCGGGCCATCCTCGAGGCTTACGGGACGAGCTGGCACCTCACCCGCAGCATGATCTTCCACAAACAGGCGGCGGTGCGCGTCTGCCGGCGGATCTTCTCCTTCTCCCCCAACGTGCGGCTCGAGCCAGCCGAGTGGGGGAAGACGGGGAGGCACCTCTTCGAGTTCGTCCAGCTGGACCTGGAGCTGCGCGATGCCACCCGGCAGGAGGTGATGGCCCTGGGGGAGCGCCTGTTCCTGTACGTTATGGAAGCGGTCCGGGCAAGGTGTAAAGGGGAGCTCGAGCTCCTGGGCCGAAGGCTGCCCAGCTTCCAAGCCCCCTTCCCCAAGGTGACCTACCAACAGGCTAAGGAGCGCTACGGGGAGGATTTTGAGCAGAAGCTCTCCCAGGAGGCGGAGGCCCCGGTTTGGGTGGTGGACTTCCCCATAGAGGTGCGGGAGTTCTACGACCGGGAGGACCCGACCCGGCCGGGGATCCTGCTTGACATGGACCTAGTTTACCCTGAGGGGTATGGGGAGGCGCTATCGGGGGGCGAGCGGGAGCACGAGCCGGGACGTATCCTGGCCCGCATAGAAAGGCAAGGGCTGGATCCTAAGGCCTATCGGCCCCTTCTGTCCCTGGCAGAAGAGGGCCTGCCCCCCTCCGCCGGCTTCGGGATCGGGATAGAGCGTTGGGTGCGTTATCTGTGCGGTCTTGCACATGTGAGGGAGGTGCGCCTGTTCCCCCGGGTCCCCGGGGAACCCTCCCTGCTTTGAGGGGCAAGGACGGGGGCCGGCCCCCGGCCCCCGTCTTCAGCTCAACCGGAAGCGGGACTGTATCGCCAGGGCCCTTTCCACCGCCTCGGGGGAGACCAAGCCCTCGGCGATCAGGATCTCCCCCAGGGGCCTGCGTTCCTCGTCTTCCCTTTGCCTGGCCAGGCCCTGCTCCACCTGTCGGGGGTTTACAACCCCCATGTCCACCAGGATCTCCCCCAGGCGCTTGTCGCGCTCGAAGTACTCCTCCAGTATGGAAAGGATGACAGCCGAGCGCGACTTGCGCTCCCGGCGGGCCACCTGGTCCACCAGGTCTATCAGGTACTGATCTTCTTCGCTGTAGTAAACGGTGGTCTGCACTCCCTTCCCCCCTTCAAAGCACGTTTACATTACAAACTAGCACTTTCCAGGGCCGAAGTCAAGCGCTAGTTACATGCCTTGAGGAGCTCCTGCAGGGCGGTGGTCCAGGGGGCCAGGTAGCGTTCGGTGCTGGCAACGAGGAGTCCCCCGCTGGGGCGGGCCACGTGCAGGGTGACCAGCCACCGGTCCGGCGGCTGGCGCAGCCGCGCCAGCTCCACCCCGGGGGGGCGGACGGCCTGGGGGTCGAAGGGGGGGATGCGGGGCGCGGGGACCAGCCGATCACCCTCCGCAAGCCGCCACAGGCCGGGGGAGGCACCCCCCCTGGGGCGCCGGCAGGCGGACAGAAGCCCCCGGACCAGCTCCTCCAGGGTATCAGCACCACAATGCCTGATCTCCCCAGCCGCCTTCCAAGACGGCCCAGGGCGGCCACTGGGGAAAAGACGCACGTAAACAGGGGGAAGATAGGGGAAAAGGGCATGGGCCCGCCTCCACCTGCTTCCCTGCTTGAGCCATAGGGCCATGGCCACCCCGATTTTATGACCCCCTCCCCCTGAAAGACAAGCGCCCCGGCCCCCCTCACCGGGACGCCCAAACCCAAATTACGGCCTCAAGGCCAGCTCAGCGGGCACTCGCCGAGCGGTTCTCTATCCAAAACTGATTATAGACATTATAGGACAAGAAGTCAACTGCTGGGGAAAGTTCAGTTGAGGACGGGAAGGCCTTGAGGTGGGGTTGGGTGGCCGGTAAAGTTTCAAAGGCGGTGCAAAAAGAAGCGATTGTGACGCTAGAGGGCCTTGCCGAGCAGGCCCAGGGGTGTCAGCGTTGTGGGCTGGCCCAGGGCCGTACCAACCTGGTGTTCGGGGAGGGGGATCCCCGGGCGGAGCTGATGTTCGTGGGGGAGGGGCCAGGGGAGGTGGAGGACCAGACCGGCAGGCCGTTTGTGGGCCCCGCCGGCCAGCTGCTAACCCAGATCCTGGCCTCGGTGGGGATCGACCGCAAGGAGGTCTACATCACCAACGTGGTCAAGTGCCGTCCCCCCGGCAACCGCGTCCCCACCCGCCAGGAAATGGATTCCTGCTGGGAGTGGCTGGCGGCACAGATCGCCCTGATCAACCCCAGGATCATCGTTACCCTGGGGAACGCGGCCACCCAAAAGCTCCTCGGGCGGCCCGAGGGGATCGGACAGTTGCGGGGCCGTTTCTTCCGGTGGAAGGGGGGGATAGAGGTCTTCCCCATGTTCCACCCCAGCTTCCTCCTCCGGAACCCCAGCCGAAAAAAGGGGAGCCCAAAGTACTTGACATGGCTGGACATAAAGGCGGTGAAGGACAGGCTCTCACTCCTCCGCTCCCAGAGCCAGGCAAGCTGACCCAGAAGGAGCGGGAGAAGCTATGCGCACGGGCCCTGGCCCAGGCGGAGGAGCTTCGCCGGGCCGGTCGGCACCAGGAGGGCATCTCCCTCTTGGTGGACGTGCTCAAGTACGGGATCGACAAGGCCCAGGTCTACTTCCGACTGGGCAACCTATATTTTGACTCCGGGGACCTTTCCCGGGCCGAGTACGCCTACCAGCGGGCCATCCAGGAAGACCCCAAGCACGCCTCAGCCCATCACAACCTGGGGGTCGTGTATCGCAGGCAGGGGAAGATCTCCCAATCCGTGAAGATGCTCAAAAAAGCCCGGAGGCTGGAGATCCGCTACCCCAGGCGGGTGGAGCTCACCCCCGAGCAGAAGTCCTTTGCCAGGCGGCTGGCCCTGCCCATGCTGGCCGTCCCGGTCCTGGCCTTGGTGTTGATCCTCCTCCTCATCTACCTCCTAAGCCGGCTCATCTAGCGATGTACCGGTCGTAGAGGGCCTGTGCCCGGGCCGGGTCCCTTACCCCTTTTATCAGGGCCCTCCCGTCGGGGAACACGGTGAGGGATGCCCCTTCCACGGTGGCCACCAACACCCCCCGGCGCACCTCCGCCCGGCCCAGGGGGGCTAGCTTGGCCGCCAGCGCCCCCAGGTCGATCCGTCCCGGCCTTGTGGGGAGCACCTGGACGGCGTCCCCACACAGGAGGGCAGCCCGCGAGGGGCGGGAAAGGAACGGGTATTCGCCTTTCTCGCAGGTGGGGCAGCCAGGGGCCTGTTCGACCTGGATGGCGCTCCAGCTGCGGGACCACAGGTCAAGGTAGACGAGGTTCCCTGGGGAGAGCTCCGGGGAGCCCACCAGGATCTGAATGGCCGAGACGGCCTGGAGGGCGGCCAGGGCCTGGGGCACCGGGCCCAGGATCCCGGCGCTGGCACAGGTGGGGAGCGCCCCCGGGGGTGGTGGGGAGGGGAATAGGCACCGGAGGCAGGGGCCCTCCCCGGGGAGGATGGGCATGGTCATACCATAGGTGGAGAGCACCGCCGTGTAGATCCAGGGCACCTTGTACTTGACGCAAACCTCGTTCACCAGGTACCTGGACTCAAGGTTATCAAGCCCATCCACCACCAGGTCCACCTCGGGGATGATCCGCTCGGCCTCCTTGGGGCCCAAATGGGCCACGTGCACGGTGAGCTCGGCCTCCGGGTAAACCCTTCCCAGGTGATCAGCCAACGCCTCCGCCTTGGGCCTGCCCAGGTCGGCTGACTTGAGCTCCGCCACCCGGTGCAGGTTCGACCCCTCCACCACATCCCGGTCCACCAAAACCAGGTGGCCCACCCCGGCCCGGAGGAGGGCCGAGGCGGTATGGGACCCCAGCGCCCCACAGCCGGCCACCAGCACCTTCGCCCGGGCGAGCCGCCCCTGCCCCCGTTCCCCCACCCACGGCAACACCATCTGTCGGGAGAACCTGTCGCGGTCCATGGCTCCTGGATTTTGACAGCCTTCCCCCCCTTGGGCCAGCCCCTTTGGCCCACGGGGGCTTGGCCGCTAGAATGACCCCAAGGAGGCCTTCATGATCGGATGGATAGTAATCGGGTTCCTTGTGGTCCTCTTCCTGTGGGTGGTGGCCACCTACAACCGCCTGATCCGCCTGCAGATAAGGTCGGAGGAGGCCTGGCGCGACATCGACACCCTGCTCAAAAAAAGGGCCGATCTCATCCCCAACCTGGTGGAGACGGTCAAGGGCTACGCTGGGCACGAGCGGGAGCTTTTCCAGAAGGTGGCCGAAGCCCGCTCCGCCTCCCTCAAGGCCGGCACCCCTCGGGAACAAGGACAGGCCGACGACTTCCTCCAGTCCACCTTGAAAAGCCTGCTTGCCGTGGCCGAAAGCTATCCCGAGCTTAAGGCAAACCAGAACTTCCTCGACCTCCAGAGGTCGCTGGAGGATTTGGAGACGGAGATCGCCCGCTCCCGCCGCTACTACAACGCAGTGGTACGCGACCTTAACACCAAGATCAAGGTCTTCCCCTCAAACCTGATCGCAAACCTCTTCGGGATCAGGGAGCGGGAGTTCTACGAGCTCCCCTCCGAGGGGGCGCGGGAGCCCCCTCAGGTTTCGTTCGCCCGATGAAAAAGATCCTCTCTCTTGTGGTGCTTTTCGCTCTCCCCGGGTTCGGGGAGTGGATCCAAAACTACAGGGTTGACCTTGCTATCGAGAAGGCGGGCTACGTTACGGTCACCGAGGAGATCGACGTTTTCTTCGACGTGTCAAGACATGGCATCTACCGCAAGGTCCCTTACTCCTATCGCCTGCCCACAGGGGAGCGCTACAAGCTGAGGATCTCGCTTCAGGAGGTCCTGGCCGATGGCAAGGCCGTGCCGGTACTCAGGACCCGGGAGGGAGGGGACCTGGTGTTGCGTATCGGCGACCCCGACAGCCTGGTGCAGGGGCAGGTGACCTACACCATCCGCTACCGGGTGGCCCGGGCCCTCAGGGCATACGGGGAGGAGGTGGAGCTTTACTGGAATGCAATCGGCACGGAATGGGAACTTCCCATAGCGGACGCTCAGGTGAACGTGACACTTCCCCAAGGGGTGGCGGGGGAAGGCGTGCGGGCGGTGGGCTATCAGGGCCGCCTGGGGGGCCGGTCCCCGTTTGAGCTTTCCTGGTCGGAAGGGAAGCTCACGGGAAAGGCGGACGGCCTTGCCCCGGGGGAGGGGATCACCTTGGCCGTGCGATTCCCCAAGGCTTACGTCAGCCTCCCTGGCCCCTGGCAAGGGTTCCTGTGGTTCCTTGAAGACAACGCCTACGCGGGGATCCCCATCCTGGCGCTCTTGGGGATGACCGTCTTGTGGTGGTTTAAAGGGCGTGATCCCAAGAAGGGGACCATCGCCCCGGCGTTTGCGCCGCCCAAGGGGATCGGGCCCGCGGAGGCCGGGGTGCTGGTGGACGACCGGTTCGATCCCCGGGACCTGTCCGCCGGGCTGGTGGGCCTGGCCACAAAGGGGCACCTGGGGATCCAGGAGATATGGGAGGGAGAGGGAAAGGAGCCTGATGATTTCCTGCTTTTGCGTCGCCAGTCCCGGGAAGCCCTAACGCGCTTTGAGGAGGGGCTCCTGGAGGCCCTGTTTGAGGGAGGGGTAAAAGAAAGGCGGCTCTCGGAGCTGAAGTACAAGTTCTATGAGAAACTCCCCGGCTTGGGGGCACGGGTTTACATGGAGCTTACGGACAAGGGGTATTATGTGGCCAACCCCTCCCGGGTGCGGTCCCTTTACCTGGGGTTGGGGGTTGGCGGCCTCTTACTGGGGGTGTTGGTTGGGGTGCTCGTCCGGTCGGTTTATCTTGGGGCGGCGCTTGCTGCCGGTGGGGCAACGGTAGCCCTGTTTTCCCCTATCATGCCCAAGAAGACCGGGCAGGGGATCAAGGCCCTGCGGGAGGTGTTGGGGTTGGAGGAGTACATTCGCCGGGCGGAGGTGGGGAGGATCGAACTGGCCGCGGCGGAGCGGCATTTCGAGGAGCTTTTGCCCTACGCCATGGCCTTTGGCCTGGTAGAGGCCTGGACGCAGGCCTTCCGGGGGCTTGTAAGGAAGCCCCCTGACTGGTACCAGGGGAGGTTCCCCACCTTCGCGCCCCATCGGTTCGGCTGGCGGTTGGCTTACCTCCATCGGCTGGCGCGCGACTCGGCCCTGGCCAAGCCCCGATCCGCCAAGGGAGGTTGGGGAGGCGGCTCCGGGTTTGGGGGTTTCTCCGGCGGGGGGATGGGCGGTGGGGGAGGGGGGAGCTGGTAGCCATGTCCATCGCCATCATAGTTATCCTGGCCCTTTTTGTGTGGATCGGCTATTCGGGCTGGCGGGCCTCCCGTCGGCTCAGCCGGGGGGAGGAGAGGCTGGAGGAGGCCTGGAGGCGGGTGGAGGAGGCCCTGACCAGCCGTGAGCAGGCCCTGCGGGGGTTCTGCTCCACCTTGGCCTCCCTGGGGCTGGTGCCCGAGGGCCGCAGGAGGCTCGAGGAGGCGCTGGGGGAGGTCAGCAGGGCGGCCAGCCCGGCCGCCCTGGCCGAGGCGGACGAAAGGCTGAAGATCGCCCTGCGGGAGGTGTACGGGGGGCTCCCCCGTACCCGCCCCCCCGCCCTCAAACAGGCGCAGAACGCCCTGGCCGAGGCAGAAGACGAGTTGGAGTTTGCCCGCCGACGCTACAACGAGCTCGTCATGGACTGGAACGAGCTCTTCTTGCGCCGAACCTATCGATACCTGGCAAGGAGGAAGGGCCTTTCCCGTCGCGAGCTCTATCTCCTCCCGGGGGAGGAGGAGGCGTTCAGCCGCCACCGGGGGCCGAGCCTTTATTAAAGGGCGGAAAGCGGCCCGGAAAGGGCCTCCCTTACCTCCAAAAGGTCGTGTAGGAAAAACGGGTAGGCGCGGCCAGGAAGCCTCCTTTCCCCGCTGGGCTCCGGCAGGAGGAAGGTGCCGGAAAGCCAACCCCACGGGGGCGGCTCCATCCCGAATACCTCGCGGAAAAGCAAGTCCACCCCTGGCTCGTAACCCGCCCCCCCAGCCCCGTGTAGGAAGAAATCGCACACCACCGCCCGCAGGAAGAACGTGAGGGTGAGCGCCCGGGGGAGCTGTGCCTCCCCGGGGGCCCTGGCGGGCCCCCGCTTCCCCCCCTCCAGGCGCCAGAAGGGCAGCTCCCCGGGGGAAAGGGAAGGAAGTCCACACAACCGCACCGCCTTCCCGTATGCGGAAAGGAACCCCTCCTTTTTGCAGAGAAGAAGGGAGACGAAATCCTTAAAGGCCTGCGAGGCCGCAAGCTCGCTCACCTGGATCACCCTGACCCCAGCGAGGCCGGCGAGCCGCCCTTTTGCCTCCTCCCACCACCCCGGCCAGGGTCCTTCAGGGGGAGGGAGCCTTTTCCAGGCCTCCTCCGCACGCCTCAGGATCCCCTGGTTTTTCAGGGTGGAGAGCCGGGCCTCCATGAGCTCCCAGGCTCGGGCCAGGGCCTTTTGGCCCGGGGCCGGACGGGCTGCCAGCACCAGCCGGTTTGGGTTCCTGAGCAAAACGAGTTCGTGGTGGGTGTAGCCGCGGCGGCGCAGGGGCACCGGGAAGGAGATGGCCCCCGGGGCGTCCGAGTCCACCGAGATCCAGACCCGGGCCACATCTTGAGGCAGGGCGGCCAGGAAAAGCTGCCTGAGGAGGATCCCGGGGTGAACGGGGAGCGGCTGGTGCCCCGAGGCCACCACCGGCTCCCCTTGGGGGAGCGAAAGCCCCCGCCGCGCCTCCTCCCGCAGCTCGGAAAGCCCCTCGGGGAAGGAGGCACCCGTCTTCCGGGCGGCCTCCAAAAGCCCCCCTTCCCAGCCCCAACTGACCTCGCCGTGCCGGACCGGGATCCTCGGCCTCACGGGGGAAGGAGGTGGACCGGGTCCCAGATGGGGAGCTCCTCCGGGGAGAAGATAGGCTCCCCGTAGGCCACCCCGATCTTCCCCCCGTAGAACTTGGCCGTGGTGGTCAGCCTGTCCACAAGCTCTTCCTTGCGCCAGCCGAACTGGCTTTGGTAGGCGAGGACGGCCTTTAGCTTCCGCTGGAAGGCGCTGGAGATGTCCACCACGGCGCTGGGGAGGAGGACCCGGCGCAGGTGGCTGGTGGCGTAGCGGAAAAGCAGGGGTGGGTAGTAGGGGTCGCCGGGCATGTCGGTCTTGGTGAGCTTGGCGTAAAAGCGGGCGTTCAGGGCGATCTCAGCCGCCGCCAGGTGGTCCGGGTGCTGGTCCTGCGGCAGGAGCCCGAACACGACCATGGGCCGGAGGGTGCGGTATACCTCGGCCAGGGCCCTCCTGGCTTCCACCGTGTCCCGAAGGTAGCGGTTGGGGAGGCCCAGGGTGAGGCGCTGGGCCGCCCCCAGGATCTCGGCCGCCTGTTGGGCCTCCTTGCGGCGGGTTTGGGGATCCCCGTATGGGGTGGGTTCCCCGTCGGTGAGGTCCACGATCCCCACCCGGAGGCCGCCTGTGGCCAGGCGGGCGATGGTGCCCCCCAGGCCGATCTCGGCGTCATCCGGATGGGCACCTACGACGAGGACGTCCAGCGCAGGGCCCTGGCCGCCGCCTCCAGATACACCGCTAGCCTCTCTTGGGCCGGACAACGTCCCACCCCCTTGTCGAAGTCGTAGTATATGAGCGGCACCGGGATCTCCTCCACGGAGAGGCCGGCACGGGCTGCCTTTATCCAGAGCTCCACCGGAAAGGCGTACCCATCCTCCGAAAGCTCAAGCCGGCTCAGGGCCGCCAGGCGGTAGGCCTTGAACCCGCAGAAGGAGTCGGTGAGGGGGTAGCCGGTGACCTCCCGCAAGAGGGCGGTGACCGCCCGGTTTACCCACAGGCGATCCTGGGGGCGCGGCCCTTGGGAGAGGCGGGGGTCCAGGTACCGGGAGCCGGAGATGATGTCGGCCGCCCCCGCCCGGATCCTGGCCAGGAACCTGGGGAGGAAGGCCGGCTCGTGCTGGCCGTCGGCGTCCATGGTAATGGCCCACTCATATCCCATCTTTTCCGCCCAGGCAAGCCCGGAACGCAGGGCCGCCCCATAACCCCGGTTGCGCCGGTGCTTGAGAAGGAGGGCACCCTCCCCCCGGGCGATCTCGGGGGTGGCGTCGGTGGAGCCATCGTCCACCACCAGGACCCTACCTGGCCAGACGGCCCTCACCCCGGCCAGGACCCGGGGTAGCATGCCGCCTTCGTTGTATACCGGGATCACCAGGAGCACCATGGCCCTCCATGATACCATAAGTGACCCAGTCCAATAATCCCGGAAGCTTTTTCTTGACGAAAACAGATAGAAGATGCTATAGTTCCTGGATAGGTCAAATCCCAAAAGGAGGTGGGCAGGGTGAACAGGGCTGTGGGAGCGGTGCTGATCTTGGGGTTGCTTGTAGGCGTGGGGACGCTGGGGGCCGAGAAGTACATCGTGGCCTCGGACATCCCCTGGGCCCCCTTTGAGATGGTGAACGAGGCGGGGGAGTACCTGGGCTTTGACCTGGACCTGATGCGGGCCATCGCCCACGTGGCCGGTTTTGAGATCGAGATCAGAAACATCGCCTTCGACGCCATCATCGAGAACGTCCGCACCGGCCGGGCCGACATCGGGGCCTCGGGCTTTACCATCACCGCCGAGCGGGAGCGGGTGGTGGACTTCTCCATCCCCTACTTCCTCTCCAACCAGGCGGTGGTGGTGCGCAAGGACTCGGGGCTCAACATCGTCACCGCCCTGGCCGGGCTGGGGCCGGCCAAGGCCATCGGGGCCCAGAACGGCACCACCGGCTTCTACTGGGTGGAGGACAACATCCAAGGGGCCGGGATCGAGGTGGCGCTTAAGGGGTACGAGACGTATCCAGCGGCCATCCTGGACCTGGTGAACGGCCGGGTGGACGCGGTGATCCAGGACGAGCCGGCCTCCAAGGCCTCCCTGGCCGCCTATCCCGATGAGCTCGCCATCGCCGGGATCATCAATACCAATGAGTACTTCGGCTTCCTGGTGGCCGAGGGGGACCCTAAAGGGCTTCTTCCCCGGATCAACCAGGCCCTGGAGGAGCTGGGGCTCACGGTGCGGGAGCTCCCCGGGGGGATAAAGGAGCTCGTCATCGCGGAGGGGAGCTTCATCGCCGGCCTCCAGGAGATCTACTTCGGCCCGGACCTCGATGAGGTGACCGCCGCCTGGGGGAAGTGCAAGGGGTTGCTCTTCTCCGGGGACCTCTCCGGCTACATCCGGTGCATGAAGGCCGAGCTAGGGCTGTGAGCCAGCGCAGGGGCTGAGGCTAAGGGGCCCCTCAAAGGGCCCCTTTTTGGAAAAGGGAAAGCGGGATGGGATTCCTCGGGCAGCTGGGCCAGGTGGGGCACTACCTTCCCATGCTCCTCAGGGCCTCGCTGGTGAACCTGGAGCTCCTTTGGGCCCTGCTTCTGATAGGCTTTTCCCTTGGAACCCTGGTGGCCCTTCTCCAGGTTTACGGGGGACGCCTCCTGGGGACGCTGGCCTACATCTACGAGTGGGTTTTCCGCAGCGTCCCCGCCCTGGTGCTCCTGTTTTTGTTTTACTACGGCCCCTCCCACTTCGGCCTTGACATCCAGAGCTTCCTTGCGGCCTGCCTGGCCTTGGGCTTCCGCTCCTCAGCCTATCAATCCCAGATCTTCCGGGGGGCTATCCAGGCCATCCCCACCGGGCAGATGGTGGCCGCCCGCGCCCTGGGGATGTCCCGCCCCAGGGCCATCCTGCACGTGATCCTGCCCCAGGCGTTCCGCCTGGCCATCCCCGGCTGGTCCAACGAGTTCTCCTCCGTGACAAAGGACACCACCTTGGCTTACGCGGTGGGGCTTAACGAGATCATGCGATACGCCAAGATCGTCATGGACAGGCAGTATGAGCTCGCCATGGCCACGTTCATCGTGGTGGCGCTGGTGTTCTTGGCCTTCACCTATTCGGGCAACGCCCTTTTGGGGCAGCTTGAGCGCAGGTTCCGCATCCCGGGCCTGCAGATGCCGGGCGCGACGCTGTGAGGGTGAAAGGGGGATGAACGCTCTGCTTGTCGTAGAGGACCTGCACAAGAGGTACGGCAGGGAGGAGGTGCTGAAGGGGGTTTCCTTCGAGCTCGAGCGGGGGGAGACCAAGGTGATCATCGGCCCCTCTGGGACCGGGAAGTCCACCCTGCTCCGCTGCATAAACCGGCTCACCGAGCCTGACCGGGGGCGGGTTTGGCTCGATGGGGTGGAGGTGACCTCCCCCAAGACGAACATCAACCGCATCCGGGCTCAAATCGGCTTCGTGTTCCAGGACTTCAACCTGTTCACCCACCTCACCGCGCTTGAGAACGTGCGGCTGGGGCCCATGCGGGTGTTGGGGATGAAGAAGGCCGAGGCCACAAGGCTCGCCATGGAGGAGCTGGCGCGGGTGGGGCTTGCGGACAAGGCAGAGGCCTATCCCGCCCAGCTCTCCGGGGGGCAACAGCAGCGGGTGTCCATCGCCCGCGCCCTGGCCATGAACCCGAAGTTGATCCTGTTCGACGAGCCCACCAGCGCCCTGGACCCGGAGCTCATCGGCGAGGTGCTCACCGTGATGACCAAGCTTGCCCAAGAAGGGATGACCATGATCGTGGTCACCCACGAGATGGGGTTCGCCCGGTCGGTGGCCGACGAGATCATCTTCATGGAGAAGGGCGTGATCGTAGAGCAGGGCCCCCCGGCCCAGCTCTTCTCCTCCCCCAAGCACCCGCGTACGGCGGAGTTCCTGCGCAAGATTACCGAGCTTTATGGGGGGGAGGGATGACGGGCTTTTACTTTGCGTGGGATTTCCTCCCCAAGCTCGCCCAAGGGCTCCTCCTCACGGTGGAGATCACCGCAGCCTGCATCAGCCTGGGGTTCGTGCTGGGGCTCTTGCTCGCCCTGGGCCGCGTGTACGGCCCGAGGCCCATCTCCATCCCCTGCAGCGTCTACGTCCACTTCTTCCGGGGCACGCCCCTCCTCACCCAGCTTTTCATGGTGTACTTCGGCCTCCCAAATTGGGGGGTACATCTTTCGGCACTGACAAGTGGGATCCTCGCCCTGGGCCTGAACACCGCCGCCTATCAGGCGGAGTACTTCCGGGGGGCGATCCAGGCGGTGAAGCGGGGGCAGCTGCTGGCCGCCCGGGCCCTGGGGATGTCCCGCCTCCAGGCCATTCGGCACGTGATCCTGCCCCAGGCGTTCCGGATCGTGATCCCCTCCTGGTCAAACGAGCTCATCCTGATGCTCAAATACTCCTCCATAGTTTTCTCCATCTCGCTCCTCGATCTCATGGGGATGGGGAAGCGCATCGCCGCCCGGCACTTTAACTACTTTGAGGTGTTCATCGTGGTGGCGCTGTTTTATCTCGTGCTGGTGTTCGTGCTGTCGCAGTCGCTGAGGTGGCTGGAGCGGCGGGTGCGGGTGCCTGGGCTGGGGGCCCCGGGCCTGCGCTGATGGAGTTCGCGCAAAGGAAGGACAGGGGACCTGGTGCGGGTGCGGATGGCCGCCACCGCTGCCCGCAGGGCGGCCAGGGTGGTGATGTAGGGGATGTGGTGTCTTGCTGCCTCCGTTCGAATCCGGTAGCCCACCGTCCTTTTGTCCTCCAGGGGCAGGGGGACGCCCCTTTCCACGGCCGAGGGGGGCAGGGGCGGGGCGGGCAGCGGCCTTCTGGCCGGGGAGGGGGTGTTCACCAGGAGGTCTACCTCCCCTTGGGCGATGAGGTCCACCACGTCGGGCCGGCCCTCCCCCACCTTGGCCACCGGCTCGGCCGGGATCCCCAAAGCCTGCAGGGCCCGGGCCGTGCCCTCGGTGGCCAGGATGCGGAAGCCCAGGTCGTACAGGGTGGCGAGGAGGGGGACGCCCTCCCGCTTGTCCCGGTCCGCCAGGCTGGCCAGCACCTTCCCCGAGGCCGGAAGGGGGCTCCCGGCGGCGAGCTGGGCCTTGGCGAAGGCCTCCGGGAAATCCCGGCCCATCCCCATCACCTCGCCGGTGGAACGCATCTCCGGCCCCAGGAGCACATCCGCCCCCGGGAACCTACCGAAGGGGAAGACCGCCTCCTTAACCGAACAGCAGCAGGGCCTGGGGGAAGGCAAAAGGTACACCGGACCACCAGGGCCCCTTACGGTCCGCCACTCCCCTTGAACTTGAGGAAAGTCCGCTAGGAGATCGGGCAGGCGGCGGCCCACCAGCACCTTGGCGGCCAGTTTGGCCAGGGGGACACCGATAGCCTTGCTCACGAAGGGCACGGTGCGGGAGGCACGGGGGTTCGCCTCCAGGACGTAGATCTCCTCCCCCTTTATGGCGAGCTGGATGTTCACCAGCCCCACCGCCCCCAGGGCGCCCGCGATCAGGGCGGCGGCCTCCTCCACGCGGGAGATCGTCTCACGGGAAAGGCTGATGGGGGGGAGGACGCAGGCCGAGTCCCCCGAGTGCACCCCGGCCTCCTCGATCTGCTCCATCAGGCCGGCCACCCATATGTGCCTTCCGTCGGTGACCAGGTCCACATCCAGCTCCAGGGCCCCCTCCAGGAACCGGTCCACCAAAAGGGGGTGTTCGGGCGCCACCCGAGTCGCCTCGGCCACGTAGTGTTCGAGCTCCTCCGGGGAGTCCACGATCTGCATCGCCCGCCCACCCAGGACGTAGCTGGGGCGCAAGAGGACCGGGTAGCCGAGCCTTTCGGCCACCTTTAGGGCTTCCTCCGGCGAGGTGGCCGTCCCCGAGGGCGGGCTTTTCAGCCCCAGCCCTCGGAGCAGCCGGGCAAAACGCTCCCGGCTTTCGGCTAGCTCTATGGCCTCCAGGTTCATCCCCAGCAGGGGGACGCCCTCCCGCACCAGATGGCGCGCCAGCTTGAGGGGGGTCTGGCCGCCGAAGCCCACCACCACCCCCACGGGCCTTTCGTTTTCCACCACCGCCAGCACGTCCTCCACGGTGAGGGGCTCGAAGTACAGCCGGTCGGAGGTGTCGTAGTCGGTGGACACGGTCTCGGGGTTGGAGTTGACCATGATCACCTGGTAGCCCTCCTCCTGCAGTGCCCAGGCGGCGTGGACGTTGGCATAATCGAACTCGATTCCCTGCCCGATGCGGTTGGGCCCCGAGCCCAAGATGACGATCTTGGGCCGGGAGGAGGGGAGGGCCTCGTTCTCAACCCCGGCGTAGGTGGAATAGAAGTAGGGGGTGGCGGCGGAGAACTCGGCCCCACAGGTGTCCACCATCTTGAAGACGGGCTTTATGCCGAGCTTGCGTCGGAGGGAACGGACCTCCCCTTCGGTGCGGCCGAAGAGCTCGGAGAGCTCCCGGTCGGAAAAGCCCCACACCTTGGCCAGGCGCAGGGTCTCGGCCCCGAGCTCCTCCCAGCCCATCCGGCGGAGCCTTTCCTCCAGGCGGACGAACTCCTCCATCTGGGAGAGGAACCAGGGGTCGATCCCGGTGAGCCTGTGGATTTCCTCCAAGGGGATGCCCTGGCGCAGGGCGGCGAATATGTAGGAGATGCGCTCCGGGGTGGGGTTGGCCAGGTACTCCCGGAGGTGGCGGAAGTCGAGCCTGGGGGTGGCGTCCAGTTCCAGGGCCCGCAGGGCCTTGCCCAGGGCCTCCTTGAAGGTACGCCCGATGGCCATCACCTCGCCCACGGACTTCATCTGGGTGGAGAGCCTGGGGTCGGCCCCGGGGAACTTCTCCAGCTGGAAGCGGGGGACCTTGACCACCACGTAGTCGATCGCCGGCTCGAAGGCGGCGGTGGTGCGGCGGGTGATGTAGTTGGGGATCTCGTCCAGCCGCAAGCCCACGGCCACCAGCGCCGCCACCTTGGCGATGGGGTAGCCGGTGGCCTTGGAGGCCAGGGCCGAAGAACGGGAGACGCGGGGGTTCATCTCGATGACCACCATCCTGCCCGTCTCCGGGTGGACGGCGAACTGCACGTTGGCCCCGCCCGTCTCCACCCCGATGGCCCCCAGCACGGCGAAGGCGGCGTCGCGCATCCTCTGGTATTCCCTATCGGTCAGGGTCTGGGCCGGGGCCACTGTGATGGAGTCCCCGGTGTGGACCCCCATGGGGTCCAGGTTCTCGATGGAGCAGACGACCACGGTGTTCCCGGCCCCATCCCGCATCACCTCAAGCTCATATTCCTTCCACCCCAGGGCCGACTCCTCGACGAGCACGGTATGGGCCGGGCTTTCAAGAAGTCCTCGGGCCACGATCCCCTCCAGTTCCTCGGCGTTGTATGCCATGCCCCCGCCGGTGCCGCCCAGGGTGAAGCTGGGGCGGACGATGACCGGATAGCCCAGCTCCTCGGCCGCCCGGAGGGCCTCCCGCAGGCTCCCCACCGTCCTGCTCCTTAAGACCTCCAGTCCTGCCCCCTCCACTGTTTCCTTGAAAAGCTCCCGGTCCTCGGCCCTCCTTATCGCCTCAAGCCGCGCCCCTATCAGCTCCACCCCGTATCGTTCCAGTACCCCGCTTTCGGCCAGCTCCACGGCCAGGTTCAGGGCCGTTTGCCCCCCCAGGGTGGGGAGGAGCGCCTCGGGCCGCTCCCTTTCGATCACCGTCTCCAGGGACTCGGCGGTGAGGGGCTCGATGTAGACGGCGTCGGAAAGCTCCGGGTCGGTCATGATGGTGGCGGAGTTGGAGTTCACCACCACCAGCTTGTATCCGGCCTTTCTGAGGGCCCGCAGGGCCTGGGTGCCCGAGTAGTCGAACTCCGCCGCCTGGCCGATGACTATCGGCCCGGCCCCGATGATCAGGATCTTCTCGATGTCCTTCCTTTTAGGCATGGCAGATGAGCCTCGCAAACCGGTCGAAGAAGGGGGCGGCGTCGTGGGGGCCGGGGGAGGCCTCGGGATGGAACTGCACCGAGAAGGCGGGGAGCTCCCGGAGCCTCAGGCCCTCCAGGGTGCCGTCGTTTAGGGAAAGGTGGGTGATCTCCAGGGGGCCGAAGCCCAAGGGGCTTTCCCCCACCAGGGGCCCTGGGGGAAGGAGCTCGGCCATGGTGGCCTCCGGCGGGGGCGGCTCAAGGCCGGCCAGCACCTCGGGGCGGGAGGCCGCAAAGGCACCATCCAGGGGGAGCCAGGGGATCCCCAGGCTGGTTGGGTCGACGGCAAAGCCGTGGTTGTGGGGGGTTATGAGGACGCGGCCGGATGCAAGGTCCTTGACCGGGTGGTTCATCCCCCGATGGCCGAACCGCATCTTGTAGGTCCTCCCCCCGATGGCCAGGGAGAGCAGCTGATGGCCCAGGCAGATCCCGGCCAAGGGGACCCCCCGCTCAAGGAGCTTCCTCACCAGGAAAACGGTGCGCCGCAGGGCGGCCGGGTCGCCAGGACCGTTTGAGACGAGCACCCCGTCGGGCCTAAGGCTGAGCAGTTTCTGGGGGTGGATATCGTAGGGAAGGCGGCTCACCCTGAGCCCCCGCCGCCTGAGCTCCCGCACGATGCTCCCCTTGGCGCCGCAGTCCACCAGGGCCACGTGCGGCCCATCACAAGCGGCCGGCAAGACGGAGCGGGGGCTGACCTCGGCCACAAGGTCCCGCCCCGCAAGGTGCGGGCTTTCCCGCACCCGGCGGACCAGGCTCCCTGAGTCCAGGTCCTCAGTGGAGATGCCCCCCCGCATCGCCCCCTGCTCGCGGATGTGACGCGCCAAGGCCCGGGTGTCCACCCCCTCGATGGCCACGATGCCCGCCTCTTCCAGGTAGTCGGTGAAGGGGAGGGTGGCCCGCCAGCTCGATGGCCTCCTCACTGCCCGGTGCACCACAAATCCGGCCACCTGGACCCGGGAGGACTCCACGTCTTCGGGGTTCACCCCGTAGATCCCGACCTCGGGATAAGTCATCACCACGATCTGGCCCCGGTAGGAGGGGTCGGTGAGCACCTCTTGATACCCCGTCATCCCGGTGTTGAAGACCAGCTCCCCAAAGGCCTCCCCCGGGGAACCGACCGAACGCCCCAGGAAGGTCTTGCCGTCCTCCAGGGCCAAGAGGGCTCTTTTCACCTTGTCCCCCCAGGAAGGTCTTTCAGGGCCCGTTCCAGCACCCTGATGGACCGGAGGAACTCCGGGAGGGGGATGTGTTCATCCGGGGTGTGGTCCAGGGCAGAATCGCCCGGGCCGTAGGCGAGGATGGGGCAGCCCCAAGCCGGCCCCACCACGTTCATGTCTGAGGTTCCCGTCTTGAGCTTGAAGCGGGGCCGGCCCCCTTCCGCCCGGATGGCCTGGAGGAATACCCTCACCAATGGGGTGTTCTTGGGGGCGACGTAGGCCCTCTCCCCGCCCCGGAAGCTCACCGTCGCCCCGTCGGCCGCCTTCCGGATCTCCCCCTTCAGGGCCTCCACCGCAAGCCCGGGGGGAAGCCGGAGGGTTAGCCCCAGCTCCACCCGGTCCCGCAGGCCGTCGGAGGAGAAAAAGATGTGGCGGGGGGCCACGTCCAGCCGCTCGAAGGCCCTTTCCTTCCCCCGGCTGAGCCTGCGGGAAAGGAGCGAAATCCTCCTCCCGAAGACGAACGCCTGTTCCAGGGCCGAGGCCCCGGGGGAGGCGGAGTGGTTGGCGGGAAGCTCAAGGAGCCAGTCCACCACCAGCCTCCCTTTGTAGCCCAGGGTGATCCCCTGCCAGCCGCTCGGCTCCCCTATGATGGCCATCTTGGGCCGGAAGCGGGGGAGGATGTGCTTTGCCCCCACCCCTTCCGCCTCCTCCCCCACCGCCGCCACCAGCACCACCCCGGCCTTCCGGCAGCGGATGAGGGCACAGGAGAAGGCGCAGAGGGCCCCCTTGGCGTCCACCGCCCCCCGGCCGTAGAGCCTTTCCCCCTCCTTCCGCACCCGGATGTGCCCGGGCACGGTGTCGATGTGCCCCAGGAGAAGGAGGTCCGGCCGGGCTGGTGGCTCCCCCCAGCTGGCGATCAGGTTCCCCACCTCGTCCACCTGGGTGGCCAGGCCCCAGCGGGAGAGCCGCCCGGCCAGGAAACCCACCGCCTCCTCCTCCCCCCCGGAGGGGCTGTAGCGGGAAAGAAGGCCCTTGAGGAGCCCTATCGCCTCCCGGTCGGTCACGGGAGCGCCTCCGATAGGGCCGCCACCACCTGATCCAGCTCCTCCCGGGAGATGACCAAGGGAGGGAGGAACCGGACCACCGTGGCCCCGGCGGACAGGGCCAGGATCCCCCGCTCGGCGAGAGCGGAAAGGTAAGGGGCTGCCTTTTCCCTGAGCTCCACCCCCACCATCAGCCCCAGCCCCCGCACCTCCCGCACGGCCGGGGATTCGATCCCCCGCAGCCTTTCCATGAAGTAGGCCCCGAGCTCCGCCGCCCTTTGGGGGAGCCGTTCTTTTTGGATGAACCGGATGGCCGCGAGGGCCGCGGCGCAGGCCAGGGGGCTGCCCCCGAAGGTGGAGCCGTGTTTCCTCGGGGGCATCCTTCCAAGCCTTTCGTGGATCAAGACCGCCCCCATGGGGACCCCCCCGGCGATCCCCTTGGCAAGACACAGAAGATCCGGCTCAAGCCCGTGGTGCTGGCAGGCGAACATCCTCCCGGTGCGGCCGAAGCCCGTCTGGACCTCGTCCACGATGAAGAGCGCCCCGTATTTCCGGCACAGGGCCTGCACCCCCCGCAGGTACTCCCCCTTTCCAGGGATCACCCCGCCCTCCCCTTGTACCACCTCCAGGATTACGGCGGCTGTCTCCCCCCCGGCCAGGGCCTCCTCCATGGCGGCAAGGTCCCCGTAGGGGACGAAGTGGACCTCGGGGACGAGGGGCTCGAACGGGGCCCGGTACTCCCGCCGCCAGGTGACCGAAAGCGCCCCCATGGTCCGGCCGTGGAACCCCCGCATGGCGGCGACAAGCCGCCTGCGGCCGGTGAGGAGCCGGGCGATCTTCAGGGCCGCCTCCACCGCCTCGGCCCCGGAATTGCAGAGGAAGGCCCGGGCCAGCCCGGAAGGGGCGATCCCGATCAGGGTCTCCAAGAGCTCCGCCCGCATGTCGCTGCAGAATGAGCTGGGGCAGACCATGAGCCTGCTCGCTTGCTCGGCGATCGCCAGGGCCACCTCGGGGTTGGCGTGCCCCACGATGGCCACCCCGTGCCCTCCTATGCAGTCTATGTACTCCCTCCCCTGGGCGTCCCACACCCTGGCCCCCTTCCCCCGCACCAGGGCGATGGGGCGCTTCTGGCTGAACCCGCTTTCGTAGGCCATCTCCTTCTCACAGATCCCCTGCATCTTCCCTCCTTGAACCTGCCCGGGACCGAGCCCACCTCCAGAGGACGGCGTCCACGTCGTCCAGGGAAAGGGGGCGCTCGTCGGCCAGGGCCTTGATGTGGGCGGTCACCTGCCTGAGGTCCCCCTCCCCCAAGGAGAGCCCCAGCTGCTCGGCCCGCCAGCGGATGGCGTTCCAGCCGGTCAGACGGTGGGCGATGGAGATGTAGCGGGAAAGCCCGAAGTCCTCGGGGCTGAGGATCTCGTAGGTGGTGGGGTCGCCCAGGATGGCCTTGGCGTGGATGCCCGCCTTGTGGGTGAAGGCGGCGATCCCGGTGACGGGGTTGTTGAAGGGGATGTCCACCCCCACCATCTCCGCCACCAGCTCGTCCAGCCTGGGAAGGACCCGCAGGTTGTATTTTTCCCTTATGCGCTCCGGATCGAGGGAATAGAGCCGGGCGATAAGCCCCCCCAAGGGGGTGATCCCGTTCCGCTCCCCGATCCCCAGGACCGAGGTGTCCACACAGCTGGCGCCGGCGGCCAGGGCCGCGTAGCTGTTGGCGATGGCGCAGCCGGTGTCGTTGTGGCCGTGGAACTCGATCTCCGCCCGCACCAGGCCCCGCAGCTCCCTCACCAGCTCGAATACCCCAAATGGGGTGGCGGCACCCACCGTGTCGGCGATCCCCACCCGGTCCACCCCCAGCTCGTCCACCGCCCGGTAAACCTGGAATAGGTCCTCCCTGGAGGAGCGGAAGGAATCCTCGGTGCTGAAGCGGACCTCAAGCTCTGGACGGGATCCCTTTATGAAGGAGATCACCTCCCTGGCCCGCTCGATGATCTGGGGGAGGGAAAGGCCGTGGGAGAACCGACGCAGGGGCGAGCTTGTGCCGATCACGATGTCGATCCCGGAAAGGCCCTCCACCTCCAGGGCCTTGGCCGCGTCCTCCCGCTTGCAGCGGATGTGGGTGAGGACCTTGGCCCTGAGCCCCAGGCCGGCGATGGCCTTAAGGTCCTGGAAGCTCCTCTCCGATACCACCGGGGAGGTGAGCTCGATGTACTCCACCCCGAACTGGTCCAGGGCGTAGGCGATGTCGATCTTCTGCCCGGTGGTGAAGTTGGCCCCCACGAACTGCTCCCCTTCCCGGAGCGTAGAGTCTATTATCTTGAAATCCCTGATCCGCATGTCGGCCCCCTCACTCGATCAGGGTGCCCTGGCCCTCCAGGGCCCTGGAAATGGGGGTTTCCGTCCGGCCGTCGGCCAGGACGACCCGCCTTACCCCTCCCTTCAGGGCCTCGATGGCGGAAAGGAGCTTCTTTTTCATGCGGCCCTGAGCGTAGCGCTCCAGGTACCTTCTGGCCTCGGCCCTGGGGACCTTGGGGATGAGGGAGTCCTCGTCGGCCGGGTCCTTGAGGAGCCCGGGCACGTTGGACAGGATGATCAGGGCCTCGGCCTCAAGGGCCCCAGCTAAGGCGGCGGCCACCCGATCCCCGTCTACGTTCAGGGGCTCGCTTTCCTCTCCGATCGCCAGGGGCGCCACCACCGGGGTATAGCCCTCCGCCAAGAGGAGCCGGAGGAGGGAGGTATTCACCTCCTCTACCGTGCCGCCGTAATCCCCCCGGAGCACCCTTTTCTTCCCGTTTTCCAGGGCGATGATGGTCCCTTTTCGCCGTCCGCGCACCAGCCCCCCGTCCAGGCCTGATAGCCCCAGGGCGTTCACCCCATGGGCCTGCAGCCTCTCCACCAGGAGCTTGTTCACCCGGCCGGCCATCACCATGACGAAGATCTCCAGGGTCCCCCTGTCGGTGTAGCGGCTCTTGAAGCCGGAGGGGGTGGTGACGAACCTGGGGGGGCACCCCAGCCTCTGGGAGATCTCGTCCATCTCCCGGGAGCCGCCGTGGACGAGGACGAGCTTGGTTCCCCTTTTCAGGAGTCGGGCCACGTCCCGGCACACCCGCTCCAGGTCCACCCCGCCGCTTCCGCCCACCTTAACCACCAGCACCGCTACCCCCTTCTGTGACCCCGGCCCCGGAGAAGGCTTCCAGGGCGTAGCGGGCCATCTCCCCGGGGATGTCCACCCCGGTGGGCTGGAGGCTGTTTCGGAACTCCGGGGTGTGGTTCACCTCCCCCACCAAAAGCTCCCCTTTTGGGGACTCGAAGATGTCCACCGCCAGGATCCCGCCCCCCACCGCCCGGGCCGCCGCCTGTGACAGGCGGTCGATCTCCGGGGTCACCGGGCAGCCGACCGCCCTGGCCCCCCGGGCGGTGTTGGTGATCCAGTGCGGGGCGCTCCGGTAGATGGCCGCCACCGTCTTCTCCCCCACCACGAAGCTGCGGATGTCCCGGCCCGGCTTTTCCACGTACTCCTGCAGGTAGAAGACGGAGTGCATGTACCCCCCCAAGGCCTTCTTGTGCTCCAGGACCGCTTCGGCCGCCTCCCGATCGTTGAGCTTGGCAAGGAGCCTCCCCCAGGAGCCGTGCACGGGCTTGAGGACGGCCGGGAAGCCCAGCTCCCCCAGCGCCCGCAGCGCCGCCTGAGGGGAGAAGGCGAGGAACGTCTCCAAGGTGGGCACCCCGCCTTCCATGAGGGCCAGCGTGGTGAGGAGCTTGTCACCACAGACCTGTATCGTGTTGTAGGGGTTGAGCACCGGCAGCCCCTGGCTTTCAAGCACCTTAGCCGCATAAAGCGCCTGAAGGTGGCTTATACACCGGATGAGGACGCCCTGGAAGCCAGAAAGGGGGGATCTTGCCCCAAGCCGGAAGGGCAGCTCCTCTATCCGCACGAACTCCGCCTCGGCCCCCGCCTCCCTGAAAGCCTCAAGCAGCAGTTTCTCCTCAACCCTAACCCGCGAAACCAGAATACAAACACGCACTGAAGCCCCTCCTTTCGACAGCCAAACACAGAGGAAAAAATAGGAAACCTTACCGAAAGGGGAAATCCCCCTCGAGAAGGGCTTCAGCCACGCTTCATGGGGCCAAGGGGATAGTGAAGCCTCATAGCAAAACCAGTATAGCCACATCTTGTCCGGAAGGCAAGCCATCAGATGGGGTGGAGCCCGGGGAACTCAAGGCCCATCCTTTCGGGAAGCCCGTACATGGCGTTCATCGTCTGGACGGCGTTCCCGGCCGCCCCCTTCATCAGGTTGTCGATGGCGGCTATCACCACCAATCTCCCTTCGGGGGCCAGCGCAAACCCGATGTCGCAGTGGTTGCTCCCCGTGAGGATCTTGGGCTCGGGGAACCGGTGGATCCCCCGCTTGGACCGGACGAGCCGCACGAACGGCTCCCCTTTGTACTCCTCCCGGTAGATCCCCCAGGCGTCCAGCTCCGCGAGGGGTTCTTTGAGGAGGCAGTGGCAGGTGGCCAGGGCCCCCCGCACCATCCCCACCGAGGTGACGGAGAAGTGGAGCCTTGGGTCTTCTTTCGGGAGGTGAAGCTCCTGGATGAGCTCGGCCAGGTGCCGGTGGCCGGTAGGGGCGTAGGAGCGCACCACCCCGGCCCGCTCCGGGTGATGGGAGGCGGGGCTGGGCTTGCTCCCCCCCTCCGAGGAACCCACCTTCACCTCCACCACGCACTCCCGCACCAGCCTCCGGCGGAAGACCGGGAAGAGGGCGAGGATGGTGACGACGGCGTTACAGCCCACCCCGCTTGCATAGCGGGCCCCGAAAAGCTCCTCCCGATGGAGCTCAGGTAGGCCGTAGATGAACTTGGAAAGCCACTCCGGGGCCGGATGCTCTCCGTAAAAGCGCCCGTAGAGCCCCAGGTCCCGCAGGCGGAAGTCGGCCGAAAGGTCCACGATCCTCTCGGCCATCCCCGAAAGCTCCCCGATGAGCCTTCCCGTGACCCCATGGGGAAGGCAGCAGAAAAGCAGCTCCACCGGCCTGAGCCTTTCCATGGGCGAAAAGACGAGGTCGGTGTAGCCCCGCAGGTTGGGGTGGACGAAGTGGACGGGCTTTCCCGCGTAGGACTCGGAGGTGACCTGGGTCACCTCGACCTGGGGGTGAAAGAGGAGGAGACGCAAGAGCTCCCCGCCGGTGTAGCCCGACGCACCCACGATCGCTGCCTCGATCATCTTCCCTCCTTGGCGAGCTCGATCACGTAATCGGCAATCGCCCCGGGGACGTCCACGTCCACCGCCTCCATGGCGCCGTGGAACTCGGGGGTGTGGTTGACCTCCCCTATGAGGAGGCGGCCGTCCGCGGTCTCCAGGATGTCCACGGCCAGGAGCCCCCCGCCCACGGCCTGGGCGGCGCCCACGGCCAGCCGGGAGAGCTCCGGGGTGACCGGACAGGTTTTGGTCCGGCCACCCCGGGCGGTGTTGGTGATCCAGTGGTCCGACTCCCGGTACACCGCGTAGACGAGCCTGTGGCCGGCCACCAGGGCCCGGATGTCCCGACCCGGCTTTTCCACGTACTCCTGGAGGTACAGGGCGGAGTGCTGGTAGCTTCCCAGGGTGAGCTTGTGTTCTATGACCCCTTCGGCGGCGTGCCGGTCCGAAAGCAGGGCTACCAGCCTCCCCCAGGAGCCCACCACCGGCTTGAGCACCGCCGGGTACCCCATCCCCTCCAGGACCTGGAAGGCCGCCTGGCGGGACAGGGCCAGGGCGGTGTGGGGCTGGGGGAGCCCGGCCGCCGCCAGTGCCATGCTGGTGAGGAACTTGTCCCCGCAGGTGGCCACCACCGGGTGGCGGTTCACCGTGGGGATCCCCACCCCCGCAAGCCAGCGGGAGACGTAGAAGGCCTCCGTGTGGCTAACGCAGCGGAGTAGCACCGCGTCCAGCCCCTCAAGCCCCGGCCCCCCCACCCACAGGGGAAGCCCCCTGGGGTCGATCCGCACCGCGTCAACACCCCGCTCCCTGAGCGCGGCGAGGATCAGCTTCTCCTCCACCCTCACCCGGGAGCAGACCACCCCAATCCTCATTCCCCCCAGTCCTCCTCCACCTCAGGGGCCAACTCCAGGGTGACGGGATCGAGGCCCGTCACCTCCAGCTCCACCCCGCAGTCGGGGCAGGTGACGATCTCCCCGAGCTCGGGTTCCGCCGACAAGGGGAGCTCCGCTCCGCATTCAGGACAGGTTGCCATCCTCCACCTCCTTTAGGGTTTTCTTCGCAAGCTCGATCTGCTGCCTCACGCGCTGGGGGGCGGTGCCGCCGGGGGAGGCCCTCCTCCCCACCGCCCGTTCGAAGTCAAGCCAACCGTAGAGGTCCTCCCCGAAGGCGGGGTGGATGCGGCGGTACTCCTCCAAGGGGAGGGCGGAGAGGCCCACCCCCAGTTCCAGGGCGCGCTTCACCGCCCCGGCGGCCGCCCGGTGGGCGGCCCGGAAGGGAACCCCCTTCCCCACCAGGTAGTCCGCCAGCTCCGTGGCCAAAGCCCCCTCTTCCAGGGCCTCCCTCATCCTCCGGGGCTCCGGCTCCAGGGCCTCAACCAGCCCGGAAAGGAGCGGCAACGCCCCCTTAAGCGTCCCCACCGCCAGGAAAAGGGGCTCTTTATCCTCCTGCAGGTCCCGGTTGTACCCGGAGGGAAGCCCCTTCAGGGTGGAAAGGAACCCACAAAGCTCCCCGATCAGCCTGCCCGCCCGCCCCCGGACGAGCTCCAAGGGGTCGGGGTTGGCCTTCTGGGGCATGAGGCTGGAGCCGGTCAGGAAGCGCTCATCCAGCTTAAGAAAGCCGAACTCCGGGCTGGAAAAAAGGATCAGATCCTCAGCCAGTTGGGAGAGGTGCACCCCGCAAAGGGCGGCGAAGAACAAAAGCTCGGCCACGAAATCCCTGTCCGAGACGGCGTCGAGGCTGTTCTCCGCCGCCCTTTCAAACCCCAGCTCCCGGGCGAGGTCCTCCCGATCGGAAAGCCAAGGGTTGCCGCCTATAGCCCCTGCCCCCAAGGGGAGCACCGCCGCCCTCCCCTTGAGGTCCCCCAGGCGGGCCCTGTCCCGCTCCAGGCGCCAGAAGTGGGAAAGGAGCCAGTGGGAAAAAAGGAGCGGCTGGGCCTGCCTGAGATGGGTGTAGCCGGGCATCAGGAGGCCCAGGTGCCCTTCCGCCTTCCCCACCAGCGCTTGCTCAAGCCCCACCAGGCCCGCCTCGATCCCGGGGAGCTCGGAAAGCAGCCACAGCCTGAGGTCGGTGGCCACCTGGTCGTTGCGGGAGCGGCCGGTGTGGAGCTTGCCGGCTACCTCCTCCCCCACCAGCTCCGTGAGCCTCCTTTCCACGGCGGTGTGGATGTCCTCGTCGCCCGGGGCCACCACGAACTGGCCCAGCTTGAACTCCACCAGGATCCGCTCCAGGCCCCTTTGGATGGCCACCCGCTCCTTTCGGGAGAGGACCCCGGCCCGCTCCAGGGCCCGGGCGTAGGCGATGCTCCCCTGGATGTCGGCGGCGTAGAGCCGACGGTCAAAAGGGAAGGAGTCGCAGAAAAGCCGCACCTTGGCGTCCGTCTCCGTAAGCCGGCCGGCCCACAGGGTCATCCGGCGCCCTCCTTGGCAGGCGACCTTTGCACCAGGGCCCTGATCCGCAGGGGGAGGCCGAACAGGTTTATGAAACCCTCGGCGTCCTTCTGGTTGTAGACGAGATCTGCCCCGAAGGTGGCGAACTCCGGGAGGTACAGGCTGTGGGGGGACTTCCTCCCCACCACGGTGCAGGAGCCCTTGTAGAGCTTGAGCCGTACGGTGCCGGAGACCGTCTTTTGGGTGGCGTCCACGAAGGCGTCCAGCGCCTCCCTCAAGGGGCTGAACCAAAGGCCGTAGTAGACGAGCTCCGCGTACTTGTGGGCGACGAGCTCCTTGTAGTGTAGGGTCTCCCGGTCCAGGCACAGCTGTTCCAGGGCCTGGTGGGCGATGTAAAGCACGGTGCCACCCGGGGTTTCGTACACGCCGCGGGACTTCATCCCCACCAGGCGGTTCTCCACGAGGTCGGCCCGGCCCACCCCGTGCCGGCCGGCGAGCTCGTTCAGGGTCGACAGGAGCTCCACCGGGGGGAGGCGCTCTCCGTTCAAGGCCACCGGGACCCCGGCCTCGAACCCCAGGGTGATGTACTCCGGGGAGTCGGGGGCGGCCTCCGGGGAGGCCGTGAGGAGGAACATCCCGGGATCGGGCTCCTGCCAGGGGTCCTCCAATGGCCCGCCTTCGTGGGAGAGGTGCCATAGGTTCCCGTCCCGGCTGTAGATGGACTCCTCGTCTATCCCCACCAGGGGGATGCCGCGCTCCTTGGCAAACAGCAGCTCCTCCTCCCGGGAGCGGAGCTTCCACTGGCGCCAGGGGGCGATCACCTGAAGGTCCGGGTCCAGGGCCTTGACCGAGACCTCGAACCTCACCTGGTCGTTCCCTTTGCCGGTGCAGCCGTGGGCCACCGCCTGGGCCCCCTCCCGGTGGGCGATCTCCACCAGGTACTTGGCGATGAGGGGCCTGGCCATGGAGGTGCCCAGGAGATACTGGCCTTCATAGACGGCCCCGGCCTTGAGGGTGGGGAAGACGTAATCGGTCACGAACTCCTCCCTGAGGTCCATGACATAGGCCTTGCTGGCCCCGGCCTTCATGGCCCGGGCCTCGATCCCGGAAAGCTCCTCCCCCTGGCCCAGGTCCGCGGTGAAGGTCACCACCTCGCAGTTGTAGGTCTCCTTGAGCCAGCAGAGGATCACGGAGGTATCAAGCCCTCCTGAATAGGCCAAAACCACCTTTTTAAGCTTCACTTTCCCTCCTTTTAAACACTGACCTTCCCTGCCCCAGGGGCAGGGCCTCAGAGGAACCTCGGGCTTAACTGGGGTTGAGATGTGGGCCGGGCAGCGTCCCGGACCAGGTTGCAGGGAGGTTTAAATAGGAAGGGCCGCACCTGCGTACGGTCCGGGGTCGCTACCCGGCCGTACGCACCCGCGGGTTTCGGCACAAGTAATTCTCGCTCACGGCAGTAGTAAAGATACGAAAGCTTGCCCCACCTGTCAAGCCCTGCCTTGGGTAGTGGACGCTGCTCGCTTCTGGCCCGGGGTTGCAGGGACGGGCCCCAGGGGTTACATATGGGCCAAATTTGCCTTTCCCGGCTGCGGGAGAAGGGGTGAAGGTGTCCTACTTACTTAAGTGCATCGAGTGCGGGGCCGAGTTCCCCCAAGGAGAGGGCCGCACGGAGTGCGATTGTGGTGGCCTCTTGGACGTGGTACACGATCTCTCCCCCCTAGCTGCCTTGCGGGAGCTTTTCGACCGGCGCCTCAGGTCGTGGGAGCCAGGCAACCCCATCTTTCAAAGCGGGGTGTGGCGCTTCCGGGAACTGGTGCTCCCGGTGGAGGAAACCCACATCCTCTCTCGCCCTGAGGGGAACACCCCCCTCTACCGCAGCCGGCGTCTCTCCCAGTGGACCGGGGTTGAAGACCTCATACTGAAACATGAGGGGGAGAACCCCACCGGTTCCTTCAAGGACCGGGGGATGACGGTGGGGGTCACCCATGCCCGGCTATCCGGGGCGAAGGCGGTGGCCTGCGCCTCCACCGGGAACACCGCCGCTTCCCTGGCCGCCTATGCTGCCCTGGCCGGCCTCCCCGCCATCGTGTTCGTGCCCCAGGGGAAGGTGGCCTTGGGGAAGTTGGCCCAAGCCCTGGCTTACGGAGCGATCACCCTAGAGGTTAAAGGGGATTTCGACTCCGCCATGGCCCTGGTGCGAAAGAGCTCCCGCGAGCTCGGCCTATATCTCCTCAACTCCGTAAACCCCTTCCGGATAGAAGGGCAGAAGACCATCGTCTTCGAGCTCGTCCAGCAGCTTTCCTGGGAGCCCCCGGACTGGATCGTCTTCCCCGCCGGGAATCTGGGGAACACAGGTGCTTTCGGGAAGGCCCTGGCGGAACTGGCAGAGCTTGGGCTCATAGGGCGGCTGCCGCGCCTGGCCGCCGTCCAAGCCCAAGGGGCAAACCCGTTCTTCCGCAGCTTCCTAGCCGGCTTCTCCCGCAGGGAAAGGGTGGAGGCAAACACCATCGCCACCGCCATCAGGATCGGGGACCCGGTGAGCTACCCCAGGGCGGTGCGGGCCCTGAAGTTGACAGACGGCCTTGTGGTAGAGGTGAGCGACCAGGAGATCATGGATGCCAAGGCCCAGGTGGACGCCGCGGGGATCGGCTGCGAGCCGGCCTCGGCGGCGGCGGTGGCCGGGACGAGGAAGCTCGCCCGTCAGGGAATCATCAACCGGGGGGAGCAGGTGGTGGCCATCCTCACGGGGAACCTGCTCAAGGACCCCCAGACCACCCTCGCCTACCATCAAGGAAAGCTTGAGGGGATCAAATCCACTTATGCCAACCGTCCCCGGGCCATCGAGCCCACCCTGGAGGCGGTGAAGGAGGTGCTTTAGGTGATTGTGATGAAGTTCGGCGGGACCTCGGTGGGGGACGGCGAGCGGATCAGGCGTGTGGCCGAGATCGTGGCCGAGCGCGCCACCGGGGAGGTCCTGGTGGTGGTCTCGGCCATGGAGGGGGTCACGGATGCCCTCATCCGGGCCGCCCGGGCCGCCGCGGGCCAGCAGGGGGATCTCCTCCACCGCCTCATCTCCCAGCTTTCCCTCCGGCACGAGCAGGCGGCAAGGGAGGTGGCCCCCCAAGGGGAAACCGACCTCCTCCTGGGGAAGATTCGGGCCCTGATCCAGGAGTTCAGACACCTTTGCTCGGCCATCCAGATCCTGGGGGAGCTCACCCCCCGGGGCCTGGACGCGGTGGCCTCCCTGGGGGAGAGGCTTTCGGTGCGGCTCCTGGCCGCCTCCATCCGCTCCTTGGGCCTCCCCGCCTGCCCAATCGAGGCCACCGAGCTCATCGTCACGGATAGCTCCCACGGGACAGCCTCCCCACTTATGGACCTGACCCGGGAACGCACCCGCAAGACCCTGCTCCCCCTGCTGGAAAAGGGCGCCATCCCGGTAGTCACCGGCTTCATCGGGGCTACCAAGGAGGGGGCGATCACCACCCTGGGGAGGGGGGGAAGCGACTTCACCGCCGCCATCCTGGGGAGCTGCCTGGACGCCGACGAGGTCTGGATCTGGACCGACGTGGACGGGGTGATGACCGCCGACCCCCGGGTGGTCCCCGAGGCCCACACCCTGCCCGAGCTCTCCTACGCCGAGGCTGCCGAGCTGTCTTACTTTGGGGGGAAGGTGATCCACCCCAAGACCATCCTCCCGGCGGTGGAGAAGAACATACCCATCCGCATCAAGAACACCTTCAACCCGGACGGCCCCTCCACGCTGATCGTGGCCCGGCCCCGGGCGGAAGCCCCGCTCATCAAGACCATCACCTCCATCAAAGGGCTGAGCCTGATCACGGTGGAGGGGAGGGGGATGCTGGGGGTGCCGGGGATAGCGGCCAAGCTCTTCTCCGCGGTGGCCCACCAGGGGATAAGCGTCCTCATGATCTCCCAGTCCTCCTCGGAACAGAACATCTGTTTTGTGATCCGGGAGGAGGAGACAAAGAGGGCCCTCCATGCCCTAAAAGAGGCCTTCTCCCCGGAGCTCTCCAGCCGGAATGTGGACCGGATCTGGGCGGAGCGCGGGGTGGCCATCGTGGCGGCGGTGGGCCAGGGGATCAAGACGGTGCCCGGGATTGCCGGGAAGCTTTTCGGGGCCCTGGGGAAGGCCGGGATAAACGTCATCTCCATAGCCCAAGGGTCTTCCGAGTACAACATCTCGCTGGTGGTAAGGCAGGAAGAGGTGGATCGGGCGGTGCGCGCTGTCCACCAGGAGTTCTTCCCCGGGGGTTGAAGGTGAGGGTCCCGCTCGTCCTCCTCGGTTGTGGCAGGGTGGGGCAGGCCCTCCTTGAGGAGGCCGCCTCCTTGGACCTCCAGTTCCTGGGGGTACTGGACAGCACGGGCGGGGTGGTGGACGGGGGGGGCATCCCACAGGGGAGGCTCTCCCAGCTCCTCTCCCGGAAGCGAGAGGGGGTGGCGCTTGGGGAGTTAGGGGTGCCCGGGGAGGGGGCCACCTCGGCCCTGCTTGCCCTCCTCCGGGAGCGACGGGGGCTTTTGGTGGACGTCACCGCCGCCGACACCCGTCCCTTTCTCTTCTCCGCCCTGGAGGCCGGCTGGGGGGTGGTGTTGGCCAACAAGCTCCCCCTGGTCGGTCCCTGGGAGGATTTTCGAAGGCTTTCCTCGGTGGGCTATGAGGCCACGGTGGGGGCCGGGATCCCACTGATAACCACCCTCAAGGCCCTCTTGGGGAGCGGGGACGAGGTCCACCTCATCCAGGGGGGGTTGAGCGGTACCCTGGGCTTCCTCCTGGCGGAGGTGGAAAGGGGGGAGGCCTTCTCCCAGGCGGTGCGCCGGGCCATGGCCCGGGGCTACACCGAACCACACCCGGCCGAGGACCTGTCCGGGGCGGACCTGGCCCGCAAAGGACTGATCCTAGCCCGCACCTTGGGGCTCCCCCTGGAGCTCGAGGAGGTGGAGCTGGAGCCCCTTGCCTCCCCCGCAGGGAGGGGGCTCCCGGTGGAGGGGTTCCTCCAGGGATTGAGGGCCCAGGACGCCGAGCTCCGCCGGCGCCTTGAAGGGGCCAAAAGGAGGGGGTTGACCTTGAGGTACGTGGTGGAGGTCTCATCCGCGGGCGTCCGGGCGGGCCTGAGGGAGGTGGACCGAAAGAGCCCCCTTGCCCGGGCCCAAGGGGTGGAGAACGTGGTCGTCATAAATACGCGCAGGTTCAAGGGGCACCCACTTGTCCTGGCCGGCCCCGGGGCCGGACCCGCCTCCACCTGCGCCGGCCTTCTCCTCGATATCTTCCGCCTGGCGCGGACTTTAGGGAGGTGAACATGGAAAGGATCCCGGTAGGGGTACTGGGGGCCACCGGCATGGTGGGCCAGTGGTTCGTACGGCTGCTCTCCGGACACCCTTGGTTTGAGATCACGGCCCTGGCGGCCTCGGCCCGTTCGGTGGGGAAGCCCTACCAGGAGGCGGCGACTTGGGTGGTGCCCGGGGAGGTGCCGGAGGAGGTGGCCGGGCTCACCGTCCGCCCCTGCAAGCCGGACCTCCCCTGCCGGCTCGTCTTCTCCGCCCTGCCCGCCGAGGAAGCCGGCCCCATAGAGAAGGCGTTCGCCCGGGCAGGCTACATCGTCTCCTCCAACGCCCGGGCCCACCGCTACGACCCGGACGTGCCCATCCTCGTGCCGGAGGTGAACCCCGGCCACCTTGAGGTCACAAGGCTTCAGAGAAAGCAGCGGGGCTGGAGGGGGCTGATCGTCACCTGCCCCAACTGCTCCACGGCCCAGCTCGTCCTGGCCCTGGAGCCCCTGCGACGGGCGTTCGGCCTTGCGGCGATAAACGTCGTCACCCTGCAGGCCCTGTCCGGCGCCGGTTACCCCGGGGTCCCGGCCATCGAGATCCTGGACAACGTCATCCCCCACATCCCGGGGGAGGAGGAGAAGCTGGAACGGGAGCCGAGGAAGATCTGGGGGGAGCTTTCCCCGGATGGGATAGCGGAGGTGGAGCTTCCCATAAGTGCCCATTGCCATCGGGTGGCCACCCGCGATGGGCACCTGGAGGCGGTTTCGGTGTCCTTGGGGCGGCGGGCCACCCTGGAGGGGATCCTGGAGGCGCTTTCATCCTTCAGCTCCCTCCCTCAGGAGCTTGAGCTCCCCAGCGCGCCGGCCCGCCCGATCCTGGTGCGAACGGAGAATGACCGCCCCCAGCCCCGCCTGGACCGGGAGGCCGGCGGGGGGATGAGCGTGGTGGTGGGCAGGGTCCGCGAGTGCAAGGTGCTGGGCTGGAAGCTGGAGATCCTGGGACACAACACGGTGCGGGGGGCGGCCGGGGGGGCCATCCTCAACGCCGAGCTCCTCCTGGCCCAAGGGTATCTCTGAGATGGGCTACCGGAGGATGACCCTGGCCGAGCTCTTGGGGGACCTTGTGGCCTTCCGCAGCCTCACCCCCCAGGATGAAGGGCTCCCCGGCTTCCTCCAGCTGCGGGGAAGGCTGGGGCTTTCCGAGGAACACCCCCCCCGCAAGGGGGAGGCCGCCTACGCCCGGGTGGTGGTGGAGATCCTAAGGGAGGCCCAGGCCCGCCGGGGGGCCCGGCTCCACCGCCTCCTCTACCTGGGGGACACCAAAAGAAACGATGCCCTCACCATAAAAGCCCTCTCCCACCACCTCCCCATCCGGGGGTTCATCGCCGCCGAAAGCCTGGAGGAATCCCAGCGGATAGAAATTAAGACCCGGGTGATGTTCGCCAACCGCTGGGAGGGACTGGCCGCCTTCCAGGACTGGCTGGAGGACTTCCCGGTGGACGAGGGGACGGCCCTGATCCTGGACCTGGACAAGACCGCCTTCGGGGCCCGGGGGAGGAACGACGGGGCCGTCGACTCCGCCAGAATGGCCGCCCTATACCGCATGGCGGAGGAAACCCTGGGCCAGGACTTCCAAAGGGAATCCTTTAAAGCCCTGTACCTAAAGCTAAACAAACAAGAATACCACTTCTTCACCCGCGACAACCAGGATTACCTCGCCTACATCTGCCTCATGGCGGTAGGGGGCGCCTATCCACCCTCCGCGCTCCTCTCCGACCTTTCCTCCGGCCGGCTGCACGACCTAGCCGGGTTCATCCGCCGCTGCCAGGAAAACGGCGTCCCCCGCCGGCTCCTTCCCATCCACCAGGAGGTCAGCCAGGGCCACCTGCGCGGGGACCCCACGCCCTTCAAGGGCTTCCGCAGGTGGGAGTACCGCGAGACGGTGGCCAGGATGGACTGGCTCCCGGATACCACCTCCAGAGAGGAGCTCCTAAAAGGGGAGATCGTGCTTACCCCAGAGGTAATCGAGTTCTGCCACTGGGCTAAGGACAAAGGGGCACTGCTCTTCGGCCTCACTGACAAACCCGACGAGGCCTCCCTCCCCACCCCCAAACTCCGAGCCCAGGGCTATCTGCCCCTACACCACGTCCCCATGAAGCTGGCGGGGCCCTAGTCGCGGTCAGCTCGCCTTGCCCTTCTCCTCCCTCTCCAGGTACTGCAGGATCGCCTCCACCACAAGGTAGTTGACCGAGCGATCCTTGGCCCGGGCCAGCTTCCGAAGCTTGGTCAAAACATCCATCCCCCCTTTGGCCGGCGGGATGTAAAGGGAAAGCTTGGCCGTGTTCTTGGCCGCCTGGCTCTTCGGTCTGGGCACCTTTCATCCCCTCCTTCATCACTTTCTATCCTAGCATAGCATGATTTGTTTTGCTTGTCTAGACTAACTTTCATAATGAGTGCGATTAGGGCACTGGAACCACTGTTCGTGACAGTTGTGCCTTGTATGGGCCGGTCGCGGCTCGTACCTTAAGGGTGTGGGAAAGGTGCCGAAGCTGTTTTTGGGGGAAGGGGCGGCCCGGGGGGCCTGGCGGGAGGCCCAAGGGCTGTTGGGGGAGTCGCCGGCCGGGCATCCCGACCTTCTGGCCGTGTCCCCCAAAGGGGGGAGCATCGGGATAGATCAGGTGCGGGAGGCCATCCGGTGGGCCCGCTACGGCCCGGTGCGGGCTCCCGGCAAGGTGGTGCTGATCGGCCCGGCCGAGCACCTCTCCCACGAGGCGGCCAGCGCCCTGCTCAAGACCCTGGAGGAGGCACCGAGGTATCTCTCCTTCATCCTCTACAGCTCCTCCCCCGACCTCTTGCTCCCCACAGTCCGTTCCCGCTGCGCCCCGGTATGGCACCCCCCCAGGGAGCTGTGGAGAAAGGAGCTTAAGGCCGCCTCCTACCAGGAACACGAGATAGACCTCATCATGGGCTTAATACAAGGAGAAGACGACGTAAGCTTCTTCACCAAGGAATACAGGCCGCCGGGGCGGGCCTGGGAGGAGGCCGAGGACGAGGTAGCCGGCCTTTCCTTGGTGGAGCTGGCCGAGCGGTTCCCCGGGTGGGCGGGTGACCCCATCCGCCGGAGGGCGCTAGTGATGGAGGTGGCAGGCCGCCTCCTCCAGGCGCCGGCCGACGAGGTCCTGCTTTTTGCCGAGAAACTGGCCACCTCCGGAAGGGAGGTGGCCCTGGGGTTCCTGCGGGAGCTGCTACACTCCCTGCTAACGGGAAGGCCTCCCCTGCCTTCCGAGCAGCTTGTGGCCTGGGCCAGGAAGATCTCCCTAGCCAAGGGGGAGCTTGAGGCCAACGTCAACGTTAAACTCCTTGTCGAGGTGATACTGCTTTGGCCGAGGAGAGGTTGAAGGCGCTGGTGCGCCGCTGTGGCCCCCAGCCGGAGGTCCACCCGGCCGTGTGGGGGGGCGTCGTCGGGCGGACCGGCCAGTTTTGGATCGAGGACGATGGCCGGGGAGCTTGGCTTGTGAGGGTCCTCCGTTCCCCGGTACGCGAGGGGCAGGGGGCGGAGGGCGTGCTCATTCGCCCGGCCACCGAGGCAGACCACCACCGCTTCCGGGAGCGATGCGCGGAGGTCCCCGAGCTTCTGAGCCGGGCCCAGGCCCGGGCCCGGGGGCTTTCCATGCGGTTTGTGTCCGGGGAGTTGGACCTGGAAGGGAGGTTCCTGAGGCTCTACTTCACCGCCCCGGGGAGGGTCGACTTCCGCAGCCTGCTGCGGGACCTGGGCAGGGAACTGGGGGTGCGGATAGAGCTGCGGCAGGTGGGCCCCCGGGACGCGGCCCGGCTGCTCGGGGGGGTGGGGCCGTGCGGGCGGCCGGTCTGCTGCCGCTCCTTCCTCAAGAGATTACGTCCCATCCCCCTGGAACTGGCCTTCGATCAGGGGCTGTTCTTCTCCCCGGAGAGGATCACCGGGCTCTGCGGCCGCCTCATGTGCTGCTTGGCCTACGAGCACCCGCAGTACCTCTCGGCGCTCCGCGGCCTGCCCAAGGTGGGGGAGGAAATCACCCTGGAAGGGAAAAAGGCGAAGGTGGTGGGGGTGAACATCTTCCACAACACCCTGTCCTTGGCCTGGGAGGACGGGACCCGCGGGGAGGTGGAGTGGAGCAGGCTCAGGAAAGCCCCCGGGCAAGAACCTAGGAGGTGATCCGGTCCCTCTCCTCTACCACGAGCCTTGCCTTGTGGAGGCGGCCCAGCCTGGCCACTGGGAGGGTGAGCTCGGCCAGCCCTTCCCCGTCCTTCCAGCTCACCCCCTGCAGCTGGCCCAGCCGGGAGAGCCAGGGGATGACCCCCTGCCGCCCAGGGGGGATGCGGACCTGAACGCGGGCGAAGTGCCCGGCCAAGATCAGGGAAACCTCCTCCTTGAGCTCCTCCATGTTCGTCCCCAAAAGGGCCGACACCGCAAGCGAAGGCACAGCCTCGAGCCCCAGCCGGGAAAGCAGGGCCTTCTGCTCGGGGGAGGATACCCGGTCCAGCTTGGTCAAAACGTGCAGCCGGGGCGGGAGCTGAGCCTCCCCGAAGATTTGGGCCAAGACCTTCCGCACGGTCTCAAGGTGCTCCAAGGCGAATGGCGATGAGGCGTCCACCGTGATCAAAAGGAGGTCCGCCTCCCTTACCGACTCCAGGGTGGCGCGGAAGGCGGGGATGAGCTGGTGGGGCAGTTTCCTTATGAACCCCACGGTATCCGCCGCCAGGGCCCATCTCCCCTGAGGCAGCTCCATGCGCCGCACCCGGGCGTCCAGGGTGGCGAACAGCTTGTCCTCCACCAGCACATCCGCCCCGGTCAGGGCCCGAAAAAGGGTGGATTTTCCCGAGTTGGTGTAGCCCACGATGGCCACCTGGGGCACCCCGGACTGGCGGCGCCTCTTGCGCCGGACCTCCCTGACCCGGTCGGCGTCGGAAAGGCGCCTGCGGATGGCCTGGATGCGCCGCTTCACCTTCCGGCGGTCCTGCTCCAGTCGGGTCTCCCCGGGCCCACGGGTGCCGATCCCGCCCCCGGGGTCGGTGAGGGCCTTGCCCCAGCCCCGGAGGCGGGGGAGCAGGTACTCCAGCTGGGCCAATTCTACGGCCAGCTCCGCCTCCCTGGTCCCGGCCCGCTGGGCGAAGATGTCCAGGATCACCTGGGTCCGGTCCACCACCTTGAGGCCGGTGGCCTCCTCCAGGTTGCGGGCCTGGGCAGGGGAGAGCTCGTCTCCCATCACCAGTACGTCCGCCGAGAGGTCTCTGGCAAGGGCAGCGAGTTCCTCCACCTTCCCCCGGCCCACGAAGGTGGCCGGGTCCGGGCGGGCCCGGCGCTGCACCACCCGGGCCAAGACCCGCACCCCGGCGGTCCGCACCAGGGCCTCGAGCTCCACCATGAGCTCCTCTTCCTCCCAGGACAGCCGGCCCGGGGGGAGCACCCCCACGAGGATGGCCCGCTCCTCCCGATAAACACGAGCCCTACGGCCAAGGTAGTCCTCGATCAGCGGGAGCTCTCCCGGCCTTCTTCCCATATCCACGCCCCCAGTTCCCTAAGTTTTTCGGTTAGATTTTCATACCCTCTATGAATATGTTCCGTGCCCTCCACGTAGGTGGTGCCCTGGGCGACGAGGCCTGCCAGCACCAGGGCCGCCCCGGCCCGGATGTCCGAGGCCAGGGTTCGGGTCCCGGTCAGGCCCTCCACCCCCCGGATCAGGAGGCTGGCCCCTTGTCGCCGGATGGAAGCCCCCATCCGCAGCAGCTCCCCCACGTGCCCAAATCGGCCCTCGAACACGGTCTCCGTCACCAGCGATTCCCCCCTGGCCAGGGAAAGCAGGCTCACCATGGGGGGCTGCAGGTCCGTGGGGAAGCCAGGGTAGGGCCGGGTCTCCAGGTTCACCCCGCGAAGCCCCCCCTTTGCTGCCACCTCCACCCAGTCCCCACCCAGCTCCACCCCCACCCCCGCCTCCCCCAATTTTACGAGGAGCGCCCCCAGATGCTCGGGGATGACCCCTTCCACCCGCACCTTCCCCCCGGTGATGGCCCCGGCAAGCAGGAAGGTGCCCGCCTCGATGCGGTCCGGGATCACCTCCCAGCTGGCCCCTGAAAGCTCCCTTCCCCCCTTAACGGTCACCCGGTCTTCCTCCCAGTGGGTCTCGGCCCCCATGGCGGAAAGGAGGCGGGACAGGTCCACCACCTCGGGCTCCCGAGCGGGGTTGAGCACCACCGTCTCCCGGTCGGCCAGGGCTCCGGCAAGCAAGAGCTGCTCCGTTGCCCCCACCGAGGGGTAATCCAGGTACACCGTGCGGCCCTGGAGCCTGGGGGCACGGGCATGGACCCAACCCCCTCGCACGGTGAGCTCAGCCCCCAACGCGGAAAGGCCCTTCAGGTGAAGGTCCACCGGGCGGGTGCCGATGGCACAGCCCCCGGGCAGGGGCACCTGGGCCTCCCCCAGGCGGGCAACCAACGGCCCCAACACCAGGAAGGAGGCCCGCATTCGCCGCACCAGGCCCTCCGGGGCCCGGGGGGAAAGGGGGCCTGCCTCCCGGATCACCAACCTGCCCCCCTCCCACAACACCTCCTTCCCCAAGGCCTCCACCAGCTCGACCGCGGTCTCCACATCCCTCAAACAGGGGACATGCAAAAGCTCAACGGGCTCAGAGGTCAAAAGCGAGGCGAAGATCGCCGGAAGCGCGGCGTTCTTCGCCCCGGCGGCCCGTACCCTCCCGAAAAGAGACCGGCCACCTCGGACGACGATCATGGAAGGAGCGGCAAGGGATCGATCGGCTCCCCCAGGTTGCGGATCTCAAAGTGAAGGTGGGGGCCTGTGGAAAGCCCCGTGTTCCCAGAGAGCCCTATCACCTGCCCCACCTCCACAAACTGGCCGACATGCACCAGGATCCGGGAAAGATGCCCGTAATAGGTGGAGTAACCGTCCCCATGGTCCACGATCACCAGGAGCCCATAGCCCCCACGGGTCCCAGCCCAGGTCACGGTCCCCGGGGCGGCCGCATGCACCTGGGTGCCTTCGGGCACGGCCAGGTCGATCCCGGTGTGGAAGTCCGGGGTCCCGTAGATGGGGTGGGTACGGGGGCCGAAAAGGGAGGTGAGCCGCCCCTTAAGCGGCCAGATGAACCGTCCCCCTTCCCCCCCCAGTTCCAGCACCGCCGCCTGGGGCACGGTGCGGGGCTCCGGGATAAGCAGGCGCTGCCCGGGGAGGGGGTCCCCGGAAAGCCCGTTGGCCTTGCGGATCTCCTCCTCGCTCACCCCGTAGGTGGCGGCAAGGTCGGCCAAGCCCTGGCCGGCTCGGAGCGTGTGAAGCACCCCACCCTGGGGGAGGACGAGCTCCTGCCCCGGGTAAATGGCCCCAGGGGCCAAAAGCCCGTTGCTGGCCACAAGCCAGGAAAGCGGGATCCCATACCTGTCGGCCAGCCCGGCCAGCGTGTCCCCAGACCTCACCACATAGCTGCGGAAGCTGCCACTCGCTACGGGGGGGAAGGAGAGCGGCCCCCCCAGGTCCTCCTGGGAGACCAGGGGGAGGAGGAGGAGCGGGAGGAAAAAGAGGCCGACCAGCACTGCCAGGGCGAGGTCCTTATTCACTGTTCATCAGCTCCAGGAACTGCTTGTTGGAACTGGTCTGCTCCATCTTCTGCTTGATGAAGGTCAGGGCCGCACCGGGGTCCTCCATCTCGGAGATCAGCTTACGCAGGATCCACACCCGGCGAAGGACATCTGGGGCAAGCAGGAGTTCCTCTTTTCTGGTTCCGGACTGTACAAGGTCGATGGCCGGGAAAACCCGCCGGTTGGCCAGGTCCCGGTTCAGCACAAGCTCCATGTTGCCCGTCCCTTTGAACTCCTCGAACACCACCTGATCGAGCCGTGACCCCGTATCGATGAGGGCGGTGGCGATGATGGTAAGGGACCCCCCTTCCTCGATGTTTCGCGCCGCCCCGAAGAACTCCTTGGGCTTGTACAGGGCGGTGGGGTCGATTCCCCCGGAGAGGAGCTTGCCGGAGGGGGAGACCGAGAGGTTATAGGCCCGGGCCAGGCGGGTCAGGGAGTCCATGAGGATCACCACGTCGTACCCCACCTCCACCAACCTTTTGGCCTCCGAGGTCACGAGCTCGGCCACCCGGGTGTGGTGATGGGGCTCCATGTCGAAGGTGGCTGCCACCACCTCGGCGTTCTTCACCGAGCGGCGGAAGTCGGTCACCTCCTCAGGCCGCTCATCTACAAGAAGGATGAGGAGCTTTACATCCGGGTAGTTGGCCTCAAGCCCGTGGGCGATGTGCTTTAAGAGGGTGGTCTTCCCGGCCTTTGGAGGGGAGACTATCAGCCCTCGCTGCCCCTTCCCGATGGGGGCGAAAAGGTCGATCATCCGGGTGGAGTACTCCTCCGGATCGTGTTCGAGGACGTACTGCTCGTCGGGGTGGAGGGGGGTGAGCTGCTGGAAGTCCAGCCGGCGGCGGACCTTCTCCGGGTCCTGATCGTTCACCGCCTCCACCCGCAGGAGGGCGAAATAGCGCTCGTCGTTCTTCGGGGGGCGGACCAACCCCCGTACCACATCCCCTACCTTCAGGTTGAACCGCTTGATCTGGGAGGGGGACACGTAAACGTCGCTTCTGGAGGGGAGGCAGGACTTCCCCCGCAGGAAGCCGTAGCCGTCGGGCATGACCTCCAATACCCCCTCGGCCTTGAGCTCCTCCCGTTCGGCCAGGGCCCGCATCACCTGGAGCTGGAGCTCGTGGGGGGCCAGGTCCCCTGCCCCGTCCACGCCCAGCTCCTCGGCCAGCCCCGTAAGCTCCTCAGGCCTCATGTTCAGGATATCCTGCATTTCCACTTCACATCACCTCGCTCAGAAAGCCCCCTGGACCGCCAGCGCGGCCAGTCCCCCCACATACCCCAGAAGGAGGGCTACCGCCGCCGGGTCCGGCCCCCGCCCTAGCCTTCCCAACCTCAGCTGGAGGGCCATCACCGAAAGGGAAGAAAGGCCGATGCCCACCGCCCCCACCAAAACCAGCGGCCAGGCATCCCGCCCCAGCGCCCCCAAGATGGGCCGGCCGAAGGCAAGGTCGGCGAAGAAGACGGTGGCGATGTTGAATAGGTTCGACCCGAAGATGTCCCCAGCCAAGAGGTCGTAGGCTCCAAGGCGCAGTGCCCCGACGGAGCTCGCCACCTCCGGAAGGGAGGTGGCCAGGGCCACCAGGACAGAACCGATTACGGACTCGGCGATCCCCGTCCCCTGAGCGATGGCCTTGGCCGAGTAGGTGAGGGCAACCCCGGCCACCACGATCACCACGGCGGACAGGGCGGCAAGGATGGGGGCCCGCCCCAAGGTGACCCCCTCCTCGGCCTTTCCCCTCCCCTCCTGCCGGAACTGGGCGTACACCGCCGCCAGGTAAAAAAGCAGGATCAAAAGGGAGATCAAGGACACCCGCCCCACCGCCGGCCCTCCCCCCACCGCGATGGCCGAAAGCACCAGCGCCGAAAGCAAAACCGCCCCGGAGGCCGAAAGGACATGTGTGGAAGACAGCCGCTGGAAGAAGGCCACCCCGGAAACCGCCCCCATCAAGCCCAGGATCCCTAAATTGAACGCGTTCGAACCCAAGGCGTTGCCGACCGCGATCCCCGGGGCGTCGATCCCCCCCCCGGTCATGGTGGCCACCAGCTCCGGAAGGGAGGTGACCACCGCCACCAGGATGAAGCCGATCCAGCCCTGGGAGAGGCCGGTGGCCCGGGCGATGCGCTCGGCGGAGCGGGCGAGGAGCTGGCCGGCCCACAGGATGGCCAGGGCCGAGCCACAGAAGACCAGCCAGGCCCAGGTCATCCATCCCTCCCTTCCTCGATCATCCGCACCCTGGCGGCGTGCCTCCCCCCCTCGAACCCGGTGCTCAAGAACACCCTCAGGATCTCCAGGGCCTGGCCTGGGCCCAACACCCTCCCCCCCAGGCACAGCACGTTGGCGTCGTTGTGGGCCCGGGCCATGCGGGCCATGTACTCGCTGGTGCACACGGCGGCCCGGACCCCCTTGACCCGGGAGGCGGCCATGGCCATGCCGATCCCGGTGCCACAGACCAAAACCCCCATGTCCACCTCCCCGGCGGCCACCAGGCTGGCCACCTTGAACGCGTAGACGGGATAGTCCGTGGACCCCTCGCCGTGGGTGCCCACATCCACCACCTCATGCCCGGCCAGCCCCTGGGAGATGAGGACTTGTTTTAAGGAAAAGCCGGCGTGATCCGCTCCAACGGCGACCTTCATCTAGATCTTCCTTAAAAGCGACCTCAATATGTCCCAGTACATGGAGAGGCGGTCCACCACCCCGGTGGGCAACCCCCTCTTCTCCTCCTTGCGCACGTGGCTCACCCCTTCCAGCTCCACCTTCCTCTGCCTCCAGCCCTCCTTGAACGCCAGCTTGGTGAGCGCCGCCTCCACCCCGAACTCCATCTCCTCCACCGCCCCCCGCATCCTCTCCCACACCCTGCGGGAGAGCACCCGCTGGCCGGAGAGGAAGGGGGCGATCTTCATGGAGAGGTCGGTCCCGGCCCGCCCCTCCTTGAACACCCCGATCACGATCTCGGCGTCCCCCTCCCGATAGGCCGAAAGGAGCTTCCTTATGTGCTCGGGCTTGAGCCCCACAAGATCGGCGTCCAAAAACAGAAGCACATCCCCTTCCGCCACCTGCACCCCCGCGTCCAGGGCGGCCGCCTTCCCCCGGTTCTCCGGCAGGCGCACAAGCTTGACCCCAAAGCGGCGTGCCACCTCCGCCGTGCCGTCCGTGGAGCCGTCGTCCACCACCACTATCTCGTCCACCAAGCCTGTGGCACACAGGGGGGCGAGCACAGCACCGATTCTATCGGCCTCGTTGTACGCTGGGATTACAGCTGAAACTTTCATTGGAGGAACGCGGCCTTTTTCGCACATTCAGTATAGCGCCAAGGGAAGCACAAATCAACCTGCCGGAAAGAGCCGGCGCAGGGCGGAGGGGAGCTCCTCGGGGTGGGCGATCACCTGGGCCGGTACCGGGAGCTCGGAGAGAAACCGCTCCCCGTAGGGGCGCAAGGCCGCCCGCACGTCGGCGATCACGATGGCGCCCCGGTCCTGGGGGGTGCGCACCAGCCTGCCCACCCCCTGTCTGAGCTTGAGCACCGCCCGGGGTAGGAAAAGGAGCCAAAAGGGGTCCTTGCCCTGGGCTGCCAGGCGGGCGGCCTCGGCCTGGGCCACCGGATCGGTGGGAACGGGGAAGGGAAGCCGCGTGATGAACACAAGCTCCAGTTCCTCCCCCGGCAGGTCCACTCCCTCCCACAGGGAATCGAGCCCCAAGAGCACCACCGGCGGGGGATGGCTGCGGAAGGCGGCAAGCAGCTGTTCCCTCTCCCCATCCACCCCTTGGGCGAGCACCGGGATGCCCGAGAGGAAGGAGCGGGTGGCAAGGAGGAGCTTCCTGGAGGTGAACAGGGCCAGGGCGCGGCAGGGTACGGCCTTTAGGGCCCCCTTTATCAGGCCGGCCAGGGCCTCCGGGTAGGCCCCGTCGTCCGGGGGCGGGAGCCCCGCCAGGGCAAACGCCCGCACCCCCTCATAGGAGAAGGGGGAGGGCCAGCGGCGGAACCACGCCCTTTCCTTGGGGATGCCCAGCTCCCGGATCAGATGCCCCGCCCCCCTGCCCACCGCCAGGGTGGCGGAGGTGAGGACCCCGGCCCGGAGCCTGGACCACAGGGCCTCCCAGGCCAGCGGGGCCAGCTCCACCGGGCTGGCGTGCAGGGCGGGCCCAAACGGCCCCCTCCCCCACCAGTAGACGTAATCCTCCCCTTCCGGCCAAAGGAGGGCCTGCACGAGCTCGGCCAGCCTCGCCGCCTCCAGGGAGAAGGCCTTGGCCCGCTCCCCCTCCTCCTCGGGAAGCCCGAGCTCAGAAAGGGCCTGGGAAAGCTCGGATAGGGCCTCGATCAACCCCCGGGCCGGCCCCTTAACCCCCTCCACCAGCCCCTCGTGGTAGCGGGCGGCCTCCTGGGGGACAAGGGGCTCCAGGGCCGCCCACAGCCCGCGATGGGAACGGGCCACCTTCCTCCCCAGGGCGGCAAGCTCACCCCCCTTTGGGAGCAAGCCCCCCCGCCCCAGTTCCCCCAAGAGCCGGGGGACGGCCAGGGGATCAAACTCCATGCTCCATGCCTCCCGCAACGCCTCCGGGAGGCCATGGGCCTCGTCCACCACCAGATACTGCCAGCCGCCGAGCACCTTCCCCCCCAGGGAGAGGTCGGCCGCCAGGAGCGCATGGTTCACCACCACCAAGGCCGCCCGGCGCGCCCGCTCCCTGGCCCGCCGCGACGGACACCGGCCGAAGAACGGACAGGCCGCCCCCACACAGCCCAAGGGGGTGTCCCGGACCTCGGAGAGGAGCCCCCTCCCCTCCGGGTGCCGCCATGGCCCCACCAGCTCATCCAGGTCGCCGGTCCGGGTTTGCTCGGCCCAGGAAAGGAGCTCCTCCAAAAAAGGCCCCCACCTCAGCTTGAGCCTTGCCTCCTCCAGGCGACGCAGACAAAGGTAGTTCTCCCTCCCTTTAAGCAAGGCTACGGGAAGGGAGAGGGAAAGCTCCTCCAGGATTACCGGGAGATCGTGTTGCCACAGCTGTTCCTGGAGGGCGCGGGTGCGGGTGGCCACCACCGCCCGTTCCCCCTTCTCGAGGGCCAGCAGCACCGGCACCAGGTACCCGAAGGTCTTTCCGGTCCCCGGGCCAGCCTCAAGCAGGGCAATCCCCCCCTCCTCCAGGGCCCGAAACACACAGTGGGCATAATCCCGTTGCTGTGGCCGGTGGGAGAAACCCGGGCGCCGCTCCAGCCGGTCAAACGCCTCCTTTAGCCGCTCCCCCACCTCACACCAGGCGATAGAGCAGGTCGATCCTTCGGATCACGCCCACCAGGTGCCCTTTGTCGTCCACCACCGGCAGCTGCTTTAGCTCGTTCCGGATCAGGGTGTCGGCGATCTGCAGGTCTTCGTCCTCCTGCCGCACCGCGATGACGTCGGTGCGCATGTACTTGGAGACGGGCTCGGCTGCCATCTCCTTGAGGCGCTTGGAAAGCTGGTTCAGGCTGGGGAGGAAGGAGGCCGAGTGGAGCATCTCCAGGTAACCGGGGAGGGCGGCCCGGATGAGGTCCCGCTCTGAGATTATCCCAACGAGCACCCCCTCCTCATCGAGCACCGGCAAGGAGGAAAGGCCGGACTGCTCCATGATGTAGATGACCTCGGAAACCGGGGTATCCAGTTCCACGGAGCTCAAATCCCGCCGCATGATCTCGTGGGCCTTCATCCCCCCTCCCTGCGATGGACCACCACCTGTTGCATCTCCTGTTCGATGGCGGCCTTGACCAGACACAACTTGGGCTCCACCTCCGCCGAGGCGATGGCGGCGGCCATCCCGAACCGCACCGCGTCCAGGACGGAATCCCCCTCCACAAGACGGTACAGGACGCCCGCCACCAGGGCATCGTCCGCTCCCACCAGGTTCTTGTAGCGGGAGAGCGGCACCCGCGCCTCCAGGTCCCAGACCCCTTGCGGAGTCACCAGGATATCCCCGGTCACGTGATGGGAGATGAGGCAGATCTCCACCCCTTGCTTGACCGCATGCTTGCCGGCTTGGATGATCTCCTCCTCGGTGCGCGCCGGAAGCCCCCCCACCTCCGCCTCCTCCCTCACGTCGGGCTTGATGAAGTAGGGCTTGGCCTGCATCGCCTCCCGTAGGGGCCCCAGCCCAGCGTGCACCACCCCCCGCACCCCGGCCTCGTTCGCCAGCCCAACCAGCTCCCGGTAAAAGCCCGTCGGGATGCCAGGGGGGAGCGCCCCGGCCAACACCACGTACTCCGCCCGCTTGAGCATCCGCCGGTACTTGCGGAGGAACATCTCCACCGCCCGGGCGGGGACAGGCGGCCCCTCCTCGTGGATCTTCACCGGGTGGTACTCCTTCCCCCGCTCGATGATGGTGACGTTGGTGCGGTTTTCCCCCTCTATCCACACGAAGTTGGCCGTGACCCCCCGGGCAAGCACGTCCCGCAGGATGATCTGGCCGGTGTGGCCGGCCAAAAAACCCATGGCCACCGTGTCCACCCCCATGCAGGCAAGGAAGATGGACACGTTGATCCCCTTGCCCCCGGCAGAGGAGGCGGACTTCTTGGCCCGGATTAGGATCTCCTCCTCCACCCGCTCCAGCGAAAGGGGAAGCCGGTCCACCCAATAAAACTTGTCCAGGGTGGGATTGAGGGTTACGGTCAGGATCATGCCACGGGCTCCTTCACCACTTCCCCTTGCATGGCCCCCGGGGAGGCCCCGCTCACCCTGACCTCCACCAACTTCCCAACCAAGCTGGGCTCCCCGGGGAAGAGCACGGTCCGGAAATCCCGAGTCTTACCATGATACAGCCCCTTCTCAGGAAGATACCCCTCCACCAGCACCTCCACCACCTCCCCGATCCGCCGCCGGTGAAGCTTCAGGGCGATCGTGCGGGAAAGGTCCAAAACCTCCCTCAACCTCCTTTCCTTCTCCCCCGGGGGAACCGGGTCGCCGAGCCGGGCCGCCCGGGTGTAAGGCCGTGGTGAGTACGCCGCCACGTACACGGTCCCGAACCCCACTTCCTCGATCAAAGAGAGGGTTTCCTGAAAGTCGGCCTCGGTCTCCCCGGGGAAGCCCACGATCACGTCGGTGGTGATGTTGACCCCGGGGATCTCCTCCCGCAGCCGCCTCACCACCCGGAGGAAGTCCTCCCGGGTGTACCCACGCCCCATGGCGGCCAGAATCCGGTCACTTCCCGATTGCACGGCCAGGTGCACGTGCTCACAGATGTTCCCCCCTTGGGCGATGGCGGAAATGGTCTCCTCGGTCATGTAGGCGGGATGGGAGGAGGTGAAGCGCACCCTGGGGATGGGGAGCTTTGCCACCTCCCTAAGGAGGAGGGCGAAATCCGTGCCGTCCTTGCGGTCCATGCCGTAGGCGTCCACGTTCTGCCCCAGGAGGGTGACCTCCTGGTAGCCGGCTGCGGCCAGCCCGGAGAGCTCATCCAGGACCTCCCCCAAGGGGCGGGAGCGCAGCGGCCCCCGCACGAAGGGGACGATGCAATAAGCACAGGCACACGAGCAACCCTCCGCCACGGTGACATAGGCGGAAAACCGGCTGCGTCGCCGCACGGGGAGGGGCTCCAGGGTGAGGGGGGCTGGGAAGTGAGCGGGCCGCTCTCCCGCCCTGGCCCGGGCGATGAGCTCCGGCAGCCTTTCGACCCCGCTGGTCCCGAAGGCGAAATCGATCCCCGGACACAGCTTGAACAGCTCTTCTTTTCGCCCCTGGGCCATGCAGCCGCCCACCCCGATGAGCACCCCTTTCCGCCGGAGCCTGGCCAGCTCCCCCACCCGGCCCACCACCTTGTCCTCCGCCCGCTTTCTGACCATACACGTGTTGAGGATCACCACCTCCGCCTCCTCCGGGCGGTCGGTGATCCGGAAGCCGGCCCGCTCGAGGACCCCCTCGATCTCCTCGGAGCGGTGCTGGTTCAGCTGGCAGCCCCAGGTGAGCACACATGCCCTCATGGCCACTGGAAGATACCCCCCCGGCCCCGACCGCTCAACCGCTTTGGCTGGGGGTAGCAAAGCCCCTATGATTTGGGCCGTGAGAGGGGTGGATCGTTACCTTTGGCGGGAGCTTCTGCCCACCTTCGGGGTGGCCCTGGCCGCGTTCCTGGTGTTCATCGGGCTGGAGCTGGTGCTTTCCCTTTCGGACACGCTGTTTGCCCGGGGGGCCGGGGCCGGGGAGATGGTCCGGCTAGTTTCCCTTAAACTCCCTTACCTCCTTACCCTGGCCATCCCCGCTGGGGTGCTTCTGGCCACCTTCCTGGTGCTGGCGCGGCTGGTCTCCGGCCGGGAGCTTTTGGCCTTCCAGGCCCTGGGGTACCCCCTGCGGCGCCTGCTGGTCCCGTTCGTGGCCTTCGGCCTGGTGGCCAGCCTGCTTTCCAGCGTCCTCTTCGAGTTCGTCGTCCCCCCCTCCGAGGAGGCCTACCGCCGCCGACTCCTCTCCCTCCTTTACCAGGGGGAGGTCCCCACCGTAAGCGAACAGAACGTCTTCTTCCGGGGGAGGGAAGGGGAGCTTTATTACGTATCGAGCTTCCAGGGGAACCGGGCCTTGGGGATCGTGGTGTACGACCTTGAGGGGAAGCTATTCCCCAAACAAGGGGCCTTCCCCGCGCTCCTCACCGCCCTGGAGGGGAGCTTCTCCAGCCAGGAGCTCGTGCTCGGGGAGGGGCGCCTCTTCAGGTTCACCGAGGACGGGGGGTTGGAGGAGGTGTTGCGCTTTGACCGGTTGACCCTGGATGTGGGGCTGGACGTGGGGCAGGGGCTTTTGAGCGGCAAGACCCCAAGTGAGATGTCGCTGCGGGAGCTGGCCTCTAGGATAGCCCTGCTGAGGGAGACGGGGCTTGATCCAAGGGAGCTGGTGGTGGAGTTCCATTCCAAGCTGGCCATAGCTGCGGCCGCCCTCATATTCTCCCTCTTCGGGGCCCCGCTTGCCGTGCTGTTGGGCCGGCGGGGGCGGGCGGCCGGGGCGGTGGCCGGGTTCGTCCTGGCAGCGGCCGCCCAAGGCCTCTTCATCTGGACCAGGACCCTGGCCCGGCGGGGGTTCCTCCCCGCCTCCCTGGGGGGTTGGCTCCCCCACCTCCTCCTGGGGGCCCTGGGGGCCTTCCTGCTCCTTGGGGTCGACCGGCTGCGGTTGCGGGGGCTGGGGGCCCTCCTCCTCTCCCTGGCCCTCGCCGGATGGGGCCTTGGGGCCCCGCCTCCCTTCTCCGAGCTGCAGGCCCAACGGCTCTCCATCCCGGCGGACGGAAGCGGGCTCCAAGGGGAGGGGGTCTGGGCCAGGATGCCCGGATTCGAACTCCGGGCCCAGGCCCTGGAGGCCACCTGGGACGGGGAGGCCTGGCGCGCCGAACTCAAGGGGGCGGAGCTGAAAGGCAAGGGCTTTTCCCTCCTCACTCAGGCCCTGTCGCTTTCCTTCGACCAGGAGGGGGGGCTTTCCTCCGCGGTCGCCCAGGGGTTCTCCGGGACCTCCTCCTTCCGCGGGCCGGAGAAGGGGGAAACCCTCCTTTTCTCGGGAAGCTGGGGGGAGGCCAGGTTCCGAGAAGGGGAGCTCTCCCGGGTGGAAGCCCACTCCGTTTCCTTCACCACCTGCCCCTGCCTGGAGGCCGCCCCCTACACGGTGGAGGCCGAGCGGCTGGTGCTCATCCCGGAGAGGTGGCTACAGGCAGAAGGGGTATGGGTGAGGGCGTTCGGCCGGTCGGTGGGCTGGCTCCCGGTCTACGCCGCCCGCCTGGGGAAGGAATCCGTCCCCCTGTTCCCCGAGCTGGGCCAAGAGGGGGGCGACTGGTTCCTACGCTGGTTCATGCCGTTCGTGTTGGAGGAGGAGGCCTGGGGAGCGGTGGGGCTCGCCTGGTTCCCGGGTACGGGGAGGATGGAACCCAGCCTCCAGTTCCTCTGGGAGGAGGGGGGCCTGAGCCTCACCCAAGGGGAGGGGGAGCTCACCGCCGAGGGGGAGGGCTGGCAAGCCGAGCTCTCCTGGCAGGAGGAGGGGCTTGCGGCCTTGTTCCAGGGGACCCTGGGCCGCACAAGCTGGTGGCTTGCCTGGGATGAGGTGGAGACGGAGGACTCCGTCTACCAAAGGGCCCCGGAGCTCTCCCTGACCCAGGGGGGGATCCAATGGCTGGGAGGGGAGCTCTCCCTGCGCCTCTCCGGGGGGAGATACATAGAGCAGGGGACCGGGGGGAAGACGAGCTTCTGCCTTTCCTGGGCCCGCAGCTGGCGGCTTTCCGGGCTTAAGGCCTCCCTCCCCTGGCGGCTCTCCCTGGATCAGTACGAAAAAAACCAGCGGGTCACGGCGGCCGTGGAGCCCTCGCTCAAGTTGGGGGGGGTAACCCTGTCCTATCTGGGGAAGCTACAGTGGGGGGACTCCCCGTTTCACTTCGACCAGTCCTCCCCAGAAAGCAGCCTCCTTATCAGCATCGACTCGGAGGAAGGAGGGCTACATCAGGTCCTTGCCCTGAGCTGGGACCTTACCCAGGCCTCCCCCCCCTCCGGCCGATGGACCCTGGAAAAAGACGGCCTCTCCTTCACCGGGGAGTTCAGCCTCCCCTCCACCTTGGAGGCCATCTCCGGGAAGGCGAGCCTCGCCTGGGAAGGCATCTCCCTCACCCTGCAAGGGGAGGGGGAGCGCGATGAAGATCTTTTAATCAGGGGAAAGGTTAATGGAAGTGGATGGGGGTTTTGGGGTGGGGCGCGTCTTTCCCCCTGGCCGTTGGCCCCCAAACGCCTTGCCGCCGGCTTCGCCGCCTCCCTGAGTGAGGGGTGGGGGCTGCGGCTGGCTGGGGAGTACGACTTTTCCTCTCGGGGCCTTGTACAGCTTGAGGCAGCGGTCCTTTATACCTTCTCGGGTTGCCTGCGGGCCGGGCTGGAGTTCTACCTGGGGGGGATGCGGTTAACGCTAGAGGTCCCGGCCTTCCCCCAGGCCAGGGCCAGCTTCTCCCCCTTGGACGAGGGGCTCCAGCTGGGGGGGTAGCCGGTATAATAAATTTGAGATGCGCAGGCGGAGGCTTCCTGATCTCCTTACGGCCAGCCGGGCCCTCATTGCGGTGGCGATCCTGGGGATGATCCCGGCCGGGCCCGGGGCGCTGCGGTCGGTGGCGCTCCTGCTCCTCCTTGGCTGGACCACGGACATGCTGGACGGTCGGGTTGCCCGTCGGCTGGAGAAGGAACCCACCTGGATCGGCGAGCACGAGTTCCAGTTCGACATGCTCATGGTTCTCGCCTCGGCCATCTACCTGATAGCCGTGGGCTTGGTCCCGCCGGCGGTGGGGATACCGTACCTGGGGCTGGCGGTCCCCTTGTGCCTTTGGCTCAACCTCCGGAGCGATGAATTCCTGCGTTTCAAGGCCTTCACCATGCTGCTTGCCTTCCCCTGGGTTTTCGCCCCGTTCATCGTGGCTTACTTCCACGAGCGGGGGGCGGCCTATCTGGGGCTCCTTTGGATGGGGGGGGCTTTGGTGTTGGACTGGCGGCGGTTCACCGGGGTGGTGGGGGATTTCCTAGCCGGGGCGCGGGCATTCCTCCGGCGCCCCTAGAACAGGCCGGAAGCCCGGCCCAGGTGGCGGTAGGCCTTCTGGGTGGCCTGGCGCCCCTGAGGGGTGCGGCGGATGAAGCCCCGGGCGATGAGGTAGGGTTCGTATACCTCGGAGATGGTGTCCCGATCCTCGCCCAGGGCGGCGGCCAGGGTCTCCAGGCCCACCGGGCCGCCCTCGAAGCGGTCGATGATCACCCCCAGGATCTTGCGATCCAGGCCGTCCAGTCCCTCCTCGTCGATGCCCAACATATTTAGGGTTTGTATGGCCAGGTCCCTGTCTACCCGGGGAGCCTTGGCCACCTGGGCCACGTCCCGTGCCCGTCTGAGTAGGCGGAGGGCGATCCTGGGGGTGCCCCGGGCCCGGGCGGCGAGCTCCCAGGCCCCCTCTTCGCTTACCTCCACCCCCAGGCGGGTGCCTGCCCGGCGGATGATCTCCGCCAGTTCCTCTGTGCTGTAGAAATCCAGCCTGAAGGTGACCTCGAACCTGTCCCGCAAAGGGGAGGTCAACAGCCCCTCCCGGGTGGTGGCCCCCACCAGGGTGAACGGGGAAAGGTCCAGGCGGAGGGAGCGGGCGTGGGGCCCTTCCCCGAGCACAATGTCCAGCTTGTACTCCTCCATGGCCGGGTAAAGGACCTCCTCCACCTGCCGCCGGAGCCGGTGGATCTCGTCTATGAAGAAGACGTCCCCGGGGGAAAGGCGGGTGAGGATGGCGGCCAGGTCCCCGGGCCGTTCGATGGCCGGCCCTGAGGAGACCTTGATCGCCACCCCCATCTCCCGGGCGATGATGTGGGCTAGCGTGGTCTTCCCCAGGCCCGGCGGGGAGAGCAAAAGCACGTGGTCCAGCGGCTCCCCCCGGCCCTTGGCCGCCTGGATGTAGATGCGCAGCCGCCTCTTTATCCCCTCCTGCCCGACGAACTCGTCGAGGGAGCCGGGCCGCAGGGCCCGCAGGGACTGGTCTACCCCCTCCTCGGCCCTGAGAAAACCAGGGTCTTTCATGTCCAGCCATTTTAACACCGCCCCCGGTTTGTCCTCCCAGGCTGGCAGCCCTAAAATGCCCGGCGATGCGCTGGTTCATAGCCTTGGCAGCCTTGCTTTTGGTGTCCATGGGGGCCAGGGGCGGCTTTGAAAACCTCACCTGCCTCGACTGGTCACCCACCGGGGAGTACATGCTGTTTTCTCAAAACGGGGGGCTGTATCTTGGCCAAGCCCCCAACGGGGGCTACCCCCGCCGGTTGACCCCCGCCGACACCTGGGTGAGCTGGGGGCGGCTTGGCCCGGGGGGGGATTGGTACGTGTATGTGACCCCGCTTGAGGACCATTACGTGCTGTGGCGGGGATGGGTCTCCGGGGGGGAACCGGAGGAGCTTTACCGTAGCCAAGCCCGGATATCCCAGCCGGCGGTCTCCTCGGACGGGGAACGGATCGCCCTGGTGGTGGAAGAGGAGGGGACGACCGACCTCTATCTTCTGGAGCTCGCCTCGGGGGAGCTTAGGCCCCTCACCCAAACCCCCTTCCGGGAGGCCTGTCCCGATTTCTCCCCCGCCGGGGACCTCATCGTGTTCGCCGGCCTGTGGGAGGGGGGGGAGAGCTGGGACCTGTTCCTCCTTGAGCTCTCCTCGGGTTCCATTGTCCAGCTCACCGACGACCCCTTCTTCGACTGGGGGCCGCGGTTCTCCCCGGACGGGGAGTGGATCGCCTTCGAAAGCAACCGCCGCGGGGTTTCCGACATCTACGTGATCCGGCGGGATGGGGATGGGCTTACCCCCTTCACCTACGACCAATGGCGGGATGCCTTCCCCACCTGGGCCCCCTCCGGGGACAGGCTCGCCTTCGCCTCCCGCCGGCCGGACGGTTGGGTCATCCTCGCCGAGGGCACCTACTGAATGGGGATCGTGGCCGTAGGCCGGTTTGACGGCGTCCACCTTGGGCATCAGTTCCTCTTGGCCGAGGCGAGGAAGCTGGCGGAGGAAGAAGGGCTCCCCCTCATCGCCTACACCTTCCCCTCCAGGGGGGAGGCGCTGCTCCCCCTTGTGGCCAAGCGCGCCCTCCTCTTGAGGCTATGCGATCGGGTCATCGTGCAGGACTGGGAAGCCGTAAGGGGGTTTTCCCCGGAGGAGTTCGTCCGGGGGGAGCTTTTGGGGAGGCTCAGGGCCAAGGGGGTGGTCCTGGGGCCGAACCACAGGTTCGGGAGGGATGCCGCTGGGGACGTCGGACTCCTGGTTGAGCTGGGGAAGCGGTTTGGGTTCCGGGTACAGGTGGTAAGTCCCCTGGAGCTGGGGGGGGAGCTGGTAAGCAGCCGGCGGATCCGCCGGCTGGTGAGGGAGGGGAGGGTGAGGGAGGCGGGGGCGCTTTTGGGTCGGCCGCCGACCGTATTCGGGGAGCCGGTCCGGGGGGCCGGCCTCGCCAGGGAGCTGGGCTTCCCCACCGTGAACCTCGCCTTGTGGCCGGGCCTGGTCCGGCCCAGGTCAGGGGTGTACCTTGCCTGGGCCCACTGGCCGGGGGGCGAGGCCGGGGGGCTGTTTTACCTCGGGGCCCGCCCCACCTTCCCCGAGCTCCCCCCCTCGGCGGAACTCCACCTCCTCCGCCCCCCCAGCCCCCAGGGGACGTTCGAGGTGGCACTCTTTGACTTCCTACGCCCGGACATGAGGTTTGCAGGTAAAGAGGAGCTCGTGCGCCAGCTCGCCCGGGATGTGGAGAAGGCCAAGGCGTTCTTCGAGGCCGCCTCCCCCCCGGCCCCGATCCTTGTCAACCCGAAGGAAGCAGGCTAACATAATCTTCCCATGCCCGTTTTGGCGATAGAGACGGCCGGGAGCCGGGGCGGGGTGGCCTTGCTTTGCGAGCCCGACCATGTCTTTGAAGCCACGTTCTATATGCCCCGCAAACACGTGGAGCTTTTGCCTTCTTGCGTGAGCTCCGTGTTGCGGGCGGCGGGGGTGAAGGAGCCATCGCTGATCGCGGTGGACGTGGGCCCTGGGTCCTTCACCGGGCTGAGGATCGGGGTCGCGTTCGCCAAGGCCTTTGCCCAAGCCAGGGCCATCCCCCTGGTGGGGGTCAGGCAGACGGAGGTGGTGGGGCTCCCCGTCGCCGCCTGGTGGCCGGGCCGGGTGGCCGTATGGATCCACGACCGACGGGAGTTCGTGTATCATGCCTGGGCAAGCCAGGGCAAGGTGGGGCGGGAGTCGGTGCTTGAGGTGGAGGAGGCGGTGGAGAAGCTGCGGGGGAGGGGGGATGTGCTCCTGGTTGGGACCGGTGCGCTACGGTTCCGGGAGCTGGTAAAAAAGGAGGCGCCGGGGGTGGTGGTGGCCGGGCCGGCCCTTGCCCATCCCACCCCGGCCGAGGTGGCAAGGCAGGGGCTGGCCAGGTTCGAGGCCCAAGGGCCGGATCAGCTATTCCAGCTTGAGCCCGTCTACATCCAGCCCCCACTGAGCAGCAAGGAGGACTGATGGCAAAGGTCTGCGAGATATGCGGAAAGAGGCCGGAGCGGGGGAACGTGGTATCCCACTCCGGGCGGCGTTCTCATCGGGTGAGGTTTCCCAACCTGCAGCGTGTTAGGGTCTTCCATGAGGGAAGGCGCAAGGTGATGCGGGTGTGCACCCGTTGCCTTAAGGCAGGCAAGGTCCAAAAGGCTTAGCACACTACCGCCTATGTCCATTGCTATAATTAGATACGGAAGGAGGTGATAGCTGAGGGCAGCATGCTGGGGTGTTTCCCATGTCCACGTGGTCGGCAAAAAGGAGGTTGCTAGATGAGGAAGCTGGTGATTTTTGCGGTGCTAACGGCGTTTTTGGAGGCCTGGGCAGGGGCACAGGTGCTCGAGGTCGGGATCTTTGAGGATATCACTACTACCAATATCTGGGCGCGCCTTGGTCCTGACTCCACCGTGTGGAACACCTATGTTCAGGGCGGCCAGCATGGCTCCCTCTACACCACGACTGCCCCCACCTGGACCTGGCTCCCCGGGTTGGCGGCCGACTTCCCCAGTGAGTTCGTGCAGCAAGACGATGGGAATTGGGCAGCCACGGTGCCTCTCCGCCAGGACATCAAGTGGTCGGATGGAACTCCGTTCACCGCCGATGACGTGGTGTTCACCTACAATGTTCTCCTCACCATTGGGGCGGAAAACCTGGGCGGCAACTGGCCCAGCTATGCCCCCGACGCTCTCGTGGCCGTGGAGAGGGTGGACGACTACACGGTGAAGTTCGTGTTCTCCCAAAAGCCGGGGCTCGGGGAGTGGAACTTCGGCACCCTGTACTGCCCCATCGTGCAGAAGGCCTACTGGGAACCTTACTTCCAGCAGGCGGTTGAGACTGACGACCCGGCTGGCTCGCTCCTTGCGGTAGTTCCCGAGGACGAGCCCATCATCGGCGGGTATGACCTTGTAAAATGGGAGCCCGGTGCCTATGCCCAGGTGGACAAGAACCCCACCTACTACGCCACCGGTGAGGCCACCACCTTCTACGAAGGCGGCGGCGCCGTCATCGACAATCCCAGCTCTGGGTTCCACTTTGAGGCCTATGGCGGGGCCGCCGGGGAGGTGATGCTCTCTCTCACTGAAGGTCCCTATGTGGACTCCATCATCTACCCCATATACCTGAACCAAGACTCGGCGGTTATGGCTTTGCAAAATGGCGAGATGGCCACGTTCCTGAACCCCTTGGGTTTGCAGAAGGGGTTCCGCCAGCGCCTTGAGGCCACCCCCAACGTTGAGATCATTTCCAACCCACCTTGGGGGTTCCGGTATCTGGCGTTCAATATGCGCCGGGAGCCCATGAGCCACAAGGCGTTCCGCGTGGCGGTGGCCACCCTGATCGACCGGGAGTACCTGGCTGAGAACGTGTTCCAGGGCATCATCACCCCGATGTACTCCGCTGTGCCCAACTCCAACCCGTTCTGGTACAACCCGGACATCGTGATCTACGGTCAGGGGATGGACCACTTCCAGCGGGTGGAGGAGGCGGTCCGGGTCCTGAAGGAGGCCGGGTTCTCCTGGGACGCCGAGCCGGTGGTGGTGGACAAGGACAACCCGCGCAACACCCGGGTGGCCGGCAAGCTCCCGGACGGCACCATCGTGGACGCACCCTCCGGGTTCAAGCTCCCCAGCGGCGAGTACTGCCCGGAGCTTGAGCTCCTGGCCCCGTCGGCCGGGTATGACCCGCTTAGGGCCACGTTCGGCCTGTACATCGAGCAGTGGTGTCGGGAGATCGGCCTGCCCGTGAAGGCGAACCTCACCGGGTTCAACGTGATCGTGAACAAGGTGTGGGCGCCGGACGGGTTCAACTTCGACATGTACATCCTGGGTTGGTCCCTAGGTGACCCGTCCTTCCCCGACTACCTGTACTACTTCTGGCACTCCTCCCAGGACGTGCCGGACGGATTCAATACCCCGGGATATCGCAACCCGGAGTACGACAAACTGGCCGAGGACTTCCTGGCGGCCGACAACCTGGAGACCGCCCGCCAGCTCGCGTTCAAGATGCAGGAGATGCTGGCCGAGGACGTGCCGTACGTGATCCTATTTGATACTCCGATCGCAGAGGCGTACCGGGCCGACATGATCGAGTTCCCCTACACCGAGGTGCTGGGGGGTATCCAGTTCGTGTGGCCCCTGACAACGGTCAAGGCCCTCAAGTAGAAAGGCCAAGGCCCATGGTTAAAATAGGGTCGGGAGCAATGCTCCCGACCCTGTTTTCTTCGCGAGGAGGACCAAGAGGATGCTGCGGTTCATCGCTTGGCGTCTAGCCCAAAACGTCATCGTGTTCTTTTTATTCCTTACCGTAGTGTTCTTCCTGTTTCAGGCCATGCCCGGGGATTACACCAAACAGTTCATCATGAATCCCAAGATCCCCCCCGAGGCCCGGGAGGCCCTGGCCCAGCGATTGGGCCTTTCCGGGACCATTTGGAATCAATACATTCACTACATCCGGAACGTGTTCACCGGGAACCTTGGGGTGTCCTTCGAATATTACCCCCGAGAGGTGTGGGATATCATCGCCGAACGTCTGCCTCGCACTGCGGTGCTGTTCTTCACCGCCACCCTGGTGGCCTTCTCCTGGGGGTATCCACTGGGAAGATACATCGCCTGGAAACGTGGACAGGTTGGGGACTACGTGGCCACGGTGACGGGGGTCTTGTTCTACACGATCTTCACCCCGCTTCTTGCCATCATCCTGCTGTTCGTGTTCGCCAACCAGCTCGGCTGGTTCCGATCGGGGGGGTTCCTGTCCCCCCGGTTTTGGATTCGCGCGCCGGTATCGCCCCAAACCGTGTTCCTCATGCTTATCGCCACTGTGCTTGGGCTCATCGCATGGTGGGCTACAGCCCACCTCGTGACGCGGCGTATTGGCCATCCCCGCCCACGCAAGCTGGCGCTCCGCACCCTCACCCTCCTTGGGATCGCCGCTGCGGTGGGGGGCTGGTATGCCTCCGGCCTTGGGCCCTACGCCGGGGACATCGTGTGGCACATGGTGCTTCCCTTGCTGGAATTGGCGCTCATCTCCTTCGGGGGCACTATGCTCCTCATGCGAGACTCCATGCTTGAAGTCGTGCGCGAAGACTACATCACCACCGCCCGGGCCAAGGGCCTCCCCGACAAGGTCGTTCGAGACAAACACGCGGCCCGCACCGCCCTACTCCCAGTGGTGACAAGCTTCACCCTGTCCATCGGCTTCGTCCTGTCGGGCGGGATCATCACCGAGACCATGTTCTCTTGGAAGGGACTCGGGCTCACGTATCTCCAAGCCACACTCTCCCAGGACTTCCCCCTCGCCATGGGATGCCTCACCTTTACCGGCATCCTGGTCCTTATGGCTCACCTCGTGGCCGACGTGCTATACGCCGTCTTGGACCCGCGTATAAGCTACTAGGGGGACGAATGATGGATAGAACCACATACAAGTTTGAGCCGCTCTGGAAGATACGCCTGCGCCTTTTCGCCCGTAGCTTTCGGAAAAATTGGGGACTGTTCTGGGAATCGCGGATCGGCCCCTTGGGCCTCTTTATCATCCTGGGGTTCGCCCTGTTCATGGCAGCCCATCCGATCCTGATGAGCACAATTTGGGATCCCAAGGTGTACGACCCCATAATGGGTTTTGATCCGAAGCTGGTGGGACAACACCCCGCCCCACCATCTTGGGCCCATCCTCTGGGAACCGATCCCATCGGCCGGGATATCCTGTCCCAGCTTATGTGGTCAACACGTTCGGAGTTCGCCCTGGGTATCACAGCTGCGGTGATCACAGTGACGATTGGAACACTGATCGGCTCTGTCTGCGCCTATTTCGGCGGGCTGATCGACATGTTTTTCATGCGTCTTGCGGACCTGGTGATGCTGTTCCCGTTCTTTGCCCTGCTGATCGTGATGCAGAGCATCATCCCCATGGACCTCTTCAAACTCGCGCTCATTATGGGCGGGCTGGGGGGATTCGGGGCCATCACCATCGTGCTCAAATCCCAGGCGCTGACCGTGAAGGTGAAGCCCTACATCGAGGCGGCCAAGGTGGCGGGCGGAGGGGCGTTTCACATTATCCGCAACCACATCATTCCCAATATCCTCCCCATCTCGTTCCTATACATGATGTTCAACGTCACGAGTGCCATTTTCTCGGAGGCCGCCCTATCATTCTTCGGGCTTCTTGACATCCGTATGAGTTGGGGCATCATGCTGAACACGGCGCAGGACGCGGGGTACCTGGGGGCCTTCGGCTACTATTGGTGGCTGTGGGCTCCGCCGGGGGCCGCCATCACCTTGCTGTGCTTTGCCTTCTACCTCGTCGGCCGTGGCCTCGACGAGATCGTGAACCCAAGGCTCAGGAAGAGGTGAACCATGGCACTGCTTGACGTCGGTCACCTGACCATGCACTACACCACCAAGATGGGAGACGTTCACGCCGTGGATGACGTCTCCTTCGAGATCGATGCGGGGGAGGCCATCGGACTGGTGGGGGAATCCGGCTGCGGGAAGACCTCCGTGGCCATGTCCTTGATGAAGCTCCTTCCGGACAACGCCCGCATCCTGGGCGGAAAGATCGTGTTCGATGGGCTTGACCTCGTCCCCTTGCCAGAGGACGAAGTGCGGAAGATCAGGTGGAAGGGGATCTCGATGGTGTTCCAAGCGGCCATGAACTCCCTCAACCCCGTGTATCGGGTGGGGGATCAGATCATCGAGGCCATCCAGCAACATCTACCGCTCAGCATCGAAGAGGCCCGAGCCAAGGTGGCCAAGCTCTACACCTTGGTGGGGATGGACCCCAAACTCATGGACCGCTACCCGCACGAGTATTCAGGGGGGATGAAACAACGGGCGGTCATCGCCATGGCGCTTGCCTGCGATCCCAAGATGATCATCGCCGATGAGCCCACCACCGCCCTGGATGTGATCGTGCAAGACCGCATCCTCCACCGCATCGACGAGATCAGAAAAGAGCTCAACATGGCCATGATGTATATCTCCCACGACATCGCCGTAATCGCTGAGGTATCCGACGTGATCGGGGTCATGTACGCGGGTCGGCTTGTGGAACTTGCAGACACAGTTACCATCTTTAAACGGCCCGTCCACCCTTACACCATCGCCCTGATGTCGGCCTTCCCATCCATCAAAGGGGAGAAGCGGCCGCTTGTGCACCTGCCTGGGGAGCCGCCGGACCTGCTCAACCCGCCCCAGGGGTGCCGCTTCCATCCCAGATGCCGATACGCCACCGCCGTCTGCCAGGAGCAAGTGCCCCAATACCGAGAGCTGGAGCCGGGGCATTACGTGGCGTGTTGGAACCCCCAGCGGAAAGGAGGGGTCGATGCCCGGGCGTGAGCTGTTAGGCGTGGAAGGCCTCACAAAGTACTTCCCGGTGAAGAAGCGGTTATTCCTCTCCCGGGCGAGGAGCTTCATCCATGCCGTGGATGACGTCACGTTTACCGTGCACGAGGGGGAGATCTTCGGGCTGGTGGGGGAATCCGGTTGCGGCAAGACCACCACTGGAAAACTCCTCGTGAAGCTCTACGAGCCCACTTGCGGGTCCATTCACTTGGATGGCCAAGACGTGATCCAAATCCGCCGGGGCGCCCGCCTCCGAGAGTTCCGACGCCGCGTGCAGATGATATTTCAAGATCCCTACGAGTCGTTGAACCCACGGATGACCATCTTCGACATCGTGGCCGAGCCCCTGGCGGTGCAAGGCGTCCGGTCACTTGTAGAACGCGAAGAGAGGGTGGCCGACATGCTGAGCAAGGTGGGGCTCACACCCCCCGAGACGTTTATGTTTCGCTATCCCCACGAACTGTCAGGCGGACAGCGCCAACGTGTCGCCATCGCACGGGCCATGGTATTGGGTCCCGAGTTTGTAGTCGCTGACGAACCCACGTCGATGTTGGACGTCTCCATCCGTGCTGGGGTGATGAAACTCTTGCTCGAGCTACGGGAAGTTCTCAACGTAAGCTACTTGTACATAACCCATGACCTTGCAGTAGCGAGGTACATGTGTGATCGTCTAGCGGTCATGTACCTAGGCAAGGTGGTGGAGGTTGGTCCCACGGAGGAGGTCATCCAGGAGCCGCTTCACCCCTATACCCGCGCCCTTATCGCGGCCGTGCCTGTTCCAGACCCAACTTACAGGCGTGAACCTGTGGAGATCAAGGGGGACATCTCAGCCCCCATCGACCCGCCATCCTACTGCCGCTTCCTCCCCCGGTGCCCCATAGGGGATGTCACGTGCGAAAGCTCTCCCCACCCTTCCCTCAAGGAGGTGCGCGCTGGCCACTTCGTGGCCTGCCACAGGTTATGAGCCCAAGCGTCGGCGATCTGGTGGTGGGAAAGGTCCTGGAACTGCGGCCCAACGGGGCCGTGGTGGCCCTCTCCGACCAGGAGGTGGGCTTCCTCCACATCTCGGAGATCGCCGAGGAAGGGCCAACCCGGGTCGAGGACCACCTAAAAGAGGGCCAGGAACTCGTGCTAAAGGTGATCGGATACGACCGCATGGGAAGGCCATCCCTCTCCCTCACCCGGGTCACCCCCCGGGACAAGGAGGCCGTAGAGTACCATCGGGAGGTGGTGCGGATGAGCTCGGCTTTGGCCGGGCGCTCCCTGGCTCTGCCGGAGGAACCCCCGCCGGAGGAGCGGATCGAGTGGCGCCTGGCCAGGTGGATAGAGGAAGGGGAGGCCGCCCTGACCAAACTCCGCCGAAACAGGGCCAAACGCCTCTCGGAACGCTTCTACACCGACTGATGCCCACCGAAAAACCAGGGAACGCCTTCGGCCGCAAGCCTCTCCTAGGGGGGATCCCAGGGTCGGTTTCGAGGAGGGGATATGCCCAAGGGCTTGGTGGTGATCGACAAAGACCGGTGCAAGGGTTGCGGCCTGTGCATCGGGGCCTGTCCGTTTGAGGTGCTCGACTTCTCAGGGGAGTATAACAGCGCCGGCTACAACGTGGCCCATATGGCCCACCCGGAAAGGTGCACCGGGTGCGCCATCTGCGCTCAGGTGTGCCCGGATGTGGCCATCGAGGTTTACCGGCTGCAGCCGGACAAGCTGAAGGAGGGCGCATGACCCGGATGCTCTTGCGGGGGAACGAGGCCATCGCCGAGGCGGCCATCCGTTCCGGGCTCAAATGCTACTTCTGCTACCCCATCACCCCGCAAGGGGAGCTGGTGGAGTACATGGCAAGAGAGCTCCCCAAAAGGGGCGGGGTGTTCCTCCAGGCCGAATCCGAAGTGGCCGCCATCAATATGGTTTACGGGGCGGCCGCCGCCGGGGTGAGGACCATGACCTCCTCCTCCTCCCCCGGGATCAGCCTCAAGCAGGAGGGGATCTCCTACCTCGCCGGGGCGCGCCTTCCAGCGGTGATCGTGAACATGATGCGGGGGGGGCCGGGCCTGGGGAACATCGCCCCCGCCCAAGGAGACTACTTCCAGGCCACAAAAGGCGGCGGACACGGCGACTACCACCTCATCGTCCTCGCCCCCTCCACCGTGCCCGAGGCGGCCCAGCTGGTGATGCTCGCCTTCGAGCTCTCCGATAGGTACCGGGTGCCGGCCATGATCCTGGCCGACGGGATGCTGGGCCAGATGATGGAGCCGGTGGAGCTCCCCCCGCCGGTGGACCCAAAGGGGATCCCCCAAAGGCCGTGGGCGGTCACCGGAGCCAAGGGCCGACCCCCAAACGTGATCCTCTCCTTCGACCTGGAGCCCCAAAGGCTAAAGGAGATGAACCTCGTCCTCCAGGAGACCTACCGCGAGATCGAGAGAAACGAGGTGCGGTGGGAGGAGATGGCCACCGACGACGCTCAGATCCTCATCGTCGCCTACGGCACCATGGGCCGGATCGCCAAGACGGTGGTGAGGCGGGCGAGGAAGGAGGGGATCCGGGCCGGGCTCCTCAGGCCCATCACCCTGTGGCCCTTCCCCTACGAGCCCATCAGGCGCCTCTCCGAGCGGGTGCCCACCGTGCTCACCGTGGAGCTGTCAGCCGGCCAGATGTGGGAGGACGTGAGGCTCGCCGTGGAGGGACGGGCAAAGACCCCCTTCTACGGGGAACTGGGTGGGGTGGTGCCTACCCCCAAGGAGATCCTGAGCGAGGTGAAGAGACATGCCACAGGCTAGCACCCAAGTCCCGGAAGGATATGTAAAGGCCTTCTTTCGCCCAAGATCCCTTTCGGATGCCAAATACACCTATTGTCCCGGCTGCCACCACGGGATCGTGGGGAGGCTGATCGCCGAGGCGATCGACGAGCTGGGGATCCAGGACCGGACGGTGGGGATCGCGCCGGTGGGCTGTGCCGTGTTCCTTTACCAGTTCTACCGGGTGGACTTCGTACAGGCCGCCCATGGGCGGGCCTGCGCCGTGGCCACCGGCATAAAACGGGCTAACCCCGAGCTCGTCGTGTTCTCCTACCAGGGGGATGGTGACCTGGCGGCCATCGGCACCGCCGAGACCGTGCACGCCGCCAACCGGGGCGAGAACATCACCGTGATCTTCGTGAACAACCAGGTGTACGGGATGACCGGGGGGGAGATGGCCCCCACCACCCTGCCCGGTCAGAGGACCACCACCACCCCCGAGGGACGGGATGTGCGGCTCACAGGCTACCCCTTGCGGATCTCGGAGATGCTGGCGCAACTCGATGGCCCAGCCTACATCACCCGCCAGTCGGTACACGATGTCCGCCACATCCAGATGGCCCGGAGGGCTATCCTCAAGGCGTTCCGCAACCAGCTCGAGGGAAAGGGCTTCTCCCTGGTGGAGATCGTGGCCGCTTGCCCCACCAACCTCAAGCTCCCCCCGCCCCAGGCAAACCGCTGGGTGGCCGAGAACGCCCTTAAGTACTTCCCCCTTGGGGATCTCAAGGTGAAGGGGGGCTGAATGGAGCTGGGGGTTATCTTCGCCGGCTTCGGCGGGCAGGGGATCCTGCTCGCCGGGAAGGTCCTGGCCCGGGCCGGGATGGACCGGGGGCTGGAGGTCACCTGGCTCCCCTCCTACGGCCCGGAGATGCGGGGGGGGACGGCCAACTGCACGGTGGTGCTCGCGGATGAGCCCATCGGTTCCCCCATCGTGGACGCCCCCCAGGCCCTGGTGGCCATGAACCTCCCCTCCCTGGATCGGTTCGAAGGGCGGGTGGCCAAGGATGGGCTGATCGTCTACAACAGCTCCCTCATCCCCCGGGCTCTCAAGAGGAGCGACGTAAGGGGCATCCCAGTCCCGGCGAACGACATCGCCCGACAGCTGGGCAGCCCCCGCACGATCAACATGGTGGCCCTGGGGGCCCTGCTGCGGGCGTTGGGGGCGGTGCCACTTGAGGCGGCGGAGGAGGCCATGGCCCACGAGCTGCGGGCCCGGGGACGGGAAAGGCTCATCGAGGTCAACCAGAGGGCCCTGGCCCGGGGCTTTTCCGAGGCGGGGAAGTACCTTGGTGACAGGTGACACGTTACGCGTAACTGGGAGAAGGAGGGACCGGTCACGCGTCACCCGTTACGCGTCACGGACGTGAGATGGGGGAGTATGTATTCCGTGGGCGGCTGATCTCGGTGCGGGTGCTTGCAACGCCCCGGGGGGCGCGGGAGGTGGTGGAACACCCCGGGGCGGTGGCCGTCCTGGTCCTGGACGAAGGCGGCCGTGTCCTTTTGGTGGGCCAGCCCCGGGAGGCGGTGGGCCGAAGGGTGTGGGAGATCCCGGCCGGGAAGCTGGAGCCCGGGGAGTCGCCAGAGGAGGCGGCCCGCCGGGAGCTTCTGGAGGAGACCGGGCTTGCTGCCAAGGCCATGATCCCCCTGGGGGCCATCTTCCCCACCCCGGGCTATTCGAGCGAGGTCATCCACCTGTTCCTGGCCGAAGGGACGAGCGGGGAGCCGCGGCCTTTGGGGGAGATCTGTCAGGTGCGCTTCTTCACCCCGGGGGAGATAGCCGAGCTCGCCCGGGCCGGGGAGGGGGATGGGAAGACCCTGGCCGCCCTTGCCCTCTTAAAGCTGCGGGATCAGGGCGGAAAGGAGCCTGCCTAGGTCACTCGCCCGGCTTTGGGTGGTCTTTACCACCTCCTCGTGCGAAAGGGGCCTTGTGGCGATCCCCGCCGCGTAGTTGGTGACACAGGAGATCCCGAGGACCCTGAGGCCGGCGTGGCGGGCAGCGATCACCTCCGGCACGGTGGACATCCCCACCATGTCCGCCCCCAGGGCCCGGAAGGCCCGGATCTCCGCCGGGGTCTCATAGGAGGGGCCCAAGGTGGCTAGATAAACCCCCTCCTTGAGCACCATCCCCAAACCCCTTGCCACCTCCTTTGCCTTGGCCCTGAGCCCGGGATCGTAGGCGGCCGTCATGTCGGGGAACCGGGGGCCGAGGCGGGTAAGGTTCGGCCCCCGCAGGGGATTCCCCCCCAGCATGTTTATGTGGTCGCAGATGAGCACTAAATCCCCGGGGTGTAAGCCCTCGGAGATCCCCCCGGAGGCGTTGGTGACCACCAGCGTCTTTATGCCGATCATGGCATAGGCCCGCACCGGGAACACCACCTCGGCGAGGTCATAGCCCTCGTAGTAGTGGATCCTCCCCCGCTGCACCAGGACCTGGCACCCGGACGCCTCCCCCACCGCCACCTGGCCGGCATGCCCGGCCACCGTGGGCACGGGGAAACCCGGGATCTCGCTGAAGGAAAGGGCCCGCTCCCCCTCCAAGGGGAGGACCTGCGAGAGCCCAGAGCCCAGGATCACCGCCACCTCCGGCCGGCCCAGCTCGGCAAGCCTGGCAGCCGCCCGCTCCAGTCGCTCCATCATGTCCACGACACGCCTCCCTGCCCTGAACTCAGAAGCCTTCAAGCCCGGTGGCGTAGCCCGCCTTGAACCTCCTGAGCCCGGCCTTGATGGCCCGGGCCCTCACCTCGGCCACCCCCTTTATGCGCTGCAGCTGCCTGCGGCCCTGCCGCTCTATCTGGTCCACGCTGCCGAACTCCCGCACCAGCCGCTCGATCACGGGCATGGGAAGCCGGGGGATCTTGTGTAAAAGCCGGTACCCCCGCGAGGAAAGGGGCTTCTCCAGGTCATCTTCGTCGAACCCTAGGTGCTTGAGCACCGCCTCCGGGGAGAGGCGGTCCTCCACACTCATCTTCAGGATGCCCTGGATGACCTCCTCCACCGGGCGCTCCTGGTCCTTTTGGAAGTCCAGCACGATGAGCTCCAGCTCCTCCCGCACGCCCCGCATGAGCCCCCTCAGCTGGCGCTGAGGGAGCTCGCGATAGGTCCCCAGCTCCAGGAAGATGCGCTTCAGCTCCTCCTCCAGTTCCAGCATCTGGACGATCTTCTGGATGATGAGGGCCACATGGTAAGGGAAAACCCTTCTTTCGAACTCCAAGGGGCCCAGTTCGGTTAAAAGCTCGTTGAGCTCGGCGCGATATCGGTCTAGGATGAGCAGGGCTTGGGAGGCCTGGGAGAGCAGGGTCATGGGGTCCTGGAGCTCGTGTTTCCAGTCCCCAAGGTAGATGGTGGTGCGTCTGCGTTCTTCGGAGATGGCGATCACCGGGCAACCGAGCTGGCGGGCGGTTTGTTCGGCCGCGCGGTGGCGGGTCCCGGTCTCGAAGGAGGGGATGGAGGGGTCCGGGGCCAGGTGGGCGTTTGCATAGAGGATGGTGCGGAGCCCGGGGTCCACCACCACGGCCCGGTCCATCTTTGAGAGCTCGGCCACCGCCTGGGGGGTGAAGGGGGTGTTGAGCTCGAAGCCGGCCACCACCAGGGGGGAGATGACCTCCCGTTCGGCCACCACGATGAGCCCCCCCTTCCCCAGCTGGACGACAAGGTCGATGGCCTGCCTCAGCGGGGTCCCGGGGGCCGTCTTCTCCAGGATCTCCAGCCGTTCTTTCTCCTCCATGGCTCACACCAGCCCCAGCGCCTGAGCCCCCTCCTCCACCGAACCCACCTGCTCCACCACCAAGGATACCCCCTTGGGGACAGGACCGGGAGGAACGACCGCCCGCCGGAACCCGAGCTTCTCCACCTCCCGGAGTCGCTCCGGGGCCTTCCTCACCGGACGCACGTCCCCGGCCAAGCCCACCTCCCCGAACACCACCGTGTCCGGGGGGATCACCCTGTCCCTGAGGCTGGATAGCACGGCAGCACACACCCCCAAGTCCACCGCCGGCTCCCGTACCTCCAGCCCCCCTCCCACCGCCAGGTACACGTCGGTGGCCCCGATGTGTGCCCCCAGCCTCTTTTCGATCACCGCGAGGATCACCAGCACCCGGTTGAAGTCCAGGCCCGCCATCCGACGCTGGGGGGGGCCGTAGCCCATGTTCGGGGAGACCAGGGCCTGGATCTCCACCAGCAGCGGCCGGGTGCCCTCAAGCACGGGCACCACCGCCGAGCCGGGCCTGGCGGCCCTGGCCCGGGGCACAAAGAAGGTGGAGGGATCGGGGACCTGCACCAGCCCCCGCTCCCCCATCTGAAACACGGCCACCTCATTGGTGGAACCAAACCGGTTCTTGATGGAACGAAGGATCCTCAGGTCCCCCTCCCGGCTCCCCTCAAGATAAACCGCCACGTCCACCAGATGCTCCACCGTCTTGGGGCCGGCGAACTCACCCCCCTTTGTGATGTGGGAGACGAGAAAACAGACCATGGAAAGCGCCTTGGCCAGCTGGGCGAGCCTGGCCGCCGCCTCCCTCACCTGCCCCACCCCCCCGATGTCCCCCCCACCCGGCCGGGCCACCACCGTCTGCAGGGAGTCCACCACCAGGGCCACGGGCCGCAGCCTCTTTATCGCCTCCCCGATCCGCAAAAGATGCTGTTCGGAAAGCAGGTACAGCTCGGGCTCCCCGATCCCCAGGCGCTCCGCCCTGAGCTTCACCTGCCCCGGGGCCTCCTCCCCGGACACATACAAAACCCGCCCGTACCGGGCGGCAAGCTCCCCGGCGATCTGAAGGAGGAGGGTGGATTTGCCGATCCCCGGCTCCCCACCGAACAGGATCACCGAGCCGGGGATGAGCCCGCCCCCAAGAAGCCGGTCCACCTCGGAAAGCCCACTTAAAAGCCGCTCCCGGGGAGGGGGCTCCACCTGGGGGAGGGCCAGGACCTGCCCACCTATCCAGCCCTGCTCGTCCTCCGAACCAGGGCCCTCCGATAACTCCTCAAAGCTCTCCCAACTGCCACAGCCCGGACACCGGCCCAGCCACTTGGGGGATTGAAAGCCACACTCCCGACACCGGTAAGCCATCTATCCCCTTCGGAACCTCATCTCCTCCCCCTCCGCCTCCACCACTATGGTGCATCCTGGGGGGAATTCCTTAGTAAGGATGCGCTCGGAGATGGGGTCCTCGATCAGGCGCTCGATGGTGCGCCGCATGGGCCGGGCGCCGTACTTGGAATCATATCCCTTTTCTATGAGGAGCTCCCGAGCGGAGTCGGTCAGGACCAGCTCTATCCCGTGCTCCTCCGCCAGGCGCTGGCGCAGCCTGCCGAGTAACAGCTCGGCTATCTGGCCCACCTGCTCCTTGGTGAGGGAGTGGAAGACGATGATGTCGTCCAGCCGGTTCAAGAATTCGGGGGAGAACAGCTTCCTCACCTCCCCCATCACCCTAGACTTCATGTCTTTATAGGTCTCGGCGGACTCCACGGTCTCCGAGCCGAAGCCGAGCGCGGTGTGTTCGGTGATGAGCTTGCCCCCGACGTTGGAGGTCATGATGAGCACGGTGTTGCGGAAGTCCACCTTCCTCCCCTGAGAATCGGTGAGGATCCCGTCGTCCATCACCTGAAGCAGGATGTTGAACACGTCCCGGTGGGCCTTCTCGATCTCGTCGAACAGCACCACAGAATAAGGCCGGCGGCGCACCGCCTCGGTGAGCTCCCCTGCCTCCTCGTAGCCGACGTACCCGGGAGGGGCCCCGATGAGCCGGGAGACGGAGAAGCGTTCCATGTACTCGGACATGTCGATCCTGATCAGGGCATCCTCGTCCCCGAACAGGAATTCGGCCAGGGTCCTGGCGAGCTCCGTCTTCCCCACCCCGGTGGGCCCCAGGAACAGGAAGGAGCCGATGGGCCGGCGGGGGTCCTTCACCCCGGCGTAGGCCCGGCGGATGGCCCGGCACACCGACTTCACCGCCTCGTCCTGGCCCACCAGCCGCTGATGGATCTTCTCCTCCATGTGGACCAGCCGCGCCGTGTCCTCCTCCTGCAGGTGCCGGATGGGGATCCCGGTCCAGGCCGAGACGGTGGCCGCTATGTGTTCGCCGGTGACCACCGGCCGCTCGGTCCCCTGCCCCAGCTCCTCCTCGAACGACTTCAACTCCTCAAGCAGGGCGTTCCGCCGGTCCCGCAGCCGGGCGGCCAGCTCGTAGTTCTGCCGCGCCACCGCCTCCTCCTCCTCGTCCTCCAGGGCGGAGATCTCCTCCACCAGCTTCCTCGCCTCCGGGGGAAGCTCGGTGGCGCTGAGCCTGACCTTGGCTGCGGTCTCGTCTATGAGGTCGATGGCCTTGTCCGGGAGGAACTGGTCGGTTATGTAGCGGTCGGCCAGGCGGGCCGCCTCCCGCAGGGCCTCGTCGGTGATCTGCACGCCGTGATGTTGCTCGTACCGATGGCGAAGCCCTTTGAGGATCTTAACCGTGTCCTCCACCGACGGTTCCTCTATGTACACCGTCTTGAACCGCCTCTTTAAGGCGGGGTCCTTCTCGATGGACTTCCGGTAGTCGTCCGGGGTGGCGGTGCCGATGCACTGGATGGCCCCGGAGGCCAAGGGGGGCTTTAGGATGGCGGAGGCGTCGATGGCCCCCTCGGCCCCGCCAGCCCCCACCACGGTCTGGAGCTCGTCGATGAACAGGATCACGTTGTCGGCCGCCATGACGTGGTTGAGGATGTTCTTCAGGCGCTGTTCGAACTCGCCGCGGTACTTGGTGCCGGCCACGATGCCGGCCATATCCAGCTCCACGATCTCCTTGTCCGCCAGGGCCAGGGGGACGTCCCCGGCGGCTATCCGCTGGGCCAGCCCCTCCACCAGGGCGGTCTTGCCCACCCCGGACTCCCCGATCAGGGCGGGGTTGTTCTTCTTGCGCCGGCACAGGATCTGGATGATCCTCTCCAGCTCCCGCTCCCGGCCGATCACCGGGTCCAGGAGCCCCGCCTCGGCCTCCTCCACCAGGTTCCGGCCGAACTCCCCCAGCTCCCCGGGGAGGCGGGCCTGGCGGGCGGTGCGCACCCTGATCCCGCCCCGGCGGGGGGAGAAGTAACCCCGGGCCGTCCGGAGGTCCACCCCATGAGCGCGCAGGATCTCGGCGGCGGTACACTCCCCCTCCCGCAAAACCGCCAGGATCAAATGCTCCGGCTCGATGATCTCCGAGCCTGCCCGACGGGCCTCCTCATAGGATAGCTTCATCACCCGCCTGAGCCTTTGGGTGGGCTCAAGCTCGTCCGGGGGCAGGTGGAGCTTCCCCCTACCTTTTTGCCGCTCTATGATCCGGGCCACCCGCTCGTAGGTGAGGCCGTTCTCGAGGAGGAACTTGTACACCCGGGAGCCCTCTAGCCTCAGGGCGGCCAGGAGCAGGTGCTCGGTCCCCACATAGCGGTGTCGCCATTCGCCCGCCTCCTCCTGCGAGGCGGCCAGGAGCTTCATGGAATCCTTAGAGAACTTTTCGTACATCCTTATTGCCTCCCAGGCGATTATACCCGCAGGTCAAACCCCACATGAGTACTGGTCCAGGGCCGCCTTGAGGCCCCGGGTCAGGAAGATCCAGGCCAGCTCCGCCGCCCGATCGGCCGCCCGGGAGAGTAGAGGCACCTGGCCTTCCTCCGGGGGGGAGAGGACATAGCACACGAGGTCCTTCCCCGGGGGCGGGGCCCCCACCCCGATCCGCAGCCTGGGCACCGCCTGGGTGCCCAGGGCGGAGAGGACGGAACGCAGACCGTTATGGGTGCCGGGGCCCCCAGCGGGCCGGAGTCGGAGCTCCCCCACCTCCAGGTCGACATCGTCCAGCACCACCAAAAGCCCCTCCGGCTTCAGGGGATACCGGCTCACCAGCCCAGCCACCGCTTCCCCTGCCCGGTTCATGAAGGTGAGCGGACGCAGGAGCAACCCCTCCCCCCACCGGTAGACCTCCCCCCAGAGGAACCGTTCCACGGACCAGGCCGCCTTGCCGATCAGCCTTTCCAGGACCCAGAATCCAGCGTTGTGCCGGGTGGGGGCATACCTCACCCCGGGGTTGCCCAGGCCCACCACCGCCCTCAAGGCTCGGGCTCTCCCTCCTCAACAGCCGGCCCTTCCTCCTCCGGGGCCTCCTCAGCCCCGGCCTCCAGCGTGATCGCCTTCGGCGGCAACACGGTCACGATGGGATCGTCCAGGGGATGCAGCGGCCTCAGATCATCATCCCATTTGAGATCCCCAATGAGGATGGACTCGTCCAGGCCCAGCCGGGAGATGTCCACCTCGAAGTAGGGAGGGATCTTTCTGGGAAGTCCCTCAACCTCAATATACTCGTGCACATGTTCCAAGATCCCGCCTTCCTTCACCCCGGGGGCCGAGCCCACCAGCTTCACCGGCACCGGCAGGACCAGCTTGCGGCCGGGCTCGGGCACGTAGAAGTCCACGTGCAGAAACCGGTCGGTGATGGGGTCCACCTGTATGTCCTTGAGGAAGACGTGATAGGTCTCCCCCCCCTCCACCTGGACCTCCAGGGTGGTGGAGCGGGTGATGTGCTTGAACAGGTCCTCCAGGTCCGGCTCCCGGATGGCCACGTGGACTGGGGTCTTTACCTGGGGCCCGTAGATGACCCCGGGGACGTACCCCTCGCGCCGCAGCCGCCGGGCCTTGACAGAAAGGGACCGCGGTTTTGCCTGCACTATCATGTGGTTCCCTCCTAACTCCGCACGAGAAGGTCGCTCACCGACCTGCGGCTGAATATTCGCTGGATCGCGTCCGCCAGGAGCTTGGCCACGGAGACCACCTCCACCTTGGGGTGCTGTGTGACCTCCGGGCGGTGGGCGATGGTATCGGTGACCAGCACCTTTTGCAAGGGGGAGGCGTCCAGGGAATCCAGGGCGTCGTCGGTGAAGATGGCGTGGGTGATGGCGGCGAAGATGTCCCGGGCCCCCTCCTCCCTCATGAGCTGGGCGGCCAGGTACAAGGTCTTGCCGGTGGCGAGGATGTCGTCCACCAGGAGCACGTTATGGCCGGCCACCTCGCCGATGAGGCTGTAGACCTCGGGCTCCTCCTCCCCGGTGCTGGGGCGGTGTTTCTCCACGATGGCCAAGGGGCGGCCCAGTTCCTTGGCCAGCCGGCGGGCCCTCCATACCCCCCCGATGTCGGGGGACACCACCACCAGCTTCTTGAGCCAGTTTGGGTGTTGTTGTCTAACGTACTCGGCGAAGAGCTTATCCGTACGCAGGTGGTCGACGGGGACGTTGAAAAAGCCCTGGATCTGGCCCGCGTGGAGTTCCACCGCCAGCACCCGATCCACCCCCGCCGTCTCCAACAGGTTGGCCACCAGGCGGGCGGAGATGGGCACCCGTCCCCTCTTTTTCCGGTCCTGGCGGGCATAACCGAAATAGGGGATGACGGCGCACACCATCCCGGCAGACGCCCGCTTGAGGGCGTCTATTAAAAGGAGCAGCTCCATGAGGTTCTCGTTCACCGGGGGGGAGGTAGGTTGGATGACGAACACCTCTTTTCCCCGCACCGTCTGCTGGACCTCGACCCGTACCTCCCCATCCGGGAACCTCCCCGGGGTCAGGCCCTCTGCATCCGCCTGGCAAAGCTCCGTCCTCAGGAGCTCTGCCACCTGCCTAGCCAGCTTTACGTTTGCGCTTCCGGAGATGAGCCGCAATCTTTCGTTCACCCTTTCCTCCGACCCTTTGCCCAATCGGGTTTGATCACCTGGCGGGAGCGGCCCAGGGCCAGGGCATAGGGGGGGACATCCTGGGTGATCACCGAGCCTGCCCCCACGTAGGCCCCCTCCCCGATGCGGACCGGGGCCACCAAAGCGGCGTTGGAGCCGATGAAAGCCCCGGGGCCGATCTCCGTCCGGTGTTTGCGCACCCCGTCGTAGTTGCAGGTGATGGTCCCGGCCCCGATGTTGGCCCCCGCCCCCACCTCTGCATCCCCGATGTACGCCAGGTGCCCGGCCTTGACCCCCTCCCCAAGCCGAGCGGCCTTCACCTCCACGAAGTTCCCCACCCTGGCCCCGGCCCCGATGTGCGCCCCCGGCCTAAGGTGGGCGAAGGGGCCAATCCTGGCCCCCTTTTCCACATAAGCCCCCTCCAGCACCGAATACCACACCCGCACCCCCTCCTCGATCCGGCTGTCGATCAGGTAGGCTCCAGGGCCAATCGCACATCCCTGCCCGATCCCCGTCCTCCCATACAGGTGCACCCCGGGGTATAGCACGGTGTCGGGCCCCACCTCCACATCCGGGGACAGGTAAACCGCCCCCGGATCCACCACCGTAACCCCCGAGAGCATAAGCCGCTCGAGGAGCCGCCGACGCAATAGCCCCTCCAGCCGGGCCAGGTCCACCCGGTCGTCCACCCCCGAAAGCTCCTCCGGCCGCCCCCAGACCAGGCCATCCGCCCTCCCCGGGAAGCGCTCCACCAGCGCGGAAATCCGTCCCTCCCCGCTTTCTGAGAGGACATCCTCCAGGGCCTCCCAGAGCTCAGGGACATTGGACAGGCAATATACCCCCGAGCTCGCCTCCCGGAGGGCGCCTGAGGAGCCCTCCTCGACGATCCTTACCCCCCCGTCCCTCACCACCCGGCCATGGCGGGCGGGGCCAGAGGTCAAGATGGAGAGGAACGACAGGACAAGCCCCCTTTCCCTGTGGAAGCGGAGCAGGGCTTCCAGGGCATCGCCCGAGAGCAAGGGGATGTCCCCGGGCAGCAGGAGGAACACCCCCGCCTGCACCGCCGGCCGGGCGGAAAGGAGCCCCTGGGCGGTGTTAGGCGGCCCCCCTTGGTCCACGAACACCAACCCCCGCCCCTGGAAGGCGGCCCGCACCTGGTCCGCCCCCTGGCCCACCACCACCACGACCGCTCCGGGGGAAAGGGAGAGGGCCGTCCTTAGCACGTGCTCCAGGAGGGGAAGCCCGGCCAGGGGATGCAGGACCTTGGGGATGCGGGAACACATCCGGGCATCCTTCCCGGAAGCCAGAATGACCACGTCCAGGGGTTTCATCTCCCGCCCACACTATAGCCGCCCCTGCCCCCCACTGCAAAGCCCTTTGGTTTGAGCCGGCCGGCGGCTTACGTATACTGCCGGGGCGAGGAGGTAACAAGATGCGCATCTTCTCAGGGATCCAGCCCACCGGGGTACTGCATTTGGGCAACTACTTCGGGGCCATCCGTCAATGGGTGGAGCTCCAGGAGGGGAACGAGTGCATCTACTGCATCGTGGACTACCATGCCCTCACCAACGAGGAGACCGAGCCGGATGTCCTGCGGAAAGCCCGCAGGGAGCTGGCCTTGGACCTGATCGCCTGCGGCATCGACCCGGAGAGGACCATCCTGTTCGTGCAGTCGGATGTCCCCGAACACACCGAGCTGTGCTGGATCCTGGGCTGTGTAACCTCCTACGGTGATCTTACGCGCATGACCCAGTTCAAGCAGAAGGCGGCCGAGCAGGAGTTCGTAAACGGCGGCCTTTTTTACTACCCGGTGCTCCAGGCGGCGGACATCCTGCTTTATCTGGCCGATCACGTCCCGGTGGGGGAGGATCAGCTGCAGCACCTGGAGCTTGCCCGCCGGATCGCCCGCCGGTTCAACTCCCGCTTCGGGGAGCTCTTTCCCGAGCCGCAACCAATCCTGGGAAAAGGCGCGCGGATCATGTCCTTGGCGGACCCGGGGAGGAAGATGAGCAAGTCCTATGGCCCGGAGCACTATGTAGGGCTTATGGAACCCGAGGATTCGATCCGGAAGAAGATTCGGTCTGCGGTCACGGATATCGGCCTTACGCCTGGTCAAGAGATGTCCCCAGGGGTGGCGAACCTGTTCACCATCCTGGAACTCGTGGCCCCTGGGGAGCTCGTCGCCGAGCTCCGCAAGCAGCACCGCGAGGGGAAGCTGCTGTACAAGCACCTCAAGGACGTGCTATACGAAGAGCTCATGAACGCTTTGGGTCCGATCCGAGCCCGGCGGGCGGAGCTTTCCGCCAAGGGGGAGATCGATGAGGTGTTGGCTGCCGGGGCGGCCCGGGCCCGGAGGATCGCCCGCGAGGTGATGAGGGAGGTGCGCGCCCGCGTGGGCCTGGACTGACCCCTTGACAAGTCGGATGGATTTGCCTATTTTAAAGTTGGTGCCATGGAGAGGAAAGCCAAAAGGAGGGAGGTGATGGATCGGGTCCCTTTAAGCACAGGGGGTGCTGTTATCCTTATGTAGGTTGCCGCTCCCCCATTGGGTGGTGGAGCGGTGTGTAGGCGGAGCCCAAGGGGCTCCGGTTGTTTTTAAGGAGGCGGGATGCGCAGGTGGATTGTGGTGGCGGCGGTGTTGGCGCTTTCTGGGGTTGGGCTTGCCCAAGAGCCCATCAAGATCGGGGCCTTGCTCGAGTTCACCGGGGGCTGTGCCGCCTATGGACAGATGGCCCAGCGGGCGTTGGAGCTGGCCCGAGAGGAGGGCCTCGTCCCCACGGAGGTGTTGGGGCGGCCGATCGAGCTCGTTTACTATGATGCCCGGACCGAGCCGGTGGAGGCGGCCAACGGGGCCACCCGGCTGATCGAGTCCGAAGGGGTGGTGGCCATTATCGGCACCATGTGTTCCGGCCCATACCTTGGGGCGGCGGAGATCTGCCAGGGGGCTGGGATCCCCTTCATCGGCCCCACCACCACCAACCCCCTCACCACCCAGGTAGGGGACTACTGCTTCCGGGCGTGCTTCACCGACAACGATCAGGGGCCGGTGGCCGCTTACCTTGCTTACCAGGAGCTGGGGGCGAGGACGGCGGCGGTGGTGATCGACGTGGCCCAGGCCTACTGTGTGGGGCTGGGCAAGTACTTCATCCAGGCCTTCGAGGCCCTGGGCGGGGAGGTCCTGGCCACCCTCTACTGCCGCACCGGGGACCGGGATTACACCGCCCAGCTGACGGAGATCTCCCGCACCAACCCCGACATCATCTACACCCCCAACTACTACACCGAGGTGGCGCTCCTGGCCCGGCAGGCCCGGGATCTGGGGCTCACCCAGCCCATCCTGGGGGCGGACGGCCTGTACGCCCCGGAGCTGGTGGAGATCGGGGGCGAGGCCGTGGAGGGGATCCAGTTCACCACCTTCTGGCACGAGGAGGCGGCCTCCACCGAGATCGGCCGGCGGTATGCCCAGGTGTTCCGGGAGAGGTTCGGGAAGTCCCCCGATGCCTTCGGGGCCCTGGCAGTGGACTGTTACATGCTGATCGTGGACGCCATCCAGCGGGCCGGGGCGGCTGACCCCGAGGCCATCAAGGAGGCCCTGAAGACGGCCGACCTGGAGGTGGTGACCGGCCGCACGGTCATGACCCCGGGTGGGGACCCCCTCAAGGACTTCATCTTCCTCAAGGTGGAGGGAGGGGAGTTCACCTTCTCCACCCTGATCCCGGCGGAGAGGGCTCAGGAGATCCGGGCCCTCATAGCGGAGACGGAGGGGTGAGGTCGCCGGGCGGGCCGGGGCGCCGGCCCCGGCCCGCCCCATGAGGGGGGATCGTGCTACTGCAGCAGATTTTCAACGGGATCACCCTGGGGAGCCTCTACGCCCTGATCGCCATCGGCTACACCATGGTGTACGGGATCCTTCGTCTTATCAACTTCGCCCATGGGGACGTTTTCATGTGGGCCGGGTACTGGATCTTCTTCCTGGTGCTTCTCTTCCGGCTTCCCTGGTGGGCGGGGGCCGTGCTGTCGGTGATCCTCACCGCGGGGATGGGGTGGGCGATCGAGCGGATAGCCTACCGGCCCTTGCGGGAGGCCCCGCGCATATCCCTGCTCATCACCGCCATCGGGATGTCGTTTCTGTTGGAACACATCATCATCGTCCTCCCCTGGGCCACCGGGATCCAGAAGCCCTACCCCCGGCCCCAGTTCATGGCCCGGATCTTCCAGCTGGGCCAGGTGCGGGTCCAGGCGGTCACGGTCTGGGTGCCCCTCATCGCCATAGCCTGCCTTCTTGGGCTTTTGTTCCTGCTTTACCGGACCAAGGTGGGCAGGGGGATGAGGGCCATCGCCACCGACATCGAGGCCACCGAGATCATGGGGGCTGACTCCAACCGCATCATCTCCTACACATTCGTGGTGGGCTCGGCCCTGGCCGCGGTGGGGGGGATCCTGTGGGGTTGCCGCTATCCCGCCCTCACCTACGACATGGGGGTGATCCCCGGCTGGCGGGCGTTCACCGCCGCCGTGGTGGGGGGGATCGGGAACGTCACCGGGGCCATGGTGGGGGGGTTCGTGCTGGGGCTGGCCGAGATCCTTTTCGTGGCCTTCCTACCAGGCCTTTCCGGCTACCGGGACGCCTTCATCTTCGGCATCCTCATCCTGTTCCTCATGTTCAGGCCCACCGGGATCCTAGGAAGGCCCCTGAAGGAGAAGGTGTGAGCCGCCGACGAAACCTGGTCCTGACCCTGATCTCCCTGGCGCTCCTGGCTGCCTTCCTGGGATGGGCGGAGGGGAACCTGGACAGGTTCCTATGGCGCCTCCTCAACTTTGGGGCCATTTACGCCATCGCCGCGGTGGGCTACAACCTGATAAACGGGGTCACCGGCCAGTTCTCCCTGGGGCCCCACGGGTTCATGCTCATCGGGGCGTACCTGGTGACCCTGCTCGTCCTCCCCTTGAACCAGAAGGAGCTGGTTTGGCTGTTCCAACCCCTGGCCTGGCCGTTCTCCGAGTTCACCCTGCCTTATTCGGGGTTCGTGCTGGCGCTGCTTGGGGCCGGCCTTTTAGCGGCCGTGGCCGGGCTGATCGTGGGGATCCCCGCCCTGCGGGCCCTCCGGGGGGATTACCTGGCCATCGCCACCTTCGGGTTCGGGGAGATAATCTTCGTGCTGGCCTGCAACCTCATGCCCATCACCAACGGCCCCATGGGGATAAAGGGCATCCCCCAGTACACCAACTTGGGCTGGTCCTTCGGGGCCCTGGCCCTGGTCACCTACGCCGCCCTCAGGATAAAGAACTCCAGCTACGGCCGGGCCCTTAGGGCCATCCGGGAAGACGAGCTTGTGGCCGAATCCATGGGGATAAACGTCCTAAGGCATAAGCTGATGGCCTTCTTGTTCAGCGCCTTCTGCGCCGGGGTGGCCGGGGGGCTTTACGCCACCCTGGTGGGCACGGTGAGCCCCGACCCGTTCAGGTTCTTCATGACCTTCTATCTCCTCATCATCATCGTGTTCGGGGGGCTGGGGAGCATTACCGGGTCGGTGGTGACCGGGTTCATCTTCGCCGCGTTGTTCGAGGGGCTGCGGTTCCTGGACACCGCCACCATCCCCGGGATGCGGATGGTCTTCTTCGCGGTGCTTTTGGTGGTGGTGATGATATTCTTCCGTCGGGGGCTTTTCGGGGAGTCGGAGTTCAGTTGGGACTGGCTCTTTGGACTCTTCCGGAGGGGGCGGGCATGAGCGGGGGCGAGGCCATCCTGTCCCTGCAGAACCTCACCATGCGGTTCGGGGGCTTGGTGGCGGTGAACGATTTCTCCATGGACATCGCCCCCGGGGAGCTGGTGGGGCTCATCGGGCCCAACGGGGCCGGCAAGACTACAATATTCAACATGATCACCGGGCACTACACCCCCACCTCCGGGAGGGTGATCTTCCAGGGGCGGGACATCACCGGGCTTTCGCCGGCCAAGGTGGCCCTGCTTGGGATCGCCCGCACCTTCCAGAACATCCGCCTTTGCCGGAACATGACGGCGCTGGAGAACGTGCTGATCGCCTTCCACCCCCATGTGCGGTCCTCCCTTTTTGGGGCCATCCTCCCCTTTTTCGGATACTGGCGGGAGGAGAGGGGGATGAGGAAGGAGGGGATGGAGCTTCTGGCGCGGGTGGGGTTGGAGAGGTGGGCGGACGAGCGGGCCGGGGCTTTGCCTTACGGCCTCCAGCGGAGGCTGGAGATCGCCCGGGCCCTGGCCATCCGGCCCAGGCTGCTGCTTTTGGACGAGCCGGCCGCCGGGATGAACCCGGCCGAGGCAAGCCAGCTCATGGACTTCATCCGCCACATCCGGGAGGAATTCGACCTCACCATCTTCCTCATCGAGCACGTTATGCAGGTGGTGATGGGGATCTGCCCGCGCATCCGGGTGATCGACTTCGGGGTGTCCATCGCCGAGGGGACCCCGGAGGAGATAAGCCGGAACCCTAAGGTTATCGAAGCGTACCTGGGGGAGGAGGAGCTGGGTGCTTGAGATAAGCGAGCTCCACGTACACTACGGTGGGATCCACGCCCTGCAGGGGATATCGGTTTCGGTCCCGGAGGGGAGCGTGGTCACCCTCCTGGGGGCAAACGGGGCCGGCAAGACCACCACCCTACGGGCCATCCTGGGCCTGGTTCGGCCCACCGGCGGGGCGATAACCCTGGCCGGGGTCCCGTTGGTGGGCAAACGCCCCCACCGGATCGTCCAGCTGGGGGTGGCCATGGCCCCGGAGGGGCGACGGATCTTCCCCGACCTTTCGGTGTGGGATAACCTCCTCATGGGGGCCTACGCCCGGACCGATCGGGACGGGATCAAGAGGGACCTGGCATGGGTCCTGGAGCTGTTCCCCCGCCTGGAGGAGCGCAAAAGACAGCCCGGGGGGACCCTCTCCGGCGGGGAACAGCAGATGCTGGCCGTGGCCCGGGCCCTCATGGCCCACCCCCGACTCCTGCTCCTGGACGAACCCTCCCTGGGCCTGGCCCCGGTCCTGATCACTGAACTTTACCGTGCATTTCAACAAATTCACGGTGAAGGAAGGACGATACTTCTTGTAGAGCAAAACGCCCGGGCTGCTCTCTCCATCGCCGAATACGGCTATGTCCTGGAGACGGGGAGGATCGTGGCCCACGGCCCCAAGGAGGAGCTCTCCAGCTCGGAGCTGGTGAAGAGGGCCTATCTGGGGATCTCCTAGGCGCGGACAGAGCATGGCAGGATCCGGGAAAGCCTGGGGGCAAGCCTCCTCAAGTCCCCCTCTTTGAGATGGGGCCTCCCCGCCCAAGAGGGGTCGATGAGCCCCTTCCCCCGGGGGACGAAGAAGGGCTGGAGCACGTATCTCTTCGCCCCCCGCACCGCTTGGGCGATGGCCTCGATGTCCGCCTCGGAAAGCCCTGGGGCCACGGTGGTGCGCAGCTCGTAGTCCGGGGCCCCCTCACGCAGGACCTGGACGCTTTTCCTTACCCTCCCGCTCACGTCCTCTTTGACCCCGGTGAACTCGGGGTAGCGGGGGAAAGGGGCCTTCAAGTCCAGGGCCACGTAATCCAAAAGACCCCGCTTAAGCAGGGCCGCCAAGGCCTCCGGCCTGGTGCCGTTGGTATCGAGTTTTACCGCCAGGCCCAGTCCCTTCACCTCCGCTAGGAAGTCAGCGAGGTCGGGCTGGAGGGTGGGCTCGCCCCCGGTGACGGCGAGCCCGTCCACAAACCCCCGCCGCGCGGCCAGCTGGGAGAGCAGCCCCTCCGGGTCCATCGGGGAAAGGGCCGCGGCCCGCTCGGGCAAGACCAGCTCCCCGTTGTAACAGAACGGACAGCGCAGGTTGCACCCCACCGTCCAGACGACCGCCGCCACCTTGCCGGGGAAGTCGATCAGGGAAACCCACTCTACGTAAGCGATCCTCACCGGCTGGTCGACCTCACCCCCCGGGGGTTGAACGCACGGCGATCGCGGAACTCGGATTGCTTTCCGGAGTTCCACTGCTCCACCGGCCTGAGATACCCCACCACCCGGGAGTACACCTCCGCCGGCTCCCCACACCGGGGACACCGAGCTTGCTCCCCGGGAAGATACCCGTGGCTGGGGCAGATGGAGAAGGTGGGGGTCAAGGTGAAGTAGGGGATGCGGAAGTTCTCGGCCGTCCTCCGCACCAGGAGCTTCGCCGCCTCCCCGTCTGGCAACCGCTCCCCAAGCCAGATGTGGAACACCGTTCCCCCGGTGTAGCGGACCTGCAGCGGCTCCTGGAGCCGCAGGGCCCAGAAGAGGTCGTCGGACAGGTTCACAGGGAGCTGGGAGGAGTTGGTGTAATAGGGGGCGGCGCCCCGTCGCACCTCTTTTTCGTTGGCTACCAAGATGTTGGGGTAGCGTTCTTTGTCCAGCAGGGCCAGCCGGTAGCTCGTCCCCTCGGCCGGGGTGGCCTCCAGGTTCCACAGATGCCCCGTCCCCTCTTGAAAATCCTGCAAGGCCTCCCGCATGAAATCCAGCACCTGGATGGCGAACCCCTGCCCCTCCTCGTCCGCGATGCTGCAGCCAAGCAGGTTCAGGCAGGCCTCGTTCATCCCGATGAGGCCGATGGTGGAGAAGTGGTTGGCCCAGTATTCCCCCGTCTCCTGTTTTATCCCCCTGAGGTAGAAGCGGGAATAGGGATAAAGGCCCTTTTCGGTGAGGCGCTCCAGCACCTTGCGCTTTATGATCAGGGCCCGGCCGGCAAGCTGCATCAGCTCCCGGAGCCTCTCCAGGAACTCGTCCTTGTTTCGGGAAAGGTACCCAAGGCGCGGCAGGTTCAGGGTGACCACCCCGATGGAGCCGGTGAGGGGGTTGGCGCCGAACAGCCCCCCGCCCCGGCGCCGCAGCTGGCGCACGTCGAGCCGCAGCCGGCAGCACATGGAGCGGGTGTCCTCGGGCCGCATGTCCGAGCCGATGAAGTTGGCGAAATACGGGATCCCATACCGGGCCGTCATCTCCCAGATGGGGGCCAGCTCCCCGTTTTCCCAGTCGAAGTCCTCGGTGATGTTATAGGTGGGGATAGGGAAGGTGAACACCCTGCCCCGGGCATCCCCTTCCCCCATCACCTCGGCGAGCGCCCGGTTGAGCATGTCCATCTCCCGCTGGAACTCCCCGTAGGTCGCCCGCTGGGGTTCCCCCCCCACGATCACCGGGAGCTTGGCCATGTGCTCCGGCACCTTGAGGTCCAAGGTTATATTGGTGAACGGCGTTTGGAAGCCCACCCGGGTGGGGACGTTCAGGTTGAACAGGAACTCCTGCAGGGCCTGCTTCACCTGGCGATATGAAAGCTCATCGTAGGCGATGAAGGGGGCAAGGAGGGTGTCCACGTTGGAGAAGGCCTGGGCCCCGGCGGCCTCCCCCTGCAGGGTGTAGAGGAAGTTCGCCGCCTGCAGCAAGGCCACCCGGAAGTGCTTGGCGGGTTTGGACTCCACCTTCCCCCGTACCCCCCTGAACCCCACGGAAAGGAGATCCAAAAGGTCCCAACCCACACAATACGGCCCCAGGGTCCCCAGGTCGTGGATGTGGAAGTCCCCTTCCTCATGGGCCTTCCTTATGTGGGAGGGGTAGATCTGAGAGAGCCAGTAGCGCCCGATGATCTTCTCGGTTAAGAACACGTTCAGCCCTTGCAGGGAGAAGGTCATGTTGGAGTTCTCCCGCACGCGCCAGTCCGCCTCCGCCAGGTACTGTTCCACTATCCTTGGGTCCACAAGCTCCTTTATCTCCCGGAGTTTTCTGTGTTGTTCCCGGTAGAGGATATAGGCCCTGGCCACCTCGGGAAGGCCGGCCCCCATGAGCACCTCTTCCACCACGTCCTGGATCTCCTCCACGTGGGGAGGGCCGAACAGGGGGCCGAAGCGGGCCTCAAGGAGCTTGGTCACCCGGGCAGCGAGCTGTTGGGCGAGTGCTTGGTCTGGCTTCCCCGCCTCGGCCAATGCCTTCCCGATGGCGCAAGCGATACGGCGCTGGTCAAACGGCACTACCCTGCCGTCGCGTTTTCGTACATGCTCAACCATGGACCCCCCTTCCAAGGGCGAAAGTAACCCCTGTTACCTTAGCCCAAGGGGCGGGGGAAGGGAAGGGGAAGTTTTTCCCGCTTGCGGGGAGGGGGCGGACGGGCTAACATCGGGCCCGGATTTTCTAGGCCGAAGGAGGGGATGAGACATTCCCAACACGCAATCAGCGAAAAGGCAGCTCCGGAAAAGCCTTCGCCGTCGTAGGAGGAACGAGTTAAGGAAGAGCGCCATCCGCTACTGGCGGCACCAGCTTGAAAGGCTTGTCGAGGCCGGCCGGCTGGACGAGGCCAGGGAGGCCTTCTCCCAGTTCCAGAAGGCGGTGGACAAGGCCGCTCAGCGCCGGGCCATCCACCCCAACCGCGCTGCCCGGCTGAAGGCCCGCATGGCCCGGCGGCTGAACCCGGCCTGAGGGAGCAGCCGATGAGGACCTTCGATTTCCTGGGCAAGGCCAAGTACTTCGTCCCCCTGTCCCTGGCCCTGGTGGTGGCCAGCGTCCTTTCCATCGCCCTCGTCGGGCTCAGGGCCGGGGTGGATTTCACCGGGGGAACGCAGTTCACGGTCTTCTTCCCCCAACCGGTGACGACAGAACAGATCCGCTCCCTCTTGGCCCAGATCCCCACCCCCGGGGTGGACCTGGCCCACAGCCAGATTCAGAATATACAGGGAGAGAACGGCAAAGTCATTACCATAGCATTGGATGTGGAGGAGCATCAGGAGCTGGTGAACCGGGTGGAGGCCGCCTTGCGGGATGAGCTAGGGGCCACCGAGGTGTCGCGGGCCTCGGTGGGGGCCCAGGTGTCGCGGGAGCTGGTGAACAAGACCTGGCAGGCAATCCTCATCGCCCTGGCGGCGATCCTGGTTTACATCTCCTGGCGCTTCCGCCTGCGCTATGCCGTGGGGGCGATTGCCGCCCTGGTACATGACGTCCTCATCGCCGTGGGGGTATTCTCCATCCTCCAGGTGGAGATAAACCTCCCGGTGATCGCCGCCTTCCTCACCATCGTGGGGTACTCGCTGAACGACACCATCGTCATCTTCGACCGGGTGCGGGAGAACCTGAAGGTCATGAAGAAGGCCTCGATCTACGAGGTGATCAACCGGTCGGTCACCCAATCCCTTTCCCGTACCATCAACACCTCCCTCACCACCTTCATCCCGGTGGTGATCCTGTTCGCCCTGGGTGGTCCGGTGCTGCGGGGGTTCGCGTTGGCCCTGCTGATCGGGGTGATCGTGGGCACCTACTCCTCGATGTATGTCGCCAACCCCATCCTCTACTGGTGGACGAGGGCGGCGGAGAAGGCCAAGGGGCGGGCCTAGCCTTTTTTCAAGCGGCCTAGGAGGGTGTGGTAAAGGAGGAAGGGCACGCACCACAGGCGGGGGATCCTGTGAGGCTGAACCGTTGCCCTCCATAGCCATTCCAGGCCGGCCCTCCTTATGGGCTTTGGGGCGCGGGGGACCCGGCCGGCCCACAGGTCAAATGCCCCTCCGACCCCCATGAGGACCCCGGCCCCCGACCGCTGGTGGGCCAGGATCCACCTTTCCTGTCTGGGGAAACCCATGCCCACAAAAAGCAGGTCAGGTCTGAGGCGGGCTATCTCCCCTTCCGGGCCAGCGCCCCGGAAACAACCGTGGTGGGCCCCCACCACCCGGATCCCAGGGAAAGAGCGCTCAAGGCGCCCCCTCGCCCGCTCGGCTACCCCTGGCCGCCCTCCAAGGAGGTAAACGCTCCAGCCCTCCTCCCGGGCACGGGCGCACAGAGCCCAGGCGAGGTCCACCCCCGGTACATGGGGCAGGGCCCCACCGAGGGCCCGGGCGGCAAACGCCACCCCCACCCCATCGCAGACGACCAGGTTCGCCTCCCCATAGAGCTCAAGATAAGAAGGATCTAATAGGGACCGGCTGGTGGCCCAGGCGTCGGGGGTGAAGACGGTGATCCCCCGCTCCCCCCGCGCCAGGCGCCCGGCCAGCTCCTCCACCGCCCCGGGAAGGTCCAAAGGGGTGAACGGGAGCCCAAAGAGCTCAAGGCGCCCCCCTTTTTCTCGGAGCGGCTCTTGAGGGCCGCTTATGGCCTGCCACAGCTTCATCCCGTCGGCTCTATGACCACCCGCCGGCTGCGTCCCTTCCCCACCGAGTACGTCTTCACCCCGGGGAAATCGGATAGGGCGGAATGGACCAAGCGCCGGTCTTGGGGCGGCATGGGTTCCAGCCGGATCCTCCTGTGCTCCTCCACCGCCCGCTCGGCCAGCCTCCGAGCCAGCTCCACCAGGGCCTGCCTGTGGGCGGCCCACCTCCCCCCCACATCCACCACCACCGGCACGTCCCGCTTGAGCCGCGCCTTAAGGTGCAGGCGCAGGAGCCGACAAAGGTCGCCCCAAAGCCGAGGGTCGTCCTCGGGGATGGAGCGGAGCCGGCCTGCCAGGTTCAGATACAGCCCCTCCCTCTCCCAGGCGACCTCGATGCGGGCGGGCTCGGAAAGGAGGTCCAGTAAACCCTGAAGGAAGTTGCGGGCGAGCTCAACGGCCTTTCGATCCATCGGGCTCTGAGGGCGCGGGGGCCTGACGCTCCCTGGCCATCTCCCAGTCCACCACCAACTGCTGCCCCATCTGAATGACGGTGGTCAAAAGCCAGTAAAGCCAAAGCCCGGCGGGAAAGCTCATGAACAGGACCGCCATGATCACCGGGAACAGCCACCCGATGGCCTGGGAGCCGCCCCCCCCTTGCTCGGGCATCCGCCTCTGGGTGAGCCATTGCTGAAGCAGCATTACCCCGGTGGTGAGGATCACCAGGACATAGTAAGGATCGGGCTGGGAGAGATCGCCGATCCAAAGGAACCCCGGGGAAAGGTGGATCTGTTCGGCCGAATAAAGGATCGCCTGCCATAAAAGTATCAGGATGGGGAACTGCAAGAGCATGGGGAAACACCCGCCCAGTGGGTTCACCCGCTCCTGGCGGTATAGCTCCATCATCTGCTTCTGCAGGGTCTCCCGGTCGTCCTTGTACCTCTCCTGTAGTTTCTTTATCTTGGGGGCCAGGCGCTGCATCTTGGCCATGGACCTGAGCTGGTTTCGCATCAAGGGGTAGAGCACCACCCGGGTGATCAGGGTGAACAGGATGATGGCCCAACCGTAGTTTCCGGTGAGGTTATAAAGCCACTCGAAGAACCGCATCACCAGGACCAGGAACCTGGAAAAGAGGCCGAGCTCGGTCAGGCCTGCCAGGCCCGCCTTCTCCAAGAGCACGTAGCGGTTGCGGCCGGTGTAGAGCACCCCCTTAAGGACCGCCTCCCCGGCAAGGGCTTGAACCTCCAGGCCGAACACCGGCTGCCCCGCATCGTTCATCCCCATAAAGGGGGAGAAGCCCTGGGCCTCGTCCAAGCGGAGGAAGTACACCACCTCCCCCCCTACCAGTCCCAGCCCCTCGAGCCTGCTTGCCGAGTCGGGGGGGAGGGGGGAGGAGTAAGACTTGCCGTCGTAGAGGAAGAGGAGGTCAGGGGCCCCCTTTCCGGAGGGGCGGTGCCCCAAGACCACCCGCACGGCGTCCCCATCCCCCGAAAGGCGCAGCCGGACCTCCAGGGTGTAAAGGGCATCGGTGCGGACCGTGAACTCCTTGAGGACACCTTCCCTGACCAGGCTAACGGAGGCGGTGTTCTCGTCGGGCTGGTCCAGTTCGAGCCGGTAAGCGCCCTCGTCGGCCCGGGCATCCCCCTGCCAGACCTCAAACGGCAGGCTCACCCCTGGGGCCAGGGCCCGGTCCTCCCCGCTCCCGGTCCAGCCGGGTACCGCATCCACGGCCTGGGACCGGTAGCTGGAGAAGTGGATGAACGCGCTCTCCAGGGTCCCCCCAAGCTGGGAAAACCTATAACGCACAAGGCTTCCTTCCACCTCCAGGGCCTGCCCCCCCACCTCCACCTTGAGGGGCTCAGGGGCTCCCTGGGCCAGGGCAAAGCCCAATACCACGGCTAGGAAAACGACCCCGAACCTTTCCATGACAAGGCGAACTTTACCTTGTTGGCTTGCCGCTTTCAATTCCTGGCTTGTGGGTTCCCTGGGGCAGGAGGTACACTGCCCCGGGATGTTCACCGGCATCGTGCGGGGATTGGGACGGGTGATCCGGTGTGTCCCGGGGAGCCTGGTCTTGGCCTGCCCGTTTGACCTGGAGGAGGGGGAGAGCCTGGCGGTGAACGGGGTCTGCCTCACGGTGAGGGAGGCACGGCCCGGGGAGGTGGCCATGGACCTTTCCCGGGAGACCTGGGACCGGACGAACCTGCGGGAGCTGCGGCCCGGGGGATGGGTGAACCTGGAGCCGGCCCTCCGGGCCGGGGAGGAACTAGGCGGGCACGTCGTCCTGGGGCATGTGGACACGGTGGGGAAGATCGCCTTCCTCGGCCAAGAGGGGGGGGATCGGATATTGGAGGTGGCGTTCGATCCCAAGTTCTCAAGGCTCCTCGCCGACAAGGGCTCGGTGGCCGTGGACGGGATAAGCCTCACCCCGTTCGCGGTGCGGGAGGGGGGCTTCCGCTGCGCGGTGGTGCCCTACACCTGGGGCCACACCAACCTCAGGTACCGGCGGGTGGGGGATCGGGTAAATTTGGAGTTCGATATACTGGCGAAATACGTGTGCAGCTGGAGGGAGAGATGAGCTTCGCCACGGTGGAGCAGGCGGTGGAGGAGATCCGCGCCGGGCGGATGGTGATCGTGGTGGACGACGAGGACCGGGAGAACGAGGGGGACCTCATCATGGCGGCCGAGCATGCCACCCCGGAGGCGATCAACTTCATGATCAAGGAGGCCCGGGGGCTGATATGCGTCCCCATGGCCCGGGAATGGGCCGAGAGGCTGGAGCTCCGCCCCATGGTGGACCGGCCGGGGGACCACCACGAGACCGCCTTCACCGTGTCGGTGGACGCCAGGGAAGGGGTCACCACCGGGATCTCCGCTCACGACCGGGCCAGGACCATCCGGCTTCTGGCCGACCCCCAGGCCCGGCCGGCGGACTTCGTCTCCCCTGGCCACGTGTTCCCCCTGATCGCCAAAGAGGGTGGGGTGTTGCGCCGGGCCGGACACACCGAGGCGGCGGTGGACCTGATGAGGTTGGCCGGCCTCGCCCCGGTGGGCGTGATCTGTGAGATCATGAACGAGGACGGGACCATGGCCCGCCTGCCCGACCTGGAACGCTTCGCGAAAAAACATGGCCTTTCCATCCTCACCATCGCCCAGCTCATCGCCCACCGTAAAAGGAAGGAAAGGCTGGTGGAGAGGATCGCCGAGGCGGACCTCCCCACCCGCTGGGGGCACTTCCGCATCATCACCTATCGGGACCTCCTCTCCGGACAGGAGCACGTGGCCCTGGTCAAAGGGGAGGTGGCGGGGGAGGAGCCGGTCCTGGTGCGGGTGCACTCCGAGTGCCTCACCGGGGACGCCCTGGGGTCGCTTCGCTGCGACTGCGGGGAACAGCTCCACCGGGCCATGGCGATGATAGAACGGGAGGGGAGGGGGGCTTTGCTTTACATGCGCCAGGAGGGCCGGGGGATCGGCCTGGCGGGCAAGGTCTGCGCCTATCGGCTCCAGGACGAGGGCCTGGACACGGTGGAGGCCAACCTACGCCTGGGATACCCCCCAGACCTCCGGGACTACGGGATCGGGGCCCAGATCCTGGTGGACCTGGGGATAAGGAAGCTGCGGCTTCTGACCAACAACCCCAAGAAGGTGGCCGGCCTCTCCGGCTACGGCCTCAAGATCGTCGAACAGGTGCCTATTGAGGTGGAACCAAATCCCTATAATCTAAGGTACCTTAAGACCAAAAAAGAGAAGCTAGGGCACAGGTTGCACAGGGTCTGAAGGGGGAAAAGGTGAAGATCTATGAGGGCAGGCTGGATGCCAGGGGGCTGAGGATTGGGATAGTGGTGTCCAGGTTTAACCACCTGGTGACCGGGGAGCTCCTTGCCGGGGCGCTGGACCGGCTCCGGCGCCTGGGGGCAAGTGAGGAGGACATCGCCGTGGCCTGGGTGCCGGGAGGGTTTGAGGTGCCGCGGGCGGTGCGGGCCCTGGGGGAGTCCGGCAAGGTGGATGGGGTGCTGGCCCTGGCGGCGGTGGTGCGGGGAGGGACCCCTCATTTTGACTACATCGCCGCCGAGCTCTCCAAGGGCCTTTCAAAGCTCAGCCTTGAGCTCCCGGTCCCGGTGGCGTTCGGGGTCCTCACCTGTGACACCCAGGATCAGGCCCTGGAGCGGGCCGGGGGGAAGCTGGGCAACAAAGGGGCCCAGGCCGCCGAGGCCCTGGTGGAGCTCATCAACCTGGAGCGGGGGCTTTCCGGATGAAGATCAGTGCCGTCCGGGGGATGCGTGACATCCTCCCCGAGGAGACCCCCCTGTGGCAGCATCTGGAGGCGGAGATCCGCACCGCCTTCGGCCTGTACGGCTTTCGGGAGCTCCGTACCCCCTTGGTGGAGGAGGCACAGCTCTTCTCCCGGGGGGTGGGGGAGGCGACCGACGTGGTGCACAAGGAGATGTACGTCTTCCAGGATAAGAAGGGCCTCCCCTTGGCCCTCAGGCCGGAGGCCACCGCCTCGGTGGTCCGGGCCTACATCGAGCACGGGCTCTATGCCAAGGGGGGGCTGGCAAAGCTCTACTACCTGGGTCCCATGTTCCGCTACGAAAAACCCCAGAAGGGGCGGTCTCGCCAATTTCACCAGTACGGGGTGGAGGCCCTGGGGTCCCTGGATCCGGCCTTGGATGCCGAGGTGATCGACCTTTCAAGCTACCTCATGGAGCGGCTGGGACTGGCACGGGAAGGCCTTTTCCTCAGGGTCAACTCCATCGGCTGCAAGGGGGACCGCGTCCGCTACCGGGAGGCCCTGCGAGAACACCTCGAGCCGCGTCGGGACGAGCTATGCCCCGACTGCCAGAGGCGCCTTTCCGAAAACCCGATGCGCATCCTGGATTGCAAGAGGGAGGGCTGCCAGCCGGCCATCCGGACAGCCCCCCGGAGCATCGACCACCTGTGCCCCGACTGCCGGGCCCACTTCCAAGAGGTGCTCTCCCACCTTGACCTCCTGGGGATCCAATACGAGCTCGACCATACCCTGGTACGGGGGCTGGATTACTACACCCGCACCGTGTTCGAGCTCTGCTCGCGTGATCTCGGGGCCCAGGACGCCCTGCTCGGGGGCGGTCGGTACGACGACCTGGTAGAGCTCCTGGGCGGCCCCCCTACCCCGGGGGTGGGCTTCGCCGGGGGGATGGAGCGGCTGGTCCTGGTGCTCCAGGGGCAGCTAAAGAAGACGGAGAAGCTGGATGTGTACATCGTCCCCGTCGGCCAGGAGCGGGAGGTCTGGCGGACGGCCGCCTGGGCCGCCTCCCGCCTCCGGCGGGCGGGGCTGTCCGCAGACGTGGAGTACCTGGGCCGATCGGTGAGGAAGGCCACCCAGGCGGCGGCCCAGCTGGCCCGCTGCGCCCTGTTCCTGGGGCCGGAGGAATTGGCCCAAGGCCAGGCCACCTTAAAGGACCTCTCCTCCGGGAAAACCGTCCCCCTCCCCTTGGAGAAGCTCTCCTCCCCGGATGAGTTACACCCCTTCTTTGAACCTGAAGAAAACGGTGATGTGAAAGGGGGATGTGGTGGAGGACAGGGTTGATCGGCTGTGTGTGAACGCGCTTCGTTTCTTGGCGGCGGACATGATCCAGGAGGCGGGTTCAGGTCACCCCGGCCTGCCCCTGGGGGCGGCCCCCATGGCCTATGTGCTGTGGGACCGCCATCTTAGGCACAACCCCAAGGACCCCCACTGGTTCGATCGGGATCGGTTTGTGCTCTCGGCCGGGCATGGCTCGGCGCTGCTTTACGCCCTTTTGCATCTCTATGGCTACGACCTTCCCCTTTCCCAGCTCCGGCGGTTCAGGCGGTGGGGGAGCAAGACCCCCGGGCACCCCGAGGCGGGGCTCACCCCGGGGGTGGAGGTGACCACCGGTCCCCTGGGCCAGGGGGTGGGGATGGGGGTGGGGATGGCCATTGCCGAGGCCCATCTTGCGTCCCTTTTCAACCGCCCCGGCCACACCGTTATCGACCACTACACCTACGTCCTCGCCTCGGATGGGGACCTCATGGAGGGGGTGGCCGCGGAAGCCTCCTCCCTGGCCGGGCACCTGAGGCTGGGCAAGCTCATCGTCCTTTACGACGACAACGGGGTTTCCCTGGCCGGGACCACCAACCTCACCTTCAGCGAGGATGTGGCAAAGAGGTATGAGGCCTACGGCTGGCAGGTGCTGCGGGTGGGGGATGGAAACGACCTTGAAGGGATAGACTCCGCCATCCGAAAGGCCAAGGAGGAGGCCAGCCGGCCCACCCTGATCATGGTGCGCACCGTGCTGGGTTATGGGGCCCCCACCAAGGCCGGCACCTACAAAGCGCATGGGGCGCCGTTGGGGGAGGAGGAGCTGGCCGCGGCCAAGGAGCGGCTGGGCTGGCCCACCGAGCCCAAGTTCTACGTGCCGGAGGAGGCCCTGGCGCATTTCCGGGCCGCCCTGAAGCGGGGGGAGGCTTGGGAGAGGGAGTGGAAGGAGCGCCTCTCCCGCTACGAGAAGGAACACCCAGGGCTTGCCGCCGAGCTCTCCCGGCGGATCAGGGGGGAGCTCCCGGGGGGCTGGGAGCAGGGGCTTCCGGAGTTTTCGCCCGATGAGAAGGGGGTCGCCACCCGCAAGGCCTCGGGGAAGATCCTTCAGGCGCTGGGGGAAAGGATCCCCGAGCTCATCGGTGGTTCGGCGGACCTAAACCCCTCGGTGAACACCGTCCTCCCCGGGAAGGGGGACTTCCAGGCCCCGGGGGAGAAGCCGGAGGGGGTTCAGGGAGACGCCGGGGGGGCCTGGGATCACTCCGGGAGGAACATCCATTTCGGGGTGCGGGAGCACGCCATGGGGGCGGTGGCAAACGGCATCGCCCGCCACGGTGGTTTGATCCCCTTCTGCGGCACGTTCCTGGTGTTCTCCGATTACATGCGCCCCCCTATGCGCCTGGCGGCCATGATGGGCTGCCGGGTGATCTACGTGTTCACCCACGACTCCGTGGGGATCGGCCAGGACGGCCCCACCCACCAGCCCGTGGAGCAGCTCATGGGACTGCGCACGGTGCCGGGCCTCACGGTGATCCGCCCCTGCGACGCCTCAGAGACGGTGGAGGCGTGGAAGGCGGCCCTACAGGCCACCGGCCCCACTGCCCTGATCCTGTCCCGGCAGGACCTGCCTGTGCTGGATAGACACCGGTATGCCCCGGCCGAGGGCCTAAAGCAGGGGGGGTACGTGCTCTGGCAGGCCAGGGCCGGGACCCCGGAGGTGATCATCATCGCCACCGGCTCGGAGGTCCACGTGGCCCTCAAGGCCGCCGAGGCCCTTTCCCAGGAGGGGAGGAACGTACGGGTGGTTTCCCTGCCCTCTTGGGAGCTCTTCGAGCGGCAGCCGCGCCGGTACCGGGAGGAGGTATTGCCCCCGGGGGTGCCCAGGGTGGCGGTGGAAGCCGGGGTCACCTTGGGCTGGGAGAGGTATGCGGACGCCGCAATTGGGGTGGACCGCTTTGGTGCCTCCGCCCCCGGCGCCGAGGTCATGGAAAGGCTGGGGATCAGCCCGGAAAGGGTGGTCGCACAGGTCCGCTCCCTGGAGCGGACCCCCTAGGGGGCCTGTCCGGTGGTGTAGCCACAGCGGGGGCAGCGCCAGGTGAGCTCGCCGGTGAACGGGTTCCACTTGACCGGGACCATGACCCCCTCCTCGCAGCCCGGACAGGGGATGCCTTCCAAGGTGGTGCGCAGGCTGGCCTCGGCCTGCCCCCCTGCTTGCACCTCAATCGGTCCCTCCAAGGAGAGCACCACCCGTAGCTCCTGGGGGCCCGTGGCCCCTTGGATCTCAATGGGACCAGAGAGGTAAAGCGCGATCCCCCGCTCCCCCATGCCCAAAAGCACCACCAGCAAGGCCCCAAGGAGCCCGGCCACCACAAGGAGCAACCCCAAACCCAGCCAACGTTCCATCCCTAACCCCCTCCTCACCACTCCTAAACCTTGGGCCCACTATACTAACCCGCCACGCCCTCCGGGTTGACAAAAGGGGAGCCCACAGGTTACAGTTCTTCCACATCTAAATAGGGGGTGAGAACGATGGCGAAGTCTAAAGTCCGGAACGCGGGTGATCGCCTTTGTCCTTGGGGTCTCACCCCCTGTAGCTCCTAACCCCCCGAGCGCACAAAACCCCTTTTCCGTTCCCCTTTTCGGGGATAGGCGTGTCTTCGTAAGGAGGATACCTTGCGTGTAGCCGATAGCCTGATCGACCTCATCGGGGGGACGCCCCTGGTGCGGCTTTCCCGCATTGGCCGGGGCCTTCCCGCGGAGCTCCTGGGGAAGCTGGAGTCCAAGAACCCCCTTGGCAGTGTCAAGGACCGGATAGCCTGGGCGATGATCCGCGAGGCGGAGGAGCGGGGGCTGCTTGAGCCAGGTGGGGTGGTGGTGGAACCCACCTCCGGCAACACCGGGATCGGCCTGGCCTTCGTGTGTGCCATCCGGGGGTACCGGCTCATCCTCACCATGCCGGAGACGATGTCCGCCGAGCGGCGGCTGATCCTCTCCGCTTTGGGGGCGGAGATCGTCCTCACCCCCGCCTCCGAGGGGATGGCGGGGGCGGTGCGGGCCGCTGAGGAGCTGGCGGCCCGCTATGGAGCCTTCATGCCCCAGCAGTTCGAGAACCCCGCCAACCCCCGGGTCCACGAGGAGACGACGGCCGAGGAGATCTGGCGGGACACCGACGGCCGGGTGGACGTCCTCGTGGCCGGGATCGGCACCGGGGGCACGATCACCGGGGTGGCCCGCGTGCTCAAGGCTCGGAGGCCCGAGGTCTACATTGTGGGGGTGGAACCGGCTGCCTCCCCGGTCCTTTCCGGGGGGGAGCCGGGCCCTCACAAGATCCAGGGGATCGGGGCGGGTTTCGTCCCCAAGGTGCTGGAGCGAGGGCTCATCGACGAGGTGATCCCGGTGACCGACGGGGAGGCGATGGAGGCCGCTCGGAGGCTGGCCCGGCAGGAGGGGATCCTGGCCGGCATCTCCTCCGGGGCGGCCCTGGCCGCGGCCCTGAAGGTGGCCAGCCGGCTCGAGACATGCGAAAAGACGATCGTGGTCGTCCTCCCCGACACCGGGGAGCGGTACCTTTCCACCGGGCTTTTCGGAGGGGCCCATGTTTAAGGGGATCCGGGAGGACATCCGGGCGATGCTGGAGCGGGACCCGGCGGCCGGGCACCCTTTGGAGGTCCTGCTTTGCTATCCGGGGCTGCACGCCCTGTGGGCCCATCGGATAAACCACTGGCTGTGGAACCGGCGCCTGCGGCTTTTGGCGCGGTTCCTCTCGCATCTTGTCCGTTTGCTCACCGGGGTGGAGATCCATCCCGGGGCCCGGATCGGCCGGCGGGTGACCATCGACCACGGGATGGGGGTGGTGATCGGGGAGACGGCGGAGATCGGAAACGACGTGCACATATACTCCGGGGTGGTGATCGGGGGTGTGTCGCGAAAGCGGGCCAAGCGCCACCCCACCATAGAGGACGGGGTGGTCGTGGGGGCAGGCGCCGTGCTCCTTGGGCCGATCCGGGTGGGGAAAGGGGCCAAGATCGGGGCCGGGGCGGTGGTCCGGTGTGACGTCCCCCCCGGGGCCGTGGTGCTCCCCCCAAACCCGGCCTTCCTGCACGCCCCCAGCCGCAAGAACGCGGAGGCGCTCCTTAACGGGCTGGGGTGGCCGGAGCACTTCTACCGGGGGAATTTCACCGGAGGGCCTCCTCCCGGATGAAGGCCCGGTTGGGGGAGAGGATCTCCAGGATCTCATGGTCCTCCGGCCTAAGCTCCTGGGTGACCATGCGGGCCAAGAGCTCCCCCAGGCCCGGCCCGATCATCACCCCCTGGCCGCACATCCCTATCGCCATCAGGTACCCGTGCACCTCTTCCGCCCAACCCACGATGGGGGAGCCGTCCGGGGTCATGGGGTAAAGCCCGCGCCAGGTACGCCGAACGCGGAGGTTCGAAAGTCGGGGCATGAGCTCGATCATCCTCCTTGAGACCTGGGGGAGGAAGGAGCTGGTCTCGCGGCGGTCCATCCCCACGATGGGGGGGTCTGGGGTGATGCAAAAGGTCAGCTGGCCTGTGGCCAGCTGATGGAAGTAGAAGTTGGCCGACCCCGGCCCCGGCCGGGTGTCCACTATCATGGGGTCCAGGAAGTGGGCCACCGGCTCGGTGACCCCGGCTTCATGGCAGTCAGGCCACACCGGATGCTCCAACCCCACCAGCTCCCCCACCTCCTTGGCCCAAGCACCGGCGGCGTTCAGAAGCACCCGGGCCTCATACTGCCCCTTGTCCGTCCGCACGGCCCGCACCCTTCCACCCACCACCACCACATCCACAAGCCTCTCCCCAAAGTGGAACTCGGCCCCAAAACGCCTGGCTTCCTCGAAGAAGGCATGACAGACAAGTAGCGGGGAGCAGTGTCCGTCCTGGGGGGAGTAGGTGCCGCCGATCAGCCCCCGGGGGTTTAGGTCCGGGACGATCTCCAGGAGCTCAGGCGCGTCGTACCAATCGATGTCAAGCCCGTAGGCGTGCTGGACCTTGAGGAGGTCCTTGAAGGTCTTCTCCTGCTGGGGCGTGTAGGCGACGAATACGTAGCCGCCCGAACGCCACTCCACGTCCCTTCCGTAGAGCTCCTTCCAGCTTGAGAGGAGCTCGATTGTGCGCAGACAGAGGCGGATCTTGGCCGGGTCTGAGTGGGTGGCCCGCACCCCGCCGATGGCCGCCTTGTTCGAACCCTGTCCCACGCTGGGCATCCTGTCCAGGACGAGGACCTTGAGCCCGGCCCTGGCCATGGCCCAAGCCGCCGGGGTGCCCACGCTCCCCGCCCCCACGATCACCACATCGTAGCCCCTCATGCTAGTCCCCCTTCCCGGCCCCGGAAAACACCTTCAATGGGACCTCCACGAAGAGGGGGCGCTTTACATAGTCGATCACTTCCTCATCCGGCACCCCCTCCTCCCGGAAAAGGCGCTTTATCAAGGGACCACAGGTCTTGCCGCCACAGGCCCCCATCCCAGCACGGGTTATCGCCTTGATCTGGTTCATGTCCCGCACCCCCTCCCGGATGAGCTTCCTTACCTCCCCAGCCGTCACCCGTTCACAGCGGCAAACGATCTCCTCGTCCCCCATCCGGATCACCGGGCTGGGGAGCGGTGCAGGCCCTTCCCTCTCCTTGCGCACCCCGGCGACCTTCTTGGCGATCGCCCGGGGGACCCTGAGCTTGAGGAGCACCGTCCGGTCGTTCCGAGGCGCGGCCAGCACCTCCACTACCTCCACCTCCCCCAGGGCCTCGCCCCCTTCGCCCACCGCGACTACCCTCCCTCCGGGCTCGATCTCATCGGCCAGAAACTCGTAAGGAACGGTGACGATCGGCCACCTGGGGTCCTGACGATAGTCCACCAGGGTTATGGCAAGCCCGGGGCACGCCAGGACGCAGCGGGCGCAGCCGACACACCCCTTCCCCTCTCCTCCCAGGTACCTGGGCGTCTTCCTTATGTCCGCCGGGTCCACATAGATGAGCCCCAAGGGACAGGCAGAGGAACAGGGGTTACAGGGGATCTCTTCATAGCAATGAAGGACGGGGAAAACGCCCTCCTCTTGGGCCGGAAGCCCTGGCTGGATCCGTGGCCCGGGCCGCGATGCCAAGATGCCTGCCAGCCGGAGCCACTCGTGTGGGATCTCCGTGTCCTCCAGGCCGAGGGCGCGGGCCACCCTGAGCCCGGCTATCCTTCCGGAGAAGATGGCTGCCGAGGCCTCGGCCACTTCCCTGGCGTCGCCGGCGGCAAAGGCGGTGATCCCGAACTCCCGTGCCTTGTGATAGAACTCGTCCACCGGGTCCAGGCCCACTGCGATCAGCACGGTGTCGCAGGGGAAGGTCTTCTCCGTGCCGGGGATGGGCCGGAATTTCTCGTCCACCTGGGCGATGGTGACCGACTCCACCTGCTCTTCCCCGTTGGCGGAGAGGATGGTATGGGAGGTGAAGATGGGGACCCCTAGCCGGGCGAGCTTATCGCGGTGCACCTTGTACCCGCCGCACTCGGGCAGGGCCTCACAGAGGCCCACCACCTCGATCCCGGCCTGGAGGGCATGGTAGCCGGCGATGAGCCCCACGTTTCCCCCTCCCACGATAAACAGCCGCCGGGCTGCCTTTACAAGATCCCGGTTTACCAGCGTCTGAAACGCCCCCGCCCCGTACACCCCGGGTAGGGTGTTCCCTTTGAAAACGAGGGACCTCTCCCGGGCACCGGTGGCCACGAGGAGCACCTTGGGGGAGATGAGCACGTACTCCTCCCCCCTACGCAGGACCCCCACCTTGCGGTCGCTGAACACCGCCAGGGCGGTGGAGGAGAGCCAAACCTCCACCGAGGGGAGGGAGTGGACCTGGTCCGCGAGTTTCCTTGCGATGTCGATCCCCCGGGTGCCGGCGTAGACGGCGTCGCTGGAGCCGAAGAACCGGTGTGTCTGGAGGACGAGTTTTCCGCCGAGCAGGTGCTTGTCGTCGACGAGGAGGGTTTTCACCTTGCGTTTGCCGAGCTCGATGGCGGCCGCCAGCCCCGCCGGTCCCCCGCCGATGATGAGGGCCGGGACCTCGATTGTCTCTGGCTCCCGCATGGGCGGCGGGGCATCCACCTTGGGAAGTACGGGGAGTCCCTCCACCGGCTCGACCCGCATTCCTTCTCCCACCAGGGTCATGCAGGCCTTGACCGGAAGCCCATCGGCGATCACCAGGCACTGGGCACACTGGCCGTTGGCGCAGAATATCCCCTGGGGGGCCCCGTCCTTTGGGTGATGGCCGAAGATGCGGATTCCGTGGGCGAACAAGGCGGCGGCGATGGTGTCCCCCTCATAGGCGGAAAGCTCCCTTCCCTTGAAGAAGAAGCTGATCTTCTTGCGCTGAGGGATCGGGAGTATTGGATGTTTTTGGATCCTCATCGTGTGATAGCCCTCCCTCCTAGGTAGGCGGCCCGTACCCGCTCGTCGGCGCGCAGCCGGGCGGCCGGGCCCTCCAGTGCGATCTTCCCTAACTCGAGCACGTAACCGTATTCCACCAAGCTCAACTCCATCATTCCGGCTTGGGGAAAAGGCTCGTTCGGGGGAGGGAGAAGCCCTCCGGGAACGGGTCCCCCTCCTCAAGTACCAGCGTCCCAAGGCCCGTTACATACGCCCTCCCCGTTATCTCCGGCACCACCGCCACCCGATCCCCCACCTGCGTCTCCCCCACCAGCCTGCCCAAAAACTCCGTCCCCAGGATCCCCTGGTAGCGGTAGGGCTCACCCAAGCCCAGCCTCCCCTGGGAGTAGAGGAAGGCCATCTTGGCACAGGTCCCGGTGCCACAAGGGGACCGGTCCACCTGCCCCTCCCCGAAGATCACCACGTTCCTTGGGGGTCTACCTTCCCGGTAGAACTCCACCAGTTCCACCGAGAGGGGTCGGCCGGTCCCAGGATGCCGGAAGCCCCCTTTTCGGTTGGCCCAACCCATGATGTCCAGCCCCAACCGGACCGCCTCGGGCAGGGCCTCCGGGGTGAGGGGGATCCCGCAAGACCCAGCGTCCACCAGGGCGAACAGGTTCCCCCCGTAGGAAAGGTGCACCCTCAACCCTCCCCGGGAAAGCTCCCCCAGGTAGAATGCCGGCACATTGCGGACGGTGACGTTTCCCTCCCGGTCCAGGCGGCAGTGCACCAGCCCGGCCGGGGTGTCGAAGGCCACCTCCTCCCCGGAGAGCCAGCCCAAAGCCCGAAGGGCGGCGGCGGCCCCGATGGTCCCATGGCCACACATGGAAAGGTACCCTCCCCCGTGCATGAAGATCAGGCCCCAGTTCGCCTCCGGCCGGCTGGGGGGAAGAAGAAAGGCGGCGAACATGTCCACATGCCCCCGCGGCTCCTGTACGATGAGCCTGCGTAGGCCATCGTGGTTTTCGGCCAGCCACCTCGCCTTCTCCCCCACCGTCCCGGGCGGCAAGGGGGGAAGCCCCCCCACCACGATCCGGGTCGGCTCCCCGGCAGTGTGGGTGTCCACCACCTGCACCAGGCGGGACACCTTCATCCGGTCCCCTCCATCAGCTTTTCCACCGGGATATAGTCGCACTCGTAACCGAAATAGCGGGGGCCAAAGGTCTCTATCCCCTTGGGGCAGCGCATCCTCTCGTAGGCGGGGATGAGGACCACCGTGCCCCGATACCCGTAGCGGACGATATCTGTCCTGATGGGCTCCCCCGTGGCCGGGTCCAGGATGCAGATGAGGTCAGGGGGCATGCACCGCAGGTCCCCGTCCACCCTCAGGGTGAGCCACTCGTTCTGGAAGTCGATGGTGGCCTTGTGCCCTTTGAACTCCTCTATCCCCTCCATGGTAATGCGGCCCAGGGAAAAGCCTTTCGTCTTCTCGGCCCCGAACTCCCGGTTTATGTCCACGATCTTCCCCTGGAAGGCCCGGTAGCCCTTGGTTAGGGAAAGCACCTCCTCTATCGGGTCCAGGTGCTTCCTTCGCGCCTCCATCACCCGCCGCCCGAGCTCCCACGCGAGGGAAATGGAGCGGAGGATGGCCGTCTCTTTGAGCTGTTTTCCCGTCATGGGGTACCCGGCGATCCAGGAGATGCCGCCGTAGGCCATGGCGGCGTTGCGGATGATGCGTTCGGCCATGAGGGCGTCTTGGGTGTCGGCGATGGTCACGTGGCCCTTCTCGTCGGCGGCCACGGTGGGGGAGGGGGAGACGCCGTGGATGTAAAAGGAGGTCATCTGCAGCTCCGGAAAGGCCCGGCCCATGCCGTCTGCGTCGATCACCGGCACCCCAACAGCCCCGGCCACCGCCATGGGGACCGGGGTGTTCACCCCCCCTGCCTCCGGGGGAACCACCGCCTGGACCGGCTTCCCCAGGTACCTCCCCAGGGCCTGGTAGCACCAGAAGAGCTCCCGGCCGCCCGGGGGTTTTTCGGTGAGGACCAGGGCCGCCCCCAGGCACCCAGCGATGGCGGCCAGGGCCTCGTCCGGCATGTCGTCAGGGTCTACAAGGAGGATCTCCTTCCCCTCCTCCAACACGCTCAGGGCCCAAAGGAGGCCGATCTCCGGGTCCCCCCCGCCCCCGGTGGCCAGGATCGATGCCCCCAGGGTGATCTCCTGGAGGGCGGCCCGATCGATCTCCCGGAACTCCTTAACCCCCCAATCGGCCAAGATGTCCCTTGCCGCCAACCCCCCTCCTTTCTAAACCAGATCCCGCGGGGAGCTTGTGAGGACCTGGCAGCCGTCCTCGGTCACCACCACCATGTCCTCCACCCGAGCCGCCCCCACCCCGGGGAGGTAGATCCCGGGCTCCACCGTCATCACCATGCCCGGGGAAAGCTCGTAATCCGAGGACCGGTCCAGGATGGGTAGCTCGTGGATGGCCAGCCCCACCCCGTGGCCGGTGATGTGGGGGAAGTACTCTCCCCACCCTGCCCGCTCGATCACCTCCCGGGCCGCCTGGTCCACCTCGTGGGCGCGCACCCCGGGACGGATGGCCGCCAGGGCCGCCGCCTGGGCCTCCCTGGCCACCTGGAAGAGTTCCCGCTGCCTCTTCGCCGGCTCCCCCACGGCGAAGGTCCGGGTGAGATCCGAACAGTACCCTTGGTAGACCGCCCCCATGTCAAGGAGCGCAAGCTCCCCCTCCGCCAGGGCCTTCTCGGTGGCCACCCGCTGAGGAAGCCAGGCGTTCTCCCCCGACATGAAAAAAGCCTCAAAGGAAGGCCCCTCGGCCCCAAAGCGTCGGGTTAGGTACTCCACCCACCCCACGAGCTCCTGCTCCCGCACCCCGGGGCGCACATGCTTTCTCACCTCGGCCATCACCCGATCCGCAATGGCAGCAGCCTCTCGCAAAAGCTCGAGCTCCTTCGGGGATTTCCTGGCCCTGAGCTCCAAGAGGAACCCCCCCGCGTCCACGAACTCCACCTCTCCCTTGGCCAGGCGGCTTACCCGCTCAGCCAACTCCAGGCTGAACAGGCCCCGCTCCACCCCCACCCGCCTCGCCCCGGAAAGAAACGGGGCCAAAACGGCCATGTGGTCGGGCACGTCCTCCGGAAACGGGATCACCTCCTCAAGCCAGCAATCCCGCCGCGCCCTCTCGAGGTCGAGCTGGGCGACCACGTAAACAGGGGGCCCCTTCCTGGGGACAACCAAGCACGAACTGGCCGCCCGATTCAGCCGAAATCCTGTAAGATAGCGGGTGTTGGCCCTGTCCATAAGGAGCAAAAGGTCGAGCCCGCGCTCCTCCAGCCAGCCGGAAACCACCTCCAGGCGACCTGCGTATTCCATGACTCAAAGCAGCCTGCGGAGTTGGGCCTCGATCTCCGGGTTTACAAGGTACACCTTCTTGGGCACCCGGGACTCCAGGCTGGAGTCAGCTTGGCTGGCAAGCTCGAGCACCACCATCTTCTCCGCCAGCTCAGAAAGCGCCGCCTCCAGCTCCTCCTCCGAGCCCCCCACCATCCCCGCAAGCTCCTGCCTTTCTACGTAGGGCTTCTGGATCACCGCCCGCACGATCGCCCGATAGATGGGCTTTGAACTCAAAAGCTCACTCAGGTCAGGGTTCATGATCACCTCCCTGTCAGCCGTTTAGCTCCTCCACCGGGACATAGTCGAGCTCGTACCCGAAATGCCGTGGGCCGAAGAGCTCGATGCCCCGCTCGGTGCGCATCCTCTCGTGGGCGGGGATGAGGACGATGGTGCCCCGGTAGCCGTACTTCATGATGTCGGTCCTGATGGGCTCCCCAGTCTCCGAGTCGAGGATGGCGATAAGGTCGGGAGGAAGGCACCGCACCTCCCCGTCGACCCTGAGGTTCAGCCACTCGTTCTGAAAGTCGAGCTCGGCGGTGTGCCCCCGGTACTCGTCGATCCCTTCCATGATGACCTTCCCCAGGGTGAACCCTTTCGTGGTCTCGGAGCCGAATTCCCGCCGGATGTCCACGATCTTGCCCTTGAAGGCCCGGAAGCCCTCCACCCCCCGCTCCCTGAGGAGGCTCTTGAGGAGCTCCTCGATTGGGTCAAGGTGCTCCCTGCGGGCCCGCATCACCGCCTTGCCCACCGCCCAGGCGATGCTCTGTGAATAAAGGATGGAGGAGCCCTTGACGTCCCGGCCGGTCATGGGGTAGGTGGCGATCCAGGAGATGCCGCCATAGGCCATGGCCGCCCTCCGCGCCAGGTTCTCGGCCAAAAGGTCGTCCTCCCCGGTGTCGATCACCGTGACGTTCCCCCGGTCGTCCACCGAGACGGTGGGGGAGGCATGCACCCCGTGGGTGACCCAGGAGGTCATCTGGAGCTCAGGGAAGGCCCGGTTCATGCCGTCCACATCGATCACCGGCACCCCGAGCTCCCCCGCGGCCGCATAGGCCACCGGGGAGTTCACCCCCCCGCACTCGATGGGGATGGTGGCCTGGATGGGCCGGCCTAAATACCGCTCTAGCTTCCGCATGGCGAGGTTTATGACCTCGCTTGCGGGGGGCTTTTCGGTGAGGACCAGGGCCGCCCCCAGGCAGGCGGGGCTTGCCACCTGGATCTCGTCCGGGATATCGGCCGGGTCCACCATGACGATCTCCTTCCCCTCGTCCAGGACCTTGTAGGTCCAAAGGAGGCCGATCTCCGGGTCCCCGCCGCCTCCAGTGGCCAGGATCGATGCCCCCAGGGTGATCTCCTGGATGGCGGCCCGATCGATCACCCGGAACTCCCTGACCCCCCAGTCGGCCAGGATGTCGCGTGCACCCATGGACCCCCCCTTCACTGGAGTACCTTCCCCTTCACCCGCACCCGTATCTTCTCCCTCTTTCCGGGCATGTAGGTGAACGGGATCTCCTCCACGTCCATGACCTCCACCGTGTCACGGATGGCGCCGGCCCGGACCGCGTTCTCCACCGCCTGCTCGGTGACCTTGGCGATGGCCTCGTCCCGGTCCTCCCGCTCCAGGTCCACCACCCCCTCGGCGTAGGCCCCGATCTCGGCGATGGTGGTCCCCACCGCGCCGCCCACCTCGAAGTGCTCCGGGCTCAGGACCTCGGACACCCCGGCGATCCCCGCTTTTGGGACCACCATGGCCCCGCCCCCGATGAAGATGGCCGGCACCGGCTCGGCGGTGGTCTTCATCTTGTCGATGGCCTCCTCGAGCCTGTCCTTGATCCTGGCCCAGGCGGCCGCCACAAGCCCCCGGGGGAGCGCCCGAATCGCCTCCGGCCGGGTGAGGAAATCGGTCTTGAACACATCCAGCTTGCGATCCAGCTCCCCTTGTGCCACGGCTACGTCGTGCACGGTGAGGAGCGGCCCACCGAAGGACTTCCCCAGCCGGACCAGGTTGTAGCCCACCGACTCCGGCCCCAGGTCCAGCACCTCCTCCCCCCGGTGCTTCACGATCGTCCCCCCGCCCAGGGCGATGGAAAGCAGGTCCGGACAGCGGATGTTGGTCTTCACCCCGCCGATGGTCACCGTGATGGAGGACTCTCGGGGGAAGCCCTTCACGATGTAGGCCACATCGGTGGAGGTGCCGCCGATGTCTACCACCACCCCGTCTTCGATCCCCGAGAGGTACACCGCCCCCCGGACGCTCGCCGCCGGCCCCGAGGCCACGGTGAAGATGGGGTAGTCCACCGCGTAGTCGGCCGACATCACGCTTCCGTCGTTTTGCACGATGAAAAGGGGCGCCTGTATCCCCCGCTCCTTTACTGCCTGCTTCAGGGAGTTAACCGCCCGCTGCATCACCGTGATCACCGAGGCGTTGAGGATGGTGGAGTTCTCCCGCTCAAGGAGCGAGATGGTGGCGATGCGGTGCGAGAGGGTGATGTGTACCTCCTCCCCCAGGATGTCCCGCACGATCTCCGCCGCCCGCTCCTCGTGCTTGGGGATGATGGGGGAGAAGACCCCGGTGATGGCCACCGAATCCACCTTCCCCCGCATCTTTCGGCAGGCTTCGGCTATCGCCTGCTCGTCCAGGGGGGCGATATCTCGCCCATCGTATTCGGAACCTCCCCGGATGATGTGCACCAGCTCCGGCCCCCCCATGGCGCGCTTTAAGTCCTCCGGCCAGCCGGTGAGGGGCGGGATGGCGGTGGTGGCCGGGGCCCCCAGGCGGAAGATCCCCACCCGGTTCAGGTTCCTGCGCTCGATGATGGCGTTGGTGGTGTGGGTGGTCCCAAGGGACACCATCCCGATGTCCTTGGGATCGACCCCGGAACTCCCAAGAAGCTCGTCCAGGGCGGTGATTATCCCGCCGGTCACATCGTCGGTTGTGAGGGCCTTGGCCTTGGCCAGGACCTCACGCCCCCGCATGAGCACCCCATCGGTGAACGTCCCTCCGACGTCAAAACCAACACGCAATCTCTCAGCCATGTCCTCCCTTTCTCATCCCCAAAGCCCCTGGATGCCATACTTTTCCTGGAGCTTCCAGCCCTGGATCTCCTCAAGCGGCGGGGACTGGTAGCCGTAGACCTTGCTCGTCTTCCAGCCGAACCGATCCCGCAGCTCCACCAAAAGCTCGGCGTACTTCAAGGGCGCCAGCACCGCGTCGATCACCGGCACCCCGAGCTCCCCCTGCAATTCCCGGTAGAACCCGAACTCGATGGTGCAGCCGAGGACGATCACCTCGGCCCCATCCTCCTCCACCGCCTCCCGGGCCGCCGCCTTGAGCCGGCGGGAGGTCTCCTCCTTGTCCTTCTGGAAGTCGTAGACCCCAAGCTCCACCGATTTGAAGGAGGCAAGATGGTCTTTAAACCCGTACTTCACCACGTTCTCGTGCATCTTGGGGATCCATTTTTTCCTCCCCACGATGATGGAGAAGCTGTGGCCTAAGGTGGTGGGTACTTGTTTAGCGTTGGCTAAGCGAGCTGAGGTAGCGGGGGCGGTCGCTCAAGGCTCAAGGGTGAAGGCTTGCCCCCAGCCGTCAGC